>JGI20157J14317_10000047_pt1 | contig 111016 bp, 116 predicted proteins | sample COG_07_FD_14317 | JGI IMG/M metagenome (IMG submission 14317)
AAGGAAAGACTGCTGCTCCTTAGGCTTAGCATCTACGACAACATTATTTTTAAGTAAATCAGAAACAAGCCATGGGTCTGTAGGGGCATAAGTGGTAAAGCGTTTTCCGTCTGCAGTAATACCAGTTAAATTTTGGCCATCGATTTCAACTCTAGCTATATTTCCCGACTTCACTTCTGACATAAATTGTGAGTAAACTAACTTGTTCTCAAATCGTGACGAGCCAGAAAACTGATTAAAAATTGTCATCATAATCAGTCCTACAGCAATCCACATAGCTATACTTTTCAATGTATTATTGTTCAAATCCTCATCCTTATTTATTTATTTATTTATTTATTTATTTATTTATTTATTTATTTATTAGCTAATCATAAACTACGAGGCATCAAAAATAAAAATTAAATTTTATTCCTTCCAAATACAAAAATCTCCGAACTTCTGTCTCTTGATGATGCAGGCTTAAACGTTGTTACTTTTTCAAAATGCTTTCGTGTTTCGGCCACAAAACCATCAAATTCTGCACCGACAAATGACTTGACCAAAAAACAACCGTTTGGTTTCAACCAATCAGTAGAAAACTGCAGTGCAAGCTCATTTAAGTGAATAATTCCTGCTTGATCAGAAGTCTTTATACCACTAATATTGGGGGCCATATCTGAAATTACAAGATCTAAAGAGGTTTTACCAAGTTTTTTTTCGAGACTATCTAACATTTCCTGTTCACGAAAGTCCCCGATTAAAAATTCAACATTTTTAATCGGGGCCATTTCCAATAGATCAAGAGCAAAAATGTTACCGTTACAGCCTGTCATTTGTGAAATTACTTGTGACCAACTTCCTGGTGCTGATCCTAAATCCACTACATTCATTTTCTTTGTGAGAAAATTGAACTTCTCATTTGCCTCTAACAATTTAAATGCCGCACGAGATCGATAACCAGCTAACTTTGCTTTGTGCACGTAGGGATCTGATACATGTTCATTCATCCAGCTTTTACTAGTTTTTGATCTCTTCATCTGATATTATTGCCACCCTATTTACGACATACATTCTATATTACATGCTAAATTCAAAACAAACAGCTTACCTGAAAGCACTATCTCACCCTATAAATCCAGTTGTTCAAATAGGGCTTAAGGGCTTAACTGATTCCGTAATCAAAGAAATTGATGTAAATTTAAATGCTCATGAATTAATTAAAATAAAAGTTCAGAGCGATAGCAAAGATAATAGAGAAGGGCTTTGGGTTAGTATTTGTCAAAAACTCCGCGCGGAGCCTATTAATCATATAGGAAAATTGTTAGTTATATTCCGTCCAAATCCTAAAAAAACTAAAATTACTCTGCCTTAATCTCATCGCATTTTAATTAGTAATAAAATCCCGAGAATGCACTGCAATAAATAGCCTGCACTGGCAATCCCATGCCATGAGCTATAACGATCAGCAAAGACACTCTCCATAACCTCTCGAGGTAAAGCTTCGACTTTAAGTGTTTCTAACAATGGATGTATTCCAAAGAAGCTGATTATCACTAACAAAAGAATGAACAATGTAATCCATAAAAAGGCTTTTTTCATTACTCTCACGCCATACGACTTAAAGCCTGCAAAAATAATAATGCCGGAGGCAAATAAACCAAAATAGTTGATAAATTTGAACATATCACTCGCCAATGCCCCAGCTATGTATGTACTTGGGATTTTATTGAACAATACAGATGTCACCATCAACATACTCCACAGAGATCCCACCCAGACTGAAGTAATGACAAAACTAAGCTTATTAAACAAATTTTCCATATAAATTAGATATATAAAACCCGTAAAATATCAAATGACTTAATTCCACCAGGACTTTCAAACTCGACAACATCGCCGGCTTCCTTGCCAATTAGGGCTTTTGCTAACGGTGAATTTATCGATATTTTATTGTCTTTAATACTCGACTCATCATCCCCAACAATTTGGTAGGTTGATTTCTTTTCTGTATCTAAGTCTTCTAACTCTATTGTTGCGCCAAAAACGCATCTTCCTTCAGCCTTTATATTTGCTGGGTCAATTACTTCTGCTTGCGAAATTTTTGCTTCAATATCCGCCAGCCTCCCCTCAATAAAGCCCTGCTTTTCTTTTGCTGATTCATACTCAGCATTTTCGGATAAATCGCCCTGAGCTCTGGCTTCAGCAATAGCTTCAATAATCGCAGGCCTATCAACACTTTTTAATTGCTGCAACTCTTTCTTTAAAGCCTCAAGACCATTACGGGTCATATGTATTTGCGCCATCTTTTTCCTTTTATACTAGCGATAGTAATTTTATTTTGTTCAAGCTTGTTAGTGGAGAAGTGTATTTTAAGTGGGTAGTTTGTGCAAGCTTTGCAGCGACTCTACATGAATCTCATCAACATAATTCATTCCAACACATGCAGCTCTTGCACCAGACAATGTTGTGTAATAGGTAACTTTATTTTGCAATGCATTTCGTCTTATTTCGTAGGAATCCGCTATCGCCCTTCTATCTTCGGTTATATTTACAATGAAATCAATTTCGTTATTTTTAATCATATCTACAATATGAGGCCTTCCTTCCGCAACTTTGTTCACTGTATCTACGTCAATACTTTGTTTCCTGATAGCGTTTGCAGTGCCTTTTGTCGCAACAATTTTAAATCCAAGATCCCTAAGTGACTGAGCTATATCAATGACATTTAGGTGGTCTTCTTTTCTGACGCTTAAAAATGCTTTACCCCCTTTTGGAAGTATAACCGATGCACCCATCTGGGATTTAATAAAAGCCTCTGCAAATGTTTTTGCAACCCCCATTACCTCGCCTGTAGATTTCATTTCAGGACCAAGGATCGTATCCACTCCTGGAAATTTTATGAAAGGAAATACCGCCTCTTTAACAGAGAAGAAGTCAGGAGTTATTTCCTTGGTAAAATTTTGATTCTTAAGAGATATGCCTGCCATACAGTTAGCTGCAATTTTAGCTAACGGCTTTCCGATTGCTTTTGAGACGAAGGGAACAGTTCTCGATGCCCTTGGGTTTACCTCTAAAACATAAATATTCTCACCCTGAATAGCAAATTGCACATTCATTAAACCCACAACATTTAGGGCTTTTGCCATTTTTTTGGTTTGCTCAATAATCATTTTTTGCACTATTTTCGTCAAAGTATGCGGTGGTAATGAGCAGGCTGAATCACCTGAGTGAACTCCTGCTTGCTCAATGTGCTCCATAATCCCACCAATAACTATATCCTCACCATCTGAGATTGCATCCACATCAATTTCTAACGCATCGTTTAAGAATCTATCTAACAAGACCGGAGACTCATGAGAAACCTTCACTGCTTCTCGCATATATCTTTCTAAATCATTTTTCTCATGAACAATCTCCATAGCCCTTCCACCCAAAACATAGCTTGGCCTAACAACTAAGGGGTAACCGATCTCCTCCGCCAACACCAAAGCCTCCTCAGGTGTTCTTGCTGTTTTGTTGGGTGGTTGTTTAAGCTTTAATTCATTGAGTATATTTTGAAAGCGTTCACGATCTTCCGCAGCATCAATGTCATTAGGTAAGGTCCCAATTATTGGAACGCCTTCCGCTTCTAACGCTTTCGCTAATTTAAGGGGTGTTTGACCACCGTACTGAACAATTACGCCCCATGGGCTTTCTTTTGCTACGATTTCTAACACATCCTCTAGGGTAACTGGGTCAAAATACAGCCTATCTGATGTGTCATAATCGGTAGATACCGTCTCTGGGTTGCAATTGATCATAATGGTTTCAAAACCACTATCTCTAAGCGCTAATGCTGCATGAACACAACAGTAATCGAATTCAATTCCCTGTCCAATTCTGTTCGGACCTCCTCCTAAGATGAGGATTTTTTTATTTGTGGTTGGTTCTGATTCACAATACTCCTCATACGTAGAATAAAGATAAGCTGTTTTAGTTTCAAATTCAGCCGCACAGGTATCTACTCTTTTATAGACAGGTCGAATATTTTGATCATGCCGTAATTTTCTTACGGACGATTCGTCTCTACCAACCAATTTTGCTATTCTACTATCAGAAAATCCTGATTTTTTTAGGCTTCTAAGAAAGTTGGCCTCCAGTCCTTCAAAGGTTTTTTCCTTTACAAGACTTTCTTGATCCACAATATCTTTAATCTGATATAAAAACCAAGGATCAATTTTTGAGTGCTGAAATACCTCTTCGACAGTTAACTTCGCTCTAAATGCATCCCCAACAAACCAAATGCGGTTAGGCCCGCACTCTCGAAGCTCTTTAACAATCTCATCCTTATCTTCAGAGAATTCAACCAACCCATCTACCCCAATTTCAAGACCTCTTAGTGCTTTTTGGAAGGATTCCTGAAACGTTCTTCCCATTGCCATCACTTCACCTACTGATTTCATTTGAGTAGTCAGTCTAGAGTCGGCTTGAGGAAATTTTTCAAATGCAAAGCGTGGAATTTTAGTAACAACATAATCAATTGTTGGTTCAAAAGATGCTGGGGTTAGTCCTCCGGTAATATCGTTTTTTAACTCATCTAACGTATAACCTACAGCTAATTTTGCTGCAATCTTTGCAATGGGAAACCCAGTTGCCTTTGATGCCAAAGCCGAGGATCTTGAGACTCTTGGATTCATCTCGATCACACACATTCTTCCATCATCAGGATTAATTGCAAATTGTACGTTTGATCCTCCGGTATCAACCCCAATTTCCCTTAAGATGTTGATAGATGCCGTACGCATTATTTGGTATTCTTTATCTGTTAAAGTCTGTGCGGGAGCAACAGTTATTGAGTCGCCTGTATGGACCCCCATCGGATCGAGATTCTCAATTGAACAAATAATTATGCAGTTATCGTTAGAATCACGAACAACCTCCATTTCGTATTCTTTCCAACCAAGCAAAGACTCCTCAATAAGAAGTTCGTTTGTTGGTGAAGCATCCAAACCTCGCTCACAAATCAACATAAATTCTTCTTTATTGTAAGCGATGCCTCCACCGCTTCCACCCATAGTAAAAGAGGGCCGGATAATTGCTGGGTACCCAATAGAGGCTTGGACTTGAATTGCCTCTTCCATACTGTGCGCAATGGCTGATCTTGCAGAAGCTAGTCCAATGCCGGTCATTGCTTCTTTGAATTTTTGTCTATCCTCTGCCTTATCAATTGCCTCTTTTGATGCACCAATCAATTCAACATTGAATTTCTTAAGAATCCCATGCTTATCTAAATCGAGGGCACAATTTAAGGCTGTTTGCCCTCCCATAGTAGGAAGTAAAGCATCAGGCCTTTCTTTTTCTATGATTTTGGCTACGATTTGCCATTGAATCGGCTCAATATAAGTTGCATCTGCCAAATCTGGATCAGTCATGATGGTAGCGGGGTTAGAATTTACCAAAATAACTCTATAGCCTTCCTCCGTCAGCGCTTTGCATGCTTGTGCCCCGGAATAATCAAATTCACATGCCTGCCCTATGACGATTGGTCCTGCCCCAATAATAAGAATTGATTTAATGTCTTTACGTTTAGTCATTCTGCAGTTTTTTCCCTTGTTTCATTAAACTCACAAAGTGATCAAATAAGTAACTCATTTCTGTTGGCCCTGGGCTTGCCTCAGGATGGCCTTGAAAGCTAAATGCAGGGGCATCATTCAGCTCAATTCCTTGTATCGAATTATCAAATAATGATTTATGAGTAATTTTTATATTAACAGGCAAATTAGCCTCATTAACTGAAAATCCATGATTTTGACTGGTAATGAAAACCTTCTTGGATAGGAGATCTTGAACTGGATGATTGGCACCGTGATGACCGAACTTCATTTTAGCTGTCTGTGCTCCAGAAGCTAAGGCTAGTAATTGATGGCCCAGACAGATTCCAAAAATTGGGATTTTTTTTGCTAGTAATGTTTTGATATTCTTTATAGCATAGTCGCAAGGTTCGGGGTCGCCAGGTCCATTTGATAAAAAAACTCCGTCCGGTTTCATTGCTACAACCTTGTCGGCAGAAAGCTCAGCTGGCACTACTACTACCTCACAGCCCCTGGAAACCAACATTCTCAAAATATTTCTTTTTACGCCAAAATCGTATGCAACTACTTTAAATTTCGAATCGCTAGAAGGCGCATAACCTTTTTCTAATGTCCATTCCCCACCATTAAAATTATAAATTTTAGTAGTGGATACAACTTTAGCTAGATCTGCCCCAGTTAAGCCAGGAAAATCTTTAGCTTTTTTCAGTGCATCTTTTTCTTTTCCCGCCACACATATGCACCCAGCTTGCGCGCCATACATCCTAATGTGCTTCGTTAATTGTCGGGTGTCAATATCAGAGATTGCTACTATTTTTTCTTTCTGGCAGTAGCTCGCCAAGGTACTATTTTGCCTAAAATTGGAGGAATGGATTGGTAGGTCTTTAATAATTAGCCCTCTGCAAAAAACCTGCGACGATTCGAGATCTTCTTCATTGGTTCCCGTATTACCAATATGGGGGTAAGTTAAACATACTAATTGCTGGGTATAGGAGGGATCTGTGAGAATTTCTTGGTATCCCGTCATAGAGGTATTAAATACCACTTCGCCAACAGCAAAACCATCAACTCCAATTGAACTACCCCGAAACTTTGTTCCGTCTGCAAGCACTAGAGTGGCAGGCTTCTTTTGCGACAAACATAACTCCTAAGGTGAATAAACGCTAGATGTAACAAACGGGTGGATTTTTGTCCGCCCGCTGAGTAAACATTATAGAACAATAAGCTCTGCTGAGCAATTTAAATGCTCAAAATTGATGAGATTTTACCCTCTGAGACCCAAAACATCTCGCATATCAAACAAACCTTGAGTCTTAGTTGCAATAAACTTTGCCGCCCTTAATGCCCCTTTAGCAAATGTTTTTCTGCTGCTTGCTTTATGCGTCAACTCAATTCGCTCTCCATCACCAGCATAAAGAACCGTATGATCACCAACTACGTCCCCTCCTCTGATTGTTGAAAAGCCAATATCTGTTCTCTGTCTAGGCGGCATAATACCCTCTCTTTGAAAAACTCCATGCTCAGACAATGTTCTATTCGAGCTTGAAGCTACCGCCTGTCCTAATCCAAGTGCAGTTCCTGATGGCGCATCCACCTTATCTTTATGGTGCGTTTCTATTATTTCGATATCAAAATCTTCATGAAGAACCTTGGTTGCCATTTCCGTAAGGGAAAGGAGAAGGTTTACTCCGACGCTCATATTGGGTGCAAAGCATATTGATAGATCATTCGACGCATCCTTAATAATCTCTTTTTCCGCCTCTGAAAATCCAGTAGTACCTAATACATATTTAATTTTATGGTTTCGGCAATATGCCAGGTATTCTAAACTTGCCGCTGGTCGTGTAAAGTCAATTAATACATCAGCAGCCTTTGAAGAGTCGTCAAAGCAGTCTTTAATGATGATGTTAGTTTCTACTCCAAAAAAATGGCCTGCATCCTGGCCTATAAAAGAAGAGTCTTTGTGCTCCACGGCGCCACAAAGTTTTGTTATTTTATCGCTGATAATCTCTTGGATTAGGGCTTGTCCCATTTTTCCAGTTGCACCAACAATTAAAATATTTAAAGTATCATTCATGCCTTAAAATCCAATTTTTTCTAACATTAAGTCGAAATAGTCCTTAGCTTTTGGTTCGCTTTCAATTATATCTTGTTTCGTCTGAATAGGCTCGCCTACACTGTCGCTAACAGAGGTCAAATCATCCTTTATATTAGTTTCAGACTTCACTATGTCTTTTTGTATGGTGTCACTAGCCGAACCTTTGATATCGATAGTTTCAACACCATTCATACGTTTTGTTTTTTCTGATTCGCTCGATTTTTTAATGCTTAGGCCATCATTCTCTGTTACAGACCTTTCTGCCTTTGGGCTTATAATTTCGACTTTAGGCACAACTTTTTTATCGTCATTCTTCCAAAACTTAAGAGTTTCTAACCAAGACTCAGAAGATTTACCAGCTTCTAGCTGATCCGCTTTGCTTGCAACCTCATGCTCTTTTAACGCAATTGCTGAATTGCCTTCCTGATCTACAGAACCGGGAATTACTTCTCCAGATATGCTTTTCAAAAGCTCGTTCTCAAAATGCACTATCACATGCCTTCTTTCAACAGCGGAAAAATTATCCTTATTCACAACGCCATGGGTTTTATTGGAATACAGATAATCCCAACGATCTTTATGAAAGCTATCCTCAATTAAGGGAGTGCCTAAAATAAACTTTACTTGAGATTTTGTCATCTCTGGCTTAAGCTTTAGAAGCATAGAAGAGTCTATCTCATTGCCCTGCTGGATATTGACCTTATAAATTACTGGCATTTTTATATTCTCTGTAGAACATGCAGAAAGTGTAATGATTAAGATGAGTAAGAAAAAGCGCATAAAGATAAGGGTTTATTTGCAAAGATTCATAATATACCATGTGATTATTGACTTTTAAATTTACATTTACATTTATGGGAGGTTAAATATGGAAGAGCATGTTGAGCTAAAGAAGACTGGTTTAAAGGCCACTCTTCCTAGACTAAAGATTCTAGATATTTTTGAAAATAGTGATGAGCGGCATCTATCTGCTGAAGATATCTATAAAATTATGTTAAATACGAGTGAGGAGATTGGTCTTGCTACAATATACAGGGTTCTCACTCAGTTTGAGCAGGCAGGTCTTCTGATAAGGCATCACTTTGAAAGTGATAAGGCCGTTTTTGAGCTAAACGAAAAATCTCACCATGATCACATAGTTTGCTTACAGTGTGGGCATGTGGAAGAATTTAGAAATGATCAGATCGAAAAACTCCAAGTTGAAGTCGCTGAAAAATTGGGATTTAAAATAATTGATCATTCTCTATATATCTATGGTGATTGTGCCAATAAACCCTGTTCATGCAGGCTGGGTGGTAAAGAAAACATCGACAAGTGCCATAAATAAAAATTAGCCTAATATCTCCTTCGCATGCTCGATGGTTGTTTGAGTTATTTCGACTCCGCCAAGCATTCGCGCGATTTCAGTGACTCTCTCCTCTTTACTAAGAAGTTTGATATCACTAGATGTTTGGTCCTCTGTTAATTTCTTAGAAACCCTAAAATGATTATCTGATTGGGCTGCTACCTGAGGAAGGTGGGTAATGACAAATGTTTGCCTATTATTCTTATGACTTAAAGCCTTTAATAGTTTACCGACAATCTCAGCCACACTTCCACCAATACCAACATCAACCTCATCAAAAATCATGGTGGGTACATCGACATCTGTAATTGAAGAAACTCTAATAGCTAAGCTAATTCTAGAGAGCTCTCCGCCAGAGGCAACTTTTTGTATTGGTCTTAATTCAGCTCCAAGAAAGGTAGCAATAAGAAATTCTATGTATTCATTACCATTGCTTGATGGCTCACAACGAGAAAATTTCACCTGAAATTGAGCGTTCTTAAAAGACAGCTCATTTAATTTGTCTGTAATTTGAATGCTTAATTTAAGGCCAGCTTCTTTCCTTTCGCTTGATAGTTTATCGGCTAAAAGGTCATAACTTCTTTTTGCTTCATCTACTTTGTCGCGATTATCACTCTCATTTAAAAGTCTCGATAGCACCTCAATTCTATCCCTCCATTGTGCGCTCAGTTCGTCTAATTCCTCTGGGGTGATTTTGTATTTCCTTAAAAAATTGAAAGTTGACTCTACCCTCGACTCAACATCTCTTTTTTCCCCTTCATTGACCTCCAAAGAATGGAGGTAATGATTTAAGTCTCGCGATAATTCCAATAATTCGAGCGCTGAGCCTTCCAAAGTGGTAACTTTTCCTGCTAACTTCACGTCCAATTTAGTTAAAGAGGACAAATAATTTTTTAATGTTAATATTTTTTCGTTAATTGAACTCTTATCTGTATTATCCAATAAATCTAAGCATTGCTGAGTGCCTGCTATTAACTCAGCACTGTTATTTAAAACCTTATGCTCGGCCTTTAGCTGCTCCCATCCATCAAGAGAAAAATTAAGCGCATTAAAATCTTTATATTTTTCCTCCAACTCTTCAAGCTCATTGATAAAGGTTTCCCTATTCTTGGCAAAAGCTTCATATTCTTTCAAAAGAGCTACCCATACTAAATATGCATTCTTCACCTCACTAGCTAGATTCTGAGATCGAGCAAAGCTATCCAATATTTCTTTTTGGGTTGAAGGCTTTAATAGTGAATGGTGAGAGTTTTGACTGTAAATATCTACTAAAAATTCTGAAAGTTCTTTTAATTGAGAGACGGAAGAAGGAGTTCCATTGATAAATGCTTTTGACTTTCCGTCAATATTTATAATTCGACGTACAATAAGGCTGCCATCGTGATCAATTGCATTCTCATGCATCCATGAAATTGCTTGTGCATTATTATCAATCGTAAATGTGGAGGTGATATCGGACTTATCCTCACCCTTCCTGATTAAGTCTGTTCCAGCCCTTTGTCCCAAACATATTGATAGTGCATCAATAAGGATAGACTTTCCTGCTCCTGTCTCTCCTGTTAGCGAGCTAAATCCTGATAGGAAGTTAAGCTCCAGATGATCGACAATAACAAAATTCTTAATAACCAAACTTTCAAGCATAAATAGCCTTTATCCCCAATGTAATTTATTTCTCAACATTTCAAAATAGCAATAATCATTTGGGTGAAGAATAGAAATCGATTGTTTTGCTTTGCTAATCTCAATAACATCCCTTGTATCTAAGGGAAATTTTATCTGGCCATCAATGCTTGCATAGGCTTCGTCCATATGAACAATTTTAATTGTTACTTTGCTTTCAGCATTGATTGCTATTGGTCTATTACTTAAAGTGTGTGGGCTAATTGGAACTATGGAAATAGCATCTAAATTTGGATGAAGGATAGGGCCGCCAGCCGATAAGGCATATGCTGTTGTCCCCGTTGGAGTGCTCACAATAATACCATCAGATCTTTGTTTATGAACAAATGCATTATCAATCATTACCTCCAGCTCTATCAATCTTACACCGCTTTTAATCACAATATCATTAAGTGAAAGGGACTCATACACTACATGATCGTCTCGGATAATTTTTGTATTAATGAGCATCCTTTTATCTTCAATATATTCTCCATTCAAAATAGAGTCGATATTCGTTAGCATACTGCTCGTATTTAGATCGGCAAGGAAACCAAATCGCCCTTGATTAACTCCCACCAACGGCGTATTAGAGTCCACTAAGTTACGCGCAACACCAATCATCGTTCCATCTCCGCCAATAATGATTGCAAGGTCAACGCATGCTCCAATATCTTTTAAGGCAATCGCCTGAATTGTCTGCGCATTTAGTTGTTGCTGTGTTTTCTCTTCAACAAATAATTCAACAGGCTTTTTACTTAAGTGTTCAACTAACTGCAGGAGCTGGCTATTAATATCCGTTGACTCTTCTTTTGAGGGGTACTTGCCGATTACAGCAATTTTTTTAAAAGCTTTCATATTATGTCGAATAGCCTAGCTAAATTGGAGCTGAGTTAGTAAAATGATCCATAATACATTTTAATGCATTCATTCCAAATTAACGAATAAAATAATGGATCTAGATAGCAGAGCCCAATCACTTCTCAAGACCTTGATCACTCATCATATTGGTGATGGTCAGCCCGTAGGCTCAAAAACATTATCAGCCTCATCAGACCTTGATCTTAGCCCAGCTTCAATTCGCAACATCATGAAGGACCTTGAAGATGCAGGCTTTGTATCCAGCCCTCACACTTCAGCTGGCCGCATCCCTACAAACAAAGGCTACAGGCTTTTTGTTGATAGTCTGGTAACTGTTCAATCATTAGATGATATAGAAATTTCGTCGCTTAAAAATCAATTGATAGCTTCGGATAATAAACATTTAATTAGCTCTGCCGCAAATACCTTATCTGAGCTAACAAAGTTTGCTGGCATTGTCATGATTCCAAAAGTTAAAAAAATTAAATACAAGCATATCGAATTTATTGGCTTATCCGAACGACGAGTTCTGGTGATTATTGTTACTGATGATGGTAATGTTCAAAATAGCGTTCTCTATACTAATCATGATTATGACAAAACAAGCTTAACTGAAGCTGCTAACTATTTTAATAAAGAATTCAGCGGTTACTCTGTCGAGGAAGCAAAAAAAAGGCTCACGGACGATCTAAAACATATAAAAATAAATATCTCCGACTTAATGTCATCTGCAATAAACTCTGCTACTGACAATAATGATGAAGGAGATAATATCGTCATGTCAGGGCAAACCAGGCTTCTAGAAACTGAAGAACTTTCACAAAATGTGGCGAGTATAAGAAAAATTTTGGAGGTTTTTGAAAAAAAATCTGCGCTATTAAAGCTCTTAGAAAGTAGCCATCAGGCAAATGGTATCCAGATTTTCATTGGGGAAGAGTCGGGGTATCAGGCTTTGGATGAATGCAGTGTAATAACTGCGCCTTACGAGGCTGATGGAGAGGTATTAGGCATCTTAGGTGTTATTGGTCCGACACGTATGGCCTACGAAAGAGTCATACCAATTGTCGACATCACTGCTAAACTATTGGGCAATTCTATAAAATAAAGGCACTTCAACATTGAAATATTTTAACTCTGAACCAAAATACAACCATGGCGACCCTGCTAAAGTAGGAATTATCCTAGCTAATCTTGGCACGCCAGACCAACCCACTGCAAAAGCCCTAAGAAAGTATCTTGGTCAATTCTTAATGGATAGACGGGTTGTTGAGATACCAAGATTTATTTGGTGCTGGATATTGCATTGCATTATTCTAGTATTTAGGCCTAGTGCTTCAGCCAAAAAATATCGGCAAGTTTGGACATCAAAAGGATCTCCACTCCTGGTTAATGCAAAAAAACAAAAAGAGTTACTTCGAAAAAGTATAGCAAAGACTCATAAACAACCAATTGAAGTCGAATTAGGCATGAGCTACGGCAACCCTTCAATGAAATCAGCTTTTGAAAGTCTCAGAAAGAAAAATTGCACTAAAATTCTTTTATTCCCCCTTTACCCTCAATATGCAGCATCTTCCTCGGCTTCAGCTATGGATAGCTTATGGCGAATATTAATGCGAACAAGAAATGTTCCTGAAATACGAACGATTCGTCATTATCACGATCATCCTGCCTATATTGATGCCCTAAAAAATTCGATACTGTCCTTCTGGGGTAAGCATGGAAAGCCTTCGAAACTTATCATGAGCTTTCACGGAATCCCAAAGAAATCTTTGATGGAGGGTGACCCCTACCACTGCGAATGTCATAAAACAGGAAGGTTATTGGCAGAAGCACTGAAGTTAAAAGATAACGATTACCAGGTGTGCTTTCAATCCAGGTTTGGCCAAGCTGAATGGTTAAAACCTTATTTTTCTGAAGTCATAAAAGGGCTGGGTGAAAGCAAAGAGAAGTATGTTCAAGTCGTTTGTCCAGGCTTTTCCAGCGACTGCCTAGAAACATTAGAAGAGATAAATATGGAAGGGCTAGAAATATATAAAAGTAACGGGGGGATGGATTACAAATATATTCCAGCACTCAACGATAATTCCTGGTGGATCAAAGCAATGCAAGAAATTGCCGAAAGCCATATGCATGGATGGATAGATCCATTGTGGTCAGAAAATATGCAAAAAAAACAGTCTCAAAAAACTATTGCGCAAGCTAAAAAGATCAAGCAAAAATTATGATTATCTTAACCGGAGGTTCTGGGATGATTGGTAGTGTTGCTGCATGGCACCTAAATACCATCATAAACGATGACAAATTTGTCATCGTGGATGAGCCACTAACCCCCGAACAAGAAAAAAATATTAGCAAGAGAAGGTACATCGATTTTATTAGCAAAGATGACCTTGCAGGCTATTTAAAGAGCCATGCAAAGGTTGAAGCTATTATTCATATGGGCGCGATCAGCGCAACAACGGAAAGCAATTTTAATAAGCTCTTAAGCGCAAATATTAGATACAGTCAATTTTTATGGCATTGGTGTGCGGAAAATAATGTCCCTTTTATTTACGCAAGCTCGGCAGCTACTTACGGCATGGGCAATGAGGGTTATCTTGATTCCGAGAACAATTTGTCCTCTTTTAACCCATTAAATGCTTACGGCTATTCTAAGCATTTTTTTGATATGTGGGTTCAAAGCCAAATCAGTTTAGGCTTAGCAAAGCCGCCCCAATGGTGCGGACTAAAATTTTTTAATGTATACGGTCCCAATGAATATCATAAAGGGAGAATGGCAAGCGTCGTTTATCATGCATTTAGACAATTCCAACAAGACAAAGAAATTAAATTATTTAAAAGTGCTCATCCAGAATATGAGGATGGGATGCAGCTTAGGGATTTTATTTATGTTAAAGATGCAGTTAGCTGCATTTTTCATTTACTAGAAAATCGCAGTGTGTCAGGCATATTCAATATAGGGACTGGAAAGGCTCAATCCTTCAAATCTCTAGCAGAAAGTTTATTGGTAAACTTAGATCAGCCGACCTCACTTATTAAGTATATTGACATGCCAAAAGACCTCAACAATAAATACCAGTACTATACACAAGCAGATATTTCTAAATTACGAAGTACTGGGTATCAGTCAAAATTTCATAACCTACTTGAAGGTGTAACGGATTATGTACAAAACTATCTTTTACAGGCTGACCGATACGCTTAAATGATATTTTTAAGAATAAATATAAGGCTATTTTTATGAAGCAAAAATATACGGATATCATTAAAAAAAAATTCAATTCCGAAGGTCAGTGGGGTCTTGTTATCGGAGACGTAATGCTCGACAAGTATATTTTTGGTGAGGTGGCAAGAATATCGCCCGAGGCTCCAGTACCAATTCTAGAAAAGAAGTCAGAATCTTACAGAATGGGTGGTGCCGCAAACGTAGCAGCGAACCTTGCAGGATTGGGAATAAAAACATACTTATGTGGGGTTGTAGGGGGTGACCATAATGCTGAATTGCTGAAAAATCTATTAAAAAATAAATCGGTAAATTATCAAGGGCTAATAAAAAGTAAGGCTATAACCACTACCAAAACAAGAATCATTGGCGGACAGCAACAAATAGTTAGAATTGATGAGGAGGATGCATGTCCGCAATTGTCCTCTTCAGATATAAAAAAAATAATAGATCTAATTAGTAGGAAGCCATCTATTATAATTCTCTCTGACTATGCCAAAGGGTTGTTAAACCCTAACTTGACGCAGAAGATTATAAAGTTAGCGAATAAATTAAATATTCAAGTACTGGTAGACCCTAAAGGAAATGATATTGAAAAATATGCAGGAGCAACCATCCTAACTCCCAACAAAAAGGAAGCATTAGAGCTAACAAGTGGAAACATCGAAAGCGATGCATTATTAGATAAGCGACTTAAACTTCTTTGCACCAAGTATAAACTGCAATACATTGCGATGACTCAAGGATCGCAGGGAATCAAGCTTATAGGGCCACAAAAATCTTGTGTTATTCCAGCCACCGAATTAAAGCAAGTGTTTGACGTTTCAGGGGCTGGGGATACCGTGATCGCTACCCTTGCTGCGGGATTAATAGGTAAAATGACTGTTCATGATGCGCTAGAGCTTGCCAATATCGCTGCAGGGATTGCAATCACAAAAGTAGGCACTGTGCCTGTTGAAGCTCATGAGATTGTAAGGGAAATAGAAATCGAGCATTCACAGCAAATTAATAAAATCATTAAGCCCGATCAGTTAGAAAGCTATTTAAGTGGTTTAAGATCTGCTGGATTAAAAATTGGATTTACAAATGGCTGTTTTGATATTCTTCACGCCGGCCATGTTAGCTATCTCGAACAAGCTAAAAGAAAAGTTGATCATCTTATCCTTGGGCTTAATTCAGATTCTTCAGTCAAAAAGTTAAAGGGGGCTGGAAGGCCATTGGTTAATCAAGATGATAGAGCTAGAGTGTTGTGTAGCTTAGAATCGATCGATACAATTGTTATTTTTAATGAAAATACTCCCATTAAACTTATTCAAATTATTAAGCCAGATATCTTAATGAAGGGAAGTGATTACCAAACTCATGAGGTTGTTGGAAATAAAGAAGTGAAAAAATGGGGTGGTAAAGTTGAGTTGGTAGAATTGTTGGCGGGAAGAAGTTCTAGCAAAATTATCAAAAAAATGACCTAGTCTATACTAATTAAGTCACTAAGAGCGGGGGTCGATGGTACATCATATTCCCTGCAAACAGACTGCCAATCCTTAAGGTCGGTCCACCCGCTAACAAAAACAAAATCAATATTGTATTTTTTAGCGGTTTGAATGTCGTAAAGTGAGTCTCCAAGAAAAAGAGCTGGTTTCCATGAATCATCCTTCAGTTCTTGCTCAATAATCTCATGTTTTGATCGTGGGCTACCAAAAATACCTTCAGGAAAAAAATGATCAATTTTCTTGTCTGCAAAAAGGTATCTTAATTCCTCCTGATCTCCTCCCGAAGCTACAATCCATTTATTATTTGGCGTCACTGATTTTAGTCGATCAAGTCCGTCAGCAATATCACATGACTTAAGAAGCTCAATAACATTGCTATTAAGATTTTGAATTAATTCTGCCATGCTTTTGTTTGACGGTGTTTGATGCAGTATTTCTTTTAAAAAATATTCAAATTTTATAATGCGAGAAATACCAGTTAATTTAACATGATAATCAACCAAAGCCTCTGCCTGTTCTTTTGATGCACCATATTCAAGAGCGGCATTGCGGTAGGCTTCAATTTTTTGGAAATTAGAATTTAATATAACTCCATCACAATCAAAAATGATTGTTTGGTATTGAGTTAGGTCAATCATTACCTACTTCAGGCTACTTGCCTCTTTTGCTAGTTTTGTGATCTCACTCCACTGCTTTGTTTCAACTAGATTTTTCGGTGTAAGCCAAGTTCCCCCACAAACAGGAACGTTTGGAAGTTTAAGAAATTCAGGCGCTGAATCTACTGTAACGCCCCCAGTTGGACAAAACATTATATTAGAAAAAGGTCCACCAAACCCCTTTAAAAGATTAATTCCTCCAACAGCCACCGCTGGAAATAATTTTAAAAAATCAAATCCATCATTATTCGCCATCATCACCTCACTTCCAGTAGATACTCCGGGAAGCAATGGTAGTCCAATTTCGTTGCAAATTAATCCCATCTCAGGAGTATAGCCAGGACTCACTGCAAATTGACTTCCAGCAATTTTGGCATTAGTCGCGTCAGCAGTGGTTCTTAACGTACCCGCACCAACAATTGCATCGGGAACTTTTGAAGAAATTAGCTCTATAGCTTTCAGCGCACATTCTGAGCGTAAAGTAACCTCAAGAACTCTTATACCTCCTTCTAACAATGCTTCGGCCATCGGCACCGCCTCATCAATATGATTAATAACTATTACAGGTATTACTGGTCCATACGTTGCTAATTCGATTGTTTTCATAAAGTCTCTTTTTTTAATTTAAATCCAAGTGATGGCACCTTCTTCAGCAGATGAAACATTTTTCCTCATACCGCTGAAAAGCTCTCTTCCAATCCCATGCCCATTCACCAATTTTTGCTCCTCGCTCATAATATCCACCGATCTTTCTCTCCAAACACTTTCATCGACCATCACATTTAACGTACCAACAGCCGCATTTAATCTAATCATATCTCCTTCTTGAATTTTTGCGATCGCTCCACCTGCAGCAGCCTCAGGACTCATATGAATTGCTGCAGGTATTTTTCCTGAAGCACCACTCATCCTTCCATCAGTGACAATAGCAACTCTAAAACCTTTATTTTGAATGATTGATAACGGCGGAGTTAATTTATGTAATTCTGGCATACCGTTCGATTTTGGTCCCTGAAAACGAACAACCGCAATAAAATCACGCTCTAACTTACCTTCATCAAAGGCTTTTAATAACTCTTCTTGGCCATTAAATATCATGGCTGGTGCTTCAATCAGATGCCTGTCTTCAGGAACTGAAGAAATTTTTATTACCGATCTACCAATATTGCCTTTTAATAGTCTGAGGCCTCCAGACTCATTAAAGGGGTTGCTTGCCTTTCTTATGATGGTTTCATCCCCACTTTGCTCAGGCACATCCGACCAAATTAATTTTTCTTTTTGTACTGCAGGTATTTTAGTATAGTCATATATGCCGCCTGGTGATACCGTTGCTACATCAGGGTGCATACACCCATTATCTAATAATTCTCTTAAAACAAATGCTGGCCCACCGGCATCTTGAAATTGGTTTACATCAGCGGTTCCATTTGGATAAATATTAGTGAGCAAAGGTACCGCTTTTGCTAAATCATGGAAATCTGACCAATCTATAATAATGCCTGCAGCATGAGCTATTGCTACCCAGTGTATTAAGTGATTTGTAGACCCTCCTGTAGCTAAAAGAGCTGCCATTGCATTAATGATGACTTTTTCATCTACCATCTCACCAATCGACGTTGCATTGTCTTGTTTAATGTTTGTCACTAGTTGGCTGACAGCTTGGGAGGTTAGTGCCTTTCTGGCTCCATCATAAGGATGCACAAATGCTGACCCAGGTATATGAAGACCCATAGCTTCCATAAGCATCTGGTTGCTATTTGCTGTTCCATAAAAAGTACAAGTGCCTTCCCCGTGATATGCAGCAGATTCCGATTTAAGTAATTCAGCTCTATCAACCTCTCCTTGAGCGTACTTTTCTCTTACTTTCGACTTTGTTGTGTTATCGATACCGGTTGACATAGGTCCTGCGGGGACAAAAATAGTAGGTAAATGTCCAAAATGAAGGGCGCCAATTAAGAGCCCTGGTACAATCTTGTCACATATGCCCAACATAAGAGCTCCGTCAAAAACGTCATGAGATAAACCAATAGCCGCTCCCATAGCTATCGTATCCCTTGAAAAAAGACTTAACTCCATTCCAGGCTCCCCTTGTGTTACCCCGTCGCACATAGCAGGGACGCCACCCGCTACTTGCGCAGTAGCTCCAACAGTAGAGGCAATCTCTCTAATAAATTGTGGATAATTTTCATAAGGCTTATGTGCGGAAAGCATGTCGTTGTATGCTGTAACAACACCAATATTTGGAAGCTTTTGTTCGACAATTTTTAATTTATCATTAGACGGTAAGGCGGCTATAGCATGTGCTACATTGGCACAACCCATACGGTCAGCACCTCTAGTCCTATTCTTCATGGATTCTAACCGAGCGAGGTAGGCTCCTCTTGTAGGCTTGCTTTTCTCTACAATCCTTTGGGTGATATCTAGTATTAATGACTTCATATATATTATTTGTGTTTTTTAATTACAGCCTTCCATTATCGGTGAAAGCATTACTTGAAGTCAAATTTATAAAAAAAAATGGGTATTGACTTGAAATTATAACTTTGATCTCCATATTACTTTCGTATCAACTTTTTGAAAAATATAATAATGGCTAAAAAAGAAACTAAATCATCTACAAAAAAAATTGCTTCAGAAGAGTCGGAAAAGATTCTTAAGCTTGAAGAGCAAGTTGCAGCCCTAGAGGCGGAAGTGCTTTATTCAAAAGCTGAAGCTCAAAACGTAAGGAAACGCTCTTTAGAAGATATTGATAAAGCAAGAAAGTTTGCAGTAGAAAAATTTAGCCAAGAAATTCTGTTGGTTAAAGACAGCTTGGATGCTGCATTAGCAATTGATAAGGGGTCTGTGGAGAGTTATAAAGATGGAGTTGATCTAACGTCAAAACAACTACTGAATATTTTTGCCAAATTTAATATACAAGAAATAAATCCTCTTGGCGAAATATTTGACCCTAACTTTCATCAAGCTATGACTATGGTTGAAAGTGAGGAAGAGCCAAACAAGATATTAACAGTCATGCAAAAAGGTTATGTGTTAAACGATAGAGTTTTAAGGCCTGCATTAGTGACGGTTTCTAAAACAAAATAATTATGGGCTTGAAAAATAGAAAGATAGCCCCAATTTTACGAACTAAGAAATACTTTTAAAGGAAAATATAAAATGTCAAAAATTATTGGGATTGACTTAGGAACAACAAACTCATGTGTGTCAGTTATGGAGGGTGGTAAGCCTAAGGTTATTGAAAATGCAGAAGGCGCCAGAACAACTCCCTCAATTATTGCTTACCAGGATGGTGGGGAGACGCTTGTAGGGGCTCCAGCTAAGAGACAGGCGGTTACAAACCCAAAAAATACTCTCTATGCAGTTAAAAGGCTTATAGGTCGAAAGTTTGATGAAAAAGAAGTACAAAAAGATATCGAGTTAATGCCTTATACCATCTCAAAAGCGGATAATGGTGATGCTTGGGTTGAAGTAAATGGGGAAAAGATGGCTCCCCCGCAAATATCTGCCGAAATTCTAAGGAAGATGAAAAAAACTGCGGAAGAATACCTTGGAGAGGAGGTTACAGAGGCTGTTATTACAGTTCCTGCCTATTTTAACGACAGTCAACGTCAAGCAACTAAAGATGCTGGTCGTATTGCTGGTCTTGAAGTTAAGCGAATTATTAATGAGCCTACTGCAGCGGCGCTAGCCTTTGGTCTGGACAAACAAGAGGGTGATAGGAAAGTTGCAGTGTATGACTTGGGTGGGGGAACATTTGATGTCTCTATCATAGAGATAAGTAGTGTGGATGGTGAACATCAGTTTGAAGTGTTATCTACGAACGGCGACACGTTCCTTGGTGGCGAAGATTTTGATAATAGAATAATTGAATTTTTGTCAGAGGAATTTAAAAAAGAAAATGGCGTTGATTTATCTAAAGATATGCTTGCAAAACAAAGATTAAAAGAAGCAGCAGAAAAAGCTAAGATCGAACTATCAAGCAGCGTTCAAACAGAGATTAATCTGCCTTATATTACAGCGGATGCCTCTGGACCAAAACACCTAGTTGTTAAACTAACTCGAGCTAAATTTGAATCATTAGTTGATGACTTAATTCAAAGAACAGTTGCTCCTTGTGAAATGGCAATAAAAGATTCTGGCCTTTCTGCATCAGAGATAGCTGACGTAATACTTGTTGGTGGTCAAACCAGAATGCCAAAAGTTCAAGAAAAAGTAAAAGAGATCTTTGGAATTGAAGCAAGAAAAGATGTTAATCCTGATGAGGCGGTAGCTGTTGGTGCTGCAGTTCAAGGTGGAGTTCTTCAGGGTGATGTTAAAGACGTATTGTTGCTAGATGTTACGCCGCTTAGTCTTGGTATTGAGACTATGGGTGGATTGATGACAAAGCTCGTTAATAAAAATACGACAATCCCAACAAAAGCTTCACAAGTATTTTCCACCGCTGAAGACAATCAAAGTGCAGTAACTATTCACGTATTGCAAGGGGAGCGTGAGGTGGTAGCTGGAAATAAAAGCTTAGGACAGTTTAATTTAAATGATATTCCATCAGCTCCCAGAGGAACACCTCAGATAGAGGTATCTTTTGATATTGATGCTAACGGTATACTTCATGTCAATGCTAAAGATAAGGCTACGGGAAAAGAAAATAAGATTACTATTAAAGCAAATGGTGGGCTAACAGATGAAGAAATAAAAAAAATGGAAGAGGATGCGGAGAAATTTGCAGACGAAGATAAGCTGGTGAAAGAATTGGTTGATGCCAAAAACTCTGCCGAAGGCATGATTCACTCGGTACAAAAAACAATGAAAGAGCATCAGGACAAGCTATCAGATGAAGAAAAAAGCAATATTGAATCTGCTATTAAGGACCTCGAAGAAACAATCAAATCAGACAATAAAGATGAAATTGAGGCAAAAAATAAAATTTTAGCTGAGGCATCACAAAAACTTGGGGAGAAGATTTATGCGGAGCAGCAAGCTCAGGAACAGACCAATGATGCAGGTGACAATGCAAAAGAGAAGACAGTTGACGGAGATGTAGTGGATGCTGAATTCGAAGAAGTAAAGAAGGAAGATAAGAAAGAAGATAAGAAGTAAAAATTATCCGATAAATAATTAACAAATATGGGGCTGCAAAGCCCCATATAAATTCCATATGGCACAAGATAGAGACTATTATGAGGTTCTCGGTGTAAACCGCGGAGCATCTGCTGATGATATTAAAAAAGCTTTTAAGAAGCTTGCAATGAAATATCATCCAGATAGAAATCCAGACAACCCAAAGGCTGAAGAAAGTTTTAAGGAAGCAAAAGCTGCCTACGACATATTGTCGGATAGTCAAAAGAAAGCAGCCTATGATCAATATGGCCATGCTGGAGTTAATCAAAATATGGGTAGTGGTCCCGGTGACTTTGGTGATGCTTTCGGAGATATCTTTGGAGACATCTTCGGTGGTGGGAGATCCAACAAGCGCTCAAATGTTTATCGAGGTGCGGATCTTCGTTACAACATGGAAATCACATTAGATCAAGCATACAAGGGCACTGAAACAAAAATTCGTATACCCGTTATGTCATCTTGCAAAGTATGCTCAGGTAAGGGAACTAAAAAAGGGACAGATCCAACCACCTGTGGAACATGCCAAGGTCATGGGCAGGTAAGAATGCAACAAGGGTTTTTCTCTGTTCAGCAGGCATGTCCAAAGTGTCAAGGGTCTGGTAAGGAAATTAAAAATCCTTGTGACGATTGCAGGGGCTCTGGAAGGAAACAAGAAAATAAAACCCTCTCAGTTAAAATACCAGCAGGAGTAGACGATGGAGATAGAATAAGGCTGAGTGGTGAGGGAGAAGCTGGAGTAAATGGAGGGCCAACTGGAGACTTGTATGTAGTCGTTAGTCTTAAAAGCCATGATATATTTGAAAGAGATGGGGGTAACTTACATTGTGAGATGCCTATTAGCTTCTCAACCGCTGCACTAGGGGGTGAGATTACAGTACCAACTCTTGACGGAAGTGCAAAAATTAAAATTCCTGCTGAAACTCAATCTGGCGCAGTTTTTAGGTTGCGTGGTAAGGGTATAAAGCCTATCCGAGAAAACCAGCACGGCGATCTTCATTGCCATGTTGTTGTTGAAACACCGATTAAGCTTAATGAGAATCAGAAGAAATTGTTAAGAGAGTTAGAAAAACTCAATCAAGAAGACTCAGGTAAACATAGCCCCAGATCGGAAACATGGATAGATAAAGTTAAAGATTTTTTTGGCTAACCTAAAAAGTACCTTTTTGAATTAACTCAATTTTATAGCCGTTTGGATCTTCTATAAAAGCAATAATAGTGGTCCCGTGCATCATTGGGCCAGCCTCCCTAATAACCCTTCCACCTTTTTTTCTAATGTCGTCACAAGTTTTGTATGCATCTTCTACTTCAATAGCAATATGGCCAAAGGCATTACCGTGATCATATTCCGTAGTGTCCCAATTATAGGTAAGCTCAATGACGGTATTTTCATCCTCTTCTCCATAACCAATAAAAGCCAATGAAAACTTTCCTTCAGGGAAATCCTGCTTCCTTAAAACGCGCATTGAAAAAAAATTTTCATAAAATTTAATAGAATCCTCAAGACTTTTCACTCGGATCATTGTGTGCAATATTCTCATATTAATTTGCCTTTTCTTTTAAATAAATAACAACTCATGGCAGTAGCTTATGTCAGTTGCTGACAAGCTCCTTATATTTCTGAAGAAGTTGTTCTCTTGTTTCTATATTATCTGGGTCTTTAGGTATACATGCAACTGGACAAACTTCAACACACTGAGGCTGATCAAAGTGGCCTACACACTCTGTACATAATTTTGGATTGATCTCATATATTTCAATACCCTGATAAATTGCATCATTAGGGCACTCTGGCTCACATACATCGCAATTTATGCATTCATCAGTAATAAATAAAGACATAGGTTTATTTAAGCTTTAAAAGAAAGTCTTTTGTTATTGGAGAGACAAAGCTGGATATATCTCCATTAAGAAGATGTATCTGTCTGACGAGGGTTGATGAAATAGAGCGGTATTTATCTGGTGAGTTCAGAAAAATGGTTTCTACCGAAGGTGCAAGCTGCTTATTTAGTTGTGCCATCTGTGACTCACTTTCATAATCAGTAACATTTCGTATGCCTCTAACAATAATTTCAGCACCTAGCTCTTTTGCAAAGTCTACGGTTAGCCCACGATAGCATGATATTTGAATGTTGCTGAAGCTTGAAAAAAGAGCTTGTGCGAGATTCAATCTTTGTTCGTAATTTAAGAAGTTGTCCTTTGCATTATCTTCAGAAATACCTACAACTAAACCATCAAAAGTTTTAGCAGCGCGACTGATGATATCTTCATGGCCTATAGTGAAAGGATCAAAGCTTCCTGGGTACAATGCAATCATAGCGCTAACTTAAACCTAAAAGATAAAAGTATACCTGTCCAGCTCTTGAACTTTTAAAAATTTTTAGCTCATTTCCTTCATACCTACTGTTGGACTCATAATAAACAAGACCATGCTCTTTTAGATGGGTTGTTATGCCAGATAAAGCTTTAGTGAATTCTAATTCTGCAAAAGGAGGATCAAAAAAAATAACGTCAAACTTCTCGGCATTCTTGATTAAAAAAGATTCTGCTGAGCAGTTTATAATAGTTGCATTAGAGGCCCCTAGTATTTGTTTATTAGTTATTAAATCCTCATACGTGCTTTTATTTTTTTCTATCATCACGCATGATCTAGCATTTCTTGATAAAGCCTCAAACCCTAAAGCTCCGGTTCCAGCAAACAAATCTAAGCATGATAAGGAGGTTAAATCTTGATTAAGCCAATTGAATAAAGTTTCTCTTACCCTGCCTAGGGTTGGCCTTAGCTCCTCTTTGTCTGAAAAGTTGACTTTTTTTCTTTTCCAATCACCGCCAATAATTGCAACAGTATTTTTTTGACTTTTACTCAATCCCAACAATTACCGTAGAAAATTTATTCATATCTACTCTCTTCTGGAATGCTGCTTTAATTTTTTGAACAGTTACTGCGTTTACCTGATCCGCAAACGTATCCAGATAATCTAGTGGGTAATTATAGAAAGCCATCATAGAAATATATTCTATAATTTTTTTATTACTATCTAACCTAAGAGGAAATCCTCCAATCATATTACTTTTTGCAGCCTGAAGTTCTTTTTCGGTTGGGCCATTCTGAATAAAATCTTTCACTGTTTTTTTTACTAAAGCTAATGCCTCATCAATTTGGTCTTTTTTAGTTTGTAAGCCAACTTGGAAAGGTCCTAGTTCGAGCATCGGCATAAAATAACTGTATACGCTGTATACCAAACCTTTTTTCTCTCTTACCTCACCTGTGAGCCTTGATACAAAACCTCCGCCCCCAAGAATATAGTTTCCAACATATAAGGGAAAGAAATCAGGGTCTCCTCTTTTAACAACCGGACCTCCATAATATAAATGGGCCTGGGTCGATGGGTGTGATATTTTAATTTCCTGTGGCTCAGTGATTTGTACTTCTGGATAAAATGATGCTTTCGGATTATTTGGCAATCCTAGACTAATTTTTTCAGCAATTTCTTTTGCTGCATTAATGTCAACATCACCAACAATAACAATTGATAAGTGATTGGAAAGATAGTAGTTGCTGTAAAAGCTTTTTAGGTCAGACCTTTTTATGCTCTCTAAAGTACTGACAGTGCCAGACTCTGGAAATGCATATGGATGATTCCCGTAAATAGCCTTCATAAAAGCTTTTGATGCAATGCTGGATGGTTCTGTTTCGCCTTGGCGAATACTCGCATAATACCTCTTCTTTTCTCTGGTGATAACGTTTTCATTAAAATCCGGTTTATGTAGGACTTGGTTGAACAACTTAATAGCAATATCTTTTTTTTCTGAAAGTGTTCTGAGGCTAAATGAGCTTTTGTCTCGATCAAAGCTGCTGTCCAGCTGTGCTCCAATATCCGTGAATTGATTGGCTAAAGAAACCTCGTCTATGCCACCAGAACCCAGGAGCATTAAATGATTCGTAAATGATGCGGTGCCACTATTTTTCAATGAATCTCTCGCGCTACCGGCTTTAAAGCTTACACTTATATCTATCATCGGTAGGTTATGGTTTTCAACAAAATAAACTTTAGCCCCGTCAGCAGTAATCCAATTTTCTATTTTTACCCCGGCACTTACTGTGCCAACAATTAAAAACAAAACAGCAAATAATATTTTTCTAATGTACATGTGGTTTTCCTTGTGGCTTGTAGTTTGGATCTAACGGTTGAGGGTCAAGCGTTACTAGAGTGAGTGCTTCATCCACTAAATATTTTTTGGCAACCATCTGAATCTGCTCCGAAGTCACCTTTTTAATGTTATTGGTATATTGATCCATCAATTTGTACGAGTAACCCATTGTTTCAAGTTGGCCTATCTGCATTCCTTGATAAAAGACAGAGTCTTTTTGATATACATCTCCTGCAATCACTCCTGTCTTAATACGACTTAATTCGTCCTCCGTTACTCCATTTTCTACAATTTTTGCTAGCTCGTCTTTGAGGGCTTTTTCGACTTTTTCAACACCTACTCCTTCGCTTGGTGTTGCATAAAGCTCAAACAGACTTAAGCCTCCTCTCGTGAGCATTGCATAGCTTGCACTTGCACTTACTGCAAATCCAGCATTATTCACTATATTCTGATTGAGCCTTGAGGTGCTAGTATTTGAAAGAATACCTGCAAGCACTTCGAGAGCATATATCTCTGTACTGTCCTTGTCTAAATTTTTGTCTAATGCTGGAACTTTATATCCCATTTGAATATAACTAAGCTTACTAGGTGCTTTTAATTCGGCTCGGCGAACTCCTTTTTGCTTGGCTTCTATCTGAGGTTTTCGTTCTTTAATTTTTCGAGAAGGAATATTACCAAAGTATTTTTTTGCTAGTTTAAATACATCGGTGGAACTAACATCACCAGCAACCACTAAAATTGCATTATTAGGGGCGTACCAATCGTTATACCATTCTTGTGCATCGCTATAATGCATATTTTCTAAGTCATCCATCCAGCCCACGATAGGCCTTCCATAAGGATGAGAAACAAATGCAAGAGATTGCATTAATTCATTAGCTTTTGAGGTGGGTTTGTCGTCCGTTCTCCATCTCCTCTCTTCCATAACAACATTAATCTCCTTATTAAACTCTTCCTCAGTGATTATAAGGTTTTGCATTCTGTCAGCTTCCATTTTTAGAGCTACTGGTAGCTGGCTTTTTTCTAATTGTTGAAAGTAACATGTGTAGTCTGCGCCAGTAAAAGCATTCTCTCTTCCTCCTGCAGCAGCAATAATTTCGGAAAACTCTCCCGGCCTTGACGTTTTGGTTCCTTTAAACATCATATGCTCTAAAACATGAGCTATTCCGGTTTTGCCATTCACCTCATCAATGCTTCCGGCACGATACCAAACTTGGGAGACAACAACTGGGGATCGGCTGTCTTCTTTGACAAAAATCTTCATGCCATTGTTAAGAGTAGCTTCATGGACTTCGGCTGAAACAACGCTTGGTGTTAAGATAAGTAGAAATAAAAGTTTAAATAGTTGCACTTATGACCCCTTGTGAATATTAGCTTGTATAATAGAATAATAATTGACTCCATTCTAATCATTAAGTTCTTTATCCATATTAAATGTTTGAATTTTTAAAAAAATTAGTTGCAAAAGAGAAGCCTCAAAAAACTAAAAAGGCTGCTGCCAAAGCTCCTGCTAAGCCCATAACTAAGCCAAAAAAGGCTGCTGCCAAAGCTCCTGCTAAGCCCATAACTAAGCCAAAAAAGGCTGCTGCCAAAGCTCCTGCGAGACATACAACTAAAGAGACTTCAGAGAATGATGATTCTCTTAAAAAGAATATAATTGAACTGGAGCCAAAGAAGAAGGGGTTGTTTGGTTTTGCCGAAAAAATAAAAAAGGGTTTAACTAAAACCAGAGAAAAGCTCGCATCTCCTTTAACAGAACTTTTTTCATTTAATAAAATAGATAATAGTTTTTATGAAGAGCTTGAAACAATTCTTTTAACAGCTGATGTCGGAATACCAGCAACTGACTTGCTCATTAGCAATGTAAAAGCGTCTGTTCAAAAAGATAAGATTGTTGATCCAAAAGCTTTAAAAGAACTTCTTAAAAAAAATATGGTTGCATTACTAAGCACGGTAGAAGAGCAACTTGTCGTGAAAAAAACAAGCCCTTTTGTGATTATGATGGTTGGAGTAAATGGAACCGGGAAAACGACAACCATTGGAAAACTCACAAAATATTTAACCGACCAGAATCAATCAGTATTAATTGCAGCAGGCGATACATTTAGAGCTGCTGCTGTAGAGCAGCTTCAGGTATGGGGCGAAAGAAATAAAGTAGCCGTTATTTCTCAGGAAACTGGAGATCCAAGTGCAGTCATCTTTGATGCAATTAATTCAGCTAAAGCAAAAAAAATAGATGTTGCCATTGCTGATACTGCAGGGAGGCTCCCCACACAAAAACATTTGTTAGATGAAATTACAAAAATAAAAAAAGTTATGGCTAAATGCCACGAGAGTGCTCCGCACGAGGTAATGCTAGTCATTGATGCCAATACCGGCCAAAATGCCATAAATCAATTGAAGGCTTTTAATGAGGCTTTGGGTGTTACAGGTTTAGTTATTACAAAGCTAGATGGTACTGCCAAAGGGGGAATTTTAGCTGCAATTGCTAAAGAAATACCCACACCAATTCGTTTTATAGGGGTAGGTGAAGGCATAGATGATCTTAGAATTTTTAATGCCAAGGAATATGTTGAGGCAATGTTTGAATGATTAAGTTTAATAGCGTTTTCAAGGGGTACCCAGGAACAAAAGATATTTTACAAAATATTAGCTTTGAAATTGATTCTGGAGAATTGGTTTTTGTTACAGGTTCGTCAGGGGCAGGTAAGTCAACCTTATTAAAGCTAATTTCTGCTATAGAATCTCCGTCGGCTGGTGAAATAATTTTTGACAATCAAAACCTTTCAGACTTAAGGACTGGCGATATGCCTTATTTGAGAAGGAAATTTGGAATGATTTTTCAGGACCACAAGCTACTCTTTGATAGGACCTGTTTTGAAAATGTTGCTCTTCCACTGGCTATAAACGATACTACCTCAGTTGATATCTCAAGAAGGGTGCGTGCTGCTCTAAATAAGGTTGGATTGCTTGAAAAAGAAAAATTAATGCCAATAACTTTATCAGGAGGGGAACAGCAAAGGCTTGCTATAGCAAGGGCCATAGTATCTAGGCCTGCGATACTTATCGCTGACGAGCCAACAGCAAACCTTGACAAAAAATATGCTGACGAAATTATGAGTATTTTTTATAGCTTCCAGCAAGTTGGAGTTACCGTTATTATTTCCTCTCATGAAGCTCCACAGTCCCCTATTCAATTCAAAGAATTTTATTTAATGCATGGAGAGCTAGTAAAGCCACAAGATGTTTCATTACTTACGTAACCATATTCAGGCTTTTTTTAGGGCTATTATTAGAGTGAAATCTAATTGGCCTTCTTCAATTATTATGATTTTGGTAATAGGTATTACATTATGCCTTCCCGCTACTGGTTTTTTGCTAGTAGAAAATGCCTCAAAACTATCAAGTAAGATTGAGTATGAAGCAGAAATTAGTATTTTTCTTAACAAATCAATTTCTCAGGACCAAATTGATTTTATTCGGTCAGCTCTTGAGCAATCCCCTGCTGTAAAAAAAGTAAACTTTGAACCAAAGATAAAAGCATGGGAAAAGCTTCAAGAAAAATTAAAAATAAATTCATTAGACGCTGGTATATCTGAAAATCCACTCCCTGATGCTTTTTTTGTAACTCTAAATACGCTGGACTCCAATATAGTGGATTCGCTTTATAATGATATAAAAGTTTTGGAAGGGGTAAAGGAAGTAATTATAGATAGTGGATGGTTAAAAAAGCTCCGATCCTTATTATATTTAATTAAAGCTGGTCTTTTAGTGTTGGGGGCTCTACTGGCAATGGTTCTAACTGTTGTTATTGGCAATACAATCAGACTTCAGACTCTAACCCATCAAAAAGAAATTGAGGTCAGCAGATTAATTGGCGCCACAGACAGCTTTATTCTGAGACCGTTTATTTATACAGGAATCTTTTATGGCATCGGAGGGAGTTTTGTAACAATTGGATTATTGACAATAATTATAGAATTATTTAATCGCATAGCATTTAAATTTGAATCGATATTTGGTGGTTTAATTATCTTTTCAAACCTTACCCCATCGAAATACATATTTCTTGCTATCTTTGCTACAGCTCTTGGTATATTAGCATCTTATTTTTCTGCGTCTCGCTCCATCAGAACAATAAAAAACATTGACTAACCACTTGTATTAAATGGAACTTTTTATTAGAATTAGCACTCTATACTATTGAGTGCTAAAAATAAACCCTAACGAGCTTATGAATAATCTAACATTAACTACACCGTTTGTCTCAGATGATTTCAATATATACCAAGAGACAATAAGAAAAATACCTTCCCTAACTGCAGAGGAAGAGTATGAGCTTGCGTCACGTCTGAAGCGAGATAATGATCTTGAAGCAGCAAAGAAATTAATTCTTTCTCACCTTAAATTAGTTATGAAAATTGCAAGATCTTACAGCGGTTATAACTTACCTCATGCAGACCTGGTTCAAGAAGGAAATATTGGGCTGATGAAGGCAGTTAAAAAATTTGATCCAGATCGAGGAGTGCGCTTAGTATCCTATGCAATTTATTGGATTAAGGCAGAAATTCAGGAGTATGTAGTTAAAAACTGGAGGTTAGTCAAAACTGCTACTACAAAAGCACAGCGAAAGTTATTTTTTAATCTTAGAAGCCTAAGGAAAACACTACAGCCATTAAAGCCAGAAGAGATTAAGTCAATTGCTAATGAGCTCAATGTTAAGGAGTCAGAAGTTAGGGAAATGGAATTTAGGTTGAATGGTAAGGAAACAACAATCGATTACTCTGACGACGAATCAGAGGAAGATCATTTCAGACCCATTTCCTATCTTGAAGATGAGACTCCAAGCCCGCTTGAAAAAATCGAGATGGATCAGGCAGAAAGTAATGTATCGGCTGAGCTTCAACATGCACTATCAGAGCTAGATTCAAGAAGCCGCTCTGTTGTTGAAGCCAGGTGGTTGAATGACAATAAATCAGAGACTCTGAATGAGCTAGCGTCAAAATTCAAAGTTTCTGCAGAAAGAATACGCCAGATCGAGAAAAATGCTTTTAAAAAAATTAGGGCTTTAATGATTTCAAATTCATCAATTTAGATTTTAGCTGCAATCTGCTAGAATTCGCTTTTAATTATATTAGTATTATATGGCGAACTCACCCACCCCAATAGAAATCAAACTTCATCAAGACTCAAATCTTCTTGAAATTTTTTTTGATAATGAAACAGAATGTATGTTATCTGCTGAATTTTTACGAGTACATTCGCCTTCAGCAGAGGTTCAAGGTCACTCACCCAGTCAAGCCGTTCTTCAGATTGGTAAGGAAGGTATTGGGGTGGAAAATATAGAGCCTGTTGGCAATTACGCAATTAAAATAACTTTTACTGATGCGCACGATACTGGGATTTATTCGTGGAGCTATCTTTATTATCTAGCAGAGAATTATGAGCAATTATGGATCGAGTATATTGGTAAGCTTGACGCAGCTGGGCACAAAAGGATAGTCCATGAATCCTGATGAAACTAAATTTGGCTTTCAAACGGTGAAGCAGGCTGAGAAAGCCAAAAGAGTTGGCGAGGTTTTTGATTCCGTTTCAAGCAATTATGACCTTATGAATAATTTAATGTCATTAGGGCTTCATAACGTATGGAAAAAGACATTAATTGATACAAGTTCACTTAAAGCAAAAGCGAAAATTCTGGATATTGCAGCAGGAACAGCTGACCTAACTCTTGCATTTGCTAAGGCAAATAAAGACTATGAAATACTACAAACAGATATAAACCATTCCATGCTTATGGAAGGTCAAAAAAAACTTATCAATAGTGGGGTGATTATTCCAGCAATCACATGTGATGCGGAAGCACTTCCCTTTGCAGACAACTACTTTGATTGTGTAACTATTGCCTTTGGATTAAGAAATATGACAAGGAAAGAAAATGCGTTAAGGGAGGTGTATCGAGTTCTATCTCCAGGAGGAAAGGTTCTTATTCTGGAATTTTCGCATATTTACCAACCCTTTCAAAAACTATACGATGCATTTTCATTCAAATTTATCCCCATACTAGGTAAATTATTTGCTAAAGACGAATTAAGCTATCGATACTTAGTTGAGTCAATAAGGGTGCACCCGTCGCAAGAGGAGCTAAAAGAAATGATGGAGGCCGAAGCGTTCGAAAAAGTTAGCTATACAAACATGAGCGCAGGCATTGTGGCTATTCATAAAGGGTACAAATTTTAGATGAATTTAAAAAATCAGATTATTAATCATATTCTAATTCAAAATGATTGGATGAAAAACGACTTGATTAAATATAAAGGTAAAGTAATTCGTTTATCTATTGAGCCGTTCATACTGGAATTCATAGTAAATGACGATGGGCAGTTATCGTGCAGTGAAATTCAAAGTAAGGCAGATACCACTATTAAAATGTCTGCTCAAGCATTCATAAATATGGTGATGAGCAAACAAAAAAAAGGAATCGATATTAGTGGGGATGTTGACTTTGCAAATACTTTCTCTCAAGTGATACTTAAAGCTCGATGGGATATTGAAGAAGATCTAAGTCGCGTAGTAGGTGACATAGCTGCAGTAGAAATAACCAATGCAGGAAAAGCAATGCTTATATCTTCCCGAAAAGGACTTCAAAATTTTGGGGAGGCTATTATTGAATATTGGCAAGAGGAAAAAAAGATACTTACAATTAAGGAGGAGGTGGAGAGATTTAATTCAGAGGTAGACTTACTAAAAGAAAAATTTTCTCAGCTTGAAGCAAGAACCAAAAAAATTTTTGACACTAATACTATATGAGTATCTTCCGCTTTCTCTATGTAATATATATCGTACTTAAATTCGGATTAGATCAATTCCTTAATACAAAAACCACCACATTTATTCATATAGCATTACTTCCAATTCGATTTAATCAATCCGAAGAAAATCGTGCGGCCAGGCTTCGTATTGCATTAGAAGATCTTGGACCGATATTCGTTAAATTTGGACAGATGCTCTCAACAAGAAGGGATCTTCTCCCAGATGATATTGCAAATGAGCTAGCTAAACTTCAAGATCAGGTTCCCCCTTTTTCTTTTTCTATAGCAAAAAATATTCTAGAGAAAGCATATCGAAAGCCACTTAAACAACAGTTTATAGATTTTCAGGAAACACCAGTTGCAAGTGCTTCAGTAGCTCAGGTGCATTTTGCCAAACTCTATACAGGTCAGGAAGTAGCTGTAAAAATACTAAGGCCAAATATAAAAAAACAGATTGAGAGGGATATTAAGTTGCTAGCCTGGCTAGCTTATATTCTAGAGAGTTTATGGAATGACGGAAGGAGATTAAAGCCTAGAGAGGTTGTAAGTGAATTTGCAAGGCACACTAAATCAGAATTAAATCTATTATTAGAAGCAGGTCACTGTAGCCATCTTGGAGAAAACTTTAAAGATAAAAAGCTATTGATTGTTCCCGAAGTTTATTGGGATCATTGTTATGACAATGTCATGGTTATGGAGAGAATGAATGGTATTCCAATAAGCAACATTAAAGAGTTAAATAAACGCAACATAGATATTCCCACATTAGCAAGAAATGGAGTTGAGATATTTTTTACACAGGTATTTAGGGATGGTTTTTTTCACGCTGATATGCATCCAGGGAATATTCAGGTAAGAACTGATGGTAAGTACATAGCATTAGATTTTGGAATTATGGGCACTTTATCAGAGGAGGATAAAAAGTATTTAGCTCGTAATTTTTTATGTTTTTTTAAGCGGGATTATAGAGGTGTTGCTGAGGCTCATGTTGAGTCTGGGTGGGTTCCATCAGGCACATCAGTAGATGAATTTGAAAATGCTATTCGCTCGGTATGCGAGCCCATCTTCAACAAACCTTTAAAAGAAATTTCTTTTGGAAAGTTACTGATTCGCTTATTCCAAACATCTAGGCAATTCAATATGGAAATTCAACCCCAGCTCACCATGCTTCAAAAAACTTTACTTAATGTTGAGGGCCTAGGAAGAGATCTTGATCCAAACCTTGATTTATGGCAAACAGCCAGTCCTTTTCTTGAGACATGGCTTAAAAAAGAAATGGGTCCTAAGAAAATTATTGGGGATATAAAAAAAGAGCTTCCGCATTTTCTGAGCTTGGCTCCAAGGGTTCCTACCCTAATAAAATCTTATCTTCATAACAATGAATTAAATATTAAACTTACAACTGAGTTAAGTGATGCGATAAAACAATTACGCAGACTAAAGATATTGTATTACGCTTTACTATTTGGCATTATACTTTTATCTATTCTTGAGATTTATCGCTATATAAAGTAAAAATGCTTCCCTTTCTAGTCACCGCTTATATCGTTTTTACAATTGGGATTGGTATCTATGCTTCAAGAAAGGTAAAAACAAGTAATGACTTTGCGGTTGCTGGAAGAAGCCTTTCCTTGCCGGTTGTTGTTGCGACCGTTTTCGCCACTTGGTTTGGTGCAGAAGCTGTTTTCGGTGTATCTTCAACTTTTATTGATGAAGGATTGACGGGAGTAGTAGCCGACCCATTTGGGGCAAGCTTGTGCTTGGTCATTGCCGGTGTAATTTTCTCTAAATATCTCTATAAATTCAAATTTTCTACATTAGGAACTTTTTACCGAAACAGATATAACAGAAGTGTCGAGATTATTATTACAATCATTATCATCCTCTCCTATTTAGGATGGGTTGCAGCACAAATAAGCGCCATTGGCTTGGTGCTTGAGGTCGTAACTAATGGCTCTATTAGTAAGTCTATGGGTATGGTTTTAGGTTCAATTGCCGTGCTATCTTATACTACGCTTGGAGGCATGATGTCCGTTGCAATAATCGACCTTGTTCAAATGGTTGTTATTATTATTGGTCTAATTATTACTGTTTATTTTGTGGTTGAATCATCTGGAGGTGTTGCCCCTGTATTAAATTCAGCGTCCATAAATGGCAAATTAAAATTTTTTCCTGGTGACAATTTATGGCTGTGGTTATCTTTTGTTGCTAGCTTTATTACTATGATGCTAGGCTCCATTACCCAGCAGGACGTTTATCAAAGAATCACTTCTGCACGCACAGAAAAAATTGCTTTGTGGGGTTCGTTAATTGGAGCTTTGCTTTATTTCTTTTTTGCATTTTTACCAATGTTTATTTCTTACGCCGCCACAATAATTAATCCTGAATTTAGTGCAAACATAGGCACTGATAGCTCAGAAATTATACTGCCATCATTTGTCATGCAATATACTCCAATGTTTGCTCAAGTGATATTCTTTGGTGCAGTTATATCAGCAATAATGAGCACTTCAGCTGCCACACTATTAGCTCCTTCGGTCATGTTTACTGAAAATATCCTTGCAGAATATTTTCCCAACCTTTCTGATAAGGGAAAATTACTGCTTATGCGATTATCACTAACTGTATTTACTTTAGCAGTATTATTTTATGCATTTAATTCAGAGTTAACAATTTTTGGCATGGTTGAATCAGCTTATCAGGTGACCTTAGTTGGCGCTTTTACTCCCTTGATTTTTGGTATTTTCTGGACAAAAGCTAATGACTACGGTGCTATATTAGCCATAATATTTGGTATTGTTTCATGGTTGTACATTAAATTATTGTATGGGGATGAATTTATTATCCCTTCACAGCTTGTTGGTTTTTCTTTTAGTATTCTCGGGATGCTTCTGGGTTCTTATTTATTCAAACAAAATCTTTCAAAAAAACTGATTATTTAATTATAAAAAATTACTATTTTTGACATTGATTGCAAAAAAAACTAGACCGCTGACCAATTGTAATTTGCAATACTAATGAGTCGCATTGATAACAATCCTTACCCTTTCTCCCATACACTTTATGTTCATTTTGAAAGTATCCATTTTCACCATTAACATCAAAAAAATCATTCATCGTGCTACCGCCTTTTACTATTGCTTTATTGATGACATCCTTGATGGAAGTTACTAATGCCTTAAGTTCTTTTTTTGTTAGTTTGCTTGATTTACGTTGTGGCTTAATGCCAGCATAAAATAATGCTTCGCTAGCATATATATTGCCAACACCTACTACATTATGCCCATCCATAATTGCACTTTTAATACATTGACTTTTAGCTCTTAACCTTGTCCTTAAGTACTCGGCATTAAAACCGTCTTCTAGGGGCTCGGGTCCTAAATTTTTTAGTAGCCTGTGCTCCAAAGGATTGTCCGTAGTCCATAATATAGAGCCAAATCTTCTTGGATCGTTATATCTTAAGATTACACTTTCATTACCAAATATGAAATCAACATGATCATGTTTTTTTGGCTTGGCTACATCTGGAATTATGGATAAATGACCTGACATCCCAAGATGAAGTATAAGCGTTCCGTTCGAAAATCTTACCAAAATATATTTAGCTCTTCTTTTAATTTCGAGAATTTCTTGGCCTTCTAGCACTGCTGACAAGTTAGTAGGGATTGGCCAGCGAAGCGAGTAATTTCTTATGACAATCTTGTGTACAGTTTTTTTTAAAAGGGGTTTTAAGCCCTGGCATGTAACTTCTACCTCAGGCAGCTCAGGCATAAATTAGTCGGAAGGTGAGTTTATTGGCGGATTTAACATTGTAAATCCCAGGTCACTTGGAAAACTATAAAGTAACTTTTCGTCTTTTCGGTAAAGCTTTAATTGAGGGTGTTCTTGAATCCTATAAAACGTTATTTTATTTCCATCTGCTAAAATGATATCAATGCTTTTATAGCCTACCCTAGGATCCATTTTATATGGTTCTACAGCTACTGATTCAGGATTGCTCCATGTCATCCCGAACCAATCATTGGCTTCATCCTGATTTATTTCTATCTTACTGTTAGTTATTGTCCACGAATCGTTTGAATGATTTATCTTTAATCTGGACTCCTGCCATTGTTCTAGTCGAGAGAAATCATATTGTTTTACTTTTTCATAGCTTGCAATAGCTTTCTTATCTATCAATTCCTCAGCTACGAATGATGCCGTTTCAGAAAATCCTCCGCTCACAAGAAAAATATTTCCACGATATAAAATATATTGATCTTCTGTCACAGGATTATAAGTTCCAAAGATAAACTCTTCCTTTTCAGAGTTGTTTGAAAAAACAATTCTTAATACAGGGTTATCTAAGCCAAATTTATCTAAGTTTTTACCTTCTAATTTTATCGAGCTTGTCGTTGCCAGCATTGCTAGGACACGATAGACATAGAGCTCGTCAGCACGTGCTTTAATTGGCTTTATCATCCTCCATCCAAATTCACCTAAAACAAAGCTAGTAGTTGCCCTTGATGGGAAATAGATATCAATTGCATTAAAACTGGATAATTTTAAATCTGATACAGCAATTCTATTTGACTCAATAGTTTCAACTTCGTTATTTCGAAAAACGAAAATAGTTAAGATGATAACTGTCAGCAATAAAGCAATGTTTAATATCCATCTATTACTCATCTTATGCTTTTCTTCTTCTGTACCATACCCAAAATCCTAGGCCAAACAATCCAACAGGAATGAAGTATTGAAATAAGTGAAAAATTGTCCACGCAATTAATCTGCCCTTATCGTCACCAGGTATAGTCACATTAACGTCTTTTAGAGGCATTGGCTGAATTGTAATTAACTGGTCATCGCCCGAGAGCCAATTAACCATGTTAATTCCAAGATCCAAATTACCCCCAGAGGTAATAAAGTAATTAGACAAAAAAGAGGCATTGCCGACCACAACCACTCTCTGTCCGACATCTCCGTATTTTCTGCTCATAGCTACAGCAATATTAATTGGGCCTTGTTTATCAAATTTAGGGTCAAAGATAAGTTTTTTTTCATCATTCTTTTTACTTGACGTTAGCCATCCATTTGGTGCAACTTCGATCAAATCGGAGACTGCCCATCCATTCTCGTAAGTCCCTTGCGCAAAAATCCCATACGCTTCGGAATATTGAGTTCTCAGCATAAAATTTTTGGTGATGGGATGGTCACCGTAGACTAAAGCATAAGATATATTTTCACTTGATCCAAAATCAAGAGATGATTTATCCACAACCTTACCTTCAGATACAGTCAACCCAAGGTACTTTGCTAAATCGTCTAAGCCTTGAAAGTTATTTTCATCAAGCAGCCATAGGATATTTCCACCACTTTCTACGTACTTTAAAATCTTACTTGCCTCTGGTTTCGTAACGGGAACTTGAGGGCTTGCTATAACAAGCATAGCACCCTCTTTTGGCACTTCATTCAGTGCAGTTAAGTCGGGATTGGAAAACTTAAAACCTTTACTTTCTAGTTGCTGACCAAAAGCACCAAGATCATGATTCTTTAGCCCTAGTAAGTTTTTTTCTCCGTGTCCATCTAAATACATTATTGGTTTATTATTTGTTCTGGAGAGACGTACTAACAAATTAGTTAATTCTTGTTCCGCAAAAGGAGGGGTGATATGCTCAGTTCTTTTATTAAACTCTACAATAACTTCGCCATCAGTTCTAATACCAAGTTCTTCGACCAACTTTGGCTCCAGTGTTGGGTTTACAAAGCTTATAGTTATGTCCTTTTTTTCTCTTTGATATTTTGCAACAAAGTCAAGAAGGCCTTTTCTAAAATTATCTCCCTTATTCGCATCATCATTTGTAGCAAAAACGGTCATATTAATTGGACCATTCATGCTTTCAAGAATCTCAACGCTTCCCTTGGTTAAAATACTTCTGCTGGCTTGAGTCATATCCTTAACAAAAACGAATTGATTGGAAAGTACGCCGACTAATAGGATAATCACAAAGAATAGTAAGATAAAAAAACTATTTTGAAATAAATACTGCAGCCTGAGTTTCTTATTTTTTTTCATGGAATTATCCGGTTAGTCTGTCAGAGTCTAAACGCCTTATAGTCAATGTAATGAAAGTGACGATAAACAATATAAAATATATTACGTCGGATGTATCAATAACGCCGCGTGTGAAGGACTGAAAATGCTTAGACATAGATATATGGCCAAACCAATGACCAGGATCAGAAGCAGTAAAATTACCAAAAATTACCATGGCAAATAATGCAATAAATGTTGAAATCGCTGCGATTATAGGCTGGCTAGTTAGGCTTGAGAAATATATACCTAGTGCACAAAAACTTCCTATAAGCAATATAAGGCCAAAAGAATTTCCTATTAGGTAACCAAAATCAATGTCGGCCCAGATATTCATAGAGCTTAGCATTATAAATATATACAGCACTAAAATACCTAGAAAAATTACCATCCCTAAAAACTTACCAACAACTATCTCTGTTAATGAAATAGGAGCACTGAATAAAAATGGAAGTGTTTGGCTTCTTCTTTCCTCGCTAATTAACCTCATCGTTAAAATTGGTATTGCTACTGTCATTAAAAAGTTTGCCGCTCCATAAACATTTTGCCCAACAAAAATGGTGATGCCTTGTCTCTCCGCAGGTCGGATTGATCCTGACATAACTTCAAAATACTTATTTACTCCATCTAGATAAAGAAAACCGAAACCAAACATAAGTAAGGCTAAAATAATCCATCCCATTGGTGAGGCAAATAAGCTCTTTAATTCTTTTCTAGCAATATTGACTATCATATCTATTTTTTTATTTGGGTTAGTTGAACAAAAATATCTTCTAAACTCGTAATATCAGGAGCAATATGAAAAAGACCCCATTTATTTTTTACGGATAAGGCTACAATTTCCTCGGCTGGTAAATATTTCTCTTTGAAATGTATTCTACACATTGTGTTATCAATGGCATCTACCTGAGTAACACCAGGTATATCAATCAATTCTTTTTTAGTCGGAATTTTTGTAAAGCCAACTAAGAGCTTGTTACCTCTTCTTTGTTTTTTTAGCTCTTCAATCGATCCATTAAATACAAGGCTTCCTTTATCAATAATTTGCACTCTGTCGCATACCATCTCTACTTCTGGGAGAATATGGGTAGACAGGATAACGCTATGCTTTTTCCCAATTTCTTTGATAAGGTTTCTAATTTCCCTAATCTGTATAGGGTCCAACCCAACCGTTGGTTCATCAAGAATAACAATTTGAGGCTCATGAATAATAGCCTGAGCAATTCCAACTCGTTGCTGATAACCGTTTGACAAATTCTCAATTAGTCTTTTGCTCATATGTCCTAGGCCACACTTATCTTTTGCGACCTCTACAGATTTGCTTATTTTTGAAGATTCTACCTTATGAAATCTAGCAGCTATGGTAAGAAACTCGTCAACAGTAAGCTCCTTGTATAAGGGTCTCATTTCAGGCAAGTAGCCTATCATCTCTTTAGCTTTTTTTGGCTCATTGACCATGTCAATACCACAAATTTTTACAGAGCCATCTGAGGGAGCTAAATTGCCTGTAAGCATTCGCATCGTCGTTGATTTTCCAGCTCCGTTAGGCCCAAGAAATCCAAGCACCTCTCCTTTTTCAAGACTAAATGAAACATCACTAACAGCATAATTAGCTCCAAAATTTCTTGAAAGATTTATTGCCTGCAAAGTAGAAACTGCCATTAAAAATTATCCATTAATTTGTAAATAAATCCACCTTGAGATGGAGCCTTATTATATAAAAAAGTTTAATCATTTAAACAAGAGTGAATTATATGCAAAAATTCGTGTCATTTACACTTAATAGTTGAGAAAGTTTGTTCGCATCAAACGACTAATTTGTTGCGAGCTAAATCTTAACCTAGAAAACTACTTAAGGTATCATATAACCAATATGAAAAATTTAATTATAACCCTACTACTTTTATTTCAAATAAACCTCTCATGGGCAATTGATGAAGAACCTTTTGATATTTCACAGCCAGCTAAAATCCAAGAAGCAAACGCGGAGTTTGTTTATAAATTTTTGTTAGCGGAAATTGCTGCTCAGCGAGGCGACCTTAACTCTGCTGGTCATCTTTACTTCGATCTAGCAAGGCTGACTAAAAATATACCGCTTGCGCAACGAGCAACCAATATTGCTGGGTATGCACGTAATGGTCGTTTAGCATTAGATTCAGCTGAATTATGGCGGCAGCTAGATGATTCGTCATTAGAGGCTAAGCAGATTCTTGCCGAACTCTTTATCTCTAGTGGCAATCTTGCAAAAGCAAGGCCTCTTATTGAAAATCTTCTCATACTAGAAAAAACAAGGGCTGAAGGATTTCTTTATTTAAATAATTTGCTTACCAAGGTTGAGAATAAAAAAAATGCACTACGTTTTATCCTTGCAGTTGCTAGGCCCTACCCTGCTCTTGCTGAAGCACATTTCAGCATCGCGCATACAGCTTATTTTGCCGGCGATCTGAAACTGACTGAAAATGAGCTTGATATTGTAGAGTCTATAAACCCCCAGTGGGAAACCGCAGCTCTATTTAGGGGCTTTATAATGGCCAAGGATTGGCCTGAAAAAGCTTTAGAATTTTATAAGTCATTTTTAAACAATAATCCTAAATCAAATGAAGTTCGATTAGAGTATGCTAAAACACTAACAAGCTTAAAACGCTATGTAGAAGCCAAGAAGGAATTTCTCAAACTGGTTGATGGGTCCTTGGCATCCCCTGAAATAAGTCTAACAGTAGCGCTACTATCTCTTGAGTTAAATGATAATCTTTTAGCTGAGAAATTTTTTAATCAATCCCTAGAGAGAGGTTATAGCCAACAAGATAAGATTCAAATTTATCTTGCAAGAATTTATAATAAAAGAGGAGATTACAAGAAAGCACTTTCTACTTTAGACAAAATAGTTTCAGGCGAGCTATTTGTCGATGCCAAATTGCTTGCAACAGAAATTATTGCGCAAAATGAATCAACAGACAAAGCAATTGAGTCTCTTTCAATCTACAAAAATATTGGGCCTAGCGATAAACTTCGCTTCCTTCAAGCAAAGACATCACTCCTTATTAATAAAGGACGCCAACAGGATGCTTTTGATCTAATGAGGAGTGAGGATAAAAATTATGCTGATTCTGCAGCGTTTAAATTTGACTATGCAATGCTTGCCGAAAAAATGGATAATTTATTGCTTATGGAGCAACTCCTTAAAGAAGCTATAAAAATTAAACCGGATTTTGCTTTAGCATATAATGCATTAGGCTATTCATATGCGGATAGAAATATCAAGCTGGCTGATGCAAAAAAATACATTGAAATAGCCTTGTCTATACAGCCCCAAAATCATTATATTATGGATAGTATGGGATGGCTTCACTATAGACTTGGTAATCTGGATATTGCATTAAAATTCACACAAAAAGCATATGCCATACAAAAAGACCCTGAAATTGCCGCTCATCTAGGAGAGATTTACTGGAAGAAAGGTAAGGTTGATGAAGCAAAAAGATTGTGGAAAGAATCCCTGACTAACAACCCCTCAAATACAGTTCTTAATGAAACATACAAGAGGTTTAACTAAACTATCCTTCTAAATGAGGCATTTAATTTTATTTATTGGTTTGTTGGGGGCGGCAGGCTGTGCATCACTATCGAGCAACTCGGAAACCTATGATATTTTAAACGCAAAAATTGATCGTACAGAGGAAATAGAGGGTTTTAACTTTACGGGAAAGTTCGTAACATTCATTAACGATAAAGGCTTTTCTGGAAATCTTGCATGGGACTCAAACCCAAACAATGATTTTGTCAAAATTTACAATCCATTCAATTCTTTAGTTGCAGTAATCACGCTAAAACACAATGAAAAAAAAGTTGACTTGCAGATTGTAGGAAAAAACAGTCGGGCGAATACGGGCCAAATGCTAAAAAAAATATTTATAGAGGAAAAAAATATATTCACTCTAAAAAAATTCTTAATCAACCCTCCTGGAAATCTCTCCAAAGAAGAAAATATTGATGTTAATTTTGATGGATGGAAAATTCGTTACAGAGGTCGGCACAATCAAGGCCCAACTGCTGAAACTACGCTTTTTGAAAAAAACAATATTTCGATAAAAATTTTTATCAATAAATGGGAATATTTAAATCATTAAAGAAGAAAAACAAAGCATGGCTTTCGTTAAGTTTCTTGCTCCAGCAAAAATTAATTTATTTCTGAAAGTGTTAAGCCAAAAAAATAATGGCTATCATAATCTGCAAAGTATTTTTCAGATGGTTGGCTTGTATGATGAAATTTTTATAGCGCCTAGAGCTGATGGTAAAATAATCATAGAGAACGACAACTCATCCATACTGAAGGAAGATGACTTATGCTTTAAAGCAGCCCAGCTAATACTTGATGGCACAACACTAGGGGTAACAATTAAAGTAAAGAAAAATATACCAGTTGGAGCAGGGTTGGGTGGTGGGAGCTCTGATGCAGCCACCACTCTGCTAGCTATAAATCAGATATACGATCTAAAAATTAACAAAAAAAAATTAATGGGGATAGGTTTAAAGTTAGGCGCGGACGTTCCCTTTTTTATTAATGGAAAAAATGGTTGGGTAGAAGGTATTGGAGATAAGATAAGCCCAATTTTAATCGATAACTTTAGATATATTTTGATCATTCCCGATGTATCTATATCTACAAGCAGTATCTTTCGTGATTTTAAATTGACAAATAAGGTAATTCCGTTGAAAATAACGACCTCATTTAGCAATGAAGAGCATGATAATATTGGCAATGATTTGATTGATACAATATTCAAAAAGCATAATAGATTGCATGAGTTATTTTTATGGCTTAAAGAGTTTGGTGCTCCAAAAATAACCGGAACTGGCTCAACATTATTTATTAAATCAAACGACTTAAATTTAGCAGAGTTGATTGATAAAAAAAGGCCAAAAGATACTAAAATTATTAGCGTTAAGGGTTTATCGGTTCACCCACACTTTTTGACCGATTAATTGGGGAGTCGCCAAGCTGGTTAAGGCACAGGGTTTTGATCCCTGCATGCGAAGGTTCGAATCCTTCCTCCCCAGCCAATTTTATTCAAGGAAAAACTTTGAAAACTAAAGAGCTTATGATTTTTGCTGGTAACGCAAATACTGAACTCGCAGAAAAAGTTGTTAGCCACTTGAATATGAAGCTTGGAAAAGCAACTGTAGGATGCTTTAGTGATGGTGAAACCATGGTTGAGCTCCTTGAGAATGTTCGGGGTAAAGATGTGTTTATCCTTCAGTCTACAAGTTTTCCAACAAATGATAACCTAATGGAGATTTTGGTTATTGTTGACGCGCTTAGAAGATCCTCTGCTGCTCGTATTACTGCAGCAATTCCTTATTTGGGCTACTCCAGACAAGATAGAAGGCCAAGGTCTGCACGTGTAGCGATTACGGCAAAAGTTGTTGCTAACATGTTAACGACTATTGGTGTCAATAGGCTCCTAACAATGGATCTTCATTCCGATCAGATTCAAGGTTTTTTTGATATACCCGTTGACAATATCTATGCAACACCAGTTCTTCTCGAAGATCTCGTGGGGCAAAAGTATAAAAATCCAGTCATAGTCTCCCCAGATGTTGGCGGAGTAGTGAGAGCAAGGGCATGCGCAAAAATCCTTGGTTCTGATCTAGCAATTATTGACAAAAGAAGACCAAAACCCAACGTTTCTGAAGTCATGAACATTATTGGAGATGTCTCAGGAAGAACATGCATTATCATCGATGATATTGTTGATACAGCAAATACATTATGTGAAGCTGCTTCAGCATTAAAAAAACAGGGGGCTGAAAAAGTTGTTGCGTATGCTACTCATCCGATTTTATCGGGCAAGGCTATTGAGACAATCAATAGTTCAGAGCTTGATGAAATTGTAATTACTGATACAATTACGCTTCGCGAAAATGCTGTAAATAATACGAAAATTAGGCAGTTATCTGTAGCAAAAATTTTAGCTGAGACTATTAAGCGAATAAGTGATGAAGATTCAGTAAGTTCGCTTTTTATCGACTAGCTTGTAATCATGTTATTCAATAGCCCTGGTCGCGGGGCTATTTTAATTTAGGAGCAATAAATAATGAAGATTGAAATAAATGCAAATGTAAGAGAGTTGAAAGGTACGGGTGCGAGCCGCCGTCTTCGACATGCAGGAAAAACCCCTGGAGTTCTTTATGGTGGTGATAAAGAAGCTACAAGCTTGGAAATTGATTCTAAAGAGCTATTTATGCAGTTTAGACACGAGGCTTTTCATGCTTCGATCCTAACGCTGAATTTGGCTGGAAAAAAAGAAGCGGTTATCCTTCGAGACTTCCAAATGCATCCAGTTAGAAACAACATTGTTCATATTGATTTTCAAAGAATTAACGAAAATGAGAAGATTAGTGTAAAAGTACCATTCCACTTCATTAATGAAGAAACAGCCCCAGGAGTTAAATTGGAAGGAGGCTTAATTTCTCATATCATGACTGAAATAGATATTTCTTGCCTACCAAAAGACCTACCCCAGTATATCGAAGTAGATATGAGCGCCTTATCTATTGGTGATTCGATCCACTTATCTGAAGTAAAAGTACCAGAAGGGGTTGAATTAACGACATTATCCGATGAAAATGACCCTGCTATCACATCTATTAGTAAGCCTAAAGTGGTTGTAGAAGAAGCGGTTACAGCTCAATCTGAAAATAGCGAAGAAGGTAGTGAGGAAGGTAGCTCTGGGGATGAGTCTGGGGATGAAAAATCTGATGGCCAAGGCTCAGAGTCTAGCGAATAATAAATCTAACCCTGCCCTTATTGAGTGCAGGGTTGAATTTCTGTGAGTAAGATAAAACTATTTGTTGGGCTAGGAAATCCTGGCGATAAATATCTAACAACCAGACATAATGCAGGTTTCTGGTGGATAGATTTTGTTGCGCTTAATCATCGCCTATCATTTAAAAAATCTTCTAAATATTTTGGTGAACATTCTAACTATCAAGATAATGGTGATATTCATTTCCTCAAACCTTCAACTTTTATGAATGATAGCGGAAAGTCGGTTCAAGCTATTACAAAATTTTATAAGATTAAACCTGAAGAAATATTAATAATTCATGATGAACTTGATATTATTCCAGGTAAGGTTAAATTAAAGTTGGGTGGAGGTCATGGAGGTCACAACGGTGTTAAAGATATTTCAAATCAATTGGGTTCAAATAATTTTTGGCGACTTAGAATCGGTATTGGTCATCCCGGAGACAAAAATGAGGTTAGCGACTATGTTCTTAAAAACCCCTCCAAAATTGACTCTAACTTAATTGAAGATAGTATTTATAGCAGCTATCAAATCTTCTCTCTATTAATAAGTGGTGAATTTGATAAAGCAATGTTAAGCCTCCATACCGCTTAAATTCTCAAGGATATTATATGAAATGTGGCATAGTCGGTCTTCCTAATGTTGGTAAATCAACCTTGTTTAATGCTATTACTAAGGCAGGAATAGATGCAAATAATTATCCTTTTTGTACCATTGAGCCTAACGTAGGTATTGTCGAAGTTCCAGACCCAAGAATAGGTATGCTCTCGGAAATTGTAAATCCTGAAAAAATACAACCTGCGATAGTTGAGTTTGTTGATATTGCTGGGTTGGTTGAAGGTGCCTCTAAGGGAGAAGGACTTGGAAATAAGTTTCTAGCAAATATTCGTGAAACTGATGCGATTCTTCATGTTGTTCGATGCTTTAATGATGATAATATTATTCATGTAGCAGGAAAAATTGATCCAATTTCAGATATCGAAACTATTCATACAGAGCTAATTTTAGCAGATATGGAAACCTTAGAAAAAGCCATTCAAAAAGAATCAAAAAAATCTAAATCTGGTGACAAAGAATCAAAAAGCCTTATTGCTGTTTACGAAAAATTACAAGAGAATTTCAATCAAGGCCACTTAGCAATCAAATTAAAATTAGAAAAAGAAGAAATTTTTCTCATCAAGCCGTTATGTTTAATAACGATTAAGCCAATGATGTTTGTTGCGAATGTTGATGAGAGCGGTTTTGAGAATAATAAAAACCTTGATGAGTTAAAGCGTTATGCTGAAGGAATGGACTCACCTGTTGTTACAATTTGCGCAAAAATTGAGTCAGATATTTCAGAACTTGAAGATGAAGAAAAGCTTATATTCTTGTCCGAAATGGATCTAGTCGAGCCTGGCTTAAATCGACTGATTAGAGAGGCATACAAACTATTAGGATTACAAACTTATTTTACTGCAGGAGTTAAAGAGGTAAGAGCTTGGACAACCAAGGTTGGAGCAACAGCTCCGCAGGCTGCAGGAGAGATACATACAGACTTTGAAAAAGGCTTTATTAGAGCAGAGGTTATTGCGTTTGATGACTACCTGTCCTATAAGGGTGAGGCTAAATCTAAGGAAGCAGGTAAAATGAAATTAGAAGGAAAAGACTATATAGTTAAAGATGGAGATGTTATGCATTTTAGGTTTAATGTTTGATATAATCCCTCCCGTAATAAATTAATGGTGATGTAGCTCAGCCGGTTAGAGCGCAGGATTCATAATCCTGAGGTCGGGGGTTCGATCCCCCCCATCACCACCAATTAAAACCCAACTCTGGTCATAAAAACATTTACGATAATTCAAAATAATAGGGTCAATGCTATGAAGTTGTACCACATAATATCTAGCGTATTATCTGCTTTTTTTGGTGTTCAAAATAACAAAAAATTTAAAGAGGATGAAGATTTTATAGAGCAGAACGGAGTTAAATACTTTTTGATTGCCGGTTTTTTTATAGTGGTTTTTGGAATAATCGTACTTCGTTCTCTGGTTGGTATTATTGTGGACTAATTATTCATTTTTGTAAGGTGACCTTTCCTCTAATTCGTTTGTATAAACACTCATCCGGTCGCCTTCTTCTTCTAGAAATTTACTGATGGCATCTCTGAACTCTTCATTCACAATATAATGACTTGAATAGGTTTCGAAGGGCTCGAAACCCCTAGCAAGCTTATGCTCTCCTTGGGCACCTCCCTCAAATATGGATAGATTATTCTCAATACAGTACTCTTGACCTTGGTAGTAACATAGCTCAAAATGTAAATAAGGGATGTATTTAATTGCCCCCCAATACCTCCCGTAAAGATTATTATTATCAAAAATATTTAATGCAGACCCTACAGGACCATCACTATCATACGCAATGATAAGTAATATTTTATTAGATATTTTTTTATAAATTTCGTAAAAAAAATCATAAGTTAAGTAGGGGGTCGATTTATGTATTGCATATGTGTTGCAGTAACATTGATAAAAAAACTGAAGGTCTTCTTCTAAAATATTGCTCCCAGTCTTTCTTATTACATTTAAATTTAAGTTGTCTAGCTTCTTTCGCTCCTGTTTTATTTTTTTTCTTTTAGGCTGAGAAAGGGTGTTAAGAAAATCATCGTAGGTCTTATAATTTTTATTAGTCCACCTAAATTGAACTCCTTGCCTATGCATCCAACCACTCTCATTTAATATTTTCTGATCTTCTGAATTAGTAAATAAAAAATGGCAGGAAGAAATTTTATGTTGATGCATTATTTTTTCTAAGGCTTTTATAAGCATGCGCTTTACCTCAAGATCTTTTGCCAGGATGCGAGGTCCACTTATAGGGGTAAAAGGTATAGAACAGACTATTTTAGGAAAATAACTTAACCCATGCTTTTGAAATGCTTCTGCCCAAACCCAATCAAAAACGTATTCCCCATAGGAATGCTCTTTAATAAAAGTGGGTAAAAACCCAATGGCCTTCCCCTCTTCTCTTGCAATTAGAGGAAATGGTAACCACCCCGTATCTTTACCAATGGAAAATGAATTTTCTAGTGCATTAAAAAAAGTATAGGAAACAAAAGTGTTTTCAGGGATATGCTCGAAATAGGCCTCTAAGTTAGAAAAAGTAGTATTTGTTGTAACCTCAATCATATGATTAGAAGTTTAAATTAAATTTGACTATATAACGAAGAGATTGCTATTAATTAGTTAACTCGGTATTTCGTGGAAGTGATGCTGCAGAGCTTTCGTTTGAAATGCTATCGGAAAGAACGTTAATATTATTTTTTTTAGCTTCTTTTTGATGATAATCTTTTGCCATTATTGATAATTCATCCAAACTGATGACATTATCATTATCTATATCGACTTGCCTGAATTGTCTCGCTACTTGAGGAAGGCACTGAGTAGTCTCATAAACATCGAGGGTATTGTCATTATCTGGGTCACAAGCATAAAATCTCTGCTCAACACTGTCCAGCATTTCTCGCTTTTTTTGATCATAAACGACACTATTCTTAGTGTGGGAGTGGGAAAATTCATCTAAAGCATTACGGATTAGCTCTATTTGTGATGGCTTAACATCATCATTTGCAGCACTTACGTCAGCCAATACCTGACTCGTAGAAAAAAAGTATAGTACAATCAATAAGTTAAAATAAAATTTACGCATTTAGTTTGTGTGCTTATAACTATAACGGACAATCATTTTCCTACTTAATTGTGACTTTAATGTGACAGAATTAGATTAAATTGTAACTAAATTGTAACAACTAAACTTTATAATTCAGAGTAATATATTAATAATAGAAACATTTCACGCATTAAATATTATGACAACAAACCAAAATTCAGCCCAAATTGCACTGGTAGATGATGATCCAAAAATTAGAGAGCTCACAGCAAAGTATTTAAGTGANCAAGGTCTTTCCGTTGTGACAGCATCGAATGGCGCTGAGCTTGATGAGTTACGAAAAAATTACAATATCAACTTGATTGTCTTNGATTTAATGATGCCGGAAGAGTCTGGTTTAGAGGTTTGCCANCGACTTAGAGTAAATAAAATAGATACGCCCATCATAATGCTTACCGCAAAGGGTGATGAGGTAGACAGGATCGTAGGTCTGGAAATGGGTGCAGACGACTATCTTCCCAAACCTTTTAATCCAAGAGAGTTGCTCGCCCGAATCAACGCAATTATAAGGAGACAAACTGCCCCTGTTCGTCAATCCGATAAAACAATAATAAAATTTGGCAACTTTGTGTTTGATTTGACTAATAGAAGCTTATTTAAAGGTGAGAAAGAGATCCAAATTACTGCGGGCGAATATGACCTTCTAAGAGTTTTTGTTGAGCATCCTAAACAACCATTATCACGCGATCAAATTATGCAATTATCTAAAGGTAAGGAGCTTGACGTTTTTGATCGAAGCATAGATGTGCAAATATCGAGACTTAGAAGATTGATAGAGGCAGACCCAAATAAACCAAAATTCCTACAAACTAAATGGGGGTTTGGCTATATATTTGTACCGGATAGTGAAGCATAATTAATTGAAGCTTATTCCAAAAACATTTCTTGCTAGATTAACTCTATTAATCGCTGGCCTTCTTTTAATAGCACAAATTGTCTCCATTAAAATATTCGATTACTTTGAACGAGAGCCTCGCGCACAATCTCTTGCGCAAGAAATAGTTACTATTGTAAATTTTACCAAAGTATCACTAGAGGCTGCGGCTTATAACAAAAGATTGAGACTTTTGAATGAACTATCCGGCATAGGGGACGTAAGCATCTACCCAGCTTATTATTTTGAGCCACTTGAACCAATACCTAATGATCCATTTTTAAAACTTGTTGTTAAAAACATTAAGAGCAAATTACCGCCCGACACTCTTATTACTGTTAATCATTATGATATCCCAGGTATTTGGGTAAGCTTTGAGATTGATTATGCACTTTTTTGGATCGTGGTACCAAGAACCATTATTGACAGGCCTTTCCCATGGCATTGGATTGGTTGGGGAACAATAGTCTTTATTCTAGCAATACTGGGTTCATACGCCACTACCCAAAGAATTAGCAGGCCATTAAGGCAGGTAATTAATGGTGCCGAAAAAATTCGGCAAGGACAGGTTATAGAGCCCTTGCCGTTGGACAATGTCACAGAGTTTCGTGAAGTAAGTCAGGCATTCAATGAGATGTCAGCCAACCTCTCTAAAATTTCCAAAGAAAGACAATTTCTTTTAGCAAGTGTGTCGCATGACATAAGAACTCCTTTAACCAGATTAAGGCTTGCAGCCGAGTTACTTCCCAAAGGATCTGAGCTGATGAAAGAAAGTATGGAGGAGGATATTGTGGAAATAAATGACATTATTAATCAATTCTTAGAATATGCTCGTGGTTTTGAGGACGAGCCATTGGTTCCAACAAACCTTGGAAAATTCTTAGTTGAAATAAGAAGCAAGCACAACAGGATGGGGCAAAACTTTAAGCTACAAAAAAGAAATATTCGCGTGGACGTTCCTAAAAAACTTTTTGTTGATATTAGGCCCTTAGCCTTTCAAAGATGTCTTGATAACCTCATTAATAATGCCTTCTTTTATTCGCATGAAGAGGTCGTAGTTAAAGCAACTTTACTGGAAGAAAGTTTTGTAATTAGCGTCTTAGATAAGGGTCCAGGTATACCAGAAGACCAAAAAGATTTGCTGTTAAAGCCTTTTGAAAGGGTGGATGAAGCCAGAGGAAATGATGGTGGCAGTGGTCTTGGTCTTGCAATTGCTGATAGGATTATTAAAGTTCATTCAGGTAGTCTTGAATTAATTAATCGAAAAGAAGGCGGGCTTGAGGCAAAAATAACTATACCTTTGAGCTTTGCATAGACTAGCCAAACCAACTTAAGCCTTTTCTAAGGCTCACAACACTACCAATAATAATAAGAGCAGGAGACTTTAACCTTGCTTGATTTACTTTCGAACTAATATTGCGTAGCTCACCAATAACTACTTTTTGGTTGTGTGTAGTTCCGCTTTGAATTACTGCAACAGGCATACCTTTATTCATTCCGTATTTAATAAGATTTGTTTTCACCTCTTTAAGGCTTAATAATCCCATGTAGATAACTAGCGTCTGCTTCTCTACAATAAGTTTTGGCCAATCAAAATCAATTACACCATCCTTGAAATGTCCTGTCAAAAAGAGACAACTCTGCGCATGGTCTCTATGAGTTAGGGGGATGCCTGAGTAAGATGAAACACCATTTGCTGCAGATATTCCTGGGACCACCTGAAAAGATATACCCTGCTCCATCAGACCTTCAATTTCCTCACCCCCCCTACCAAATATAAATGGATCTCCACCTTTCAGCCTAAGCACCCTCTTACCACTCAAAGCTAATTCAATAAGTAAGCCATTGATTGTTGACTGCTCTAAAGTATGCTGATCCCTTTTCTTTCCGGCATAGATCATATCCGCATCCCTTCTTACCAGCTCTAGTACGTCACTTGATACTAAGTTGTCATAAATACAAACATCACACTTCTGCATCAACTGTAAAGCCCTTAGAGTCAAAAGATCTTTATCTCCAGGTCCTGCTCCTACCAAATAGACCTCGCCATCATGCTTCTTTAGTCTGCGACTTACTAATTCGTCAATATCTTCTGGGATAAATGCTTTTTTGCTATTAGCAATTTTCTGAATAAGAGTATCTTCAAAAAAATACTCCCAAAACTCCCTTCTTTTTTCTATTTGCTTAATTTTTTTTTGGACTAAACCTCTCATGCTTCCCGCAAAATTGACTAACTTAGGAATAATACGATGGCAAGGTTATTTCTAATGACTCTCGAATCATTCTTGCAAGAACAGGGGCTTTTCCTCCGCTTGAAATTGAAATCACCAAAGCATCTCTTTCTACAATAGAGCCCATAGTAAAGCTACATAAATCAGGCTGATCTACCACATTGACTGGAATTCGATTGATTTGGGAAATTTTTGAAATACTTTTATTCACTTTTTTATCATCAGTTGCCGCAATAATTAACGTTTGAGAGCTTATATCGGAAGGTTCGTAAGATTTTTGAATGAATATTACGTTATTTTTAATTATAAAATTCATAAACTCATCTGAAAATTCTTTTGCAATAACCATCAAAATTGGCCTCGCTTTTATCAGCAGGATCGCCTTCCTTAAAGCAATATCGCCCCCGCCAAAAATAGTGACGTGCTTTTGCTCAATATTTATAAAAATGGGGAAATTTTCCATTTCAAAATATTAACTCATTAAAAGGCTTATACATACAGGTTGCTATAAGTTTTATGCTAAAAAAAAGTTATAATGAACTCATCTACTAAGGATTAGTGAGCTGCATGACAAAACAACTTTTTATCAAAACATTTGGCTGCCAAATGAATGAATATGATTCTGAAAAAATTGTAGACGTTCTTAAAGAAAGTAGCAAAATATCTTTAACTGAGTCACCTGATCATGCTGACATAATAATTTTGAACACCTGCTCAATAAGAGAAAGAGCGGAGGTTAAGGTTTATAGTGATTTAGGCAGATACCGTAAGCTTAAGGAGAATAATCCTAATATACGTATTGCCGTGGGTGGTTGTGTTGCCAGCCAGGAAGGAGAAAATATTATCAAAAGAGCCCCTTATGTTGACTTAGTATTTGGCCCCCAAACACTCCATCGACTTCCTAGCTTGCTAAAAAAAAGGGAGTTGCTTGGTACACCTCAAATAGACATAACATTTCCCGAGATTGAAAAGTTTGACAGTCTTCCTATTACTCAGTTTAAAGGTCCGTCTGCTTCCGTTTCCATTATGGAAGGATGCAGTAAATATTGCTCATTTTGTGTAGTGCCTTATACAAGGGGGGAGGAGATATCTCGCCCACTTGATGATATCCTCAATGAGATAATAGAGCTTACTATGATAGGTGTGCAAGAAATTACTTTATTGGGACAAAATGTAAATGCTTATAGAGGGCAGTCACAACATAATGGCGTGTGTGATTTCGCAACTCTCTTAGAGTATGTTGCGGAAATTAACGAAGTCAAAAGAATTAGATTCACCACTAGCCACCCAAATGAAATGACCGAAGAGCTTATTGCTTGCTTTGGAAAGATTAATAAGCTTTCCAAACAATTTCACCTGCCTATTCAATCCGGTTCAGATCGAGTTCTATCTGCTATGAAAAGAAACTATACAGTTTTAGAATATAAATCAATTATCAAAAAACTTAAAAAAGTATGTCCGGAAATTTCCCTCACATCAGATTTCATTATTGGCTTTCCAAATGAAACTGATGAAGAATTTAATCAGACCAAAAAAATAATGGAAGAAGTTAATTTTGATTATAGTTTTAGCTTTCTTTATAGCCCCCGCCCAGGAACTCCAGCATCTTTTATAAAAGATAATATTTCAAAAGAAAAAAAAGAATCAAGGTTGAGAGAATTTCAAGATATGAATATTATCCAAGGGAAAAAACATACGCTTAATATGATTGGTACCAAGCAAAGAATTTTGATCGATCGTGAGTCAAAAAGAAAGGCAGGTATCTTTCTTGGTAAAACCGATAATAATCGTGTGATCGAAGTTGATGGAAGCTCTGAAATCCTAAATAAATTTGTGAATGTCAAAATTAAAGCAATAAGTGAGAAAAATTTAGAGGGAATTATCATTTCATAATGGAATTAACGATTACATTATCGGATCAAAATAATAAAAACTTAGCAAACTTGTGTGGCGTGTTGGATGAAAATATTAAACAAATTGCTAATGGATTTGATATTCAAATACAACGCAGAGGGCCCAATTTTCAATTAAAAGGAAAACAGGGAGATGTAGAGCTTGCGTCACAGCTTATTGAAAGTTTGTCCTTAAGGTCGTCACGCTCAATAAGCGCTGAAGATATTCAGCTAAGTCTTATTGAAGTTAGTAGGATTTCGTCGGCAACAAACCAATCTCCTGACTTGCTTACCAAAAAAAGTGATCTGCAGGGAAGGACCCCAAAGCAGATAGATTATTTAAGAAATATACAAGCTAATGATATTAATTTTGGAATTGGCCCAGCTGGTACTGGGAAGACTTACCTAGCTGTTGCTTCAGCCGTAGATGCTCTTAATAGGGAGAAAGTTAAAAGAATAGTATTGGTTCGTCCCGCAGTAGAGGCTGGGGAAAGACTTGGCTTTCTTCCCGGTGACCTTGCTCAAAAGGTAGACCCTTATTTAAGGCCCTTGTATGATGCTTTATATGATCTAGCTGGATATGATAATGTTACAAAACTTTTTGAAAAAGGCATTCTAGAAGTCGCTCCTTTAGCTTACATGAGAGGAAGAACATTAAATCAGAGCTTTATAATTTTAGATGAAGCGCAGAATACAACTCCTGAGCAAATGAAAATGTTTCTTACAAGAATAGGCTTTGGCACCAAGGCAGTTGTTACTGGGGATGTGACTCAAATAGATTTAGCAAAGGGACAGAAAAGTGGCTTAATTGAAATCCAAAAAATACTTCAAAATATTAAAGGCATTACATTCAATCAATTTAAATCAGAAGATGTTGTTCGTCATCCGCTTGTGCAAAAAATTGTTAACGCCTACGAGAAATATCAAGAACATGAAATTTGAATAGCCCTATGGTACATGACATCACAATACAAGATACAGTCCACCAACGAAAATACCTGTCAAAAAAAAATTGTTACCAGTGGCTTTCAGTATTTAAAGATTGTAACCTCACATTAACCATTAGGTTGGTCAGTGAAAGTGAGTCAAAAAATCTCAATAATAGTTATCGAAATCTGAATAAGGCAACCAATGTTTTATCTTTTCAAATAGAAGATAAACCAATCATAGGGGATCTGGTGCTTTGCCATGCGATTGTAAAAAAAGAAGCACGAATACAAAGAAAAAAAATACATGATCATTATGCTCATTTACTTATTCATGGTTGCCTTCATCTAATGGGATTAGACCATGAGAATGAGGATGATGCTGACGCTATGGAAAAAAAAGAAATTCTATTGCTTGAAAAATTAGGTATTAAAAATCCATATAACTCCAATATAATGATTCCAAATGAATAAAAAAAAATCAAAGATTGTTAGAAAGATCAGAAATCTCCTTATTAGGCCAAAAGACAAAGAGCATCTAGGTGATATTTTAAAGCAAGCCTTTGATAAGCATATGTTAGACGCTGACTCTTTAATGATGCTTGAAGGAGTTTTAAATGTCTCAGAAATGCAGGTCAGAGATATTATGATCCCAAGATCACAAATGGATTTTATTGATATCTCTAAAAAACCTGAAGAATTTATTCCATTCGTTATTGAAACAGCTCACTCACGCTTCCCTGTAATAGAAGGAAGTATGAATGATGTTATTGGCATACTTCTTGCAAAAGATCTATTAAATTACCATGATGGGCAAGATTTTGAGCTACGTGATAAATTGAGGCTCGCTATTTTTGTTCCTGAATCTAAAAGATTAAACGTCTTATTAAAAGACTTTAAAAAGAATAGGAATCATATTGCAATTGTAGTCGATGAATATGGAGGAGTATCAGGAATGGTAACCATTGAAGATGTGCTTGAACAAATAGTTGGGGACATTGAAGATGAGTATGACTATGATGAAACTGAAGACAATATCATTGAGGAGAAATCAGGAAAATTTAGAATTAAGGCGGCAACAGAAATTGAAGACTTTAATGCTTTTTTTGCAACAGAATATACGGATGAAGAGTTTACAACAGTAGGTGGTTTAATTACAAACAAATTTGGTTACCTACCAGAAAAAGATGAAAAAATTACTTTCGACGGTTTTGATATAACAATTTTAAGAGCAGATAGCAGGCAAATTCATACATTAATGGTGTACGTAAATCTTCCACAAGATAAAGCTTAGGTTTATTGAACTTAAATTGTAGATAAACACTCATATNTTTTTAAAAGGATAATAAATTATGAAAAATATATTTGCATTGTTGTTGATTTTTTCAACCTCAGTTTTTGCAGCCCATCATGAGGAAAAACATTCTGATAATCCACCTGCTTTGGTAACCGAAGTACCAACCCCTTACTGGGAGTTTGTAGAGATAATAGGTTTACTTACCACAGAGGAAATAATAAACATTATCGGTGAGCCTGCAAAAAAAATAGATATTAAAATGAAGTCATCGCGAGAAGTTATAGCCAGTACTTGGTATTACCACAATCTTAATACAGATGAGACTGGTAAATACTTTCCTACCACCGAGCTTGATATCATTGATGGTTTTGTTGAGGAAGTAGTATTCATGAACGAAGTTGATGAAGCCGCCGTAATCGAAGGAAAAAAATACGAAGTTAAAAAGCCCGATACGCTCTTTTAATTTTTTCTTCCTATAAAAATATCGATGTACAATTAATGCATGATTAGTTGTACACCGAAACTAAAACAAAACTTTATATACGCTTTAACCTTTCTCACCGGATTAATTTCTGTATTTGGATTTTCCCCTTTTAATGTTTATATCGTTCCGGTACTGACAATATTATTATTTTTATATCTACATCAGCATTCTCGTACACTTTTTACATCAAGCATTCTCTTTGGCTTAGGTTTTTTTCTAGGGGGTGTACATTGGATATTTATTAGCCTTAATATTTTTGGGCAGATGCCAACTATACTTGCTGCATTTTCAACACTGCTATTTTGTTTATTTTTATCCATATTCTTTCTTCCTCTTGCATGGGTAAGTCACCGAATGTCAATTATTGTTCTTCCTGCTCTATTTACATTGGTAGAATGGCTTAGAAGCTTTATATTCACTGGCTTTCCATGGCTATCATATGGGTATAGTCAATTACCTGATAGCCCATTAGCTGGATACTTTCCGATTACTGGAGTACATGGAGTAACGTTTCTAGTTTTCTTATCAGCAACACTTTTATTCACAATAATTTCAAACCATCGAAAATCCCTTAAACTCATAAGCTTTTTTTCTCTTACTCTTATTTGGTTGGGTGGGCACTACTTTCATAAGATTGAATGGACACAACCCTTTAAAGAACCTTTTTCAGTAAGTTTGATTCAGGGAAATATTACTCAAGATGAAAAATGGGATAAAGCCTTAGTAAATCAAAGTTTAAAAAAATACATCGAACTAATTGAGCGCAGCTCCAATTCACTTATCATTCTTCCAGAGACATCAATACCTCTGCTTTTTCAAAATCTTCCTTCAAGCTTTAAAAAAAGGTTACATGACCATGCAAGGAAAATTGAAGGAGATGTAATTATAGGAGCCATTGAAAAAACTAATGATAAATACTTCAATAGCGCGGTATCTATAGGAAAAAATGGGGAGCAACGCTACCAAAAATTTCATCTTGTACCTTTTGGTGAATTTATACCATTCAAATTTTTCTTAAAATTTATTTATCAAAATTGGCTAAATATTCCTTTTAGTGATTTGTCAAAAGGCCCTAGATTTCAAGAGCCATTCCTCCACAATGGTATTAGGTTAGCTATTAATATTTGCTATGAAGATGTGTTTGGTTACGAAATCACTAAACCTCTTCCCGATGCTAATATTTTAGTAAATCTTAGTAATGATGCTTGGTATGGGCAATCTATTGCATCAAAACAACACCTTCAAATTTCTCAAGGACGCGCATTAGAAACAGGGAGGATGATGTTGAGATCAACCAACACAGGCGCTACCGCAATCATTTCACCCAAAGGTAAAGTTCTCGATGAGTTACATCTTTTTAAAGAAGGAGTTTTGAATGGTTATGCTCAAGGCTATGAGGGTTCTACTCTTTATATTAGATATGGAAACTATCCAATAGTTATCTTATGTGGATTACTATTAATTATTTGTTTTGTAAAAAGGAAAAATAGTAGGTTCTAGCCTTTGATGTGGGTTAAAAAAACAGTAAAATGCACCGTTACCTATGAAATAAAAAAAATATGGCAATCACTTTTCAAGAAATTATCATCAAATTGCAGGCTTACTGGGCTGATCAAAATTGTGCTCTAGTTCAGCCCTATGATATGGAAGTTGGAGCTGGTACCTCACATACAGCTACCTTTTTAAAGTCATTGGGGCCTGAGCCATGGAGAGCGGCTTATGTACAGCCTAGCAGAAGACCAAAGGATGGTAGATATGGAGAAAATCCTAATCGACTCCAGCATTATTATCAGTTCCAAGTTGTATTAAAGCCATCGCCAGAAAATATTGTCGAGCTATATTTAAGTTCACTTACCCATCTAGGTTTCGACTTAAAAGAGAACGATATTCGATTGGTCGAGGATAATTGGGAGAATCCTACTTTAGGTGCGTGGGGATTAGGTTGGGAGGTCTGGTTGAATGGTATGGAAGTAACACAATTCACCTATTTTCAACAAGTTGGTGGAATTCAATGTAAACCCATAACCGGCGAAATTACATACGGGTTAGAAAGACTAGCAATGTATATACAAAAAGTTGATAGCGTATATGACATTCAATGGAATGATGATATTACTTATGGAGATATATTTCTACAAAATGAAATAGAACAAAGTACCTACAATTTTGAGCATAGTGATGCTAAATTTTTACTAGAATCATTTAATGGGCATGAGAAACAGGCACAAAATTTAGTAGGTGAGCAGTTACCATTGCCTGCATATGAGCAAGTGCTGAAAGCGGCTCACACATTTAATCTACTTGATGCAAGAGGTGTCATAGGGGTCACAGAAAGAGCAGAATATATTGGTAAAATTCGAAACATATCTAGAGACGTTGCTAAATCATATCTGAAAAGCAGGATGTTGTTGGGTTTTCCTCTAGCTAAACCAGAACATGCCGACGAAATAATTGAGGCCATGAAAAATAATGCAAAAAAATAATTTATTAATAGAAATTGTTACCGAAGAACTCCCCCCTCTTTCACAAAAAGATTTAGGCGAAGCATTTGCAAAAAATATTGCGCAATCTATCCTTGAGCTTAAATTAATAGAAAGCCTAGAATATGAAACTTTTTCTTCTCCTAGAAGAATAGGGGTATTAGTAAAACAAGTATTGTTGAGTGGTGATAATGAGAAGAGGAAAATAAAGCTGATGCCAGCTAAAGTTGGTTTCAGAGAAGAGAATAAACCCTCGGACGCATTGATTAAAAAACTTGATTCCATGGGTGAGGAATTATCAGCGATAAAAAATCTAGAGCTGGTAGAGGAAAAAGGTCAATTCAATATATATTTAGAAAAAAGCTTTGATGGGAAAAGTCTTTACGAAGAATTACCTCAAATTATTAATAATAGCCTAGCTCATTTACCGATAAAAAAACTTATGAGCTATCAACTCAATGATGGGTGGACAACTGTTAACTTTGTCAGGCCAATAAAAAATATTCTCGCAGTGTACGGAGATAAGCTGGTCGACTTAGAATGCATGGGACTAAAATCTGTAATGCACACCTATGGGCATAGATTTGAATCAAAGCATGATGTTCTTGCAATACATGATGCCAGCTTATATGAAAAAGTCCTTCTTACGGAAGGTCGAGTAATGGCATCATTTAGCAAAAGAAAAGAAAAAATTAAGACCGATCTAAATGAAGCTGTGAAGAAAATTAACAACAAATTTCGAGCCATTACTGACGATAAGTTACTAGAAGAAGTTACATCACTGGTTGAGATGCCCAATATTTTGATTGGTGAATTCGAAAATCAGTATTTGGAAGTTCCCCAAGAATGCTTAATACTCACAATGCAATCAAATCAAAAATATTTCCCAATTCTTAATGATAAAGACGAGCTAACAAACTACTTTGTCATAGTCTCAAATATTAATCCAAAAAACTCAACTAACATTATAGAAGGTAACGAAAAAGTTATTAGGCCAAGACTTGCAGATGCTGAATTTTTTTATAAAAAAGATATGGCATATACATTAAAAAAATATTCCGAAAATTTAAGGTCAATTACATACCATAACAAATTAGGAACTCAGCATGATCGAGCTTTAAGAGTTGCAAGCATAATGAAATTTATATCAAAAAAATTGAATGTAAAAAATGTTACTAACTTCGAAAGTTTAGCACTGCACGCAAAAGCTGACTTACTCTGCCTTATGGTTGGAGAGTTTCCAGAGTTGCAAGGAGTCATAGGTCGCTATTATGCATTAAATGAGGGTCACGCTAACGATTTTGCTGATGCCATTGAGGATCATTACAACCCAAAATTTTCTGGGGGAAAACTACCTAGAGAGCAAATGGGTGACATGCTCGCCATTGCCGATAAAATAGAGACACTGATGAGCCTTTTTTCTATAGGGGAGAAGCCAACCGGTGTTAAGGATCCTTTTGCACTGAGGAGGAACGCCATTGGCCTCATTAGAATTTTAGCGGAAAAAAATATCCCACTTGAACTAGATGAGTTATTAAAAACTTTTTACCCGAATTCTGACTTAAAAAGTCTAAACGAATTAACAGCATTCATCCAAGATCGATTAATCAATTACTTAAAAGATAAAGGTTTCACACCACAACAAGTAGAAGCAGTTGCTGGTGAAATGCCCAAAACACTAGACAACATTCTTGAAAGAGCAAATGCAGTTAAGCTATTTTCACAGCTCAACCAATCTGAAGATTTAGCATCAGCAAATAAAAGAGTAGTAAATATATTGAAAAAATATAACTCCAACAACATTGAGACCATAGACCCTTCCCTTCTTATAGAGAATGAAGAAAAGTTTCTTTTTAAATCTTTAAATGAAACAAGCAAGAAGATACGTGAGTTTGTAAAAATAAGAGATTATGATCGGGCATTAAGCATATTAATAAATCTTAAAGAGCCAATTGATTTATTTTTTGAAAAGATTATGGTGAATGCTGATGACGATGCAATCAAAAAAAATCGGCATAATCTTTTAATACAACTTTATAAAGAGATGAATTGTGTTGCAAATATCTCTAAGCTATCTACCTAATGAAGCTTGTTATATTAGATCGTGATGGCGTTATCAATCAAGACAGTGCCAATTATATAAAAAGTCCAAATGAATGGATACCTATACCCAATAGTCTAGAGGCGATTTCTCTTTTAAATCAAAATGGATATTCTGTAGTTATAGCAACCAATCAATCCGGAGTTGGAAGGGGGTTGTATGGCATTGAAGAGCTAAATAATATTCATGCCAAAATGATTAAAATGCTTGCAGAGCTTGGGGGGTCTATAGACGCGATATTTTTTTGTACTCACACTGAAGAGGATCACTGCGATTGCCGTAAACCAGAAATAGGAATGCTAGTTGAAATAAAAGACAGATTTTCTGTTTCATTTGAAGATATTTGCGGAGTTGGTGATTCGTTAAGAGATTTAGAGGCTTTTGAGAAAGTTGGTATGCAGCCCATTTTAGTTAAAACTGGTAATGGTGAAAATACTTTTCTGGAAGGTAAGTACCCTAAACAATCGTTAGTTTTTGATGACCTGTTTGAGGCTGCTAGTAAAATCATTGAAGGTATATAAATGATCATAGTTATTCGATCCTTAATTTTCTATGTAGGAATGTGGTTGTTTACAGTACCTTTCACTTTTGTTGCTTTATGCACCTTTTGTTTGAGCCCAATTAATAGAAATAAATTTATTTCACTATGGGCTAAATTTATGCTGAAGTGGTTGCAAGTGACATGTAATTTAACTTTCACAGTTTCAGGTATCGAAAATATTCCCTCCTCTCCTTGTATTATTTTTTCTAAACATCAATCAGCATGGGAGACCTTAGCTCTTCAAAAAATATTCCCCCCGCAAGTATGGGTCCTTAAAAGAGAGTTGTTATGGCTTCCTTTTTTTGGTTGGGGCTTAGCAATGACCTCACCAATAGCAATTGATAGGGGTGCGGGAAGAAAGTCGTTGGACCAAATACTTACGCAAGGAATAGATCGAATAAAAAAAGGTTTTTTTGTTGTAATATTCCCTGAAGGAACAAGGTCGAAACCTTTAGAAAGCGGAAAATATCATATAGGAGGAGCTTGGCTTGCTACTCAGTCAAGATTAGATGTTATTCCTGTAGCTCATAATGCGGGGTTCTATTGGCCCAAAAATTCTTTTATAAAAAAACCAGGCGAAATTAAAGTTATTATTGGGAAATCAATAAAATCCAAAGATTTAAAATCGGATCAGTTAAACGGCTTGGCTAAAAATTGGATTGAAGAAACTATGCTTAAAATAAATGTTTAATTTTAGCTCGAACGAATCGGTGGTGTTAAGTAATGGGCAAATGATTCACTATCACCTTAAAAGGCGACAAAGACGATCGCTCGGCTTAAAAATTACTTTCGATGGCCTTGTGGTTCATGCTCCTTTTCTAATGAGTAAAAATAAAATAAATACATTGTTGGTAAATAAAACAAAGTGGTTGCTATCTAAAATCAACTCGATACAACCTACCCCGACCTCATTCAAGGTTGGCGATAATGAGGTTTTTATGTTACTTGGTACGGATATTATTATTAAAACTAAAATTGGGTTAAAAAGGGCAATTAATATTTCGAGCAATATTTGTATGATTACGCAAAAAGACAAAGACAATGACATACAGATTACACAATATTTTAAAAAGTGGTTAAAACAACATGCATTAGAATTTTTCTCAGATCGAGTGCAATTTTATTGTAGGAAAAATGGATTCTCCGTTAGAAACATTTATATATCAAACGCCAAGACAAGATGGGGAACATGCAATAGCAAAGCTGATATAAGATTAAACTGGAGACTAATTCAAGCCCCTTTAGATGTAATTGATTATGTAATTTGTCACGAGCTTTCTCACACATTGTTCATGAACCATTCACAGCAATTCTGGCACCAAGTTTCTACTATATTTCCTAATTATAAAGATGCTGAGTCTTATCTAAAAGTTCAAGGCCTCAATCTCTACAGACTAGATTGAGGTTAGATATTGTATGTCCTTAATGATATTTTCAACCTCAGATCCGTAAGGGTGTCTTACCCTTATTTTTCCAACCTTGTCTATCAAATAGATGCCAGAAGAATGATCAATAGTGTATGAATCTCCATCGCCAACCTTCATATGAAATATCTTATATTGACTAGCAACGCTATCAATATCTTCTTGTGATCCAGTCAGCCCAATAAAGCTCTTATCAAAGGATGGAACATAGCTACTTAGTAAACTTTGTCCATCTCTTTCAGGATCCAAAGTAATAAAAAGGACTTGTAGCTCATCACCCTGCTTGCCAAGGCTTTCCCTAATGTACTTTAATTCCTGCATTGTTGTAGGGCAGATATCCGGGCAATGAGTAAACCCAAAAAAAATTGCAACAACCGATCCTCTAAAATCGGTATTTTTCCTTATTTCTCCAGTATGCGATAAAAGTTCAAAGCTGGGGTTGAGGTTAGCTTGAGAAATATCTGAGCCATTAAACTGAAATTCAGCATTTTTACTGCAGGATAACGATAACAATGAAAAGATAATAAAAAAAATATTTTTAAACATAGATGTTCCTCTAAAGAGTAAATCATTTTATCATGCTATCTTATGTCAATAAAAACGTATAAGCGTTCAATTTAAAAGGATTACTAATGGCTATACCTAGCTCGATGGAAGATAGAGATGGATTTATATGGTATGACGACAAACTTGTGCCATGGCGAGAAGCAAAGACTCATGTTTTGACGCATACGCTTCATTATGGCCTTGGAGTCTTTGAAGGAGTTAGAGCATACGAGACTAAAAATGGTACGGCTATTTTTCGATTAGACGACCATACAGAAAGACTTTTTAACTCAGCTCATATCGTCGGCATGAAAATGCCCTTTTCTAAAAAGACAATCAATGATGCTCATAAAAAATCGATAAGGGAAAATAATCTTAAGTCGGGTTATATTAGGCCTATGGCTTTCTATGGCTCAGAGGCCATGGGTATATCAGCTACAACACTTTCAACGCATGTTATCGTTGCTGCATGGAGCTGGGGTGCTTATATGGGTCAAGAGGCAATTGATAAAGGAATAAATGTAAAAACTTCGTCATACTCAAGACATCATGTAAATGTAACCATGTGTAAAGCTAAGGCAAATGGTAACTATATGAACTCGATTCTTGCTCATCAAGAAGCAACAAGCGACGGCTATCATGAGGCTCTTATGTTGGATACTCAAGGCTTTGTTTGTGAGGGTTCAGGAGAAAATATTTTTATAGTTAAAAAAGGCAAGTTATATACTCCAACACTTGCGAGTGCTCTAGAGGGAATTACAAGAGATACAGTCATAACTATTGCTAAAGATTTAGGTATTGAGGTGATTGAAAAAAGCATTACTCGGGATGAAGTTTATACAGCGGATGAAGCTTTCTTTACTGGCACTGCTGCAGAAGTAACACCTATAAAACAATTAGATCGAAGAGATATAGGGTCTGGCGCTAAAGGTGAGCTTACCGGTAAAATCCAAGGAATCTACTTTGATATTGTTTATGGAAGAAACGAAAAATACAAAAATTGGTTAAGTTATGTTGATTAAAAGCTCCATAAATTAATCTTATGCAAAAAATTTCTTTACCATTAAAGCAAGCAGTTTTGGGAAATTATTAATCAATAAAAGTATTACTGAATAACAATTTGTTTTTTATATTGGGGGCTAGTAAAGCAATTGATCTTTTAATACCCGTGGCGCTTGAGTAAATCAAAGAACTTTCCGGTAACTCGCTACTACTGCTCACGCTTCCTTCCTTTAAGGTTCGCTCAGCATGAAGGGCCACCGCCAAACCAGTATCAATGACTGTTACCGTGCCAGAAAAGTAATCTTCTATAATTTTTTTTATAAAAACGTAGTGAGTACAGCCTAAAACAATAACATCTACCCCGTTCTTTTTTAAAGGTAATAGGTATGAATGTATTAGCCTTTTTGTAGAATCATTACTTATCTCTCCTCTCTCAATAAGCTCAACCAAGCCTATACAAGGCTGCACGTAAAAAAGGGCTTCTCCTTCGTAATTTTCTAACAAAGCAATAAACTTCGTACTTTTAAGCGTACCCTCGGTAGCAAGGATACCAATTTTTTTCTTTGTGCTAGCCAATATTGCAGGCTTAACTGCAGGTTCCATGCCAATGATGGGGATGTTGTAGTTCCGCCTTAACTCATGGATACATGCTGCTGTTGCCGTATTACAAGCAACAACTATTAACTTAATACTGTGGTGCTGAATTAGAAAATCAATGATGATAAAGGCACGCTTTTGAATTTCTTGAGATGTCATTTGGCCATAAGGCGCAAATTTAGAATCGGCTACATATATAAACCTTTCACTTGGCATTACTTGTTGCAACTTCTCTAGGACAGAGATGCCACCAACGCCTGAATCAAAAACACCAATAGAAGGAATATTTTTCATACTTATATAGATTTTATAAATAGGTTACCAAAAGCTTTAATGTACAATATCTTAAAGGAAAATTATGGCAAATAGATTAACACATATTTATACTAAGACAGGAGATGCGGGAAAAACTGGCCTTGGTGATGGATCAAGAGTTGAGAAATTTAATGTTCGCATTGATGGATTGGGGAGCATTGATGAATTAAATTCTATTTTAGGCATTATTGTTACTGAAGATATAGATAACAGACTCAAGGACACAATTATAAAAATCCAGCATCATCTATTTGATATTGGAGGCGAGCTATCAATACCAAATCACTTTAAAATTATTGCCGAAAAAGTAACGTTCCTAGAAAACCACATTGACAGTATGAATGCTTCACTCTCACCACTAAAAGAATTTATTCTTCCGGGAGGGTCAAAAGCCGCGGCAGTATGCCATCATGCACGAACAGTATGCAGAAGGGTTGAGCGGACATTATTTAAACTCAAGGAAACAGATAAAATTAATGAAATTTCATTGCAATACATTAATCGCCTATCTGACTTTCTTTTTGTATTTGCTAGGTATATCAATCATTCTAAAAAAATTAATGATATCTACTGGCAAAAAAATATTTAATCCCCTTCATGAAAAGTAACTTTATTGATGCAGTCAAGCAGAGTGTCAAATCGCTTTTTTATCCGCAGAAAATTGATGAGAAAAAAATCTCAAAGCATGCTATTGAAATCATAAAAGTTCTGAAAAAAAATAATTATGAGGCGTACATCGTAGGGGGAGCAATTCGAGATATTTTGATGCATAAAAATCCCAAAGATTTTGATATCGCAACAGATGCAACCCCAGAGCAAATAAAGCTTTTATTTCGAAGATCCCGAATAATTGGCAGAAGATTTAAGTTGGTTCATGTTATGGATGGCAGAGACATTATCGAAGTTTCCACATTTCGTGCAAAACCCCATAACAAAGAAGTTATGCGAAATGGTGTAACGAAGGATAATGAATACGGCACTCTAAAAGAAGATGCCGAAAGAAGAGATTTTACTTGTAACTCTATCTACTACAACCCTTTAACAAAAGTGTTAATTGATCTTTATGGTGGTGTAAAAGATATAAGAGCAAAAAAATTAGCCATGATTGGTGATCCAAAAAAAAGATTTGATGAGGACTCCGTGAGGATACTTAGGGCCATAAGATTTGCAGCAAAGCTTAACTTAATAATAGATAAAAATATTCTTGAGGCTATAGAATCAAAAAAAAGCCAACTGCAATCAATACCCTACTCGAGGTTATTTGACGAAATAATGAAGCTATTTCTCACTGGCCATGCATTGCAAAGTTTTGATCTGTTTAATAGATTCAATCTTTCAAAATATTATTTCCCCTCCTTTGAGTCAAAAAATCCAAAGGCTCAATCTTTTTTATTAAAAGGGCTTAGTGATACTGATGATAGAGTCCGAGCGAATAAGTCAGTTAATCCAGGCTTTCTTTTAGCAGTTTTCTTATGGAGCGATGTGAAGAAGTTGTGGGAAGAAAGAAATAAAACATCAATCAACACTACAGTTGCGCTTCATGATGCTATTGATTTAGTTTTAGCAAAGCAATCAAAAGTATTTCCTATTCAGAAAAGATTTGGCGTCACTATGAGTGAAATCTGGAGGTTGCAGCCAAGATTTAGCAAATTGCATCCTAAACGTATTTATCGTTTATTAGGCCATCCTCGCTTCAGAGCTGCTTATGACTTCATGTTATTAAGAGATCATCATCAAGAGATTGAGTTTGGGCTTGGTAAATGGTGGACAAATTTTATAGCGGCAGATGAACACACTAAAAGTATTTTAGTCAAAAATATTAAACTAAAATGAAGAAAATTTTTATTGGGATAGGAAGTAATTTAATAGACCCAAAGAAGCAGGTTGTGGATGCTATAAAAAAAATTAATAGCATTGATGGCATTAACCTAATAAGCCAATCAAGCTTATATGAAACGGCTCCAGTCGGTATCTTAAACCAACCTAATTTTATAAATGCGGTAATTGAAGTTTCTTTTAACGGAAATCCATATAAATTACTTACGTATTTATTGGAGGTAGAAACTATATTTGGCCGGGTAAGAAAAAAGAAAAATGGTCCTAGGACGCTAGATTTAGATATATTATTATTTAATAAAACTTCAATAGAAAATGATGACTTAATGATACCTCACCCAAGAATGCATCAAAGACTTTTTGTCTTACTTCCATTGCAGGAAATTGCTCCAAAAATTCAAATTGGACATCATGGCTCAATCGAGGATCTGATAAGTAAAGCGCCAAAAGAAACTGTGGAAAAATTATTTTAATGAATATTTTTAACAAATACCCATACATTGTTGTCGAGGGCCCAATAGGCTCAGGCAAATCGACCTTAGCTAGACTGCTAGCAAATCAATTTAATGCAAATATGTTTTCAGAGAAAGCGGAGAGAAATCCATTCCTTCCTAAATTTTATGAGGATATGAAGCATTATGCCTTGCCTACGCAACTATTTTTTTTGTTTCAAAGAGCTAATCAAATAAGCGAGCTTAAACAAAAAGACTTCTTTAGGAATGGTGTGGTTGCAGATTTTTTCTTGCAAAAGGATCCTATTTTTGCACGACTTAATCTTGATAATGAAGAATTTAAGCTCTATGATCAAATTTACAGACACCTCGAAATTAAGGCGCCTACTCCTGATCTTGTGATCTATCTTCAAACACCCGTTGATCTATTACGTGCTAGAGTGGAAAAAAGAAATATAGGTTATGAACAAAAAATTTCCACAGAATACCTTGAAAGAATAGCTGAGTCTTATAGTAGCTATTTTCATAACGATCATAACTCGAATGTTTTGATTGTAAATAATGAGAGCTTAGACATTCTTAAAGATAAATCTGCATTAAATATGCTAATCGAAAGAATATTATCAATTTCCAGTATCAGGGAGTATTTTAACCCCAGGCTAACATAATATGAATCGCATAGAAAAATTACAATCAAAAAAAGAGATTAAAATAATTGCTTGTTATGACTCAAGCTTTGCAAGTTGGCTTGAAAAACATCATTGTGATGCTCTATTGGTTGGAGACTCGCTGGGCATCTTTGTTAAAGGAGATATCTCGACCAAGGGAGTTATCTTGGATGATATGCTTTATCATACAAAAGCAGTCAAGAGTGGTACTAAGTCTATTCCAATTATTTCTGATATGCCTCACAATACCTTTAATACCAAACGAATAGCGCTGAAAAATGCATCCAAACTGATTGAAGCTGGAGCTGATATGGTCAAAATTGAGGGAGATATAGAAATTTATCCAATCATTGAGCATCTAGCGCAGCATGGCATAAAGGTATGTGGTCACATAGGCTTTACTCCTCAAACAACAGATAAACCCAAAAAAAAATATGATCCAAAAGTTTTTTTAGGTAAAGCGAAGTGTATTGAAGCAAGTGGTGCAAGCTTGATTGTCCTATCAATGATGGGGGAAGAAGTAGATCAGCTAATCACAAAAAATTTATATATACCAACAATCAGCTTTCGTTCATCTAATAATTGTAATGGTAGTGTTGAAATTCTTCATGACCTTCTTGGAATAGGCAGCAGCTCTTATCTCTTCAAAAAAAATAAGCTACAACAGCTTGCTCATTCTCCAGAACAGCTGATTAACAGTTTTTTAAAAAAGTCTTAGCTTTCAATTATTGCTTATGTTCTTTATTCAATCGGTCGAAAAACTAAAAGTTCTTATAAAAGCTAATAATAATATTGCATTTGTGCCAACTATGGGCAATCTACATAATGGACACCTTTCTCTTGTTGAAAAAGCTAAATCCTTGTCCGGCGATATTCTTGTATCCATCTTTATCAATCCTTCGCAATTCAATTCTCAGGAGGATTTTAATGCTTATCCAAAAACATTGGATCAAGATATATTGTTGCTAGAACCTTTTTTTGACGACCGGTTCATTGTCTTCACTCCTAAAGAAGATGAAATACTTTCTCACAAAACCGGTACTCAATATAATTTACCACAAGCGGCTGATGATCTATGCGGTAAATATAGGCCCGGACACTTTGACGGGGTTATTCAAATCATTGATATTTTTTTTGATCTTATCAAGCCTCGATACAGCGTTTTTGGTAAAAAGGATTATCAACAGCTTTTTCTGATTAAGGATTTTGCCAAAATTAAATATCCCAATATTAAAATCATTTCCCAGGACACAATTAGATCAAGTGAGTCGTTAGCTTTGAGTTCACGTAATGGCTTATTAGGACTAAAACATCTAAGCCAAGCTACAGAATTAAATTTTGCTCTCCAAGAACTTGTTGAAATGGTAAAATTAGATCGTGATCATGAAAATGCAGCTTTAAAAATAAAAAGCCTACTAAACAAGAGTGGTTGGGAGGTAGAGTACGTGGCAATTAGAAGGCGTTTTGACCTGAAAGAGGCTACAGGGGATGATAAGCTGCTGGTTGCTCTAGTAGCAGCAAGGCTTAATAATGTTCGCCTAATTGATAATATAGAATTTTGCATAGATTGATTGAACTGACTATAATAGTGACGATAAATTTTTTGGACTAGAATACAAACAATGCAAAGAAAAATGCTCAAATCAAAACTTCATCGCGTAACTGTAACTCATTCTGAGCTTGAGTATGAGGGCTCATGTGCCATCGACATAGAATTATTAAAAGCCGCTGACATCAAAGAGTATGAGCAAATATCAATCTACAATATTACTAACGGGGAACGCTTTACCACTTATGCGATTTCCGCAGAAGGTGATTCAGGAATTATCTCTATTAATGGTGCGGCAGCGCATAAAGCTAACCCAGGGGATATGTTGATTATTGCAACGTATGCAGGCTATAGCGAAATTGAATTAAATCAATATAAGCCATTACTTGTTTATGTGGATGCCGATAATAAAGTCACAATCAGCAAAAACTCTATCGCAATGCAAGCCGCCTGATTTGACGTCAGTTTCCACAATAAAAAAAAATGTTATTGATGCTTTAGAGGATATTAAAGCCTTTGATATTGTTGCTCTTGATGTTCGAAAGCTTACTTCTATTGCGGATTATATGATCATTGCTAGTGCTAGTTCCTCGAGACAAACTAAAGCTCTTGCCAACAATGTGCAGGATAAGATGAAAGAGATTAATGTTGGGGTCGTGGGGATGGAAGGTGAATCGGAGGGTGATTGGGTGTTGGTAGATGTAGGGGATATAGTTGTTCATATCATGACGCCAACTACACGAGCGTACTATAATCTAGAAGAATTATGGTCTAAAGTATAAGTTCTATTTACCTTGCTTAAAATCAAAATTATTTCCATTGGTAACAAGATCGAAAAAAATGTTGATACGCTAATTGATAGTTATACAAAAAAATGTAGTCATTTTTTTCATCTAGAATGGGTTCAGCTAAAATCAGAAAAAAGATTTGACTCGGTAGCTAAGAAAAAGGTATTAGAGGCTGAAAAAATAATACCTCAAATAGGATCTTCGTTGCTTGTCGCATTGGACGAAAAGGGTGAAATGCTTACATCGAAAAACTTTACATTAAAAATCTCTCAATGGTCTCAAAATTTTTCCTGCATTACTTTTGTCATTGGAGGTGCTGATGGACTTGATAAAAGTATCTTAAAGCTTGCTAACGTTACTCTGAGTCTTTCAAATATGACCCTTCCTCATCAGTTGGTAAAAATATTTATTGCTGAGCAGCTTTATAGAGCTTCATCTATTTTAAACAATCATCCCTACCACCGTGAATAAACAATTTAAGAGCAGTTTAATGTGGTTTCGAAGAGATCTCAGGCTTCATGATAATCATGCGCTGCATCATGCTCTGTCCCAATCAGATAATGTTTATTGCGTATTTATTTTTGATAAAAATATTTTGAATGATTTAAAATCAAAAGAAGACCAGCGAATCGAGTTTATTTGGGAAGCATTAAGTGAAATGAAAGCGTCACTGAATAGCCTTAGTTCCGATATTACTGTGATACATGGCGATCCCATTCATGCAATTCCTTTGCTTTTAAAAAAATATGATTGTGAAGCTCTATTTTTTAACAAAGATTATGAATCTTATGCAAATAAAAGGGATATGAAGATCGTAGAGCATATTCAACAATCGAGTGCCGATGCTTACCAGTTTAAGGATACGGTGTTGTTTGAAGAGAAAGAGATTTTGTCTCAAGCTGATAAACCATATACCGTATTTTCCCCTTATAAAAACAACCATTTAGCTAAGCTTTACCAAAAAGGTATAACTCAGTATGACTGTGAAAATAATAAGCGCAGTTTCGCTAAAATCAAAATAGAGAAACTGCTCTCGCTTGATAGCTTGGGCTTTACCAAAACTAATTTAAGTAAACTTGCTATACCAACAGGTTCATCAGGGGGAAGAAGCTTACTGCTTGATTTTGAAAAAAGAATTGATCAATACAAGCTCAAAAGAGACTATCCAGGGAAAAAGGGAGTGTCATATCTTTCCGTTCACAATCGTTTCGGCACAATTTCTATTCGTGAACAAGCCCTAATTGCTATAAATAAACAATCTGAAGGCTCCTTGGTTTGGCTCAATGAATTAATTTGGCGAGACTTTTACTTTCAAATACTATCAAATTTCCCTCACATAAATGATGGAAAAAGCTTTAAGCCACAATTCAATCAACTACGTTTTGAAAATAATGTTACTTTCTTTGAGGCCTGGAAAAACGGGCGGACAGGCTTTCCAATTATCGATGCGGCTATGCACCAATTAAATAAAACAGGGTTTATGCATAACCGGCTAAGAATGATAGTGGCATCTTTTTTAGTTAAGGATTTATTGATTGATTGGCGTTGGGGTGAGTCATACTTTGCTGAAAAGCTAATCGACTTTGATTTTTCTGCAAATAATGGTGGGTGGCAGTGGGCAGCATCTACTGGCTGCGATGCCCAGCCCTGGTTTAGGATTTTCAATCCTCTTTTACAGTCTGAAAAATTTGATCCAGAGGGACTGTTTATAAAAAAATATCTGCCACAGCTCACCCCTTTAAGTGCAAAAGAAATTCATCGCCCACACTTCTATTATGAAAAGGATCCAGATACATTTAAAGTTAAATTAGGGGAGGACTATCCATTCCCCATTGTTGATCATGCGATACAGAGACAAAAGGCGCTAAGTATGTACCAGGCAACCTAAAGTGGCAGAAATACAACAAAACATACGTAATGTCACACTGGTATACAAAATTCGTTTGGTAAAAATACAACATTCATGGATAATTACACAATATATGAACATTAAAAACCTAATCATAGTCGCATTGATGTTGCCTTTATTTGGATGCGCAACTCAGCAAAATATTGACCCACTTGAAAGCATGAACCGTTCTGTATACGGTTTTAATGTGGCAGTGGATGACGCGGTAATGAAGCCAGTTGCAAAAGGCTACAAAGCCGTTATGCCAGACCCAGTTGAAAAAGGAATTAACAACTTTTTTAACAATATCAGGGACGTTATTACCGTTATTAATGATGTGCTCCAATTGAAGATTGAGCATGCGGCAAATGATACTGGTCGCGTTCTGGTTAACTCAACCATAGGTTTATTGGGGTTAATTGATGTGCATTCCATGTCTGGTGGTGAACGAAGAAAAGAAGATTTTGGGCAAACCTTAGCTCATTACGGATGGAGTAACAGTGCTTATCTAGTTGTTCCTCTGCTTGGACCATCAACCGTCAGAGATGCTTCAGGATTTATAATTGATACGGTATTCCTTGACCCCATTGCTTATATCGACAATGTAAGAGTTAGGAACCAAGTAAGAATACTGCAATTCATAGACGCACGAGCAGAATTATTAAATGCTTCAGCAATTCTTGACCAAGCGGCGCTAGATCCTTACTCATTCCAAAGAGATGCTTATCTGCAATACAGAGATAAGCTAATAAATGATGGGGATGTGGACGCAATAGATTACAACAGTTCCGCTGAAAATGCTTTTGAACCCTATGATGAAGATGAGAAACCAACTGATGTTACTGATGTTACTGATGACCTAATTCTTGGTCGTCTTGATGTACCAACAGTCGAGTAAGTAGCCCTAGTTAATTGTTTGACCCAACCATCATTTCTTTAATCAAAATCGATCCTGTATATTTAGAACTGTTAGTGTAGGTATCTGTGGCGACTGCCTCAATATTCATTAGCATGTCTTTTATATTTGAAGCAATAGTAATTTCCTCTACCGCAAATTGAACCTCGCCGTTCTCAACCCACAATCCCGCCGCACCTCTAGAGTAATCGCCTGTGACCATATTTAATCCATGGCCAAGGAGCTCAGTTACAATTAATCCTCTCCCCATTTTTTTGACTAACTCATCAAAGCTTAAACCCGAATCTTTAATGATTAAATTATGAGACCCACCTGCATTGCCTGTAGTTTGCATATTAAGACGTCTGGCTGAGTAAGACGAAAGAAAGTAGCCAAGCAACACACCTTTATCAACCACTTTTCTTTTGTTCACCATTACACCCTCATCATCAAAGTAAGTACTTGCATTACCCCGCAACAGAAAAGGGTTTTCTTCGATCGTAATAGCTGATGAGGCAACTTGGGTGTTGATTGAGTTCATTAAAAATGAATTTTCTCTATATAAATTTCCTCCAGAAACTGCGGATATAAGAGAAGAGATTATAGAGGTTGCTACAGGGGCTTCAAATATAACAGGATAAGTGCCTGTATCTATTTTTTTAGGATTTAGTCTCATCAATGTTCTCGAAGCAGCATCCTGCCCAACCTCTTGAGTACTTTTTAAATCATCAAAGGCTCTTGTAGAGGAATAAGAGCTATCTCTTTGCATGGAGCTTCCTGTCCCACCTAAAACCGAACAACTTAGCGAATAGCGAGAGGAAGGGAACCCTCCAACAAATCCGTTAGAATTGGCATAAGTAAATAATGACTCAGAGCAGTTTAGCTGTGCGCCCTCAGAGTTATTAATTTTTTCGCTAAAATCCAACGCATATGCCTCGCAGGAGGTTGCAGTGTCTATTAAGAACTGCTCGGTAGCGTCAAAGTTATGATGAAGCTCAAGGTCTTTAGTGGTTTTGGAATATAAATGTGCTTCCGCTAATCCAAATGCTTCATCCTCAGCAGTATATTTTGCTATTTGACAGGCCGCCAGCACGCAATCTTTAATTGCGGGTAGGTTAAAGTCTGAAGTTGATGCAATGCCTCTTCTATTGCCCACATATACTGTGACTGTTAGCGCCTTATCATTATGAAGCTCGATAGTCTCAAGCTTAGAAAGCCTTACCGAAATACTTTTTCCGGATGCCACGCTAATTTCTACCTCAGAACTCGTAGCGCCATTTTTAGTAGAAATATCGTTTGTAAAGTCAGCAATATCTAACAAGGATTGATTGGAATACTTGAGTATCTTAATTGACATAATAATTACTTAAATATAAAAACTGATATCATACAGAAACTTATGGCTAAAAATATACTACAAACGCAATTGGATGATGATGAAACAGAATTCATCAGTAAAACTGAGTTAAAAAGAGACTCGAAAAAAATACAAGCCTTTGGCAAATCCATTGGCGATTTGAGTATTGATCAAATAAAATCCTTCGATCTTCCAGATGCAGTTTTTATTGCCATTACCGAATATAAATCGCTTAAATCAAATGCCGCCAAAAACAGGCAAGTACAATATTTAGGAAAGCTACTTCGTGAGATTGATCTCACTCAAGCATATCAACAGATGGACCAATTAAAAAACGGTTCGCAAATTGAGATACGCAAAAATCATATCGTTGAGTCATGGAGGGATAAATTAATGCAGGATAAAGAAGCGCTGACCAAGCTTATCAATGAATTTCCCCATATTGACAGGCAGTTAATAAGGCAGTTAATTCAAAATGCTATTAAGGAAAGAAAGGATTCAAAACCTCCAAAGTTTTATCGGCAAATTTTTCGATACCTAAAAGAACAGATAGTCTAGCTAGAGGCTAACTTTTACCGAAGCTTGCTCACCGTTTCTTACGTACTTAACCATAACGGTTTTTCCTTTACTTTTCCTTATAACCTTAATTAAATCCTCTGGCGTATTTACGGTTACTTTATCAATCATAACAATGCTATCGTTTTTTAAAATTCCTGCTTTTGCTGCAGGCGAACCTTTAATAACGGCAATAACCAAAGCTCCAGCCACTTCTGACTGGTTCTCACCTTTGCCTATTTTAATAAAGTGAGTACCGAACGTTGGTTTAGGGAGCTTTACCCAATACGTTGCTTTAAACGTGTAGAGCGAATTAGAATCAGCCAAGTCCTCCTCAGTAATCTCTATTTCAGTCAAATTTCCTTTAGTTTCTTTAATTTGTTTTGCTAAAACTCTATCTCTTGCTTTTTTTATGGCTGAGGCCCGTGTATTTTCATTAATCTGCCTATCATAAAGCAAAACCATATCTGCCTTAACTTTCTGACCATGCTCTCTCGCAACTTCGGGAGAAAGATTAGGGCTGCTAAAGCCACTAAAGCCCAATAAATCATAGCCATCTTCTAACATTTTAATATTGTCGGATTTCTCCTCCCAACCACGCATAATTTTAGTGTCTACTTTGGGTGCAAAAGACTGGAAATCTTTGGGGCTTTGCCGCTGAAAATTCTTTTCAAATAAATTTTCTTCAGCCAATACTGTGTTGCTAAAAATAAAAAGTATGGCGCCTAAAGAAATGGTTAGATATTTATGCATAAAATGGCCTTTAAGAAATGGTAATATATTTAATTCTATTGTACAGACACAAGCATGACAAATAAATTCATTAAAATTGGTTTAATTTCTATTAGTGATAGGGCCAGCCAGGGCGTCTATGAGGATCTAGGTATTTCCTCATTAAAGGAATGGCTAAACTCCTCGCTTATTTCACCTTTTGAGACAGAAGAGCATCTTATTCCTGACGACCTTGCAACCATTCAATCTACGTTAATAGATCTTTGCGATAAAAATAATTGTGGTCTTGTTCTAACTACTGGAGGGACAGGGCCATCCCAAAGAGATATTACGCCAGAAGCTACCTTAAGCATTGCTGATAAAGAACTTCCTGGCTTTGGTGAGCAAATGCGGCAAATTAGCCTTAATTTCGTCCCCACAGCTATTTTATCTAGGCAAGTTGCTGTTATTAGGAAAAAAACCCTTGTCATTAATCTTCCAGGTCAGCCAAAAGCAATTAAACAGACTTTGGAGGGATTAAAAGATGAGAGTAACAATGTTATTGTTCCTGGTATCTTTGCAGCCGTACCTTATTGCTTAGACCTTATCGGGGCAGCATTCATTGAAACAAATAAAGATATTGTTGCTGCGTTCAGGCCTAAAAAAAAATAATGCTAAAAGAGTTTAGTCTTATTAATAAATATTTTAACCAAAAATCTAGTACTGCTCCTTTGGGCATTGGCGATGATGGTGCTCTACTCGAAAAAAATAGTCAAAATTATTATGTGCTTTCCCAAGACACCCTGAATGTAGACTCTCACTTCTTGCGTGATACCAATATTAAATATTTAGGGTGGAAAACCTTAGCGGTCAATGTTTCAGACATTCTTGCAATGGGCGGAAATCCAAAATTTGCCCTCCTTTCTATTTCAACAGAGGAAGCCAATGATAGCTGGCTAAAAAAATTCTCAAGCGGGCTCTTTGATTGCGCCAACCAATATGGCGTTGAGCTTATTGGGGGCGATACCTCTCGAGGCTCGCTCTCAGTTACCATAACTATCATAGGGGAAGTAAAGAAAAAGTATGTCCTAAGAAGGGATGGGGCTAACGCGGAAGAGGATATATGGATCAGTGGAGAGTTAGGCCTGGCCTCTCTTGGATTCGCCCATCAAATTAAAACATTAAGCCTTCCAGACTATATGTCAAAAAAAGCCTTGCTTGCTCTGCATAAACCAACGCCAATTATTATTGATATGAGTAAAATTAATCATTTATTTACAAGCGCTATTGATATTTCAGATGGGCTGGTACCGGACATTCAACATATATTAAATAAATCCAATATTGGTGCCGATATTTTCTGTGAGCACCTCCCTGTTCCCTTATGGATAAAAGAAAATAATGGTTATGATTTTGCATTGTATGGTGGAGAAGACTATCAGCTAGCTCTCACTTCCCGCAAAAGTAATCGAAAAAAAATAGAAAGGATTGCTGCTCAGAATAATCTACAACTTTCTATTATTGGTAAGACAAATACATCAAAAGCATTAAAATTATATGATGTTAATGGTGATTTAATAAAAAAATTAAAAAAAGGATTTACACACTTTGGTTGATATTAAATTTTTAATTGGGAGCTTTTGGCATCTGTTGGCACTTGGTTTTGGTTCAGGGTTGTCAAAGAAGGCTCCCGGTACACTTGGGTCATTAATTGCCTTTCCTTTGTATGGATTGATTTCCCCTTTAAACATAGAAATACAGCTAGGCTTTGTTGTAACATTATTTTTCTTAGGCATTCATGCCTCAGACATTACTAGTAGGCGCTTAAAACTGAAAGATCCCTCTTGCATTGTTATTGATGAAATTGTTGCCATGATGCTCATCTTTATTTTAATAGAGCCAGATGCAGCTTCTTTTGTTATAGCCTTTATCTTGTTTCGGTTTTTTGATATAAAAAAACCTTTTCCCATTAACTGGATAGAGAAAAAATTCACGGGAGGGCTTGGCATTATGCTGGATGATATCGCTGCAGCGGTACCTTGCCTTATTATTATGCAACTGTTTTACATTACAAACTATGCAGTCTGATGATCTTGAATTGCTGGTAGAAAACCTTGGTGCCCAATGCCTCTTGAATGGGTATCAATTGGTTATTGCAGAATCATGTACTGGGGGAATGATATGCAGCGCGATTACCCAAATTTCAGGATGTTCTCAATGGTTTACACAAGGATTTATTACCTATTCGAATCAATCCAAAATAGACTTACTGGGAGTGAGCGAGGATAGTTTGACGCGTTATGGTGCTGTAAGTCAACAAGTAGCAAATGAAATGGCTTGTGGGGCAGTTGAGAGGAGTCAGGGTTCGCTAAGTCTAAGCATAACCGGTATTGCTGGACCTTCAGGTGGGACAAAAACAAAACCGGTAGGTACGGTATTTTTTTCGGTATGTGATAAAAAAAAGTTGCTCTTAGAGCATAAGGCTCATTTTGAGGGGACCCGAAAAGAAATCCGAGAAAAAGGTCTTTTATTTGCTCTTAATAGCCTACTAAAGCTTACGTTGTAGCAGCAAATATGGAATAATTAACTCTACAAAAAAAATACACATAAGGCAAAAAAACATGGATGAAAATAAGCGCAAAGCACTGGATGCTGCATTGTCCCAGATTGATAAGCAATTTGGCAAAGGCTCTATTATGCGAATGGATGATAGTCAAGTAGTTGAAGGCATTCAGGCAGTATCGACAGGCTCTCTAGGGCTAGATATCGCCCTTGGAATTGGGGGTTTGCCACGAGGAAGGGTTATTGAAATCTATGGTCCGGAGTCATCCGGTAAAACATCGCTTTCGCTTTCTACCGTAGCCCAATTACAAAAAACGGGTGGGACTGCAGCATTCATTGATGCGGAGCATGCACTTGATATTCAGTATGCTGCAAAATTAGGGGTAAACATTGAAGAATTATTAGTGTCACAACCAGACACCGGGGAACAAGCGCTGGAAATTGCTGACATGCTTGTGCGAAGTGGTTCGGTCGATATCGTAGTAATAGATTCTGTGGCAGCTTTAACACCCAGGGCAGAAATTGAGGGAGATATGGGTGATTCGCATATGGGTCTTCAAGCTAGGCTTATGTCGCAAGCATTAAGAAAGCTCACAAGTAACATTAAGAAAACGAATACTATGGTAATTTTCATTAATCAATTACGAATGAAGATAGGTGTTATGTTTGGTAATCCAGAAACCACTACAGGAGGCAATGCATTGAAGTTTTATGCGTCGGTAAGATTGGATATTAGGCGTATTGGTGCAATTAAAAAAGGTGATGAAGTGATTGGAGCTGAGACACGAGTTAAAGTCGTAAAAAACAAAGTTGCTCCTCCTTTCAGAAAGGCAGAATTTGATGTGCTCTACGGCGAAGGTATATCACTGGAGGGAGAAATCATAGACCAAGGCGTGTTGCTAGATATTGTTGAGAAATCTGGATCCTGGTATAGCTATAAAGGAGAAAAAATTGGTCAGGGTAAAGATAATGCAAGAATATTTCTCAAAGAAAACCCAAAGATTTCTAATGAAATAGAACAGCTAGTGAGGGATAACTCAAGCATCACTGCTGAAATTAAAGCTGCTGTAATTCCCGAAGAGGATGAACCAAGCCCTGCAGAATAACACTGATAAAAATATAGTCTTATTGAAAAAAAGGGCTTTATATTATTTGGGAAAAAGAGAGTACTCAAGGCACGAGCTCCTGCAAAAGATCGGGCCATTTGCTGAAAGTCTTGAGATCACTCGGCAACAAGTAGATCAAACACTCTCCGAACTAGAACAAAAGGATTGGCTATCGGACAAGCGGTTTGTTGATCAATTTGTCTTCTCAAAGAAAAAAAAGTTTGGGTTAAGAAAGATGGAGTATGAACTAAAGATGCGGGGTGTTGATGAAATAATCATTCACAATGCCCTTAATAAGATAAAATCAGAAGAATACGATTTAGCCAAAAATATATGGGAGAAAAAATTTAGGAACCTACCTGAAGGTCAGGACGAGAAGTCAAAACAAATCAGATTCCTTCAAAGTCGAGGTATTGACTCTAGACTGATACACCAGATCTTGTCAGGAAAGGTACCCGAATAATCAGTACAATGCTATCTAGCCAACACATTCGCGCTCAATTCTTAAAATTTTTTGAAGATAAGGGCCATCACGTAGTTTCTTCGAGCAGCTTAGTTCCCCATGAGGATCCAACCTTACTTTTCACTAATGCAGGTATGAACCAATTTAAGGATGTATTCCTAGGCGAGGAACAAAGAAATTATGTGCGAGCAGCTTCTAGTCAAAAATGTGTCAGGGCTGGTGGCAAGCATAATGACCTTGAAAATGTAGGTTATACAGCAAGGCATCATACATTTTTTGAAATGCTCGGTAATTTTAGTTTTGGGGATTACTTTAAAAAAGAAGCGATTCATTTTGCTTGGGAGTTACTAACCGAAGTCTATGCCATCCCTAAAGAAAAATTATTAGTCACGGTGTATGCCGATGATAACGAAGCCTATGGCATATGGGAAAAAGACATAGGGATTCCTACAGAAAAAATTATTAAAATTGGTGACAACAAAGGCAGCCAATATGCCTCAGATAATTTCTGGATGATGGGTGATACTGGGCCATGCGGCCCGTGCAGTGAAATATTTTATGATCACGGAGATACTATTGAGGGTGGGGTTCCAGGCTCTCATAACGAAGACGGGGACCGATTTATTGAGATATGGAATTTAGTCTTTATGCAGTTTAACCGAGATGATAAAGGTGTTATGCATCCTCTTCCCAAGCCCTCAGTTGATACCGGTATGGGGCTTGAACGAATTACGGCCATATTGCAAGATGTACATTCAAATTATGACATTGATATATTTAAAGAATTGATTGCGGAGGCTGCAAAGCTAACGAAGACCAACAACACTGAACATCCTTCATTAAAGGTGCTATCAGACCATATTAGAGCGACAACCTTTCTTATTGGTGACGGGGTATTACCGGCGAATGAAGGAAGGGGTTATGTGCTCAGAAGGATTATTCGCAGGGCTATTCGGCATGGTTATAAACTAGGGGCAAGAGCGCCCTTTTTCTTTAAATTGGTTGCACCTCTTAATCTGGTGATGGGTGATACTTACGTTTTCTCCAAAGAACAATCGCGCTTAATTGAAAGTGAAATTCACCTAGAGGAAAAACGATTCTTTGAAACCATTGAAAATGGAATGGGCATACTTGAAGATACTATTAAGGAGTTAGTGGGAAAAAATAAAACTGCCATCTCAGGTAAGGTAGCTTTTAAGCTACATGATACTTTTGGCTTTCCTTTAGATTTAACTGCAGATGTATGTCGGGAAAATGGTATTAGCATAAACAGTGAAGAGTTTGATGCTGAAATGGATAAGCAAAAAACTATGGCAAGAGAAGCTGGTAATTTTAAAGCAAAATTACAAATCAATTATAGTGGGCCGGATACCGTTTTTTTAGGGTATGACAAATCATCTACCTCTGCGATATTACTGGGTATTGTGACACACGAACAATCGGTAGCATCAATCACTAACGGTGAGAGCGCTATGCTGATCCTTGATCAAACACCTTTCTATGCTGAATCAGGTGGCCAAATAGGGGATATCGGATCCATTAGTAGTAATAAAGGAGTATTCGATGTCACTGATACTTTTAAAATTAAAGGCAATATTTATGTACATGTCGGCAGTATGATTAAAGGCAAGCTAAGCATCAATGACAAAATTGAAGCAGACATTAATCATGAGCACAGACAGCATGTGATGAGAAATCACTCAGCTACTCACTTAATGCACAAGGCACTAAAAGAAATACTCGGGAACCACATAGAGCAAAAAGGTTCGTTGGTTGATAGCTACAGGACTCGTTTTGATTTTTCACATCCAAAACCACTCACATCCGAAGAAAAAACCTCGATAGAATTGATGGTTAATCAAGAGATACTTAAAAATCAAACAACACAAGCTAGTGTCATGGATATTGATTCGGCTAAGAAAACAGGGGCCATGATGCTGTTTGGTGAGAAATACGGTGATAAAGTACGCGTGCTTGAAATAGGAAATAGTAAAGAGCTGTGCGGAGGAACACATGTGGCTAAAACAGGTGACATAGGGCTATTTAAGATTCAATCTGAATCAGGAATATCCTCAGGCATTCGTCGAGTGGAAGCTACTACCGGTCTGAATGTTATTGGCTTGATTGCGGCTCAAGAAACTATTATCGATAATGTAACTAAGGAGTTGAATGTCGGTGCTTCTGAAGTTACCTCTAAAGTAAGTCAGCTGATGAAGCAGCTAAAAGATAATGAAAAAATTATCAGCCAGCTCAAGTCAAAAATTGCAGGGAGCGAAGGAAGTGATCTTGTAGGCCAGGCAATTGATACTGGAAAATATCAATTCCTTGGTGTGTCTGTCGACCGTGTTGAGGCGAATGAATTGAGAGAAATGATCGATAATTTAAAAGAAAAATTTCAATCTGCCGTTATAATACTGGGCTCGCACTCTAACAATAAAGTATCGTTTGCAGTTGGGGTAACCGACAATCTTACCCAAGAAATTAAAGCAGGTGATATCGCGAAATTGCTAGGCGAAGCTGTTGGTGGAAAAGGTGGGGGCAGAGATAACATGGCAATGGCTGGTGGGCCGAATATCCAACTGATTGACGAGGCTATCTCACAAATTAAAGATCATTTAATAAAGTAAAAATATGGCACTCATTGTACAAAAATTTGGCGGTACTTCTGTAGCAAATCCGGATCGGATAAATGCTGTCGCAGAAAGAGTAGCTAAATATTATAAGGAAGGAAACCAAGTTGTTGTGGTGGTTTCTGCTATGTCTGGAGAAACTAATAAGTTACTTAGCTTAGCTGAAGAGATGATGGAGGATCCAGACCCAAGAGAGCTAGATATGGTTGTGTCATCCGGTGAGCAGGTCACCGCAGGACTAACAGCACTGGCACTCATCAATATGGGTCTGAAAGCTAAAAGTTATGCGGGCCATCAAATAAAAATTTTAACCGATGAGGCCTATGGTAAAGCTCGTATTTTGAATATTGATAGCAATAAAATTCAAGATGATTTAAAGGCGGGATTTATTGTTGTGGTAGCAGGTTTTCAAGGGGTTGACAGTGATGGCAATATAACTACATTGGGTCGTGGTGGTTCTGACACAACAGCAGTTGCAGTTGCTGCCGCATTAAAAGCCGATGAATGTCAAATATACACCGATGTGGATGGTATCTACACTACCGACCCAAGAGTGGTTCCAGAAGCGAGAAAATTAAAATCTATCACGTTTGAAGAGATGTTAGAGATGGCTAGTCTCGGCTCTAAAGTTTTACAAACACGATCGGTTGAGTGTGCAGGTAAGTTTAAAGTCCGGCTAAGGGTACTATCAAGCTTTGAGATAAAAGGTGATGGGACAGTAATAACTTTTGAGGAAGATGAAAAAATGGAAAATCCAATTATTTCGGGAATAGCATTCAATCGAGATGAAGCTGAAGTTAACGTGCTTGGAGTCCCTGATACTCCTGGTATCGCCTATCAAATTTTAGGGCCTATTGCAGAAGCTAATATTGATGTGGACATGATTATCCAGAATGTAGGAAAAGACGGGGCAACCGACTTTACTTTTACTGTACATAAACGTGATCTAACAAAAACATTAAAAATTATTAACGATGAGGTTAAGGATAAAATTAATGCCCGCGAAGTTGTTGGAGATGAAAAAATAGCCAAGCTATCCCTTGTTGGAGTGGGTATGCGCTCACATGCAGGAGTAGCAAGCAAAATGTTTAAAACCATGGCAGATGAAAAAATAAATATTAGTACTATTTCTACCAGTGAAATTAAAATATCGGTTATTTTAGAAGAAAAATATCTGGATAATGCGGTGCGGGTTCTTCACAAAGCCTTTGATCTAGACAAAGGTTAAATCATTGATTTTTTTAAAACTTTGCAGTATTGTTACGGCGAAGTAATTATCGGAGAGCTGGCTGAGTGGTCGAAAGCACTTCCCTGCTAAGGAAGCATACGGGGTCAACCTGTATCGAGGGTTCGAATCCCTCGCTCTCCGCCATATTTAGGCGATAAAACCCTTTATACGTAAGGGTTTAGACCGTAATAAATCTATTTTTTATTTTGCAATTCTAAATTTTTAAACTCAAGGTGGGTCATTACGGCTCCCACAATAGCTAAAACAAAGCAAAACAATCCTACAAAAAATATTATTGGATCTTCCATCGTATTATTTCCTAGAAATTAATTTAAAGTATATGGCGAATGTCAGAATGGAAGGAATCCATGTAGCAGTGAATAAGCCCTCTTCCTTTTGACCATTGAACCAAAGGTAAGCTGTTGTAATAAATGCAACGGCAACAGACAACAAGATACATAAATCAGATGTTTTCATTAAGTATTTCCTTTTTAATTAAAATTTAATCTTCATTCCAAAATGCCCATGAAGCAATTAACAAAGATATAACGGCAAGTGAGGCATGTGACCTAACGTAAGTTTCGTTCGGCAATTTAAACACAAGAGGAACAACATTAAACATTCCCAGTATGAGCCAAATNGCAGCAATAAATGCTAAGGCAAGCGATAGTTTGCCAATATTTTTTTTAAACAAAATTAAAATCTTTCTCTAAGTTAGGTGCTAACAATTATGCTCAGTGTCTAACAAATGTCAACCGGATTGGATGCACATCATGATAATCGCTGTAAATTTAGGTAAAATAGGTGATAATCCTTATTAGCTAAATAAACTCTAGGCACAAAATAAAACCTACTAATAATAATTGTGAGCATATATTACTTTAGTTTTTAATTGCTCCTTAATCGAGAAAACAGATGAGAAATCCACATAAAAATAAAAAAGGCTTTGATCGTTTTTCTGCTGCATTGAACAATTCATTCGAAGCCTTAAAAGCTACATTTAAAAATGAAGAAGCTTTTAGGCAGGAGATTTTTTTAGCGCTTATATTGATTCCTGTTGCGTTTTATACAGGAGACACCACAGTTGAAAAAATACTGTTGGTATCTTCATTGATTTTATTGATTGTTATAGAGCTTATCAATACCGGTATTGAGGTCATAACTGACAGGGTATCTTTGGATAAAGATGAGCTTTCGCAGTTAGCTAAAGATGTCGGTAGCGCGGCAGTCCTCATTGCTTTTTTAAACTGCTTTATAGTTTGGCTAATGATTTTATTTTTCTAACACACATTCTTTGGACTGGTCTTATAGTCAAACTTNTCAGCCTCAGTATGTATTTAATGATCTTCCAAAAAAAATCGATTGGTTTCCGACTTAATCACTTTAGTGAGAAAAATTAAACCTATTAAATTGGGTATTGCCATCATAGCAAACATAATGTCCGAAAAATTCCAAACAAGGCCCAAGCTCATAATAGAGCCAACAAAAACAAGGGCAACAGTTACCAAACGATAATAGATCACTGCTTTCGTTCCCAATAGAAATTCTAATGCCTTTTCACCATAAAATCCCCAACCAATAAGAGTGGAAAAGGCAAAAAAACCAGTCGCAACGGCTATAACAATAGCCCCACCGTAACCTAATGTTGATTCAACGCTCATACTGGTTAGTGAGGCAGCATTAATACCTTCAGCCATCCATACATCAGAGGTAAGAATCACAAGAGCTGTCATAGTACAAACAATTATCGTGTCGATGAAAGTACCCGTCATACTCACAAGCGCCTGATTGACCGGGTCTTTTGTTTTAGCAGAAGCCGCAGCTATAGCTGCAGATCCTAGGCCTGCTTCATTCGAGAATAAACCTCGAGCTACGCCAAAGCGTATAGCAGCTGCTAGCGAAGCCCCTATAAATCCTCCTGTTGCTGCTGTTCCAGAAAAAGCATCCGTAATGATCATGGTAAAGGCTGCGGGAATTTTTTCAATGTTAATCCCTAATACCGTCAGCATAGTGACTAAATACACAATAATCATGACCGGTACAAAAAAAGATGCAAATCGACCGACTGATTTAACCCCCCCAATAATCACCAGTGCCGTAAAAAATGCCAGTACGATACCTGTCCAGGCATTAGGTATGCCAAATGTGCTATTGAAGATTGTTGCTGTTGCATTAGCTTGCACCATATTCCCGGCACCAAAAGTGGCAAAAACCGTAAAGATAGCAAAAAAGCATCCTAACCAACGCTTACCTAACCCATGAGTCAGATAGTACATAGGCCCGCCCTGCATCCCACTCTCACCTTTTTGTCTATACTTAACCGCCAATAAAGCTTCCGAATATTTGGTTGCCATGCCCAGAAAACCGGTTAACCACATCCAGAAAACAGCTCCAGGCCCACCAAGGACAATCGCTGTTGCCACTCCGACGATATTTCCCATACCNACCGTTGCCGCTAAAGCGGTCATCAATGAAGAAAATGGCGATATATCACCATCAGCNTCTGATTTTTGAAAGATCATCTTAATCGCTAATGGTAATGTTCTAATTTGAATGAAGCGCAATTGAATACTTAAATAAATATGGGTGCCAAAAAGCAGGATAATCATAGGCGGTCCCCAAACAAATCCTGCGACAGCTTTAGCTGCGATCTCAATTTCACTAAGCAATTCGTTCACTCCCTATGGTTAAAAACTTTTTATCATTGGCATCAGGATGCCACACTTGGACTAAGCTATTTTTCATTACCTTTTATTAAAAAATAACACCCTATAAGAAATAAAAAGGCTTGCTCACTCGTAAACAACTTTGCCGTAATAAACCAATCTTGATGAGCTATACCAAATGCAAAGATCATAATAACCACGATCATTAGTGCCGCAAATCTTGTGAGAATACTTCCCCATGCATTGTTAAAAAAACCACCTAAAATAATGACAACTCCCGCCAAAAGTTCTGAGAGGGCAACGAATGACGCTAGCCATTCAGAAAAGCCAAAATAGGTCATAAGCTTTTCGGGTGGCAAGGGAAATTTACTGTACGCATGAATAATAAATGCTGTACCTAGTCCAATTCTAATCAACCAAGTGCTTAAAAAAGAAAGTGGGGCCATTATTTGATTTAATTTATTGTTTAGGCAATTCATAAATTCATTCCTCCTGGGTGATTTCACTCACCTACATCTTAACAAAATTTCTCTTGCCTAACTTTACACCATTTGATCGTAAAATATTATAGGAGGTCGTCATATGAAAAAAGAAGTGAGGAATAATCCATTGAGTCAAATAATCCGACCCTTTTTCAAAAGTAAATTCATTTTCTCTTATGGAAAAAGCAATGGCTTTGTCTTCGGAGCCAATCATTTGCTCAGGTGTAATGCTGTGTAAAAAATGTACTGTATTTTTTATACGCTCTTGCAGTTCACTGAATGTTATTTCGCTGTCTTCATAAGAGGGTGCGTCGACCGCGGCTAGTCGGGCAATGCCTTTTCTCACCATATCCGTACCAATTTGTATTTGCCGATCTAATGGATACATATCTGGGGCAAGCCTTCCTTTAATTAGGATCTCTTGATCAATTTTTCTTATTTCTGCAAAAGTCTCCCCTTTTAACAAAATACCTGACCACATTTCAAAATGATCGATAAAGACCGGAACAGACATCTCATACATAGATATTGACATGGAATTATTCTCTACTGGATTTGTAAGACCTCATCATAGCCTAACTTAAATGAAATTTTCTAATATTTGTACTTTTGGCGTCAAGGAAAAGAGTGATGGATTAATCTGTCAGGTTTAGGTAAAAGCTCGCGTAGTCGAGGCACCGCCAGTAAGAGAAAATACTACATGGGCATGAGATATATTTTGCGAAAAGGTATATCGAAACAATTTTTAATCAAGATAAATTAAATACTGAAATTGTTGCCGCTTACTACACAGCTTACCCAAAGCGGATGCTAAATAAGTATTAGATGTTTACGCCAAGAGAAAGAACCGTTAAGGCGCCTTTCAGTATTTCCATATCCACCCCAAGAAAAGTTTTTTTATGGCTATGCTCACCATACATCACATGCTCCTCAAATACCCCCACTTCCTCTGTTAACTGATCGCATGTTTTATGAGCATTGTCCTTTTCGCTCTTCGAAAAATTATCATGATAATAGCTTGTAGAGTCATCGTGCTGATAGTACGCNAATAANGTAGGTTGCATGTTAGGTGCGGCAAAAATATTCAACGAAGTTAGTAGAAGTATAATTAAGGATAAAATTTTCATTTTTGTTCTCTCTATAATGTTTGAGGGTAGNAACATAGACCNCGTTGAATTAATATTAATCAAAAATTGATAGTGAGATATTAAGAATGTTGAGGGTTGTGGTAAAAAAGCTTCATTTATCAGAAAATGCTAATACTTGGTGCAACATAAAATTAGGTATGCACTAAATTCAAACACGACTCAATCAACAATAGATGTATGCCTAAAAAATTGTATAATCACGCACATGAGCAAAACATATATTCCACAAATTAATCACAACCTGACTCTAGCGTTCGCACTGTTAGTTTCCTTCTTTTTTCTTCCTAGTTGTGCGCATCTGGGTCCTGATTTTATGGAAGGGAATCGAAATGAATACAACAAAGTCTTAGCTAATACTAACGATGAAGAGGTTTTGTTGAATTTAGTTAGAAGGCGATATGCCGACAGTATTGCCGTGCTTGAGGTCAACAGTGTGTCAACCTCGCTAGAATGGAGAAAAAATATAGGGATCTCTGCTAATTTTTTTGATGGTGATCTAGATGATAACAATCTTGGCTTAAGTGGTGATGGTTCCTATAGCGAAAAACCTACGATAACCTATCTGCCTCTCAATGGAGCAGATTATGTGAAAAANGTTTTATCACCGATTAGCCTAGACACAATATTATTACTCACAAGGTCAGGATGGGCTGCAGATAGAGTTTTTCGGTTAACCGTCAACAAAATAAATGGGGTCAATAATGCATCCGAAGCATCAGGACCAACTCCCTCTTCCGCACCTACTTATAAAGGCTTTCGCTTACTAGCAAGCCAAATAAAAGAACTGCAAAAAATGGATAGTTTTGCCCTTGGTTATCAACTTGAAGGGGATTCGAGACAATTAGGTTTTTTAGTCAAGCCTGCCCAGAGAAACACCCCTAAAGTCAAAGCCTTTATGAAGTCCATCAATGTAACCACTCCCAACAATATTATTCCCATTACCTCTGATTATTCTGGAGATGGTGGTGGAACCACTATCGAGATTAATGTGCGCTCTTTGGCCGGTATTCAGTTTTTTTTATCTCATGGAGTCATAGTTCCTGATGAAGATTTAAATAAGGGTCGAGTGCAGATTACTAAAACAGCAGACGGAAAAATATTTGATTGGGGTAATGTCTTATCTGATCTTTTTATTGTTCATTCAAGCAAAGATAAACCAAAAAATGCTGGAGTTGCTGTTCAGTACCGAGGTCATTGGTTTTACATTAAAGACAATGATATGCAGAGCAAATACACCTTAATGCTGCTTAATCAGATAAGCGCTTTGCAATCAGGGACGGTTGAAAAAGCAGGACCGGTTCTAACTCTGCCCGTGTCTCAATAAAAATTATTTCATCTTTAGGTCTGGGAAATTAAGTTATAATATCGCTCACGCGCCCGTAGCTCAGCTGGATAGAGTACTTGGCTACGAACCAAGGGGTCAGGAGTTCGAATCTCTTCGGGCGCGCCATTTTTCTTTGGGTAATTGCGCCCGTAGCTCAGCTGGATAGAGTACTTGGCTTCGAACCAAGTGGTCAGGAGTTCGAATCTCTTCGGGCGCGCCAATTAACTGTTATGGTTTGAGTATGTATTCGACATACTCAGGGTCTATTTTTCTCATATTAGATACCGTCCACTCAGACAGTTCGCTATCGTTTTCAACTTTCGCTATTTCATAAAGCTGCATTAGGGCATCTAAATGCCTATTGTTTAGGGAGAATGACTTTTGCAAACTTGAGGTAGCTTGAGCGTAATCATCCATCTGGAAATGTGCGAGGCCTAAGAAGTACCATGCATCAGCATCACTTTCTGCCGAATCAACCCACGCACTTGCAATGTCTTTCATTTTCATCCAATCTTCTTGCTGCATAGGCATGATAACTTGCATAAAGAAAGGTTTTTCATTATCTGGTAGGCTCCAGAAAGGGGCATCTGTGCTTACTAAATCTAATTGCGGAGTTGTAGTGAGTAACTCCATAATCCACTCCGATGGAAGAGCATAAAAATACCCTAGCCTTTTTCCTGGACTCTTAAAGGTTGTAATACCGATTAAATTAAAGTCCAAATCAAATAATGCGCCGCCACTTGATCCGACAGTAAATGCCGCTGAAGTTCTAATGATATGGCTATCCTCAAACGGATGAAGTCCTTTAATTTTTCCGTAGGACGGCAGTGGGATAGGGCTGTCATTAGGAAATGTTAGTGCAAAGACCTTGTTTTCATATTGCAAATTCTTCGATGTACCTATTTTAACAGCGGGCAGAGGCAAGTCGTCAAACTGTAATATGCATAAGTCGTGTTTCCAGTCAGCATACACCGCTATTGGTACGTATTTCTTGAAGGTCTTTACTACGTTCACACCTTTCGAATCAGCAAAAACATGGCAGTCTGTTGCAACATGATTTTCTTTTATTACTACTCCGGATCCAGTTCCCGTTACCCCATCACCATACGTTACCCATACATGAACCATGGACTCGCTTAATCCAAATAATTCTGCTTGGGCCGGATAAGCAAAGGAAGCCTGGTGAATACCAAAAAGTATAGGGAATGTTAAAAACTTAATAAATTTATTCATTTTTGTATGATAACGAATCATTGATTAAATTCCATCTAAATTTATTTGGTTTGCATCCTAACTATTAGTATGCTAATAATATGATTATAGGCAAAGCAAATAACTCGCTAGTCTTAATTTTATAATCTGGGAGGAAGTAAAAATGAGTCAAAAATTTTTAACATCTATTGCTGCAATCGTAATATTAGGTTTTTTTTCACTTGTGGCAAAAGCAGACGACCATGAACCATCGATATATACCCAGCTGGGTGGAACCTACAACATCGCACTAACTGTTGATCACTTAGTTGATAAAATATATGTTAATAATGCTCTTAACAAAAATCCTGCATTAAAAGCAGTGCATGATGCCTCGCATACGAAAGCTGGCTTCAAGGTCATGCTTACCAATTGGGTGGTTGAAAGAACAGGTGGTCCAAAAATATATCAGGAAGACGAGTTCGGACGTGGTAAAAATATGAAGCAATCACATCCGCATTTAAATATTACTGATCGTGAGTTTGATATCATTATGATTGAATGCCTTCATACTTTCTATGCGTTTGATGTGCCCGACCATTTAATCCTGCTTATTATGGCTGATCTTCAAAGCTTTAGAGGTGATATTGTTACTAAACCAACCAAAGGCTATAAGAGCCCGTATAACAGCCCTTATAATGGCATAAAATAATTATAACTTATAAAAAAAGGCTATCTTTTGATAGCCTTTTTTTTATTTACTTCTTACTTAGGCGCAATTTTTAAGGTGTTCAGCTTCCAATAGATCATGCTCAGAAATTTCCAGAGCAGATGTTAGGTCATTAAGAGTTTTTTTTAATTCATTAAATTCGCTGGGAGGTAAATGGGTTTTGCAGGCTACCTTATGTTGAATAGCAGCTACTTGATCTTCTAGATCAACACCTTGTTTTGTTAGCTCAATATTGACCACCCTTTCATCGGTAATTGATCTTTTTCTTGTTACAAGGTCCATTTGCTCTAATTTTTTTAATATAGGGGTAATTGTTGGCAGGTCAAGCTTTAGCATCCCCGCAATATCTGCAGCTTTTTTACAATCGCCTTCCCACAAAGCAATCAATACAAGGTATTGAGTGTAAGTGATTCCTAGTTCTTTTAAAAAAAGACGATAGTAACGGGTAATAGCGTTTGTGGCAGAATAAAGGGAAAAGCACAGTTGGTTATCAAGAAGTAAATTAGGATATTTTTTCATTAATAACATTTTATCATAGGTTACTTGAGCAAGTTCTGCTAAAAATGGTACGGTGTGCGAGGATCGAACTCGCGACCATCGGATTAAAAGTCCGGTGCTCTACCAGCTGAGCTAACACCGCATTCTTTAGCAATTCGAGATTATCTAAGAATAGTCGGGCTAGGTCAACCTAAAATACTATAAAAAACTATTGCATACCGGGGAACCGTCCAGACAATCCTCGCATTAATTTTCCAATCCCCCCTTTTGAAAACATTTTCATCATCTTTTGCATCTCCTCAAACTGCTTAAGGAGCTTATTAACTTCTTGAACCGTCACACCAGAGCCTGAGGCAATACGTATTTTTCTTTTAGCTTTAATTACCTCCGGTTTTTTTCTTTCTAATAAAGTCATGGAATTAATAATCGCCTCGATTTGTGCGAGCGATTTATCACCATCTTCAGGATTCATTTTAGCAGCGGCTGCTGATATTTGTGATGGCATTTTATCCATCATAGCCCCTACCCCTCCCATCTTTTTCATCTGTCCAATCTGTGCTTTAAAATCGTCAAGGTCAAAACTTTTTCCCGACTTGACTTTTTGCGCTAATTTTTCTGCCTCTTTTTGATCCACATTTTTTTGGGCATCCTCAACTAAGCCAACGATATCTCCCATGCCAAGTATCCTTGAGGCCATTCGCTCTGGGTAAAATGGTTCGAGGCCATTGGGCTTTTCACTTATTCCAACAAACTTAATAGGCTTTCCAGTGACATGCTTTACCGACAGCGCTGCACCCCCTCTCGAGTCACCATCCAGTTTAGTTAATACAATTCCTGTCAACGGAAGTGCATCACCGAAGGCTTTTGCTGTATTAACCGCATCTTGTCCCTGCATGGCATCAACGACAAACAAAGTTTCAACTGGAGATAACGTTTTATGCAACAACTTGATCTCGGTCATCATTGCTTCGTCTATGCCAAGACGTCCAGCCGTATCAAAGATAATGACATCATGAAAATTCTTGTTAGCGAACTTCAATGCATCTTTTGCAATGTCGTTAGGTTTGTCTTTAGCTGAAGAGTTAAAACAATCAACTTTCAAATCGCTCGCTAACGTTTTCAGTTGGTCAATAGCCGCTGGACGGTATACATCAGCACTCACCAGCAAAATTTTCTTTTTCTCTTCCGTTAATATTTTAGCCAGCTTGCCCGCTGTCGTCGTTTTTCCCGACCCCTGAAGGCCTGCCATTAAAATGACTACTGGTGGCCTAGCTGCTAAATCTAGAGAAGATCTTTCCGATCCCATAAGATCAGTAAGTTCATCTTGGACAATCTTAATAATGGCTTGTCCTGGACTAATGCTCGACAAGACCTCTGCACCTAAGGCTTTTTGTTTGACTTTATCAATGAAATATTTTACGACAGGAATAGCGACATCTGCTTCAATCAGTGCCATTCTTACCTCGCGCATAGCATCGCTGATATTTTCTTCTGTGAAACGCGACTGCCCACGAATAGTTTTAATGACGGACTGAAGGCGATCAGTTAAATTTTCTAGCATCTTTAATTTTTACTCTTTTTAAAAGCTGTATGATTGGATTTACATTATAATTGTTTCTATCTATTAAACAAAAAAAACTATGGCTTACTGGAATCTACTTTCTGCAACATTATTGCTGTATTTTCTTCCGTGTATCCCTTTGGGTGATATTAAAAATCAAAATACCCGCTTACTAGTGAATGGTGCCCTTTTTTTAGGTCTCATGTCGCATGCAGCTCTTGTGTATGTATCGACTTTTAGTCAAGGGGTAGACCTCAATTTCTCTAATGCGCTTCTCATAATCAGCTGGGTTACGGTATTCCTTTATTGGTTAATTAATTTCCATGCAGCACATAAGGGTTTTCAGTTTCTTACCTTAGTTCCCGCATTAGTAATCGTAACGATGAATCCCTTGCTTAACGGTCACCACTACCTTAGCGATTCTTACTCCTTTGCCGCCCTTATTCATATTGTTGTCGCTCTCTTAGGCTATAGCCTCTTGGCATTTGGCGCCATCTTTTCTATATTTTTACTTTTTATAGAAACCAATTTGCGCAACAAACTATCCAGTGGAACATTGTTTTCGAGTGACTCCTCCATACTGACACTCGAAAGTCATTTATTTGCTATTTATTGGGTAGGTTTTTTCTTGCTGACTATCACCATGGTTACTGGGATCTTCTTTACCGAGAGGCTTTTTGGTACCCCCCTTATGATCAATCATAAGCTTATATTTTCTGTATTGGCTTGGCTGATTTATGGAAGTCTATTGTTGGCTAGAGCAATATTTGGTTGGCGTGGGAAAAAGGCTATTAACTTTTCTTTAATGGCTTTTATCTTTCTCTTTTTATCTTATCTTGGCAGTAAGTTTGTTCTTGAAATCTTATTACCATAAATGGATGATGGGCCAGGCATGCAATGTGGCTTTTTTTATCAAGACTTCATCGGGATTTGCTGCTACAGGATGGGTTACCCGTTCAAGCAAGGGAATATCGTTTCTAGAGTCGCTGTAAAAATAAGTTTTTTCAAAGCTCTTTAATGTTAGCCCCTGTAAGTCCAACCATTCCTCCAGGCGCTTTATCTTGCCTTCCTGAAAAGATGGAGTTCCGGCTATTTTTCCGGAAAATTTTCCATCTATTTCTTCGGGATCTGTGCCGATAAGATCTGGAATACCAAATAGCTTACCAATAGGCTTCGTAATAAAACTATTCGTAGCGGTAATGATTAATAATCTGTCGCCTTTATCTTTATGGCTCTGCACTAACTTATGCGCTGCAGATGGAATCATCGGAAGGATAATCTCACCAATGTATTGGTCTCTGAGATTTTCCATCAACTCACGATCATTATTCTTAAGCACTCCAAACTGAAAACCACAGTATTCATGAACATCCAGGTTTCCCTCTTGATAGTCCTGGAAGAATTGCTCATTCTTTTTTTCAAAGGCTTTTTTATCAAGCAATCCCTTTTCAATTAAAAATAAGGCCCAGTTATAATCTGAGTCACCTTTAAGCAAGGTATTATCCAAATCAAAAATAGCTAGATTCATAATAATTTAAATTTGAGGGTGTGCACGTTCGAGCTTTGAGAACAATTTATTTAATGCATTGAGGTAAGCCTTGGCGGAGGCTATAACAATATCAATATCTGCTCCGAGGCCATTCACAACCCGGCCTCCCTTAGACAGTCTTACCGTTACCTCTCCTTGAGCATCTGTGCCCGAGGTAATGTTATTAACAGAAAATAATAGTAATTCAGACTGAGAGTTTACGATGGACTCAATCGCCTTAAATGTGGCATCAACTGGTCCATTGCCGCTCACTTCTGCCGCATGCTCAACCCCGCTGATACTGATTTTTATCGATGCAGAAGGAATAGTTCCTGTCTCAGACTGGGACTTTAGCGAAATGAGTTTATAAAGATCAACTGATACCTCCACATACTCTTCACTTACCAGCGCATGAATATCTTCGTCAAAAATTTCAGCTTTTTTGTCTGCAAGCTCTTTAAACCGATCAAAAGCTGCATTGAGCATGTCATCGGACTCTACTTCTATTCCGATTTCTGCCAACCGAGTTTTGAAAGCATTCCTCCCTGAAAGCTTACCTAAGGATATTTTATTAGCCCCCCAACCCACATCCTCTGCCCTCATAATTTCATAGGTTTCCCGATGTTTTAATACACCGTCCTGATGAATGCCTGACTCATGGGCAAAAGCATTTGCACCTACAATTGCTTTGTTTGGTTGAACTGGGTAGCCCGTAATTGTCGAAACTAATCTTGATGCCGGAACAATTTCGGTGGTATTAATGGATGTTTCTAGGTTAAATATATCCTTCCGCGTTTTAATTGCCATGACAATCTCTTCTAGACTGGCATTTCCTGCTCTCTCACCTAAGCCGTTAATCGTGCATTCCACCTGTCTAGCGCCATTGATAACTGCAGATAATGAATTCGCTACAGCCATGCCTAAGTCATTATGGCAATGCGTAGACCAGATAACACTATCGGCATTGGGAACATTAGCAATAAGTGTTCCAACTCTTTCTCCCCAAGCATGAGGAATAGAATAGCCTACGGTATCAGGCACATTAATTGTTTTTGCTCCCGCCTGAATTACTGCATCAAAAACCTCAATCAAAAAGCTTATATCTGACCTTACTGCATCCTCAGCTGAAAATTCTACGTCATCAGTAAAATTTAATGCCCATTTTACTGCTTGAACTGCACGAGCTAAAACTTGATCCGAAGTCATGCGAAGCTTATTTTCCATATGAATAGGGCTCGTTGCAATAAACGTATGGATTCTTTTTGAAGCCGCTCCCTTTACTGCATTTCCGGCTTTTTCTATATCAGACTCCACCGCTCGCGCCAACGAACAAACCGTACTTTTCTTAATCGCTTTGGATACCGCTTGAATTGCTTCAAAATCTCCCGGACTTGCCGCAGCAAAGCCTGCTTCAATAACGTTCACACCAAGCTTTTCTAATTGCTTAGCTATCCTGACCTTTTCTTCTTTAGTCATAGATGCGCCTGGGCTTTGTTCCCCATCACGCAGTGTTGTATCAAATATTATGAGTTGTTCAGTCAAAGATATTCCCATCTAAAATGCTTTTGCTTTTCTTCATCTTTCTTTTGAAGTAGCTGACATAGCCTGATAAAGCGTACCCTAATGAAAGTAAAAAAATAATTTCAGCCGGATTGTGGGAAATGATCCCGAAAATTAATACAATAAAAAGAATGGCGATAAATGGCTGGCTTTTTCTTAAGTTTATATCCTTGCCACTATAAAACCGTAAATCACTAGTCATTGATAACGCCGCAAAAATAGTTAATATAAAGGCAAACCATTGCATTTGAAAAAAACCTAAAAATATTTCATCTCCACTCACACCGTTGTCGAAGGACAACCATATAAAGCTGGCCATCAGCGTCGCAGCTGCTGGCGAAGGGAGGCCTGAAAAATCTTTTTTATTATCCAAATCCAACTTCACATTGAATCTNGCCAGTCTAAAAGCCGCACAGGTGCAATAAACAAATGCGGCAATCCATCCAAGCTTGCCTAATGGCTGAAGCGCCCAGACATAGACGACTAAAGCTGGAGCAACTCCAAAAGACACCATATCGGACAAACTATCGTATTCCGCCCCGAAATCGCTCTCCGTATTAGTCAGCCTTGCTACTCGCCCATCCAATCCATCCATAATAAGTGCGGCAAAAATTGCTAATGCAGCATGATCGTATGCTCCATTCATTGCCTGCACTATGGAATAAAATCCAGCAAATAAGGCGCCGGTTGTAAATAAATTGGGGAGTAAATAAAAGTTTTTTTTGCCCAAAGAATCCTTCGCTAATGTTTGTTTTTTATTATCCATAATCAAACTAAATTCTATCCTAGAATCACGCAATATTCATCGTTAAATAGTATGAATGTATCTATAATGAGAAGTATTGCTCAATAAAAAGAATATTTCATGAAATTTAACCTTCTAGCCCAAGATGGAGAAGCTCGGCTTGGCTTGATCCATACAAACCACAGCACAATTCAAACGCCGGTTTTTATGCCCGTCGGAACCTATGGGGCCGTGAAGTCACTCACCCCCGATCATTTACACAGCATACAATTTGATGTAATTCTTGGTAATACGTTTCATTTGTGGCTGAGGCCAGGTTTAGAGGTGATTGAAAACCATGGAGGGCTCCATCAATTCATCAATTGGAATAAATCTATACTAACCGATTCCGGTGGGTTCCAAGTTTGGAGCTTAGGGAAATTAAGAAAAATAACTGCTGAAGGAGTCACATTTCAATCCCCTATAAATGGAGATAGTTGTTTTTTAAGTCCTGAAATTTCTATGGAAATTCAAAAGAAGCTTAACTCTGATATCGCCATGATTTTTGATGAATGTACGCCCTACCCTGCTTCATTTGAGGAAGCTAAAAAATCCATGCAGTTATCCGAAGAATGGGCATATCGAAGCAGAGTAACTTTTCAGGGTAGCAATAATGCCTTATTTGGAATAATTCAAGGAGGTATGCATGAGGAGTTAAGAGATCAATCATTAAAGACATTGGTCGATATTGGTTTTGATGGTTATGCTATTGGAGGCTTGTCGGTTGGTGAGCCAAAACAGGACATGCATCGTATTGTGAAGCATATTGCCCCAAAAATGCCGGCAGATAAGCCACGCTATTTAATGGGTGTTGGCACTCCAGAAGACTTAATAAACTCCATTGAGCAGGGTGTTGATATGTTTGACTGTGTTATGCCTACTAGAAATGCTAGGAATGGTTGGCTTTTTACTCGCTATGGTGATATCAAGATCAAGAACTCACGTTACAGAAATGATCTTTCACCTATTGATGCAACCTGCAAGTGTCATACTTGCCAAAATTTTACCCGCGCCTATCTTCATCACTTATTTAAAATAGGTGAGATGCTCGCATCAACACTTCACACTATCCATAACTTATACTTTTATAAACAAATGATGTTGGAGATAGGTGCTGCCATTAAAAGTCAAACCTTTCAAACCTATAAATCTAACTTCTTAAAAGAACGCAAGACTAATGAATAGATGCTTTTCTTATGATAAAATCTAGCTCTTTTTAAGGAGTCAAAAAATGAATGAAGGTTTAATGAGTTTTTTACCGTTTATCATAATATTTATTCTGTTTTATTTTATGTTGATCCGTCCACAAATGAAGCAAGCAAAAGACCATCGGTCCATGATAAGTGCTTTGAAAAAGGGTGACGAGGTCGCGATGAGTTCTGGCATTATTGGTAAAATTATTAGTTTGAGCGATCAATTTGCAACGATTGAGGTTGCGAAGGCCGTTGAGATAAAAATACAAAAACAAACCATTCAGACATTACTCCCTAAAGGCACTATTAAGTCCATTTAATTTAAACTAAAACAATATCCATGAATCAATTCTCAGGCTGGAAATACGGCGTTATCATTATCTCAGTTATACTGAGCCTAGTTTATGCTCTGCCTAATTTATACGGCGAATCACCTGCTATACAGATTATGCCCATTAAATCTGGTGAGAAAATAGAGCCGTCTATTCTTGCATCTGTTGAAAGTGGCTTGCAAGAAAAGAACTTAGCCATCACAGGGTTAATCATAGAGCCTTTTAGCATTAAAATTAAGTTTGCATCGCCAGATGAGCAATTGGCAGCTAAATCTTATGTGCAACAAGTCTTAGGTGAAAGTTATGTAGTGGCGTTAAATTTAATTTCTAACTCTCCAAGTTGGCTGACTGGTATTGGTGCACTCCCAATGTACTTAGGTCTTGATCTTAGAGGCGGAGTTCATTTCCTCATGCAACTAGATCTTTCTAAGGTTTCAGAAAAGAAAAGTGACGGACTTTTACAAGACACCAGAAAATTATTACGCGATGAAAAGGTTAAGTATTTTGCTTCTAAAAAAATAGGAGACACCATTGAAATTAAGTTTAGATCTGCTGATGCCTTAAGCAAAGCCAAAGACATTATTCGTAGTCAGGGTGGTGGGCGAGGTATTTTTGGTGGGAGTATTTCAAAAACAACCGAGGCCTATGAGTTTTCTGAAATAAATAATACTGATGAATTTATCTTGTTGGTTAAAAATAATGATATCTCAAATGAAGATACCGTCAGCTTTGCACTCAAACAAAACCTTGAAACGCTTAATAATCGTGTTAATGAGCTGGGAGTTGCAGAGCCAATAATACAACAACAAGGTAAGGATCGAATTGTCGTTCAGCTTCCAGGAGTTCAAGATACGGCGAAGGCAAAGGAAATCATTGGGAGAACTGCTATTCTTGAAATGCGAATAGTTGATGAAGATCAATCCTCTCCTGAAAATTTGGAGACTTTAAATCCAGACAATCTTCCATTAGGAACAGAACTTTATAAGGATCGCTTTGGTAACCCCATTTTAGTAAAAAAAGAAATTATTCTTACCGGTGAAAGAATAATTAATGCTGGGCCAGGAGTCGATCAGCAAACTGGGCAATCAATCGTTTCAATCACATTGGATAGTGCTGGGGCTAATATTTTTAAACAAGTTACACGTGAAAACGTTGGAAAGAGAATAGCTTTACTCTTAATTGAAAAAAATATTACCGAGGTTATTACTGCTCCCGTAATTAAAAGCGAAATAGGAGGGGGTAGAGTTCAGATAACGGGAATGAGGAATGCTCAAGAGGCGACTGATGTAGCCCTATTACTTCGTGCCGGTTCTCTCGCTACTCCAATGGAAATAGTTGAAGAAAGAACCGTTGGACCTAGTATGGGTAAAGAAAATATTGCCCGTGGAATTAATTCAACCATTTGGGGCTTTTTAGCCATCGCTATTATGATGGCATCGTATTACATGCTGTTTGGGGTGATTTCTGTTATCGGATTATCCGTAAACTTATTATTTCTAGTCGCCCTTCTTTCTGTTATACAAGCAACACTTACACTCCCCGGTTTAGCTGCCATAGCCTTGACATTGGGCATGGCAATCGATGCTAATGTATTGATCAATGAAAGAATTCGTGATGAGCTGAGGAACGGCAATACTCCTCAGGCTAGTATTAAAATAGGTTATGAAAAAGCTTGGGGGACTATCCTTGATTCTAATATTACTACTATGATCGCCGGTATAGCGTTATTTATGTTTGGATCAGGTCCAATAAAGGGCTTTGCAGTAGTTCATGTGCTTGGCATTATCACTTCCATGTACAGTGCTATATGGGTATCCAGATCTATCGTGAATTACATCTACGGATCAAGAAGAAAATTAGACTCCCTATCAATTGGAGAAATATTTAAGGTGGAAAATAACTAGCTATGGAAATTTTTAGAGTCAAAAAAGATATTCCTTTTATGAAATACCGAGGTATTTCGGCGATTATATCTACCCTAACATTTGTTCTTGCTATCGCTTTTTTAAGCATCAAAGGTTTAAATCTGGGGGTTGATTTTACGGGTGGAACTATCATGGAGGTCAGCTATCCAGAGGCTGCTAATATAGAAAATATAAGAGAGACCTTAGTCACTTTAAACTTAACTGACACCCAAGTACAAAATTTTGGCACTGCGAAAGACGTGTTAATTCGACTCCCTATAATACCTAACCTCTCAATTGCTGAGCTTTCTGAAAAAGTTGCTGTCGCTCTTAAAGCAGGTAATCGTGATGTTGAGATTATGCGGGTTGAGTCGGTTGGAGCTCAAGTGGGTGATGAGCTTTATGAAGATGGAGCGCTAGCTATTCTATTTGTTTGCTTAGGTATTGTTTTATACCTGACGATGCGATTTGAGTGGCGCTTTGCTATTGCTGCCATCGTTGCCAACCTTCATGATGTCATTATTATTTTAGGCTTTTTTGCTTTCTTTCAATGGGAGTTTAATCTCACGGTATTAGCAGCAGTTTTAGCCGTACTAGGTTACTCCGTTAACGAATCGGTAGTTGTTTTTGATAGGGTGCGAGAAAACTTTAGAAAGATGAGGAAGGCTTCGGTTGAGGATGTTATAAATAATGCTATTACTCGCACTATGTCGAGAACAATTATGACGCATCTATCTACTCAGACAGTTGTTATATCCATGCTTATATTTGGAGGAGAAATATTAAATAATTTTGCTTTAGCTTTGACTATTGGCATTTTGTTTGGGATCTACTCATCTATTATGGTTGGCTGCCCTCTTGCTATGTGGTTAGGAACAAGTCAAACGAACTTGGTAATAGCAAAGCCTGAAAGCAAAAATAATTCGGAAGCTTTATAATTTATTACAGTGACGCACTTTTCATTAGCTAATCAATTAATTTTACTAGGAAGCTTGCTGATAATATCGGCATTTTTTTCTATATCCGAAACGAGTTTGATGTCCGTCAATCGCTTTAGATTGAAGCACCTGGCAAAAAAAGGTAACAAAGGCGCAGTATTAGCCTCAAAACTGCTTGATGAGACTGACAAACTTCTCAGCGTCATTCTTTTGTGCAACAACTTCTGCAATGCAGCTGCAGCGACATTAGTTACCATTATTGCCGTTCAGCTCTACGGGGAAGATGAAGCTATTATTATGTCAGGCACCATCATTACCACTTTTCTTATACTCATTTTCAGTGAGATATCTCCAAAAGTTATTGCGGCAGCGCATGCAGAAAAACTAGCACTTCTATGTAGCTTCGTCTTGTTTCCTTTACTTAAAATACTTTATCCAATTGTTTGGTTTGTAAATATCTTTGTTTTAAGTATCTTGAAAATATTTAATATTAAAATTAATTTTACACAAAACAATTTAATCACCATGGATGAGCTTAAAAGCATTATTAGTGAATCTGGGCAATTTATTCCAAACAAAAATAAATCTATTTTTCTTAACCTCATTGACTTAGAAAAAATTACTGTTGAAGACATTATGATGCCACACACCAATATTGAGTCACTTAATATTGGTCAGCCAGTGGAGGATATTTTAAACAAGCTATCTAATTCCCATAATCAAAGCATCCTCTTCAAAAAAATAGACAATGAGTCTATTCATGGTGTTTTAGAGGCTCACAAAATACTTAAGCTTCTCATCAAGTCTAAGGATGGTGCTATCTCTAAAGAGCAGGTCATAGAATTAATTGACCAGCCCTACTTTATTCCTTCTGGAACAAGCCTATACAAACAAATACAGTACTTCCAAGATAACCAGGAGAAAATTGGCTTAATAGTAAATGAGCATGGTGAGTTTATTGGTCTGGTTACCCTTGAAGACATACTCGAAGAAATAGTAGGGGAATTTAATGTAGAGCTTCCCTCAAAATTATCAAAAATTACATTTGATACTGATGGTTGGATTGTTGACGGATCTATCACTCTTCGTACACTCAATAAAAAAATGAAGATGAGCCTTCCAGTCAATGGTCCGAAAACATTAAATGGTTTGATTACTGAATTTTTTGAAGAAATCCCGGATCCCAACACGAGCTTTAAGCTTCATGGCAGGACAATGGAAATAATTAGTGCTCAAGACAAGACCGTCAAAACCGTTAAGATTTTCAAACAGAAGTAGAAAAGATATGTCAGAAATTAATCATTCAGATGATGTCAAAATAAGTCCGAGTAGGATTAAGCCGAAACTTCCAAGCCTATATAAGGTCATTATTCTTAACGATGATTACACCCCTATGGAGTTTGTTGTTTTTAGTATCCAGAAGGTATTTCAAAAATCTCATGATGAGGCTACAAGAATTATGTTAAAAATTCACACAGAGGGTATTGGTGTTTGTGGAATGTTTCCGTTGGAGATAGCAGAAACTAAAATGAAGCAAGTATTAAATTTAGCTAAAGAACATCAACACCCCTTGCAATGTATTATAGAAAAGATATAGTTTAATTTATGATTGCACAAGAATTAGAAGTAAGTTTACATATGGCCTTCATGGACGCAAGGCAAAAACGGCATGAGCTCATTACGGTTGAACATCTTTTATTAGCCATGCTCGACAACCCGTCGGCTTCTGACGTCCTGAAGTCATGCGGTGCGAATATTGAAAAATTAAGGACCGACTTAAGCGACCATATTGAAGAACATACGCCCATTGTGGATGGAAGTGATGAGGTAGATACTCAGCCTACCTTAGGATTCCAGCGCGTAATTCAGAGGGCTATGCTCCATGTTCAATCGTCAGGAAAGAAAGAGGTGACTGGGGCTAACGTCTTGGTAGCTATCTTTGGTGAAAAAGATTCTCATGCGGTCTATTTTCTTCACCAGGAGGGTGTAGCTCGGCTTGATATTGTTAACTTTATAGCCCACGGTATTTCTAAAGTTGCAGAATCAAATGAAAACGAAGGGATAGCAAATGAGGCAGAGCCTGAAATTAAAAGCAATAAAGGCCTAGAAACCTATACCATCAATTTAAACAAATTAGTTGCTCAAGGAAAAATCGACCCCCTTATTGGAAGAGATGCTGAAGTTGAACGCTTAATTCAAATTCTATGCAGAAGAAGAAAAAATAACCCATTGCTTGTCGGTGAGGCCGGAGTGGGTAAAACTGCTATTGCAGAGGGCCTTGCCAAAAAAATAGTTGAGAATGAAACACCCGAAATTTTACAGGGCATGGTGATTTACTCACTTGATTTGGGTGCATTGATTGCCGGAACAAAGTATAGGGGTGACTTCGAACAAAGGTTGAAAGATGTTTTAAAACTTTTAGCAGAGCAAGATAATGCCATATTATTTATTGATGAAATTCATACGATTATTGGTGCGGGGTCTGCGAGTGGAGGTACATTAGATGCATCTAACCTTCTCAAGCCTGCACTGGCGAATGGAGATCTTAAATGTATTGGTGCCACAACATATCAAGAATATAGAACTGTATTTGAAAAGGATCATGCGCTGGCAAGACGTTTCCAAAAGATAGATGTGGAAGAACCGAATGTTTCGACTACCATCAGCATTCTTAAGGGACTGAAATCTCATTTCGAAAAACACCATAACGTGAAGTTTTCTTCTAGTGCACTCATAAGTGCAGCTGAACTATCGGCAAAATTTATTAATGACAAGCAGCTTCCTGATAAAGCCATAGACGTTATTGATGAAGCTGGAGCGGCGCAAAGAATTCTTCCTAAAAACAAACAAAAGAAGCTTATCGGCTCCAAAGAAATAGAGAATGTTATTGCGAAAATGGCTAAAATTCCAGCTCAAAATGTCAACAAAGATGATAGAAATGCTCTACAGACATTAGAGCGCGACCTAAAGGCTGTTATTTTTGGACAAAACAAAGCAATCGAATCTCTTTCATCAGCCATAAAAATGGCTAGGAGTGGTCTTGGTTCTGATAATAAGCCAATAGGAAGTTTTCTTTTTAGTGGCCCAACCGGTGTAGGGAAAACTGAGGTAGCAAGACAATTAGCCTACATCCTTGGTATAGAATTGGTAAGAATTGATATGAGTGAGTACATGGAAAGGCATTCCGTTTCTAAGCTTATCGGAGCTCCTCCAGGTTATGTTGGCTTTGATCAGGGAGGGATTTTGACGGAAAGTGTAAATAAAAATCCTCACTCCGTGCTTTTACTTGATGAAATTGAAAAAGCCCATCCGGATGTTTTTAATATATTGCTCCAAGTTATGGATAATGGATTTTTGACCGATAGTAACGGACGAAAGACAGATTTTAGAAATGTTACTTTGATTATGACTACAAATGCAGGGGCTGAAGCCTTGTCGAAAGCTTCTTTTGGCTTCACTCAAACAAAACAAACAGGGGATGAGCAGGAAGATATTAAAAAGTTATTTTCTCCAGAGTTCAGAAATAGGCTAGATTCGATAGTTTCATTTACCGCACTTGATAGCGACGTGATACTGAAGGTTGTAGATAAATTCCTGATTCAACTTGAGAATCAACTTCATGATAAAAAAGTAGATGCTACCTTTACGCCTAAGCTTAAGGAATTCCTCGCCCAAAAAGGTTTTGACCCACAAATGGGTGCTAGGCCGATGTCAAGGCTCATACAAGACACAATAAGAAAAGCGCTTGCAGACGAGTTATTGTTTGGAAAGCTTATTAATGGTGGGGAAATTGAAATCGATATAAGTGATGAAGAGAAAATTATTCTAAACTTTACCAGCAAAGAAAAGGTGCCCGTCTAGCTAGTGGCTATGGGTTTTACCATAGCATTTAAAAATAAGTCATTTTTTCGCATACTTTCAAACCAAGCCTTAGTTCTAATATACGGTATCTCCATAAATCGATCCAAATCAACATAAGCAAACTGCCTTACAAAAGGAAAAATAGCCACATCGGCAAATGATGGTTCTTTACTAAACAAATATGCATTACTGCCAAAATGTTCTTCTATAGACTCCAAAAAACCCCAACCATTTTTAAATAATTTATCCTTGATTGCAACATTGTCGTTTGGCTGATATTTGTAGGCATCAAGAGACTTCTTGAATTGAGAGTCATTGATATGTATTAATCTATCTGCATCCACTCGTTGTATTTGATTAAGGGTCTTTAAATGATTCGAGTGCTCAGAGTTAGTATAAGCCCATAGCATAATCTCGAGACTTTCATCAATTACTTGCTTTTTATATAATAAAACAGGAACAGTTCCTTTTGGGCTAAGCTTTAATAACTCGAGTGGCTTGTCACGTAGTGAAATTTCATAAGCATCAAAACTAATATTTGCACTTAACAAAGCCATTCTGGCTCGCATCGCATAAGGACATCTGCGATAAGAAAATAAAAAGGGTTTATTAGGATTTATTTTGCTGAATTTTTTTACATAGTTCATGGATAAGATTGTGGCCTTTGAATATTAACCCAGAATATATTTGAATAAGATCAGCTCCATTTTCTAGCCTTTCAACACCATCCCTTCCGCTCATAATACCCCCAACACCTATAACAGGAATTTTGTTTTGTAATCTATTACAGATATATTTCTGTGTTTTTAGTGCCTTAGCGTAAAGTGGCTTGCCTGAAAGGCCTCCTGACTCTTTATGTTGAGGGTTAAGTGTTACTGAATCTCGCTCAATAGTTGTATTAGTTGCAATAATGCCATCGACTTTGAATTTTAAGGCAATATTGCAAATATTGTCTAGGTCTTGATCGGAAGCGTCAGGTGAAATCTTTACCAAGAAAGGAGTGTATTTGTTATGGTATTTAGTAAGTTTGTTTTGTTCAGATTTAATGGAAGAAATTAACTTCTCAAAAAAATCGTATCCTTGTAATTGCCTTAGATTTTTTGTGTTAGGTGAAGAAATATTTATAACAATATAAGTTGCATACAAATAAGATTTTCGGAAACCAATAAGATAGTCCTCCGCGGCACTTTCAATAGGTGTGCTAAAATTTTTACCGATATTAACCCCTAGAATTCCAGAGAAATTAGATGATTTGATATTTTTGATAGCCTTATCTATACCTACATTATTAAACCCAAATCGATTGATGATTCCCTCCTCTTTGGTAAGTCGAAAGGATCGAGGCTTTGAATTCCCTGGTTGAGGTAGCGGTGTAATGGTTCCAACTTCAAGAAAGCCAAATCCTAACTTGGAAAAAATGTTTAAATACTCAGCGTTCTTATCTAATCCAGCAGCCAAACCTACGGGATTCTCAAATGTAATATTGAATAAAACCCTAGATTTACATTTGGGCACTTGGGGTAATAAACGCAGAAGACCGAAAATATTTGCTACTCTCAATCCGAACATTGCTACATGATGGGCTTTTTCTGGATCGAATAAAAATAACAATTTTTTTATAATTAAGTACATAATTTAAATTTTAACTGATGTTTTTTTAATCGGTTAATATATCACTTAAATGACCAAAAATATTTCAATCAATTTGCTTAAACATATATCTCCAAGTGCCTTTTTAGAAAAATACTGGGGTAAACAAGCTCTTTTCTTACAAGATGCTATTGATATTTCTGGTGCAGANCTCTCGAAAGACGTAGTTTTTGGTTTGGCCAAAAATGAAAACATTGAATCAAAAATTATTGCATTNNTAGNAGGNTCNCAACAAACGACNTANGGTCCTTTTAATAAAGTCAAANATGNGAAATCAAGCTCNTTNCTCATTCATCAATTCAANCTCATCCATGAATTTTCTTATAACTTATTCCAAAGCATTAATTTTGTCCCNTACTGCCTTCATGATGATGTAATGATGAGTTTTTCTTCTGAGGGTGGTGGGGTTGGCCCTCACTCAGACTCATACGATGTTTTTTTAGTTCAAGGCCAAGGAGAGAAGGTCTGGAATATTGGTGCTACTGATAAAAAAGCCTTTAAAATAACTTCTACTGATCATTCTAATCTTAAATTTATACCTACTGAGCAATTTTTAGCAAAGCCTGGAGACATATTATATGTCCCTCCCTTTACACCACATCATGGAATTTCATTAAGTGATGACTGTGTAACTTATTCCATTGGTTTTAGATCGCCAAGTAATAATGAAATAAGAAACCAATATCTTGAGTATTTAATGGACCGTAAAGATAAAAGCAATGACTTGTTTAACGATCTTAATCTTAGTGAAAATACTAAAGCATTAATTCCAAATGCTCTCGCCTCTTTTATAAAAAAAAATACTGCCTTTCCAAAAGATCCATTGATCATAGATGACTTTATTGGTTGTTTTCTCTCAGAGCCACATGAAGGTGCTTTTTTTACAAAGAAGAATATAACAAAAAATGCTTTCAAAAAAATTGATATAGAGAAAATCTTACGTCTTAATATTCAAACTAGGGCCGTTATTCACAATGAGAATTTTTATATTAATGCAGAAAATATTTTTGTTGCCAATAAGGATCGCATGTTTTTTGAAGAATTATTTAACCAAAAACAAATTCTTATTACACCAAGCAAAGCAAATGATAGTCTAGTGGAAGTTATGATCTACTTATTGTCTGAAGGATACATAACGTTTAACAAGCATCGCTTTATGCTTTAAACTGTAACCCAACCAAAACCTTTGTCTTGATCTATTACATTAATAAAAGAGCTATCTTTTCCTACTGCCTCTGCTAGCAATTGTTTTACTATGTCTACTTTATTATTTTTATCACTCAGATGGGCGGCACCAATAAATTTAAATCTTGTTCCATCAATCTCTTTCAAAATTTTGGCTGCTTCTTGGTTGCTTAAATGTCCGTATTTCCCTCCAATCCTTGACTTTAAACTTTCAGGATATTCTGATTTAACCAACATCTCATTATCATGATTTGCTTCGATCACAATAGAATTGATACCTATGAGTGACGCTATTAAATTTTTACTTCCATAGCCAAGATCGGTAATGATTGCAAATGATGTAACCCCGGTTTCAAACTTGAATTGAACCGGCTCCCGAGCATCGTGAGGCACAACAATAGGAGTAACTGCAATTGTTTTAATTTGGAAAGGTTTTTGTCCATCAATAAATTGATATTCAATCTCAAAGGAGATCTTAATTTTTTTCGAGCACATTTTATATGTGCCATGAGTAAGATAAATTGGGATTTTAAACTTATTAGCTAAACTAAAGGCTCCTCTAATGTGATCCTCATGTTCATGGGTAAGTAATATTGCTGTTATCTTCTCCGCTTTAATGCCTTGATTGTCTAATCTTTTTTCAGTTTCTGCCAGTCCGAAACCACAATCAATTAACAGCGAAGTATCTTTGTCCTGAACTATAAAGGCATTACCTTGGCTGCCACTTCCAATGGAGCAAAATTGCATTTATCTCACTTGCTCGTATATTATCCTAAGCACCTGGCTTCCCTGTTTAGAGTTATTAAATGATCCGTCAGGATGCTCTAGATACACTTTAGTCAAACCATTCATATCGACAATTTTTACTCTGTATCGATTCTCGCTATCTGAGTCCTCATCATCTGATCCCCATAAATCAAACACTGAGAAGTCAGTTTCTTTATATGTTTTTCCCTCAATATTCTCTCCCTTACCATATACTGCACCCGGAGTAGGTACGGATAATTTTTCATCGCTCGTTTTATCGTCGGCCTTATCTTTACTTTTATCTTCTTCATCATCCCAAAATATTAAACTATCCAGAATACCTTCCTCCTTAATCTCTTCTTCACTTGGCAACTCTAGATTATTGTATTTAACGTAAAATATTCCTTCGCTTCTGTTTCTATCTTCGGTTACAAAGCCAATGATATCAAGCGCCAAGGCCAATCTCCTCCATGCTCTATCATAAGGGTCGTTCATTTTAATAAAGTAACCTTCTTCGGAATTAACTAGCTCTGCTTTGATAATTTTTTGCGGGCTTTGAATTTTTTCTTTTGCTTCAAAATCAGTTGATCCAAGCTTCACCATTAGCCTTCTCAATATTTCTGAGTTAATCTCATAGTCATCTATTTTAGTATCGTCATTTATTTTTACTTCTGCATCCTTAGTCTCACCTTCAGCTTTGTAGGCCTCAATTGCATATATGGCCTCTGGGTTATACCCTGATTGACGATCTGCAAGGATTCTTTTATGTTCATTGGATCC
>JGI20157J14317_10000048_pt1 | contig 110927 bp, 109 predicted proteins | sample COG_07_FD_14317 | JGI IMG/M metagenome (IMG submission 14317)
CTATCGCCCGCCAGCTCCTGAAGCCATCATACCACTGGATCAGAGGCCAATCATGCACTAACAATTAACCTGGCCCAGTCAGATGAGGCTGCTCAGGGGCACAAACTATGCCTTTGATTCAACCGGTGTGCCTAAGATAATCCCGATAGCAATAAAAGCGCTACGGGCGAAGGGGATGTGCGGCACAGTTGGCTCTTTTTCACCCGGCGAGACCGCAGCAATTGATCTTCTGGATTTTTTTACCCAAGGCAAATGCTTCAAGGGGATTGTTGAGGGCGAATCTAATGCCGATGAGTTTATCCCGAAATTGATCGCATTGAACCAGCAAGGCCGCTTTCCCTATGACCAACTTATTAAATTCTATGATTTTGCAGATATCAACGAGGCGATAAGCGACGCTGAAAATGGCAGAGTGCTAAAACCTGTTATCCGCTTCAATGGGGGGTAACGCCCAGCCATGAAAAGCTGTATCTATTTGGCTGGCCTGATGAGAGTGCCGCTTACTTCAAGAAGGCAGGGATATGGTCGCTATCTTTAAAGCTGGTGCCCTTCCATTCAGGCGGCCGCTTTTCTCCATATTTATTGCGAGCACCCTCTTTTTTATCAGCCGTATCTGGCGTATCGGCACTCGTTTGGCTCGGCGCTTCGGCGGCTGACTTACTAGTTGCTTGGCCAGTTGCTTGGCCAGTTGACTGATTAGCTGGTGCATCTGTTGCCTGCGGGGGTTTTTTACCGCGGCGGGGTTTTACTGATGCGTTATTTGCTGATGCGTTAGTTGCTGGCGACTTGTTTTCTGATTTGCCAGTCTCGACCTCAGCCGTCTCTGGCGTATCATTCTGTTCTACCGGCTTATCAGACTTAGCAGTTTTGTCCTGAGACTTATTATTGGGATCATGTAGCGCAATAGATATGCCAATAAGCTTCTCAATGGCTTCAATATACCGTTTATCATCACTGGTTGCCCCAATGGTGAAGGCAGAGCCTGTGCGTCCTGCACGACCGGTTCTGCCAATACGGTGAACGTAATCTTCGGCGTTTGTTGGCACATCAAAATTAAAGACATGGCTTACCAGCGGGATATCAAGACCGCGCGCGGCAACGTCTGATGCAATGAGGAGCGGCACTGTGCCTTCTTTAAAATCTTTTAAAGCAGCAAGGCGCGCTGATTGCGTCATATCACCATGAAGCGCCGCGACATTGAATTTATGCCGCTGTAATGATGAGAGTAGGGTTGAAATATCACGTTTGCGATTACAGAAAATAACGGCGTTTTGAACAGTTTCTGTACGCAGTAGGTCGCGCAGAACATCACGTTTTTTGCGTGTGTCTGTCCAAATAAGGCGCTGTGATACGGTGTCAGCTGTACTGGCTGGCTTTGAAACCTCGATAATTTTCGGGTTCATCACAAATTTACTGCCGATTTTATGAATTTCATCAGACAATGTGGCAGAGAAGAAGAGTGTCTGGCGCATCACTGGAATTTTGCTCACAATACGCTCAACATCGGGAATAAAGCCCATATCGAGCATCCGGTCAGCTTCGTCAATTACCAGAATTTTTACATCCTGCAACAGCACTTTTCCGCGCTCAAAATGGTCCATAAGTCGGCCAGGTGTGGCAATCAATACATCAACACCCTTATTAAGCGCTGCTTCCTGGTCAGAAAAGCTCACCCCGCCAATAAGCAACGCCATGCTCATATTATGATTAGTTGAAAACTTTTCAAATGATTCTGCTACCTGCGCTGCCAGCTCTCTAGTCGGAGCAAGGATAAGCGAGCGCGGCATGCGCGCCTTTGCCCGGCCAGATGCCAGAATATCAATTAAGGGCAGGGTGAATGACGCTGTTTTTCCCGTCCCTGTCTGTGCAGAGCCTAGAATGTCGCGGCCCATCAATACAATTGGAATTGATGCAGCCTGAATAGGCGTTGGCGACTCGTAGCCGAGCTGTGTGACAGCATCAACCAGAGCATCGCTCAGTCCTAGATCATGAAATGGTGAAGATATTGTTCTGACCCCTTTGTCATTTCACCGTCTTAAACCCAACTTTATTCAATATTGTATGAGCATAATTTACTCATTAACTATTTGATGCCGGGGGAAAACATGTGAAGAAGTGTTGGCTTCACGATTTGTTGTGGTTGAAGTGATACATGAACCGTGCGAAAAGGTCAATCTGACATAAAAACTTGTCTAGGATAAGTGAAGGGGCGGTGAGATAATGTCTCACAATATTGTATTTATTCCGGGGTTAATTCTGACAAAAAACTTATTTTTGGCACAGGAAGAGGTATTGAAATCTCGCCCAGATATTACCATCACGCATGCCAATACATGTGGCCATGCAAGCATTACGGCTATGGCCGAAGAAATCCTTGCTAGCCAAAAGGGAAGCTTTATTCCAGTTGGTCTGTCGATGGGCGGATATGTTGCAGCAGAACTCGCGCGTCTGGCACCTGAACGGCTTGATGGGATGGCGCTGCTTTCAACAGGCCCACATGCAGATGAAGAAAGACAGAAGCGTATTCGGCGGGAACTTGTTCGGATGTCTACAATGGGAAAATTTAAAGGTGTAACGCCCCGCCTGTTGCCGCGCTTCCTATCGCCTGCTGCGTTGCAAAACGAAACTCTCGCATCTGCGGTGATGGCAATGGGTGAGGCTGTCGGTCAGCATAATTTTGCGCTACAACAGGAAGCGATTATGAATCGCCGCGAGCAAATGGGCACGCTGGCACAATTTCATAAGCCATCGCTTGTATTATGCGGTGATTTGGACGAGCTAACACCGCCTGAACTAGCCCATGAAATGGCAGGCGTGCTAAGAGATGCTGAGCTTGTGATACTGCCTGATGTTGGCCATCTTTCAGCCATGGAAGCCCCAGATGAGGTTACAGCAGCACTCCTGCGGCTGATTGATAGGATAGCCACCTGATAGCGCTGTGCCGTGCTTAGATATCGATATTATCCATCGCCTCATAGGCATGGTCACGGATATATTCAAACCGTAATTCTGGCTTTTTGCCCATCAAGGTTGTGACTAGCCTATCAACGCCGCGCCTATCATCTGCGCCGTCTGAATCGCGTGCTGGCAAATTAACCTGCAGAAGGCGGCGCGTATCACGGCTCATTGTTGTTTCTTTTAGCTGGGCAGGGGGCATTTCGCCCAACCCTTTAAAGCGGCTGATATCAACTTTTCCGCGGCTGTTAAAATGGCTTTCAAGGAGTTGCTCCCGGTGTGCATCATCTAGCGCATAAAAGGTCGTTCCGCCTTGCGTCATCCGGTAGAGCGGCGGCTGGGCAAGATAAAGCCGTCCTGCTTCTACCAGCAACGGCATTTGTTGATAAAAATAGGTCATTAGCAGGGCAGCAATATGAGCGCCATCAACATCCGCATCTGTCATGATGATGATTTTACCATAGCGCAAATCATCAAGGTTGAAATCCCGGCCACTTTTTACCCCAAGGGCAAGTGATAGGTCAGATAATTCCTGATTTTGTGACAGTTTATCAGCAGTTGCACTGGCCACATTGAGGATTTTACCACGTAGCGGCAAGACCGCCTGAGTGGCTCTGTGGCGCGCTGATTTAGCTGATCCACCAGCTGAATCACCTTCTACCAGAAATAGTTCTGTTAGTTCGGTATCTTGAGAGGTGCAGTCTGATAGCTTGCCGGGAAGTCGTAGCCGGCGGGTTGCTGATTTACGAGCTACTTCTTTGTCTTTGCGTCGCTTTTTGCGTTCTTCAAGCCGTTCGATTGCCATATCAAGAAGGTCATTTGCCCGGTCCTTCTCTGCTGACAGCCAAAGCTCAAAGCGGTCACGCACAGCTGTTTCTGTTTGGCGTGTGGCTTCTTGCGAGACGAGTTTTTCTTTGGTCTGGCCTTGGAATTGCGGGTCACGAATAAACACGGACAGCATGCCAGCCGCCCCTGTTAGAATATCCTCTGCGGTTAACTCTGATGCTTTTTTCTGGCCAACAAGCTCACCATAATTTCGCAAGCCGCGGGTAATAGCATGCCGAAACCCTGCTTCATGGGTGCCACCAAGCGGTGTGGGAACCGTATTACAGTAGGAATGAAAAAACCCATCTTCACCAAAAGCAAGCCAGGTAAGAGCCCATTCAAATTTTTGCCCCTCAAGCTCAATAATATCGGCAAAAGGCTGTGCAAGGAGCAGGCCCTTATCCTTTGTTGTATCGTTAACATAGTCAGCAAGGCCGCCCGGATAACATAAATCAGCTTCTGCTGGAATAATGTCCTGACCGGTAAGTAACGCTGGGTCACACCGCCATCTGATCTCAACGCCAGCAAAAAGATAGGCTTTCGCTTGAACCATCTTAAATAAAGTGGCTGGTTTGAAACGGCAGCCAGCACCAAAAATCTGCTCATCAGGTGTAAAGCGGATAAGGGTTCCCCGCCGGTTTGGTGCGGCTCCTAACGTTTCGATTGGGCCAACAGGCAGGCCTCGTGAAAATTTCTGCCCAAATAACGTGCGCTCGCGGGCAACTTCAACCTCCAGCGAGACAGAAAGCGCATTAACAACAGACGCGCCAACACCGTGAAGGCCGCCAGATGTCTGATAGGCCTTTCCGGAAAATTTTCCGCCTGCGTGAAGGGTTGTCATAATAACCTCTAATGCAGACTTATCCGGAAATTTAGGGTGAGGGTCTGTTGGAATGCCGCGTCCATTATCTTTGACAGACAGCGTATTGGCGGCCTCAAGATTTACCTCAATCCAGTTTGCATGCCCTGCAACAGCCTCATCCATGGAATTATCAAGAATCTCAGCCGCCAGATGATGAAAGGCGCGCTCATCCGTGCCGCCAATATACATACCCGGGCGATGCCGGACGGGCTCTAAGCCCTCCAATACCTCGATCTGGTTTGCATCATAATCTGTAGCCGCAGCTGAACTGCCAAAAAGGTCGGACATGTAAAACCTTAACTTTCTGAAATAAGAGACGATGACTCTAGTATCTACCGCATCTGGTGGTGCAGGAAAAGAGCCCACGCGACATATAGATCATTGTGAGGTTCTTTTATCTTAACTTTTGTTAGGTGCTGTTAACTTTTAATTAAGGTCTTGCTGTTAATTTAACGGTTCACCCAGATGAAATATGGCGGGAAGGACAGTTGATTATGAGCAAGAAGTTTCAGCGTAAACACAGATTATTCTATGACTCTATCCCACAACGGAATGTACAGAAAATCGAAGGTGACACTCTGATTCTCCGTTTGCTGCGAAAGCTCACATTAATGTTTAATGTGAAATCAAAAGGGCGTAAAACAGGTCGTAAATTCTGCCTTTTTATCGGCTTTAGTCTGTCTGTTCTTTCTGTCATTGTTATTGGCGGCAGTTATAATGATGCTCAGGCTAAGAGCTATCAGGCATCGCCAACAAAATTATATGTTGGGCAGTGTGATGGTCTGTGTCAGTCAATCCATATCAAACAGATGAAAGATAATGTCCGCATCTATAGACCTGCGCACAAAACGCCACCTCAGTCAGGCGTGATGGTACCCAACACAGATTATACCCTGTTTTCTCTGAACCGGCTTATGGATATTCTGCTGGGAAATCCCGTTAAAAAGGCAGCCCATTATCGCTGGTAGATTACTGGGCCGTAAGATTGCTGGGCTTTAGATTGTTGGGCTTTAGATTGTTAGCTAGTGAATGCGGAAGATAAAAAAAGCCGGCAGGACAAACACCCTGCCGGCTTTTTTATCAAAAATGTGAGGCTGAATTCATCCAGCCTCACAAAATCTCTTAGTAAGAGTAATACATCTGGAATTCAATTGGGTGCGGTGCATGTTCTAGCGCCACAACTTCTTCCATTTTAAGCGCGATGTAAGCGTCGATTTGGTCATCTGTGAAGACATTACCTTCTGTTAGGAAGGCACGGTCTGCATTTAGACAATCCAGTGCTTCACGCAATGAGCCACAGACTGTTGGGATCTGAGCTAGCTCTTCAGCCGGCAGGTCGTATAGATCCTTATCCATTGCATCACCAGGGTGAATTTTGTTGCGGATGCCATCAAGACCCGCCATCAGCATTGCTGAGAAGGACAGATATGGGTTGGCAGTCGCATCTGGGAAACGCACTTCAACACGCTTGCCATTCGGGCTTGATACGAACGGGATACGGCATGATGCAGAACGGTTGCGTGCTGAATAGGCAAGAAGCACAGGTGCTTCATAGCCCGGAATAAGACGCTTGTAGCTGTTTGTTGACGGGTTTGTGAAAGCATTAAGAGCTTTCGCATGCTTAATGATACCGCCAATGTAATATAGTGCCTGTTCAGACAAATCAGCATAACCGTTACCAGCAAACAAAGGCTTGCCGTCGGCCCATAAAGACATATGCACATGCATGCCCGAGCCATTATCACCCGCAATAGGCTTTGGCAGGAACGTTGCCGATAGGCCATATGCGTGGGCAACCTGATGCACAGTATATTTATAGAGCTGCATATTATCGGCTGTTTCGATTAATGTGCCGAACTTCATGCCCAGCTCATGCTGTGATGGCGCAACTTCATGGTGATGCTTTTCTACAGGAACACCCATGTCAGCCATAACAGAGACCATTTCAGACCGGATATCCTGACCTGAATCTACTGGTGGTACGGGGAAATATCCGCCTTTAACACCTGGACGATGACCTGTATTGCCTTCTTCGTATGAACGGGCGCTATTATACGGGCCTTCGACTGAATCAACCTGATACATTGCACGGTTCATTGAGACGTCGATTTTTACATCTTCAAAGATAAAAAATTCAGCTTCAGGACCAAAGAATGCTGTGTCAGCAAATCCAGCGGCGTTCATGTGAGCCAGGGCAGCTTTTGCTGTACCACGTGGGTCACGCTCATAGGCTTCATCTGTCATCGGGTCCAAAACGTCACAGAATAGTGCAACAGTTGGCTGAGCGAAGAACGGGTCAATATAGGCCCGTGACAGGTCAGGCATGAGCTTCATGTCTGATTCGTTAATTGCTTTCCAGCCAGCGATAGAAGAGCCATCAAACATGAAGCCTTCAGCAAGTGTCTCTGGATCGATTGTATCGATATGCTGGGTTACATGCTGCATCTTACCACGTGGGTCAGTGAAGCGGAGATCAACGTAGGATACGTCGTTTTCTTTAATCATTTCCATGATTGCATTTGCATCAGACATTTTCATTAAGTCCTTTCTGTTGCAGTGAGGTTTAGTTGCAAGGGGTTGGTCGCACCTATCAAGTTAAATGGCGTGACCTCAAAGCGTAAATAAGTCAAGCAGAGAGCGTCTATTAATCCCTGAAATGAATTATTACTAAATAGCATCTCCGCCTGTTTCGCCGGTGCGAATGCGGATTGCTTCATCGATCGTTGTAATAAAGATTTTACCATCTCCGATACGGCCTGTCTGAGCTGCAGTCTTGATGGCCTCAACAACTTGGTCAGACATTGAGTCTTCAATAACAACCTCAATCTTTACCTTAGGAAGGAAATCAACGACATATTCAGCACCCCGATAAAGTTCGGTATGGCCTTTTTGACGTCCAAAACCCTTGGCTTCTAGTACCGTGATACCTTGAATACCTATCTCATGGAGCGCTTCTTTAACTTCGTCAAGCTTGAAGGGCTTGATGATCGCTTCGATTTTTTTCATTTACTCTGCCTTTCAATAATAAGCCGTCGAAACTTAACATTTTTCCCGTTCTAAATGTTAGCCTTTGCCCCATAAGCCGCGCAAAAACAGAAAACTGCCTAAAAATTGTGCACTCATTGGGGGCGTGTTATGCGCCCTGCTTGGGTGAGCATCTCATGCCACCAAAAAAGATGGCATGTGCCCTGTTTTGCCTGCAGAGATAACAGGGTTAGCTTTGTTCGCGCACGAGCGTATCAATACGCGCACAGGCTTGGGTTATCGCCTCATCTGAATTGGCACATGAAATCCTTACATATCCCTCACCAAAGCCACCAAAAGAGGTGCCAGCAATCAAGGCAACACCATAATCTTCAAGCGCCATCTGCTGAAAGTCTAGGGCAGNAATACCTGTTTGGGAAATATTGGCAAACGCATAAAATGCCCCGCCCGGTGCCTGACAGCTGATTTTATCAATGCCGTTGAGCAGGGAGGTAATCAGTGCGCCGCGCCGTCTGAAGGCAACGAGCATGTCTGCTACGCATGTCTGGTCGCCGGTGAGGGCGGCAATGCCGGCATGCTGTGTTGGTGCGTTAACACAAGAATGGATATTGACCGCCATTCTATCCGCATAATCAATAAGATGTTTGGGCCAGATGCCATAGCCAAGCCGCCAGCCGGTCATGGCATATGTCTTTGACCAGCCATTAAGCACGATAAGCCTATCAGCAATTTCAGGATAGGTGAGGAGGCTGAGTGGTTCATCATCAAAAATCAGACGGTCATAAATTTCATCCGACAGAATCGTGACATGCGGGAACGCAGCCATCCCCTCTACAAATTTATCCATTTCAGACCGCGGTGTGATGCCGCCGGTTGGGTTGGCGGGGGAATTTATAATCACAAGGCTGGTTTTATCGGTGATTTTGGAAAGGACGTCATCGGCATCAAACGCAAAGCCGTTCGACTCAACAAGTCCATAGGACACAGAGGTCGCGCCGCTGTAATTAATCGCAGACTGATAAATGGGAAAGCCGGGGTCTGGCGTTAGAATTTCACGCCCCTGACCGCCAAGCAACATCATTGCGATAAATAAAATGGGTTTTCCGCCTGGCACAATCTGAATGAGGTCCGGGTCGGGACGCACTCCGTAGCGATTCTTTAAATCATCTGCAACTGTTGTGCGTAACTCAGGAAGCCCGAGAGACGGTGTGTAGCCATGCGCGCCATCCTGTAGCGCTTTGATGCCAGCCTCAACAATATGCTGCGGTGTTTTGAAATCAGGCTGTCCAATGCCTAGATTAATAATGTCGTGCCCTTGAGCACTCAGAACGCCTGCGCGCGCTAAAACAGCGAATGCTGATTCTGTTCCCATACGATTGGCAGATGGATTAAGCATAGAAAACCTCTAAAAAACCTGAATAATGAGTGGAGTTTATTATTGACCGCGATAGCAGTTTGCGCCTATTAAAGCCTAGTTTTGCGGTAAGTTACAGCATTTTGTGGCGGGTGTAGCTCAGTTGGTTAGAGCGCCAGTTTGTGGTACTGGAAGTCGCCGGTTCAATTCCGGTCACTCGCCCCACTTCCGCAGTCATATAGGGTTTCTGCCGTTTTTCCTACAGTTAATGAGACTGTTTCATCGGGGTTTAAGACGGTGCTGGCAGGGCAAATTTAGAAAACTATTAGGACAAACACCTTTTTAAGTTGACGAAAACTGTCATAATTGTGTACCGATGCGCTTCGGTTTGGCATGCATTGCGGGCGTGGCGAAATTGGTAGACGCGCCAGATTTAGGTTCTGGTATCTTACGATGTGGGGGTTCAAGTCCCTCCGCCCGCACCAGCCAGTGAAAAATCCGACACAGATTTATTCGGGCATTCGTCTGAACGACAGGATAAAAACACCATGAAAATCACAGAAACCCTGAACGAAGGTCTCAACCGCTCATATGAAATCTTGCTGACGGCAGCAGAGATAGACGAAAAAGCGGCAGCCAAACTGACTGAAATTGCTGGCACAGCATCTATCCCCGGGTTCCGCCCCGGCAAGGTGCCTATGTCGGTTGTTAAAGGGCGTTTTGGTGAGCAGGTAAAAGGTGACGTCATCCGNACCTCACTTGATGATGGTGCAAAAGATGCTATCGAATCGAACGGCTTGAAACTGGCCAGTCAGCCAAAGCTGGATATTGTATCATTCGAAGATGGTGCTGATTTGACAGCAACATTGCAGTGTGAAGTGATGCCTGACTTCTCGCTCCCTGATTTGTCTGCGCTCTCTATCACGCGGCCGACATTACCGGCAAACGAAGCTGAAGTTGATGAAACAATGACACGGTTGGCTGATGAGAATCGCCCGTCCATTCTTGTTGAAAAGAAGCGCAAATCCAAAATGGGCGACATCGTGAAGATGGACTTTACGGGCCGCGTAGATGGCACAGCCTTCGAAGGTGGTGCTGCTGAAGGTCATATGCTTGAGCTTGGTTCAAACTCCTTTATCCCTGGTTTTGAAGAAGGTCTTGTTGGCGCGTCCGCTGGTGAGACTGTTGATGTAACAGTGACATTTCCTGAAGAATATCAGGCAGAACATTTGGCGGGCAAAGAAGCTGTTTTTGAATGTGTTGTTCAAGAATTGCATGAAAAAGGCGATGCAAGCCTTGATGATTCGCTGGCAACAAAACTTGGCTTTGAGAAGCTGAGCGACCTGCGTGATGCAGTAGCGGGCCAGTTAGCTGGCCAACATGCTCAGGGTTTACGTCAGGAAGTTAAGAAAAATATCCTTGATGTACTTGCAGAAGGTGCAAGCTTTGAAGTGCCACAAAGCCTTTACCAGTCTGAATATAACACGATTGCTCGCTCTATGACGCCTCCTGAGCAGCAACATAATCATGACCATGGCGAAGATGCTCATGATCACGACCATGTAGAAGATGGCGCACTTGATGATGCACAGAAGGCTGAGGCATCTGATATTGCTAATCGTCGCGTCCGTCTGGGCTTGATGCTGACAGAAATCGGTCAGCAGAATAATATCCAGATAAGTGAAGAAGATACTCGCCGCGCTGTTATCGAGCAGGCGCGCCGTTACCCTGGCCAAGAACAGCAGGTAATGGAATATTATCAGAATAATCAGGATGCGATGCAGCAGCTTGCTGGACCTCTTTTTGAAGAAAAAGTCATCGATTTTATTCTTGAACTGGCAAAAGTAACAGATGTGGAAACAACTGTTGAAGCGCTTTATGCCGAACCAGACGCAACTGCCGCAAAGCCAGCTAAGAAGGCCGCAGCGAAAAAGTCTGCTGCTAAGAAGACAGCTGCTAAGAAAGAGGCGGCTCCTAAAAAAGCTGCTGCTAAAAAGCCGGCAGCGAAAAAAGCCGCTACTAAGAAAGCGGCTACAAAGAAGTAAGCTAAAATTTAGCGCTCATTTCCTTGTTTTTGTAAAATCTCCCCTGTTGCCACGCTTTCGGGCTTGGCAGCAAGGGTTAAGCTTCCTACATTAGGTGAGGTCGGCAAATCTGTTGGCCATTGCATGGATATCTTGCACAGAGATGCCATGATGTATGTATTTGTGCTGTTTACTCCTTTACATGGAAGGAATTGCGGCGGTTTTTTTGGCAGTCTGGTTGTCCTCAGCCTGTCCTTATTTCGGAGATGAAAATGACAATGCCCCCAATGGATATGAACCTTGTGCCAATGGTTATTGAACAGACTGGTCGGGGTGAACGGTCATTTGATATTTTTTCACGACTGCTAAAAGAACGGATTATCTTTCTGAATGGTCCGGTCGAAGACATGATGGCGTCTCTTGTATGTGCTCAGCTTCTGTTTCTCGAATCAGAAAATCCGGGCAAAGATATCTACATGTATATCAATTCACCAGGCGGTATCGTGACTTCTGGTCTGGCGATTTATGATACGATGCAATATATTCGCCCCGATGTCGCAACCGTCTGTATGGGCCAAGCAGCCTCTATGGGGTCTCTGTTATTGATGGCCGGATCCGCTAAAAAGCGTTTTAGCCTGCCACATGCCCGTATCATGACGCATCAGCCATCTGGTGGGTTTCAGGGTCAGGCAACAGATATTGAAATTCATGCCAAAGAGATCATCGACCTGCGGACACGGTTGAATAAAATCTATGAACATCACACTGGCAAAACATTGAAACAAATCGAAAAAATCATGGAGAGAGATACCTTCATGTCGCCTGATGAGGCGCTCGCTATGGGGCTGATAGATGAAGTTGTATCGCGTCGCCCGCAAGAAGATGATGAGAGCTAGGCAGGTGGGGTTGCGACAAAAAGCCAGATAGTAACTGCTTTTTAGTTGTGAAACGGTACTGCTAAGTTCTAATATTAGGGTAAAGCTGTTCTTGTAGTGGCAGCAAAACTGCCAAACAAGGCCGCAGGAGTTAGAAGAATGTCTAAAACTGAAGACGAAAACAAAGCGACCTTATTCTGCTCGTTTTGCGGCAAAAGCCAGCATGAAGTGCGTAAGCTAATCGCAGGACCAACTGTCTTTATTTGTGATGAATGTGTTGAGCTTTGCATGGATATCATCCGTGAAGAACACAAAGACTCCGTTCAAAAAAATCACGAGGGTGTGCCAACACCATTAGATATTAACAATGTGCTTGATGAATATGTGATTGGTCAGGCGAAGGCTAAACGTATTCTGTCTGTTGCTGTTCACAATCATTATAAGCGTCTGGCAAATGAAGGCAGCACTGGCGAGCTTGAAATTTCAAAGTCTAATATCCTGCTTGTAGGCCCAACAGGGTGCGGTAAAACATTGTTGGCACAATCGCTTGCCCGCATGCTTGATGTTCCGTTCACGATGGCTGATGCAACAACATTAACCGAAGCAGGTTATGTTGGCGAAGATGTTGAAAATATCATTCTTAAACTTCTGCAAGCCTCTGATTATAATGTTGAAAAAGCCCAACGTGGTATTGTCTACATTGATGAAGTTGATAAGATTTCACGCAAATCAGATAACCCGTCAATCACCCGTGATGTGTCCGGGGAAGGGGTTCAGCAGGCCTTGTTGAAAATCATGGAAGGGACTGTTGCATCCGTGCCGCCCCAAGGCGGTCGTAAGCACCCTCAGCAGGAATTCCTGCAAGTTGACACAACAAACATCCTGTTCATCTGTGGCGGCGCGTTTGCTGGTCTTGATAAACTAATCTCAGCTCGTAATTCTGGAGCGGGTATTGGGTTTGGCGCTGATGTGCGCGACCCAGATCAACGCGATATAAGCCAGCTTCTGGTAGATCTTGAGCCAGAAGATTTAATTAAATTCGGCCTGATTCCTGAATTTATTGGCCGTCTTCCTATTATTGCAACATTGGAAGATTTGGACGAGGAAGCTCTTGTCCGGATTCTTACAGAACCGAAGAACGCCCTGACAAAACAGTATAAGGCGTTGTTTGATATGGATGGGGTCAATCTTGATTTCCGTGACGGCGCGCTTCGCGCTATCGCCCGCAAAGCTATTGAGCGCAAAACAGGTGCACGCGGACTTCGTTCCATTCTGGAAAATATTCTGATGGATCCGATGTTCGATATCCCGACAGCAAATGATATTCAGGATGTGGTTATTTCTGAAGAGGTTGTCACCGATAATGCAACACCTCTTATCGTTCATGTTCCGTCGGCAAAAGAAGCCGAACCAGGCGCCTGATAAAATAATATTTTCGGTTTTCTGCCGCGAATCCTACCCCCTTGGTGCAGAGCATTACTTCTGCACCGACAGATACCGGCTGACTGCGGCATATGGCAGTTAGGCACATATATTGCAATTTGATGTGTGCTGGGTATTAGCATCGTGGGTAAAGTCATAAAATATCATTATTTACCCCTTGAATTTATGCGGTGGGCCCACACATCTAAGGTGAGGTTTTGCGCCAGAATAACCTGCGTGCGAGGCTTTTTTTCATTTGGATAGGACCGTATCATGACGTCACTTCAGCCAGCTCACAATCTCCCTGTTCTGCCGCTGCGCGATATTGTTGTTTTCCCTCACATGATTGTCCCACTATTTGTTGGACGCGAACGCTCGGTGCGCGCCCTCGAAGAGGTGATGGCTGATAATAAGCAAATTCTTCTGTTAACACAGGTAGATGCCGCAACCGAAGACCCAGAAGCGAACGAGATGTTCAAAACAGGTACGGTTGGTAATATTCTACAGTTGCTGAAGCTGCCGGATGGGACTGTTAAAGTGCTGGTTGAAGGCATTGCGCGCGCTCAGGTCGAAAACCTTTATGATTCAGGTGATTATCTAACCGCTAATGTGACAGAATTTGCTGACCCGGACATTACAGATCCAGAGCTTGTTGCATTGGGACGGGCGACCGTTCAGCAGTTTGAGCATTACATTAAGCTGAATAAAAAAATCGCCTCCGAAGTAATGGTCTCAGTGAATCAGCTGGAAGAAACTGGCAAGATTGCTGATACGATTGCATCGCACCTTGCGGTTAAAATTCATGAAAAACAGACATTGCTAGAAATGATTTCTGTTCAGGAGCGGCTGGAAACCATTTATTCAATGATGGAAGGCGAAATCAGCGTTCTTCAGGTCGAAAAGCGTATCCGGAACCGTGTTAAGCGGCAGATGGAAAAGACCCAGCGTGAATATTATCTAAACGAGCAGATGAAGGCTATTCAGAAAGAACTTGGCGAAACCGAAGATGGTAAGAGCGAACTTGATGAGCTAGCTGAGGGTCTTGAAAAAGCGAAATTGCCCAAAGAAGCTAAAGAGAAAGCTGATTCTGAGCTTCGTAAACTCCGCAATATGGGCCCTATGAGCGCCGAAGCGACTGTTGTACGCAACTATCTTGAATGGATGACGGCGTTGCCATGGAAAAAGGCTAGCCGCCTGAGCCGTGAGATTGTCGATGCACGCGCTATTCTCGATGCTGACCATTTTGGTCTTGAAAAAGTAAAAGACCGGATTGTTGAGTTTCTAGCCGTTCAAAAGCGGACCAAAAAAATGAAAGGCCCTATTCTGTGTCTGGTCGGCCCTCCTGGTGTTGGTAAAACATCACTTGGTCGTTCGATTGCACGGGCATCTGGCCGGGAATTTGTGCGTATGGCGCTTGGCGGCGTGCGTGATGAAGCTGAAATCAGAGGCCATCGCCGGACTTATATCGGCTCGATGCCGGGTAAAATTCTGCAGGGCATGAAAAAAGCAGGCAAGAATAACCCGCTCTTTTTGCTCGATGAAATTGATAAGCTTGGCGCAGACTGGCGCGGTGACCCGAGCTCAGCTTTGCTCGAAGTGCTAGACCCGGCTCAGAATTCAACATTTCAGGATCATTATCTTGAAGTCGATTTTGACCTGTCAAATGTCATGTTTATCACCACGGCAAACAGCTTGAATATGCCCCAACCTCTGCTGGACCGGATGGAAATCATCCGTCTATCTGGTTATACCGAAGATGAAAAGGCAGCAATTGCCCATCGTCATCTTGTGCCGCGCCAGATTAGCGAACATGGCCTGAAAGAGGGCGAGCTCACAATCGAGGATAGTGCGCTGATGGATATTATCCGGCTCTATACGCGTGAAGCTGGGGTGAGAAGCCTTGAGCGTGAAATTGCAAAAATCGCGCGCAAAGCTGTGACAAAAATCGTAACCAATGAAACAAAAGCTGTAACGGTCACGACTGATAGTCTGGATGATTTTCTGGGAGTAAAGAAGTTCCGCTTTGGCGAAATTGATGCAGACGATCAGGTTGGTGTTGTTACAGGGCTTGCATGGACAGAAGTTGGCGGTGAATTACTGCAGATTGAGTCAGTTAAAGTTCCAGGTAAAGGCAAAATCACGGCCACAGGAAAGCTTGGTGATGTGATGAANGAATCCATTCAGGCAGCTGAGTTTTTCCTTAAGTCACGGGCGCATAATTACGGCATTGATTTAGCCAAGCTTGAGAAGCAGGATATTCATGTTCACGTGCCTGAAGGGGCAACACCCAAAGATGGACCATCAGCAGGCGTTGCGATGGCAACCTCAATCATATCGTCTATTTCGGGCATTCCTGTACATAAGGATGTTGCGATGACAGGTGAAATCACATTGCGGGGCCGGGTTCTGCCGATTGGCGGGCTTAAAGAAAAGCTTCTAGCAGCTTTGCGTGGTGGTATTAAGACAGTTCTTATTCCAAAGGAAAATGAAAAGGACTTAGCTGATGTACCTGAAAACGTAAAAGACGGGCTTACGATTATCCCGATTGCGATTGTAGATGAGGCATTGAACGCAGCACTTATCCGCCCATTTGCTGTTGAATCGTCTGATGATGAACAGGATAAGCAGGTTGGAACACCACCTTTGGCTCCTGAAAACACCCATTCAGATGATATCGTTGCCCATTAATAGTCAAAATGCGAGGTTTGCGTCACTTTTGCGTTATTTAGTCTGTTTTCTTGTTGACCCAAATGAGGGCTACAGATTATTCTCTGAAAACCTTGAGTACAGGGTCTAGTATTAATTTTTCAAAAAATGTAGAGGGGTTATCCCATGAACAAGAATGATCTAGTTTCAGCTGTTGCTGACCATGCTGGTTTGACAAAAAATGACGCAGGTCGTGCTGTGGACGCAGTTTTCGCATCAATCGAAGGTGCTCTCAAATCCGGTGATGAAGTTCGTATCGTAGGTTTTGGTTCATTTTCAGTAGCGCAGCGTGCCGCAAGCACTGGCCGTAACCCACGCACAGGCGAAACTATTCAGATTGCAGCGAGCAAGCAGCCTAAGTTCAAGGCAGGCGCTCCACTAAAAGCATCTGTTAATAGCTAAATTGCTTTGACTTATGAGCCGGCCCATGTCATTTAGTGGGCCGGTCTTTTTATATCCGTTATATGACGGTAGTTGTTCGTTACCAGCTATCCTTCATAAGACGGAAGACAAGATAAAAATGGTGTTTAAGGGTGGTTAGCTCAGCTGGGAGAGCAACTCGTTTACACCGAGTAGGTCGGGGGTTCGAGCCCCTCACCACCCACCATTTTTATATGTCCATAATCTCTTAAAAAATTACAATATCATATATATACGCTCAGATATTTATCTGAGTGACGGGCTATTTATATGGTGAGAGTTTGCGGCTTATTAAATTATTTGCGCGTTACTATAATAAAAACTGACCCAAAGCCGTTACTAACTTGTAGGAGGCGAGTGATGACTTTGGGTCAAAGTTGATAACGCAAGTTTCATGCCTAAACCCACTGTTATCACTCACTCTTCCTGAAAAGTTATACGTCCTCATTTGTGTTTGCTGGTGAGGTTCTTTTTATTGGATGAGCCTTTTAGCTTGGTGCTAAGATGTGTTTTGATGACAGGCCATTCAGACTGGATAATGGAATAAACCGCCGTATCTCTTATTGTACCATTTGCCATAACCATATGAGAGCGAATCGTCCCATCAGCATGGGCGCCAAGCCGTTCTATGGCGGCTCTGCTTTGATGGTTTAGAACATGCGTTCTAAATTCAACAGCAATACAGTCAAGCTCTTCAAAGGCATAGGTCAGTAACATCATTTTACATTCGGTATTAATCGCCGAGCGTTGAACAGATTTGCGAAACCATGTAGAGCCAATTTCTAGCCTCCTATGGGGTGCATCAATATTCATGAAGGTTGTCATGCCAACCGCTTTTCCGGTTTTTGTCTCTATAACAGCATAGGGAAGCATTATGCCATGCTGGCGTAACTCAAGGCGCCGGTTGATTTCGTCCGACATATCGTCAGGATGTGGCACTGATGTGTACCAAAGCTCGTGAAGCGCGCCGTCATTTGTGGCAACTGCAAGGTCTGCTGCATGCTCATGGCCCAGCAGAACAAGTTCTGCATGGCTGCCAGTAAGAGATGAGTAAGGCGGCCATGGTTCATATTTTTCCGGTCGATATTTTTCCGGCCGATATTTTTTCAGCATCTGTTATATCCCTCGCGTTTCAATCTACCGCCATAGCAACACTACTCAGACATTTGAAGGCAGAGCAAGAGTTGATAGCCCCGCTCTACAAGGGGCTAGGCTGAAAATAGCAATAGTGAGGGGCAGGCGGCTTGGGCGTTAGGGGGTGCGCATGCTTATCTGAACATTGGCAAAATCTTTGGGTGGCTCTACCATGCTTGTCCGATATATGGTTTGATTTCCTGCCGGTATGGGTGAGCCTGATAACACCATAGGCCAACTCATAAGCGAGCTGTCTTTTCCGTCCACAAGCGTAATTTCAAGAATATGTGGCCTGCCATCCTGACCGCCGATATTTGCAACAGAAACGGCTATCTCGAGGGTTGGTCCACTATCTGTATCTTGAATCTCATAAGATGCTGATGTCAGCTGAAAGGCAGCAGGCTTTATGATGGTGGTCAGTTCTGCTGGCTCAGCAGATACTGTGCCGGATGCCACACTAGATGTTACAGTGGATGCTCCACTGGCAACAGGTGTTTCGGGTGTCATTGCAGACTGTATAGTGACAGTATCTGTCTCACTGACTGGCGTTTGCCCGCCAGGAATGGCCCCAGGAACGGCATCAGGAACGGCACCAGTTGATGATAACAACATTTGCGCCATACCTTCTAGCTGGGGACCGATAAAGCTTGCGATGCCGAGCGAGATAACAGCGACGACTGAAAGGCCCATTACGCGCCCTATAATAGGTCGCTTTTTTGCGCGCTTGCCTGTCTCTGCTTTTGATGAATATCCGCGTGATGTCCGTGAAACTTTTTCTGACTTAGTCTCAGCAAGGCCATGATTCACATCCTGCATTTTTTGCTGTAGACGTGTGATAGCTTCATTGATTTGCGGGTCAATTTCGTGCTCGTTATTCACGGCTTTTATCCTTTAATGGTATGGGGCGTGCAACGCATGGTATCTTCATCACCTCATTTCTGAGGTTATTAGTAAGGATATGAGTGCAAATTTTGCGCCAAAACATTTCCTGAGCCTAGGCCTGCTCTTTGTCATTATGGCATATGATGAGACGTGCTGGGGATAAATGATGATAAAGTTTTTACCAGAATCATCTATGATACGAAATAATTCACAAAGCAGGCTGGCAGAGGTCTTGTTTGGTCAAATTAGCCATCGCGAATAACACATCATTTTTCGGGTGAAATAACCTTGACAGTATGGGTGCTTCCGTCTATTCCAAACCGACGCTATGTTGATGTTTCAACATACCGCAAAGATTGCGGGGGTGTAGCTCAGTTGGTTAGAGCGCTGGCCTGTCACGCCAGAGGCCGCGGGTTCGAGTCCCGTCACTCCCGCCATTTCTTTCTTCCCTTCAAAAACGGCAATGAGTTGCCTGCTATTTTCAGTTTTGCTGATATAATTTGCATTCATGCGTGGTCCCACACAGGATGATTGTTATGAAAATTCTACCAGCTTTTCTTACCGTGAAAACCATCCCGACTTTATTCTGGAGTGCCCCAAAAGCGCTCACTATTCGCCCGCCGATAGTCTCACTGGTGATATTATGTGCTGGACTAATTGTGTTCGGGCTTGGTGAAGCCATGTTGATTGCGTCAGGTTCAGGAGTTAGTCCCTGGACGGTGCTTGGGCAGGGGATAACCAATGTGACGGGCTGGAGCATTGGGACAGCAACCTTTGTGATAAGTATTGCTGTGCTTGTGCTATGGGTGCCATTGAAACAGATGCCGGGTATTGGCACAGTTCTGAACGCCGTCATCATTGCGTTTATGATAGATTTATCACTGCCCTACCTGCCGCAACCAGACGATACTATCCTTCAGGTTGCTCAGGCGTTTTTAGGGGTGTCTATGGTTGGATGTGGGAGCGCAATTTACTTGATTGCGAATCTTGGTCCGGGGCCGCGTGATGGCCTTATGACAGGCCTTCAGAAGCTTACAAAAATGCCCTTTATGTGGATCAGGGCCGAAATAGAAGTTGTTGTTGTGATTGTTGGCTGGTCTCTGGGCGGAGTTGTTGGTGTTGGTACGCTGATTTTTGCGCTTGGAATTGGGCCAGCTGTCTCGGCCAGCCTGTTTGGGCTAAACCGCCTGTTTGGGCGACCTGTTTCTTAGTCCCAGAAGGGCGTTTAGTAGCATCTATAACACACTGATGGCCGAGCCAAAGGCAGGAACTTTACCGTAATTTTTCTGGAAATTTAATTATAGTGCATCCTGATTATTTGTATGCTTAACTATCTCATTTTTACTGTTTAACCTGCTAGAAAAACGCCGCATAGTCGGCAAAATGTCAGCTTAGGAATAGCTTATGGAATTATCAGATCAGGTCTTTATTGCCTTGCCGCGCGAGCAGGTTTTTGCTGCGTTGAACGACCCGTTGATTTTGCAACAGGCGATTCCCGGCTGTGAAGAGATTATTCAACATAGTCCAACAGAGCTTGAAGCACGCGTTGTGCTGAAAATTGGGCCTGTTAAGGCAAAATTTAAAGGAAAAGTGACATTGGATGCCGCAGGCGCTCCCCAGCATTTTAGTCTGACAGGGCAGGGTGATGGCGGTGTTGCGGGCGCTGCCAAAGGCGGTGCTGATGTTCATCTTGAAGAAGTTGAGGATGGCACAAAACTCACTTACGAAGCAAAGGCCGAAATTTCAGGCAAGCTGGCCCAGCTTGGGAGCCGTCTTGTTACCAGTACGGCAAAAAAGCTGTCAAAAACCTTTTTCGATAATTTCGAAACGATTATGAATCCAAAGCCCGAAGATACCTCCTCAGAAGAGCAGGCTTCCTAACGTTATTACAACAGGCGCGTCTAAAAAGAGGGGCGTTATTTTGCGGGCCGAGGCTGTGCGTCCAATACCTTGATAACAGAGGGGTGGGCGCGCATATGTGAGATAAAGCTCGCCAGCTTCGGGCGGCTATCACGCATCGCATCCTTATCCATATCCCAGCGACACATCATATAAAAATAGAAATCAGCAGCTGTTATCTCCTCGCCGCATAAATACGGGCTGAGCATAGCTTCGATATGGTCGAACAGCACTGACTGGTCCGCCTGTGCTAGACGTCTCATTTCATCAAAAGCTGCGTCTGGCGCATAATAATAGCTGTGATGTTGCCTGTGATAGGCCGGATACATAGTGGTCCCTAACAAAGAGATGCTTTCCCAGTAGCGGTCACGGTTTTGCGCCGATGCAGGCATCAAGGAGGGATGTCTGTCTGTTATATGGGCGATGATGGCGAGGGTTTCGCAAATTGTGTAACCATCAGGTGTTGTAAGGGCTGGTATTTTGCCAAGCGGGCTAAAGGCACGAAATGCTGCACTTTGCCGCTCCTCTTTATCGGGAAAAGAAATCGTATAGTCTTCTCCTACCTCAGTAAGTAAAAATTCGGCAATCAGGGACCCGGCAAACGGGCGTCCGTAAATATGATATCCGGCCATTGATATGCCTTTCTATTCTTGCTTAAGAAACATTATGAAACATGCAGTATTGCCGGAGTATATTCCCAGCGCTCACATCAGAGCAGGTAGAAAAGATGCCACGGGTAAGACAGACAGGCCAGCCCTTTTTTTGACCGCCCTTATCGCGGAATTGTCGCTGTGACACCGCCATCGACAATGATTTCAGTACCCGTAATATAGTGAGACTCGTCTGCCACAAGAAACAGTACAGCATTGGCAACATCATGGGCGGTTCCCATCACACCCATAGGGACCTGTCCATTTCGGGTGGCAATAAAGCCTTCAAGGTCGCCGCCGGCATATTTTTCAGCCATCCGCGTTACCATAGGCGTCATCATAAGGCCGGGCAGTACACAGTTCATCCGAACCTTGTGCGGGGCCATGATGACGGCCGATGATTTCGTATAATGCTGCAGCGCCGCTTTGGCTGCACTATAGGCAATTTGTGGTTTGCCAAGATAACGAATGCCGGCAACAGATGAAATATTTACAATTGCCCCGCCCCCCATCGCTTTCATATGGGGCAGGGTCGCACGGCTTGCCATAAAAGCAGCATCCAGATTGAGAGCAAATTGTTTTTGCCAGACGTCTGTATCAGCATCTTCTGGCGACATCCGTTCTGACTGGCCAACATTATTCACTAAAATATCAATCCTGCCATGTTTAGCGATAATGTTTTCTATCCATTTGTTAATATCTGCCTCAGAGGTCGCATCACCTAGGGTGAGGGCGCAGCTGCCGCCAGCATCGGTAATCTTGGCTTGTGTATGGGCGCCATCGCGCTGATTAATGTCGAGCCCCTCTATGTGCGCGCCTTGCGCAGCAAGCAGGCAGGAAATTGCCTTGCCATTGCTAAAATCATCTTCTGGCCCGCCAATACCAGTAATTGCAGCGATTTTTCCGGAAAGATTATACATGGTAAGACCTAAGTTTTTGGTTATTTTTTGCCAATGATTGCATCGCATCACTCCTCTTGTTATGGTGCATTCCGATATTGTCTTCAAGCTAGTTTTTTTTAAGGTATATTGCTGTTAATTGTATTGTCGGGGGACTCTCACAGGCTTGGATTTAGCCATTACTTTTTTTTGGTTAACTGCCGCACAGATTGTGCGCCACGCCCGATATGCTATCCATGCCTATCACAGCTTCTAATATCAATTTACCACTTGATTTACTCATCTAGAAAGGTTCTTGCATTATGAATATCGACAAAAAGATCGTGGATGATTTTGTCGCCAACGAAATTTCTTTTGTTACTACCGTGCCCTGTAAACAGCTTGCCGGAGTTATTCAGGAGGTTGAAGAGCGCGATAGTATTTTCCATATCCCTTCCAACAAAGAAGATGAGGGTATGGGTTTGTGCGCTGGTGCCTTTATGGGCGGAAAACGTCCAGCGATCATTATGCAAAATACTGCCATCGGCGTTACGATCAACACGCTGGCAACTTTGACACAGTTCTATCGTATGCCTCTGCCTATGATTATTTCTTACCGAGGAGAGCTGCGGGAGCCAGTGGCTTGTCAGGTCGAGATGGCAGTCCATACCAAGGCACTACTTGCTCAGATGAATATTCCAACTTACCATTTTCACTGGCAAAGTGATGTGAAAGAGTTTGATAACATTCTGAAATATACTTTTATGTGCAATAAACCTGTTGCGATTTTGACTGATGCAAACTTCTGGGGAGGCTATGGCGACCAATGATACGTTCAGAAATTTTAAAAGAAATAGCCCCGATTATTCGCGATCATCTCGTTGTCTGTAATATCGGCTTGCCGAGTCAGGAACTTCACCTGATAGATGACCAACCCACTAATTTTTATATGTTAGGCACTATGGGTTTGTCCTCGTCTATAGGATTTGGATTAGCGCTGTCACAGGACAAGCCTGTTATTTCAATTGATGGAGATGGCTCGGTCTTAACAAATCTTGGGACGCTTCCGACTATCGCTAATAACGAAACAGGAAACTATACGTTATTGATCATCGATAATGGTTCATATGGGTCAACAGGTGACCAGCCAACCTATGCGGGTCAAAAAACATCGCTGGCAGCAGTGGCTGTCGCGTGTGGTTGTGAGAACGTCATAGAAGTCCAAGACAAGGACCTTGGCCCTGTTTTGCAAGCGGCTATTGATAGTGATGAAATGACAGTGATCGTATGTAAATGTGACAGCGGGAACATCAAGCTTCCTGTCATCACGCTTGATCCAGTGGTCATCCGTCATCGTTTTATGGAAGCCGTAAAGTCGTAAGACTACCGGACCGGCTGCGTAAGCCCTACCAGAAAACAAGATAATAAAAAGCCCGCGTCAGATAGCTCTGATGCGGGCTTTTTACCTTAAATTAAAAAACACAGTAGCCCTATATTTATTTAACATGCTCTTACAGGTGATAAACAGGCCCTCATTTTTAGTAAAATGTAAGTCAGAAAATAGNAAAGGTCCTGTCATTGAGGTTGATCCTGTCGTTATAAAAGACAGAATTATGAAAGCTGCCACGTCCGAGGACGCCTGCTTCGCAAGAACAGGGTTATGTAGTTGGTTTTCATAAGCGTTAAGGAGATGTGAAAAATGGCCCAAGATTCCCCTACTGCCCAAGACTCCCCTACGGGAAGTTCNTCGCAAACATCGCAGGCAGACGCTAATGCGCCTGCCAAGCGTGACCAGCAAGCAGAATTAATGGCGTGTTTACGTCTTTTGCTTGGTGAATTTAGTCATTATGGCGCGCCCCGGCTGCGCACAGATGGTGATATTGTTATCCCGCTTGATAATAATTTGAAACAGAATCGTGCGGCCTATCGGGGGCTTGCAAACGCGTTTTCTGAAATGATGAGTAGTGATATAAAACCCCGAAGGTCCCAGACTTGGGTTGATTGATAGTCCGCCACTTTTTTAGGCGATCGGCTTTGTTGGTTCCCAACAGATAGAAAAACAAGAATGTCATCTTGCATTTACCGCTCCACTGGACTAATCACATAGCCAATACAGAGACTTGTATTTTATCTAGTTCGTAAGGAGAGGGAGGCATTCACATGGATGCGTATCTGGGGGATTATCTGCCGATTGCCATTTTTATGGCGATAGCTATCGCGTTGTCCCTTGCTTTTGTCCTTAGTGCGTTTGTTGTTGGTAGCCAAAAACCTGATATCGAAAAGCTAACAGCCTATGAATGCGGCTTTGATGCGTTTGATGATTCACGCAAACCCTTTGATGTTCGCTTCTATCTGGTCGCTATTTTGTTTATCATTTTTGACCTTGAAATCGCGTTTTTATTCCCATGGGCTGTCGCGCTTGGTGATATTGGCCTGTTCGGTTTCTGGTCGATGATTGTCTTTCTTGGCGTGCTAACAATCGGATTTATTTATGAATGGAAAAAAGGAGCGTTGGAATGGGAATAATTGACCCGTCAAAGCACGAGCCTGGCGCTGTATCGGCGACCCCTCTTTCTGCAGACATGCCTATTCCGCCCGGACCTGATCAGGACGCAATTCTGGCGGCTGTTGGTGATGAAATCGCCAATCGTGGATTTGTGATTGCCAAAGCTGATAAGCTGTTTAATTGGGCACGCTCTGGGTCTCTCTGGCCGATGACCTTTGGTCTTGCTTGTTGTGCTGTTGAGATGATGCATTCTGCTGCGAGCCGTTATGATATGGACCGGTATGGTATGTTGTTCCGGCCAAGTCCGCGCCAGTCTGATGTGATGATTGTTGCGGGGACCCTGACAAATAAGATGGCGCCGGCCTTGCGCCGTGTTTATGACCAGATGCCTGAGCCGCGCTGGGTGCTGTCCATGGGGTCTTGTGCAAATGGTGGCGGTTATTACCACTATTCTTATGCGGTTGTCCGCGGCTGTGACCGGATTGTTCCGGTTGACGTTTATGTGCCGGGCTGCCCGCCAACAGCTGAAGCTCTGATTTATGGGCTTTTGCAATTACAGAAAAAAATCAGAAGAACGGCAACAATTGCCCGTACCTAGTCTGTCTCTGCCGGTCCTTGATAAGGCGGGCAGGGATATCCTCTTTGGTTTACTAACAGGATGTGCTGAATGAACGATTTTCACGACAGGTTGACAAAGCTTGTTGGTCATCAATGCCAGGCGATTGAAATGAAGGGCGGCGAGCTTGTTCTTCATGTTGCATTAGCTGATCTTGTCAGCGTGCTAAAAGCGGTGCGTGATGACACTGAACTTGCTGTCACTCAGCTATCAGATTTGACAGCTGTTGATTTTCCAGAGCGCCCAGAGCGCTTTGACGTCGTCTATCAGATGCTTTCTGTGAATAATAATATGCGGCTTCGCATTATCACCCGCGCTGATGAAGGCGATATTGTGCCGTCTGTTATTGGCTTGTTCCGGTCTGCTGACTGGGCAGAGCGCGAAGTATGGGATATGTTTGGCATTTATTTCTCAGGCCATCCCGATATGCGCCGTCTGCTCACTGACTATGGCTTTGAGGGGCACCCGTTACGCAAAGATTTCCCGCTCACAGGTTATGTTGAGGTTCGCTATTCTGATACTGAGCGCCGGGTTGTTTATGAACCTGTTCACTTGAATCAGGAATATCGGGATTTTGACTTCCTTAGTCCGTGGGAAGGCATGCAGCTGCCCCAAGTAGGTGATGATAGTGACACAGACGAAGAACAGGCAGGAGCGTAGATAATGGGTGAGATGCAAATCAGACCATTNACCCTGAATTTCGGACCGCAGCATCCAGCAGCGCACGGTGTGTTGCGTCTGGTTCTGGAAATGGATGGCGAAATCATTGAGCGCGCCGACCCGCATGTAGGCTTGCTGCATCGCGGTACAGAAAAGCTGATAGAGCATAAGACGTATCTTCAGGCTCTGCCGTATTTTGACCGGCTTGATTATGTCTCGCCGATGAATCAGGAGCATGCCTGGGCGCTGGCAATCGAAAAAGCGGTTGGTATTGAGGTGCCGAAACGTGCGCAGCATATCCGTGTTCTTTATTGTGAAATTGGNCGTATTCTGAACCACCTGCTTAATCTGACAACATTTGCGATTGATGTTGGCGCCATGACCCCGTTGCTATGGGGCTTTGAAGAGCGTGAAAAGCTGATGGAATTTTATGAGCGGGCTTCGGGCGCGCGTCTGCACGCGGCTTATTTTCGTCCGGGCGGTGTTCATCAAGACCTGCCAGACGGATTGACTGACGATATTCTGGCTTGGACTGAGACATTCCCTGATTTCATTGGTGACCTTGAAACATTGTTAACTGATAACCGTATCTTCAAACAGCGGACTGTTGATATTGGGGTGATGACGACTGAAGAGGCGCTTGACCTTGGGATGACAGGCCCGTGCCTGCGCTCAACAGGATTAGCGTGGGATTTACGCAAGTCTCAGCCATATGATTGTTATGATGAGATGGATTTCGATATTCCAATCGGCACAACAGGTGATTGTTATGCGCGTTATCTGGTGCGTGTCGAAGAAATGCGTCAATCCTTACGGATTATGAGGCAGGCCATCGAAACAATGCCGGACGGTCCTGTTCTGGCTGAAAATAACAAAGTTACGCCGCCGCGCCGTGCTGATATGAAACATTCGATGGAAGCTCTTATCCATCACTTTAAGCTCTATACTGAGGGATTTCATGTTCCTGAGGGCGAGAGTTATACAGCCGTTGAAGCCCCAAAGGGTGAATTTGGTGTGTATCTTGTATCAGATGGCACAAACAAGCCATATCGTGCCCGTCTGCGTGCGCCGGGCTTCTTCTTTATGGCAGCGGTTGATTACCTGTCTCGCGGGCATATGCTGGCAGACTCCGTTGCTATTATTGGCTCCCTTGATATTGTTTTTGGTGAAATCGACAGATGAGCATTCAATCCATCATTGCCCATGAGCAGCCTGATAGCTTTGCGTTTACCGCAGAGAATGAGGAAAAAATTCTAACGATACTGGCAAAATACCCCGAAGGCCGTCAGGCTAGCGCGGTTATGCCAATGCTAGACCTCGCCCAGCGTCAGCATCAAAACTGGATCCCCATGAAAGCGATTGAGCATATTGCCAAACGTCTTGATATGGCTGAAATTAGAGTGCTTGAAGTTGCTAGTTTCTACACGATGTATAACCTAAAGCCGGTTGGTAAATGGTTTTTGCAGGCCTGTACAACAACGCCCTGTATGCTGCGCGGATCAGACGATATGGTGCGCTGTATCAAAGATAAGCTAGATATCAGCTCAGGTCAGACATCCGAATGTGGCCGCTTTACCATGTTAGAAGTTGAATGCCTCGGGGCATGTGTGAACGCGCCTATTCTGCAGGTGAATGACGATTTTTATGAAGATTTGGACTATCAGTCGACAGCAGCGCTTATCGAAGCTCTTGCAGCAGACACACCGCCTCCTGTTGGCTCGGTTATTGGCCGGCAGGGATCAGAATCAGAGGCTGGTGCGACAACGTTAGTAAAAGAAAAAAAGACAGCTAAGGCTGGGAAATAGGGAGCAACAGGGATGCTGGCGGATAAAGATCGTATTTTCACCAATATCTATGGCTGGCATGATGCTGGTCTTGCTGGTGCAAAAAAGCGCGGTGACTGGGATAACACAGCGGCTATTTTAGCGCGTGGTCATGATGATGTGGTTGAAGAAATGAAGGCTTCTGGTCTTCGTGGCCGCGGCGGTGCGGGCTTCCCAACAGGTCTGAAATGGTCATTTATGCCCAAAGAAGTTGGCAACCGTCCGCATTATCTTGTTGTGAATGCCGATGAATCAGAGCCGGGTACATGTAAAGACCGTGATATCATCCGCCATGAGCCACATAAGCTGCTAGAGGGATGTCTTGTTGCTGGTTTTGCGATGCGCGCCCATGCAGCCTATATCTATATTCGCGGCGAGTTTGTGAATGAAGCGCGCCGGCTGCAATCTGCTATCGAAGAAGCCTATGATGCGGGCCTTCTTGGGCCAAATGCTGCTGGCTCAGGCTGGAAGTTTGATATCTACCTGCATCGCGGCGCAGGAGCCTATATTTGCGGTGAAGAGACAGCGTTGCTTGAATCGCTTGAAGGCAAAAAAGGCCAGCCGCGCCTAAAACCGCCATTTCCGGCAGGTGTAGGCCTTTATGGCTGTCCAACGACTGTTAATAACGTTGAATCAATTGCAGTTGCGCCCACTATTTTGCGGCGCGGCGGGGCGTGGTTTGCAGGCTTGGGTAAGGATAACAACACAGGCACCAAACTATTCTGTATTTCGGGTCATGTGAATAAGCCGTGTAATGTCGAAGAAGAAATGGGCATTCCGCTAAAAGAACTTATCGAAAAGCATGCGGGCGGTGTCCGCGGTGGCTGGGATAATTTGCTGGCTATCATTCCAGGTGGTTCATCAACGCCATTAATGCCCAAAGATGTCTGCGAGACCATGACAATGGATTTCGACGCATTGCGCGCCGCTGGGACAGGTCTTGGCACTGCTGGCATTATTGTGATGGATAAGAGCACAGATATCGTGCGGGCGATTAGCCGTCTGTCTTATTTCTATAAGCATGAATCATGTGGTCAATGTACCCCCTGCCGTGAAGGTACGGGCTGGATGTGGCGCATGATGGACAGACTTGTCCGCGGCGAAGCAGAACAGCATGAAATTGATACACTTGAGCAGGTAACACGTCAGGTTGAGGGCCATACAATTTGTGCTCTTGGTGATGCTGCTGCCTGGCCTATTCAGGGGCTAATCAAGCATTTCCGGCCCGAAATTGAACGCCGTATCAAGGCGCATCAGGCAATGATACAGGCAGCGGAGTAAGAATATGCCAAAGCTGACAGTCAATGGTGTGGAAGTCGAAGTCGAAGCAGGGGCAACCGTGCTACAGGCATGTGAAGAGGCCGGTGTAGAAATTCCGCGCTTCTGCTATCATGAACGGCTGTCTATCGCTGGTAATTGCCGCATGTGTCTTGTTGATATGGAACGCGCGCCCAAGCCGATTGCATCCTGTGCAATGCCTGCTGGTGACGGGATGGTGATTTCTACTGAGACAGATCGGGTTAAAAAAGCCCGTGAAGGTGTGATGGAATTTCTGTTGGTAAACCATCCTCTTGATTGTCCTATTTGCGATCAGGGCGGTGAGTGTGATTTGCAAGATCAGGCCATGGGTTATGGGTTTGATGAAAGCCGCTATCAGGAAAATAAGCGTGCTGTCAGCGAAAAGCAGATGGGCCCGCTGATTAAAACCGTGATGACACGTTGTATTCATTGTACGCGTTGTGTGCGCTTCTCAACCGAAGTTGCCGGTATCCCTGAATTGGGAGCGATTGGCCGCGGTGAGTCTGTTGAAATTACAACATATCTTGAAAAAACGCTGGCAAGTGAGCTTTCTGCCAATGTGATTGATCTATGTCCTGTTGGCGCGCTAACCTCGCGTCCCTATGCGTTTGTCGCCCGTCCGTGGGAGCTCACCAAAGTTGAGTCTGTTGATGTAACAGACGCGCAAGGCTCAAACATCCGCGTTGATGCCAGAGGCGCGCAAGTTTTACGTGTCTTGCCGCGTCTGAATGAGCAGGTAAACGAAGAATGGATTTCCGATAAAGCACGCTATGCGATTGATGGCTTGCGCCGTCAGCGCCTTGACCGTCCGTATTTGCGCGGCGCAGATGGCAGATTACATCCAGCAAGCTGGAATGACGCCTTTGATGCGATTGCCAAGGTGATGAAAAAGGCACGTCCGGCACAAATGGGTGCAATTGCAGGCGATCAGGTTGATGCTGAAGCGCTATTTGCGCTTAAATCCTTGTTTGATAAAATCGGCAGCCCTCACATTGATTGCCGTCAGGATGGCGCTAAGCTCAATGCCCGCCAGCGGAGCTCTTATCTGTTTAATTCGACGATTGAGGGTATTGATACAGCTGATGCGCTGCTAATTATTGGCAGCAACCCGCGTATTGAAGCGCCTGTGATGAATGCGCGTATCCGGAAACGTTATCTTAACAACCGGATCCCTGTTGCTCATCTGGGCCCAGAAGCAGAGTTGACCTACCCGGTTAGCTATCTGGGTGATGAAATTGACGTATTGACCAAAATTGCGGCTGGTAAGCATCCTTTTGCCAAAATCATGAAATCAGCGAAACGTCCGATGATTATTGTTGGTATGGGCGCTCTGCGGCGTGCGGATGCTGGCGCCATTCAAGGGCTGCTGCGCGAGCTTTCTGATAAGGTGGGTGTCGTGACCGCTGACTGGAACGGCTATAATGTTCTGCATACTGCGGCTGGCCGTGTTGCGGGTCTTGATATGGGATTTGTGCCGGGCAAGGGCGGGCTTGATGTTGATGGCATGCTAAAAGCAGCTTACGCAGGTGATATGAAGCTGGTTTGGTTGCTTGGCGCTGATGAAATTGACACAACAAAGCTGGAAAATAGCTTTACGATTTATCAGGGTCATCACGGCGATAAAGGTGCGACTGTTGCAGATGTCGTTCTTCCGGGTGCGGCCTTTACCGAAAAAGAAGGTCTTTATGTGAATTTTGAAGGCCGTGTGCAAATGACACAGCGGGCAACATTTCCGCCAGGCGAAGCAAAAGAAGACTGGGCGATTATTCGCGCATTATCTGATAGGCTTTCATCGTCATTGCCGTTTGACAGCCATGCTGCTGTGCGCGCTGCCCTTGTGGCCGCCGTGCCGCATTTCGGTAATATTGGCGAAATTAAGCCAGCCCGATGGGTAAAGTTTGGCCGGACGGGGGCGCTAAAATCTGATGCTGTGCAAGCAGGCTTATCACAATTCTATATGACCTGCGCAATGTCACGCGCATCTGAGACAATGGCAGAATGTTATCGTGCCGCAGACCAGAACTCTGCCGAAATGGCAGCAGAGTAGCGACGCAGAGCAGGCGGGGAGTCAAGATGATGGAAAATAATTGGTATATTGAGCTTGCATGGATCGTTGCCAAGATTCTAGCTGTTATCGTGCCACTTTTGATTGCCGTTGCCTATTTAACGCTAGCTGAACGGCGCGTTATTGGCTTCATGCAGCTTCGCAAAGGCCCGAACGTTGTTGGCCCGTTTGGTCTGTTTCAGCCGTTTGCTGATGCGCTGAAATTGATGGCCAAAGAAACCATTCTGCCTGCGGGTGCTGATAAGACTGTGTTTATGATTGCCCCGATGCTGACATTCGTTCTGGCGCTTGTTGCTTGGGCTGTTATTCCGTTTGATGCTGGTCTGGTGCTGGCTGATATTAATGTTGGCGTGCTGTATCTATTCGCGATTAGCTCGCTTGGCGTGTATGGCGTAATCATGGCCGGCTGGGCCAGTAATTCTAAATATGCCTTTTTAGGTGCGCTTCGGTCTGCTGCACAGATGGTATCTTACGAAGTCTCTATGGGACTGGTCATTATTAATGTTCTGGTCTGTGTTGGCTCGCTTAACCTGTCTGCAATTGTTGAGGCACAGCGCGATATGTGGTTCGCGCTGCCGCTTTTNCCGATGTTTGCTGTNTTCTTTATTTCTACATTGGCAGAAACAAACCGCGCACCGTTTGACCTTCCCGAAGGCGAGTCCGAGCTTGTTGCCGGCTATTTTGTTGAATATTCATCGATGAGCTTTGCGCTCTTCTTCCTTGGTGAATATGCCAATATGATTTTGATGAGTGCGATAACAACTCTGCTATTCCTTGGTGGATGGTTGTCACCATTTGATTTTGCGCCGTTTAACCTTATTCCGGGCCCAATCTGGTTTATCTTAAAGATTTGTCTGCTATTGTTTGTGTTCTTGTGGGTGCGGGCAACAACGCCGCGCTATCGCTATGATCAGCTGATGCGTCTTGGCTGGAAAGTCTTCCTGCCATTTTCACTAATTTATGTTGTGTTAACGGCTGGTTATCTCGTAGCTACCGATAGTCTGCCGGGCTAATGATTTTTTGTAAGGGACTGAACCAATGAGTGCGATGATTAATGCTGTTCGCTCGTTTCTGCTGCTTGAAATGCTGAAAGGTCTTATGTTGACCTTAAAATATTTCTTCAAGCCGAAAGTGACGCTGAACTATCCTTATGAGAAAGGCTATTTATCGCCTCGGTTCAGAGGGGAGCACGCATTGCGGCGCTATGCAAATGGCGAGGAGCGCTGCATTGCTTGTAAATTATGCGAAGCTGTCTGTCCTGCACAAGCGATTACAATCGAAGCTGAGCCGCGTGATGATGGCTCACGCCGAACGACCCGCTATGATATTGATATGACCAAATGCATCTATTGCGGTTTCTGTCAGGAAGCCTGCCCTGTGGATGCAATTGTTGAGGGACCAAATTTTGAATTTGCAACAGAAACCAGAGAAGAGCTGTTCTATGACAAGGATAAGCTGCTTGATAATGGTGATCGCTGGGAAGCGGAAATTGCCCGCAATCTGGCTGCAGATGCGAGATGGCGTTAAGCCAGGCATGATAGGGGGCCGGTAATTTCATGATTTCTTCTTTTTTCTTCTATCTGTTTGCGGCGGTAACCTGCCTTGCGGGCCTGATGGTTGTAACGGCGCGCAATCCGGTTCACTCGGTGCTGTTCCTTATCCTTGCATTCTTTAATGCAGCTGGGTTGTTTATCCTGCTGCAGGCTGAATTTCTTGCGATGCTGTTAGTGGTTGTTTATGTCGGCGCGGTTGCGGTGCTGTTTCTGTTTGTTGTGATGATGCTTGATATCAACTTTGTTGAGTTGCGCGAAGGCTTTCAGAAATATCGCACGCTTGGCATCGTCATTGGCATTATCTTGCTGGCCGAGCTCTTCACGACATTTTTCCAGCTCACGAGCGATAGTGGCGCGCTGCCCGAAGCAACGGGGGTTCATAATACAGCCCAGCTAGGCAGGGTGCTTTATACTGAATATGTATATTTATTCCAGCTTGCAGGACTTATTCTGCTGGTTGCTATGATCGGCGCAATTGCGCTGACATTAAGGTCCCGTCCGGGCGTCAAACGCCAGAATATATCTACCCAGAATAGCCGGCGCCGCGAAGATACTGTCAGACTTGCCAAAGTTAATTCTGGCGAAGGCGCAGAAGCAAAAGAGGGGAGCAACTAATGGAACTCTTTACGAGTGAAATCACGCTGGCACATTATTTGTCTGTTGCTGCCATCCTGTTTGTTCTTGGTGTGTTTGGAATTTTCATAAACCGGAAGAATGTCATCACTATTTTGATGTCGATTGAACTTATTCTGTTGTCTGTCAGTATTAATCTGGTGGCATTTTCGGCCTATTCTGCTGACTTATCGGGTCAGATCTTCTCACTATTTATTCTTACTGTCGCTGCTGCTGAGGCGGCTATCGGTCTTGCTATTCTGGTTGTCTATTTCAGAAACCGTGGGTCGATTGCTGTTGAAGACATCAATGTGATGAAGGGGTAGAAGAATGTTTTATCACGCGATTGTCTTTCTCCCGCTTCTCGGGGCCATTATTGCCGGCATTGCTTCATTGCGTCAGCATCATAATATTGCAACCTTGGTGTCCATAGCCGGTGTCTGTCTTTCTTTGGTCCTATCCTGTTTTGCGTTTGTTGAGATTGCTCTTGGCGGTCAGGCGCTCACAGTTGAGGTGGCCCGTTGGATTGGCTCAGGCGACTTTCAGGCCCATTGGACGTTGCGGTTTGATACGCTGACAGCTGTGATGCTGATTGTTGTAACCGGCGTTTCATCATGCGTTCATATCTATTCAGTTGGCTATATGTCACATGATAAAGCGCGTGGCCGGTTTATGGCGTATCTCAGCCTCTTTACCTTTGCCATGCTGATGCTTGTGACAGCAGATAATCTGGTTCAGCTCTTCTTTGGCTGGGAGGGGGTTGGTGTTGCCTCTTATCTGCTAATTGGGTTTTGGTATCATAAGGAAAGCGCGCACACAGCCGCCATGAAGGCATTTGTGGTTAACCGTGTTGGCGATTTTGGCTTTGCGCTTGGGATTATTTCGATTTTTGCGCTCATGGGGTCTGTTCAGTTCTCAGATATTTTTGCCAACGCCTCTACCTATCAATCGCATGTCATCACCGTGTTTGGCCTCTCTATGCCGGCGCTAGAGCTAGTATCGATATTGCTATTTATTGGCGCAATGGGCAAATCAGCTCAGCTTGGTTTGCATACCTGGTTGCCAGATGCGATGGAAGGCCCGACACCTGTGTCTGCGCTTATCCATGCAGCAACCATGGTTACCGCCGGTGTCTTTTTGGTCTGCCGGATGTCACCTGTTATTGAATATGCACCGCTTGCCCTTGATATCATTACGATTGTTGGCGCGCTCACAGCGATTTTTGCGGCAACAGTTGGTATGACGCAGTTTGATATCAAGCGGGTGATTGCCTATTCAACATGCTCACAGCTTGGTTATATGTTCTTTGCTGCAGGGGTCTCTGCCTATCCGGCAGCGATGTTCCACCTGACAACACATGCCTTCTTCAAGGCGCTTCTCTTCTTAGGCGCAGGCTCTGTTATCCATGCGCTTTCAGATGAGCAGGATTTGCGGAATATGGGCGGTATCTGGCGCAAGGTACCTGTTACCTACGCGATGATGTGGATTGGCTCGCTTGCGTTAGCTGGCTTCCCGTTCTTTGCGGGCTTCTACTCTAAGGATATGATTCTGGAAGCAGCCTACGCCGCCCACAGCGGTCCTGGGATGCTTGCTTTCTGGCTGGGATGTGCAGCCGCACTCCTAACAGCATTTTATAGCTGGCGGCTTCTTATCCTTGCCTTCCACGGTACACCGCGGGCAAGCGCTAAGGTGATGTCGCATGTTCATGAATCACCAAACGTAATGACCTTGCCGCTTGTGCCGCTTGCCCTAGGCGCAATCTTCTCGGGCTGGTTAGGCTATGAGCTGTTTGTGGGTCAAGATATGGCAGCGTTCTGGGGAGATGCAATTTTCATTTTGCCGGGACATGACGCGCTTGCAAATGCGCACCATGTTCCAACATGGGTGAAGTTGCTACCAATTATCCTTGCCGCATCTGGCGTTATTCTGGCTGTGGTAGCCTATATTGTCATACCGTCTTTGCCGGCGCGCATTGCAACCATGTTTGCGCCGCTCTACCGGTTCTTCTTTAATAAATGGTATTTTGATGAGCTTTATGACCGGATCTTTGTTGCCCCGTCAGTAGCTGTTGGCCAGATGTTATGGCAACGCGGCGATAAGGGCGTTATCGATTATTATGGGCCTGATGGCCTGTCTGGGTTTGTCAAACGGTCGTCTGGCATGCTGACAAAGTTGCAGTCTGGCTACGTCTATCATTATGCATTCGCAATGATGATAGGTGTTGTTGTTCTGTTATCTTGGTACTTCAGTGGCTTCGGGAGATAGGTCATGATTTCGAGCTGGCCAATTTTGAGCGTTGTGACATATCTTCCTTTGCTGGGCGTGTTGTTTCTCTTTTTAATCCGAGGCGATGAGGCATCAGTTGCGCGCAATGCAAAACGTGTTGCCCTATGGGTGTCGGGCTTTACCTTTTTCTTGTCGTTGAACCTTTATTGGGGGTTTGACGCCAGCCTTTCAGGGTATCAATTTGAAGAGCAGGCAGACTGGATTGGGANAACNGGGATTTCCTATCATCTCGGCGTTGATGGTATTTCTATGCCATTTATCCTGCTCTCAACGTTTCTGACGCCGCTTGCTATTCTGGCAAGCTGGCATGCGATTACGCACCGTGTCCGCGACTATATGATTGCCTTTCTTGTTCTTGAAACAATGATGATCGGCATGTTTGCATCGCTTGATATGTTGATGTTCTATCTGTTTTTCGAAGGTGTGCTTATCCCGATGTTCCTAATTATCGGGGTGTGGGGCGGAGCAGAGCGCGTTTATGCTGCCTTCAAATTCTTTTTATATACCTTGCTTGGCTCTGTGGTGATGCTGGTCTGTATGCTGGTGATGTATCAGATGACAGGCACCACTGATATTCCGCAACTGGCAGCATATGAATTTGCACCAGCGCTGCAATTCTGGCTGTTCTTAGGATTCTTTGCATCTTTTGCGGTGAAGGTTCCGATGTGGCCGGTTCATACATGGCTTCCTGATGCGCATGTGCAAGCGCCAACAGCCGGTTCTATGATACTTGCTGGTGTATTGCTGAAAATGGGTGGTTACGGCTTCCTGCGCTTCTCATTGCCAATGTTCCCTGATGCGTCAGCTTATTTTGCGCCGATGATTTTTGTGCTGTCGGCTATTGCGGTGATTTATACATCTCTGGTTGCGCTGGCGCAGTCTGATATGAAAAAGCTTATCGCTTATTCCTCTGTTGCTCATATGGGATTTGTGACGATTGGCATTTTCACGCTGACAGAGCAGGGGATTGATGGCGCAATGTTCCAGATGATCTCGCATGGTCTTGTGTCTGCGGCGCTGTTTTTCTGTGTTGGTGTTGTCTATGACCGCCTGCATACCAGAGAGATTGATGCTTATGGCGGTGTGGTGGATGCGATGCCACGCTATGCTGCGTTTTTTATGTTTATGATGCTTGCCTCTGTTGGACTTCCGGGCACCTCCGGTTTTGTTGGCGAAATGCTTGTGCTGGTTGGCGCATGGAAAGCAGCGCCATGGGTTGCTGTGTTTGCCGCAACTGGACTTGTTCTTGGTGCCTGTTACATGCTGTGGCTTTATCGGCGGGTGGTCTTTGGTAAGGCTGAAAAATCAGAAGTGCTGGAAATGCCGCCTCTTGATAGTCGTGAAATAGCGATTTTTGTACCGCTCACAATACTCGTTCTCTGGTTTGGGGTTTATCCCTCAACGCTGCTCGATATTATGGATGCGAGTGTTTCAACATTACTGAGCCAGCTTAATGGTTCAGTTCTTTCGGCATCATTGCGGTAAAGGACAGGTCAATGGATTTTAGCTCCCTTACATTTTTAGCGGCTCTGCCAGAATTTATTCTGATTTTCTTTGCCCTTATTCTCGTCCTTGTTGCGGCATTCGCACGGCAGTCAGACGGGCATATGAAGACGGTCCGTACCATCTCACTTGTTGGTTATGCGGCTGGCTTTGCTGCCTTGTTCCTTCTGCCACAAGGAGCTACTGAGATATTTAACGGTATGTTCCGGATTGACGGACTAACCGCATATATGAAGGGCCTTGTCTTGCTGGGCGGGTTTTTTGCCTGCTGGCTGGTAAGTGACGGTTGGGGCGAGGGGATTGATCGGGCTGAATTTCATCTGCTGGTTCTGATGGCTATTCTTGGCATGTTGTTAATGATTTCTGCCAATGACCTGATTTCGCTTTATATGGCGCTTGAACTTCAGTCATTGCCGCTTTATGTGGTGGCTGCGATGCGCACTGGCTCGCTTAAATCATCTGAGGCTGGCTTGAAATATTTCCTTCTTGGCGCCTTATCCTCTGGTATGCTGCTCTATGGTGCGTCCATGGTATATGGCTTTTCTGGCAGCACAGGCTTTACCGAAATTGCGGCAAGCCTGACAACGGGTGATATTTCTGTTGGTATGACAGTTGGTATGGTGTTTCTGCTGTCTGGTCTTGCGTTCAAGATATCAGCAGCGCCGTTCCATATGTGGACGCCAGATGTGTATGAGGGTGCTCCAACACCGGTAACAGCTCTGTTTGCGATTGTCCCGAAGGTTGCCTCTATCACGCTGATGCTGAGCGTGACCTATAATGCGCTTGGCGGTATGGCAATGCAGTGGCAGCAAATCCTGATTGCATTATCTGTTATCTCAATGATTGTTGGCGCAACAGGCGCTATTATGCAGCAGAACATCAAAAGAATGCTGGCTTACTCATCTATTGCCCATATGGGATATGCTCTTGCTGGCCTTGCGTCAGGCTCTATTGAAGGGGCAACAAGTGTTGTTATTTACATGACAACTTACGTCTTTATGGGCGCCGGTAGTTTTGCCATCATTATGTCAATGCGCCGTGATGGGGCGCCAGTTGAGCGGATTTCCGATTTGTCGGGCCTGTCATCAACCCACCCCATTCAAGCCGCCGGCATGATGGTTATCATGTTCTCTATGGCCGGGATTCCGCCACTCGCCGGCTTCTTTGCAAAATGGTATGTCTTCCTTGCAGCGGTTGATGCTGGACTTGTACCACTAGCGATTATCGGCGTGCTGACATCAGTTATCGGCGCTTTTTATTATTTGCGTATTATCCGGTTGATGTATTTCCAAGAAGCAGATGCCCCGCTTGATAAGGGTGGTGAGCGTAATAACAGGCTTGTGCTGTTTGCCTCTCTTGCTGTTATTCTGCTGTTCTTCTTGTTTATTGGGCCTGTTCATGACCATGCCAGCTCTATTTCAGGGGCGCTGGCCAGCTTTAGCTGATCAGTCATATGAAGGGTTTTGATGATATTCCAAGTGGATGGCAGCTCTTTCATAGCCGCTCAGCCACGTCATCAAGTGACCTTGCGCTATCATATTTGGCAGATAATCCGGCCGCTCATGGCGTAGCCTTCCTTGTTGACGAGCAAACAGAAGGGCGCGGCCGTCAGGGGCGATTATGGACCTCTAATCGTGGTGACGGGATGTATCTATCTGTCATCCTTGCCCCGAAACGCGATATCATTGAGTGGTCCAGCTTGTCGTTTTTAACGTCATTGTCACTGCTGCACGCTATTCAGCAATTAGTGCCGAATAATGCTGATAAGCTAAAGATGAAATGGCCAAATGATGTGTTAGCAGATGGGCATAAAATTGCAGGAATATTGCTCGAAGCGCATCCGCCAGCCCTTATCATAGGGTGCGGTGTAAATTTACTGAATGCGCCGCAGATAGCTGGCCGGAAAGTGCCAATAGGGGATTTGTCCACATTCTCGCAGCGGGATATAGGCGCGTTTGAACTTGCCTCTACATTTTTGCATTGTCTGGCCGATAATCTGGCACGCTGGCATATCGCAGATGGCCCGCGCAGTTGTATTCGCTCTTGGCGCATCTTCTGTGATATGATTGGCCAGCCTATTGAAGTATCGCTTCAGGACCATAAGTTGTCAGGCAGGTGCACCTCAATTGATGATGAGGGCGTCTTGATACTAGAAGATAATTCAGGAGTGTCGCACCGGATTACAACCGGTGATGTTCACATCATGAAGACGCCATCTGATGAGGGTGGCAGTGCAACTGATGTCTAACACGGAAAGCAAAATTTATGCTGCTTGCGGTTGATTGCGGTAATACCAATATCGTGATGTCTGTTTTCGATGATGAGGCTATCTGTTGCCAATGGCGCCTTGAAACCAAAGGGCCACATTCAGGTAAGGCTTATCTGGATGTCCTCACACAACAGCTTACCAAGATATCATGTTCACCCCAAGATATTGATGGCTGTGTGATAGCGTCTGTTGTGCCAGATATAACGCCTCATCTTTCGAGTTTTGCAACGAATATCCTTGGTGTAGTGCCTGTTATTGTCGGGGCGCCCGGCGTCACTCTTGCGCTAGAGATTGATATCGATAACCCGGCTGAGGTTGGCGCTGACCGGCTGGTAAATGCTGTTGCTGTTGCGCATTTGGGTCTGGTGCCAGCTATTGTGGTCGATTTTGGGACTGCGACAACTTTTGATATTGTGCGCACCGCACAGACTGATAAACATAAAGCCTGTTATGCTGGGGGTGTTATCTCTCCTGGTGTGCATCGCTCGTCTGAAGCTCTTGCAATGGCCGCCGCTCAACTGCCGCAGATATCTGTCGACCAGTTTGATGGGCAGTTGCCTGTCCTTGGGACATCAACGGTGTCAGCGATGCGCTCAGGCGTGTTATGGGGCTATGTTGGCCTTGTTGAGGGGATCCTTGCCCGACTGGAAGCAGAGGCAGGGTATGGCTTCACTAAAATTGCAACAGGGGGGCTTGCATCTGTTTTTGTGCCTCATTTGCCGATGATAACATCCATGCAGCCTGATTTGACCGTAATAGGACTGAAGCTGATCTACGATATGAACAACCCCAAGGTATAATAACCGGGAAAGCGAACGATTATGACAATTCACGAAAACGAACTGGTATTTGTGCCGCTTGGCGGCTCTGGCGAAATTGGCATGAACGCCAATCTATACCATTTCAAAGACAGATGGTTGATGGTGGATCTTGGCATTAGCTTTCCAGATGAATCCCTGCCGGGCGTTGATGTTATTCTTCCCGATTTAACCTTTATCGAGGCACGTAAGAATAAGCTTGAAGCGATTATTCTAACCCACGCCCACGAAGACCATTTTGGCGCTATTCCCTATCTCTGGGAGCGCCTGAAGGTTCCGGTATACGGNACGGCCTTCACACTGGCATTATTGCGGCGCAAGCTAAGTGAAGCGCGCATTGATGTGTCTATTCCGTTGCACGAACTAAAATATAATACTGATTATCAGTTTGGCCCTTTCTCACTAGAGCTTGTCAGTCTGACCCATTCTATTCCGGACCCTGCAGCCTTAGTGCTGCGCACCGATGCAGGCAATATCCTGCATACCGGTGACTGGAAGTTTGATGAAACACCAACACTTGGCAATGATACTGACAGAGCCCGTCTGAAAGAAATTGGCGATGAAGGTATTATGGCGCTTGTTGGGGACAGCACAAATGCAATGGTAGAGGGCCGAACGCCGTCTGAAGCTGTTGCGCAAAAAGGGCTGACAGAAGCAATTGCAGAAGCAAAGCACGCCGTGGCTGTGACATTATTTGCAAGTAACGTTGCCCGTATTAAATCCATTATTGCCGCAGCGCAGGCAAATGGACGGTCTGTCTGTGTTGCTGGACGGGCACTTACCCGCACCATTTCTGCAGCAAAAGAGGTCGGGTACTTAAAGGATATTCCTGATTTTGTGCCTGAAACAGAAGCCAACCTTATCCCGCGCGAAAATCTGGTCATTATCTGTACCGGGTCGCAAGGCGAGACGCGTGCTGCCATGGCACGAATTGCCAATGGCACCCACGAGACCTTGTCTCTGGTTCCCGGCGATACAGTGATTTATTCATCGCGCCAGATACCCGGGAACGAGCCGGCTATTGCCCGAATTCAGGATATGATTGTGCGTCGTGGCATTCATCTGATTACTGATGATGATAAGCCCGTTCATGTGTCTGGCCATCCTGCACGTGATGAGCTTATTGAAATGTACTCTCTGGTCCGCCCGAAAATTGCGGTGCCTGTGCATGGGACTGCGCGTCATCTTCTGGCACATGCAAAGCTTGCAGAAGGCTGTCAGGTCTCCCAGACACTCATTCCCAATAATGGTGATATCATTACCTTTACAGATGGTGAGGCTGATATAACAGGCAATGCTCCAGTTGGCGCTCTTACGCATGAGGGCGGGGAAATTGTTGATATCCAATCAGATTTTCTGCGGAGCCGTCGCAGAATGCTCTGGAATGGGACAATTACAGCATCTGTAGTGCTTACAGCATCGGGTGAGCTAGTATTGGCGCCGCAGGTAAGCCAGTCCGGCATTTGCGGTGCTGATCAGGCTGATGGGCTGTTAGCTGACGCGTCCCTCAGAATCGAGGATGCCATTGATAATTTATCCGACACAGCTGTAATGGCAGATGATGCGGTTCAGCAGGCTGTTATTTCTGCTGTGCGCTCGTTAGTCAGAACACGCTTTCGGCTCCGGCCAACTGTCCATGTTCACATCATGCGCTCAGATGACAAGGAATTATCTGCATGAATGAGATGATGCTGGGCCGTATTAATCATATTGCGATTGTTGTTCCCGACCTTGATGGTGCGGCCGCACAATGGCGGGCGCGCACAGGCGCTGAAGTCTCGGCGCCGCAAAGCTTGCCAGAGCATGGGGTGAGGGTGGTATTTGTTGTAGCTGAAAATGGCAAGATAGAGCTTCTTGAGCCACTAGATGATAGCTCGCCAATTGCAGCCTTTCTGGCGCGCAACCCAGATGGCGGGATGCATCATATCTGTTTTGATGTTGATGATTTATATGCGTCTCGCGATAGGCTTATTGATAGCGGCGCCCGCATTCTTGGAAGCCATGAGCCAAAAATTGGGGCGCATGGAAAACCAGTCCTGTTTATACATCCCAAAGATATGACAGGTACGCTTGTCGAATTACAGCAAGCTTAGGAGCCCCTGATGGATACTGTATCAGCTGTTGTTGTTTATATTCTGCTTTGGTGGTGGGTGTTGTTCATGGTTCTGCCGTTTGGGGCAAAAGCGCCAGATACGATTGAGGCAGGGCATGCATCATCAGCCCCTGCACGGCCGCGTATTATCGCTAAAATGTTGGTCACGACAGGAATTTCTGCATTGTTGTTTGTGATTGTCTATTTGGTTATCACATCAGGGTTCTTTAGTTTCAGAGGGATTTAGGCATAAAAAAACAAGGCTTAACGCCTTGTTTTGGAACGCTTAACTGTTTTTGACTTATGTCTTCCCTAAACTTGGTGCGTTTCCATTACCTAAAAGCTTATCCTAGTAATAGTAATATGTCATTCATAAAAGTGGTTTATTTGAATAAAAATTTCACGAAGCTACCTAAAACCTTTCGTATGATTATACAAAAGGGGTATAGCACAGAAAAGATGCCGGCCATAATAGGGGCGGTGCGGCGGCAAGGTTGTCGCCTCAAAATGCCGCATGGCTGTTTGTGATATTTATGATAAAACAGACCGGAATAATACGGATAAGAATGCGGCTTTTTGCTGCTCATATGTGTGCCCCCTATTTTGCAGGGCCCCATTTTGTTCTGAAAAAAGGGATTAGAGGCCTATGACTGTTTATCTTGCGTCTGACCATGCCGGTTTTGATCTAAAAGCGGCTCTCGTGGCATTTCTAACCGAAAAAGGCTTTGATGTGACAGATGTTGGCCCACATGACAAAACATCTGTTGATTACCCTGATTATGGCGCTGCGCTTGCGGCTGCCATGAAGGGGGATGATACAGCGTCAGGCATTGCAATTTGCGGGTCTGGTATTGGGATTTCGATTGCTGTTAACCGGTATCCATGGATTCGGGCGGCACTGGTGAGCGATATGACAGCAGCGCGGCTGTGCCGTGAACATAATAATGCCAATGTACTTGCCCTTGGTGAGCGGCTGGTCGGCATCCAGACAGCTCTTGATTGCGTCGACACATTTTTATCTACACCGTTTGAAGGCGGCCGGCATGAGCGTCGCGTAACCAAGCTTTCGCGGCCCGATGAGCTACTTTCATAACGATAAATAACTATTTTTTCACCCCTATTTCACGCCCCCAACACTGTTTTTGTACAAGGACAATCTAATGACTGATTTAACTGCGTTCTTTAATAACACCCTTGCTGATACTGACCCTGAAATTGCGGCAGCTATCTCTGATGAGATGATGCGCCAGCAGGACCAGATAGAAATGATAGCATCAGAAAATATCGTCTCTAACGCTGTTCTAGAAGCGCAAGGCTCTGTTCTGACAAATAAATATGCTGAAGGCTATTCAGGGCGCCGTTATTATGGCGGGTGTGAACATATTGATGTTGTTGAAACGCTGGCGATTGAGCGGGCAAAAAAGCTTTTCAACTGTTCTTTTGTTAATGTGCAGCCGCATTCTGGTGCACAGGCAAATCAGGCTGTTTTCTTGGCGCTATTGCAGCCGGGCGATACGGTTCTGGGGATGTCTTTGGAAGCTGGTGGGCATTTAACCCATGGGGCACGCCCGAATCTGTCGGGTAAATGGTTTAATGCGGTCCAATATGGCGTTGATAAACAAACAGGTCAGGTAAATTTTGATGATGTTCAAGCGCTTGCCGAAGAACATCGCCCCAAGCTTATTGTTGCGGGGGCGTCGGCTTATCCGCGTGAGCTTGATTTTGCCGCTTTCCGCCGGGTTGCTGATTCAGTTGGCGCCTTGCTAATGGTTGATATGGCCCATATATCCGGTCTTGTGGCTGCTGGTGTTCATCAAAGCCCTCTACCGCACGCCCATATTGTTACATCAACAACCCACAAAACACTGAGAGCGGCACGGGGCGGGATTATCCTTACCAATGACGAAGCGCTTGGCAAAAAAATCAATTCAGCGGTATTCCCAGGTCTTCAAGGTGGCCCGTTAATGCATGCTATTGCTGGTAAAGCGGTTGCGTTTGGTGAAGCGCTTAAGCCGGAATTCGGAACCTATATCCAGAATGTTGTCACAAACGCCCGTGTTCTGGGCGAAGTCCTGCTTGATAGAGGTGTTGACCTTGTCTCTGGGGGTACGGATACGCATCTTGTTCTGGTTGATTTGCGCCCCAAGGGTCTCACCGGTGATATCACTGAAGTCTCTTTGGAAAATGCAGGGATTACCTGTAATAAAAACGGCGTTCCGTTTGATCCTGAAAAGCCAATGGTGACCTCTGGTGTGCGTCTTGGTACGCCGGCTGGGACAACACGCGGCTTTGGCGAAGACGAATTTCGGAAAATCGGCCATTTTATCGGTGATGTTCTTGATGGACTGGCATCGAACCAAAATGATAATTCTGATATTGAAGCGCGGGTTCGCTCAGACGTTCAGGACTTGTGCAGAGCCTTCCCAATCTATAAATAGATAGATATCTAGAACGAGTATGTTTGCAACAGGTGCCATACTACATGGTGCGGGAGCATAAGAAATGTTGTGTCCATTTTGCCGGTCCGAAGATACCCAAGTTAAGGATTCGCGTCCCTCAGAAGATGGGGCATCGATAAGGCGGCGGCGTCAGTGCGGTGCGTGCGATGCACGTTTTACCACCTTTGAGCGGGTTCAATTGCGTGAAATATCAGTGATGAAGCGGGATGGACGAAAGGTTATCTTTAGCCGGGAAAAGCTGGAACGCTCCTTCACCATTGCGCTTCGAAAGCGCGCGGCTCATGAAAATGACGTTGCAATGGCCATTAATGAGATTGTGCGTAAACTGGAATCGACGGGCGAGGCTGACGTGACATCTGATTATATCGGGTCTTTGGTCATGAAGGCACTGCTGGCCTTGGATAAGGTTGGCTATATTCGGTATGCCTCCGTTTATAAAAATTTCGAAGATGCCGGCGATTTTGAAGAATTTGTCAACGAATTGCGTAAGTAGGATGCTGTGAGTTCTGGTATAGGACAGCATGAAAACGACAAACGCTGGATGCGGGCGGCTCTGGCAGAAGCGCGCAAAGCCGAGGGCAGGACAGGCACTAATCCGCCGGTTGGCTGCGTTCTTATCTCCCCTGATAATAAGCTCATCGCCGCAGGGCATACGATGCCTAACGGAAGGCCCCATGCGGAGGCTGTCGCACTTGCTGAGGCAGGGTCTGCAGGGCTGGCGCATAGGGTGGTCGGCGGCACAGCTTATGTTACCCTTGAGCCTTGCGCGCATCATGGCAAGACACCGCCTTGTGCAGAGGCATTGCGCGATGCTGGCATTGCCCGCCTTGTCTATGCTCTTAACGATCCGGATGAACGGGTTAATGGCAAGGGGATTGCGTGTTTGCGTGCGGCATCTGTTGAAATAGCATCTGAATTTATGACAGAATCTGCTTTAGATATCACTTCAGGGTTTATTTATAATAAACTGAAAAACAGACCTTTTTTTACATCAAAGATTGCGACAAGTGAGGATGGCTTTATTGCTAAGGCTGCAGGCGAGCAATATTGGCTAACGGGCGATGTATCCCGGCGGTTTGTGCATGATTTGCGCAGTAGGGTTGATGCTGTTTTAACTGGTAGTGGCACAGTTCTGGCAGACAACCCGCAAATGACCTGCCGGGTACCGGGGATAGGCCACCAGCCGCATCGTATTATTCTGGATAGTAGCGCCAGAGTGCCACTTTCCTCTCATCTTGTGCGTGATGCGTCTGATATTCCGGTGCTCATAATCCATGGGGACGCCGCTGATAGAACGCGTTTGAGCGCGCTTGCAGCATGCGGGGTTGAACTTATTCATTGTCGGGGTGATGGCAGCATAAAATTAGACTGGCTTGCAGGGATTCTGGCATCGCGCGGTTATCAGCATGTCTTAATTGAAGCGGGTACAATCTTAAATACTGCTTTTCTTCATGCAGGCCTTACCGATAGGATTTACTGGCTGAAAAGTCCTGAAATTCTTGGTGAGGGTGTTTCGAGCGTGATGAGCAAGATAGCCAATGCCGGAATAAATTCGGATGCTACTATGGATTTTGGCCCCACTGCGACTTATGTAAGGACTAGGTCTGCTAATCTGGGAGGAGATAATTTGTCCTGTTGGCAGTCTGATAGCTTAATAACCCGCCATTCCGCCCCTGATAAAGAAGAGCGATAGTCCCATGTTTACCGGAATTATCACAGCGCGCGGCGAAATCGTGGATATTCAGTCCGATGGTGACTGGGTGTTTACCATTGCAACACCATGGGACTGTCAGGTAATCGATATTGGGGCGTCTATTGCATGCTCTGGTGTCTGTCTTACGGTAACCAAGCGTGATGCGCGGCATTTTGTTGTTGCTGTTTCGGCTGAAACCCTGTCTCGAACATCACTGGGACGCTGGAAGGTTGGCAGCCAAATCAATCTTGAACGTGCGCTCAAAGTAGGCGATGAGCTTGGTGGTCATATTGTTTCAGGCCATGTTGATTGTCTAGCGCAAGTAACAGCATGTAGTGCGATCGACGATTCTCACCGGTTAGATATCGAAATTCCCGCGGCATTTGCNGGCTTTGTTGCTGAAAAAGGGTCGGTTTGTCTTGACGGCGTATCGCTCACGGTTAATGAAGTAGGCCCAAGTAATTTTAATGTTAATATAATTGACCATACATGGCAGCAGACAACATTGGGTGCGGTTGAGACCGGGTCCGTGTTGAATATGGAAATCGATATGCTGGCGCGTTATATGGCGCGTCTTCTGCAGGTACAAAAATAGGTAGTCTTACTCACATGACACAATCCGCTCCTACGATAACCTCTGATGAGGGCCTGTCACCAATTGAAGAGGTGATAGAAGATGCGCGTCTTGGAAAATTATTCATCCTTGTTGATGANCAGAATCGCGAAAATGAAGGTGATTTATGCGTCATCGGAGAATATGCGGATGCAGAGGCTGTTAATTTCATGGCAAAATATGGCCGTGGACTAATTTGCCTTGCTCTGACACGCGATCGTACCGAAGAATTAGGCCTTGCGATGATGGATACGCGCAATCAGTCACGCCATCAAACAGCCTTTACCGTCTCAATCGAAGCTCGCGAAGGCGTGACAACCGGTATTTCAGCAGCTGATAGAGCGCAGACAATACAGACTGCCATCGACCCTCTTTGCAATGACCGCGATATTACGACACCGGGCCATGTCTTCCCGCTTGTGGCGCGTGATGGCGGTACATTGGTCAGGGCCGGGCATACAGAAGCCGTGGTTGATATTGCGCGTTTGGCCGGTAGCACCGCGCCATCAGGTGTGATTTGTGAGATTATGAAAGATGATGGGTCTATGGCCCGCTTGTCAGACCTTGTCTCTTTTGCTGAGGAGCATGACCTTAAAATTGGTGCAATTGCTGATCTGATTGCGTGGCGCCGCCGAAATGAAACGCTTGTCTCACGGCTGACTGAAACTGTGATTGAAACAGAGTTTGGTGGTAGCTGGCGTTTGATGGTGTATCGTAATGATATTACAGAGGTTGAGCATCTGGTGATGATCAAAGGCACTGTAGATACTGAAAAACCAGTATTGGTGCGGATGCACGCGCTTGACCTGATGGTTGATTTGCTGGGCGAAGAGAGTTCGCATCGGCGTCATGGCGAGCTTCAGCGTGCAATGCAGATTATTGCAGATGAAGGTGCCGGCGTTATTGTTTTGCTCAGAGATGGCGCATCGTCAGGCTTGTCCCAGCTTATTGCAACGCGAATGGGTGACGATAAGTCTGGATCGCACGAGCTTCGAGATTACGGGGTTGGCGCTCAGATATTGAATGATTTGAATATCACGGATATGGTGCTGCTATCCAATTCAAAACCGACTGTTATCGGGCTTGATGGATATGGGCTATCGATTTCTGGCTGGAAGCCGATTTCATAATAATAAAGGCAAATTTCGGCTTACTGGTGAGCTGAAGAGACGGCTTAGGCCTATTTTGTCTGATTTAACAAGCAGGGATATTGCGTCTATGCCGTTTCATTTTCTGATTATTGAGGCAGGGTTCTATCAAGACCTTGCGTCGGCCCAGCGCGCAGGCGCCGTTCAGGCACTTGAAGCAGAGGGTGTAAGTTATGATATTATTTCTGTCCCCGGCGCTCTTGAAATCCCTGCTGCGCTGAAAACAGCACATCTTAGCGAAACCCATTTTGATGGATATGTTGCGCTTGGCTGTGTTATTCGCGGGCAGACATCCCATTATGATACGGTGTGTTCTGAATCAGCACGTGGGCTAATGGATCTTAGCATTCAGCATGACCTTGCCATCGGCAATGGCATTCTTACCGTTGAAAATGCTGAACAAGCATGGGAACGCGCTGATAAAGACAAGCTTAATAAAGGCGGCGGTGCTGCACTGGCAGCGCTCGCTATGGCACGTCTGAAAGCAGATTTCACCTCTCAGCTATTATCAGCAGGTACATCATGAGTAGCGATAAAGTTTCAAGTAAAGCGAGCCCTACAGCTGCTAAGAAAGGTGAGGGAAATCTTCGCCCAACAGCGGTACGTAAGCGCGCTGCAGCAAGACTTGCTACTGTTCAGCTTGGCTATGAGATAGAAATGACAGGCCGAGATATTCTTGAAGCCATACCTGAGTTTCTCACGCATTATGCTGACGATATTGCCCGCCAGCTCAAAGTGAACAAGCTGGATGAAGACCATTTTCAGGCCTTAACAATGGGTGTGCATGCACAATTAAAATTGCTCGACCGTATGATTGACGAATCGCTTGATGAGGGCTGGAGCCGCGAACGTCTGGCGCGACATGATATTTGTATTTTGCGCGCCGGCATCTGCGAATTAATGGATATGCCTCATATCCCTGTGCGGGCAGTCCTATCAGAATATGCCGGTATGGCAGAGGTCTTCCAGTCGGATGTTGCCTTTATCAATGCTGTTATGGACCGTCATGCCCGTATTCTCCGGACAGAAGAATTAGCGGCACAGAAATAAAGGCCAGAAATAAAGGCCAGAAGTAAAGGCCAGAAATAAACTGGATAAGGGCGCCATCTGGTTAAAAAAGCGAGCCTTGCTTTGGCTATTGCGGTTTTCCGATATTTGAGAAAATCTGCTCTGCTACCCCGAAATTATCACCTGGTGTAGGCGTTTTAGCGTCTAGCTTTGTTACCGCGATGTCGTCGTCGATTGACCGAATTTCTAACGCCTGAAGAATATCATTTTCATCAAGGGTTAGAACAAGCAAGGAACGGCTTACCGTTTCTGAATATCCGGCAACCTCTGTTTCCATTACTTGATTATTATAATAGATTTTCCTCGATCCGAAGGCGCCATCGAAACTCGGCTTTCCAAACATAATTAAAACATCACTAAGACTTGTCTCTCCTGGAACAAGTAAATCAAGTTTGGCTTGCTCAAGGGTATGTCCATGCGTTGATATTTGGGATGAGCATCCAGAAAAGAGTGTAAGGCTCATAACAAGAGCAAGACTGGAAAACAGAGATAAAAGTTTCATTAAAGGGGCCATTTCATCGGGAAGAGAAGCTGATTTTCAATTTCTTATAAGTGATAACTACGCTCTTGTGATGTCTTATGATAGACGTAAGGCATTCATTACGGGTATAATTGCCGCGGGATGGCGTGTAGGTCAAATTTTTTGGGTAGGTGAATGCTTTTTTCATTATTTTCGCGACGGAAACAGACATCAGATAATGCTACCAGAGAGCCGGCTGAAGCGCTGTATCAAATGGCGTTGTCAACCAGCAGAACGCCGTCATTCTATCTGGAATATGGCGCCGAAGATACCATTGATGGCCGGTTTGATGTGCTCTGTCTTTGTGTATCGCTCGTTATGTATCGCTTGCGCAAAATTGTGCGCCAGCAAGGTGATGCATCACAGAGTGCACAAGACATAAGCCAAAAACTCTATGATATTATGTTTGCAGATATGGACCTTACATTGCGCGAAATGGGTGTCGGTGACCTTGGTGTTGCCAAACGGGTTAAGATTATGTCTGAAGCGTTTGCGGGCCGCCTTGCAGCCTATAGTTCTGCCTTTGATGAGTTAGATGCCAGCACGCTCGCTACGGCATTTGCCCGTAATATAGGGCGGCGCGAGCAGGCAGGAGATGCTGAGTTAAAACTTGCCTCTCTTATCCTTGGGACAATTACTAAATTGGAAAATTGTGAAGATGATTTGTTCTTGTCGGGTACGCTAGACCTGCGGGATATCGCAATTTCCTGATGATGAGGGGATGACTGGCCCTTTTTTTAATGTTTCTGATGAATGGAAGAATATGTAATGAGTAGTGAATCCCTCGTTTTCTCAACAGGGCTGTCGGTAGAGGCTGAAACAATCAGACGTGGCACACCGCTGCGCCTTACGCTTTCGCTCACGCCAGCAGATGAAGCGTCACTGGCAGAACGATTTGATTTTTTATCAGTTTCTGAGGTAAGTGGATCGGCAACGTTAAAATTATGCGCCACTCTTTGCTGGGAGCTCACAGCCAAGGTTAAAGCAAGGATTGAGCAAGCTTGTGTTGTTAGTGGCGAGACTGTGGTAACCTATCTCACCTTCGATGTTTTGGAGCGGTTTGTTCCTGAAAGTGAGGAAATTGAAGAAATTGATGCAACAGGTGTAGATGTTGAACGTCTTCACGATGGTCATATCCCGATAGGGGATGCTATTTCTCAGGCAATTGCTATTTGTGCGCCTGCTTATCCACGGAGCGAAGCCGCCCCTATCCTTGAAGAACCAGAGGTTGAGCGAGATAATAATCCGTTCGCAAAACTTTCTGAATTGAAAAAGTAGTTTAAAATATTATGGTTCACGGAACAAATGAGGGGACTGCTACAGTGACATCAAAACCACGCATTTCACTGGACGCGATGGGGGGCGATAAAGCGCCTGAGGTCGTTATTCAGGGTGCAGAGCGTGCACTGGAAGGCAATCCGAACCTTGAGCTAATCTTAGTTGGTGACCAGGATCAACTGAACCCGCTTCTGAAAAAAACGCGCCTTCTGAAGAATGTCGTGCGTATTATTCATACCGATGAAGCTGTTGACCCGACGGCAAAAGTCTCTCAGGCATTACGGTCTGGCAAAAACACATCAATGTGGAAAGCCATTGAGCTGGTGAATAATGGTGAGGCTGATGCGGTTGTATCGGCAGGAAACACTGGCGCGTTGATGGCAATGTCAAAACTTCAACTACGGATGATTGAGGGCGTCACACGGCCAGCCATTGCGAGCTTTGTGCCGACACAAAATGGTCGTTGTTGTATTCTTGACCTTGGGGCTAACCTTGAATGTGATGAACATAATCTTGTTCAATTTGCTATTATGGGAAGCGCCTTTAGCCGGTTTTTGCAAAATATCGATCGCCCGACTGTTGGTTTATTGAATGTGGGCGAGGAAGACCAAAAAGGGTTTGATTATTTGCGTGCAGCTGCCGAGACACTGCGCCGCGATGACTTGCCTGTTAATTATGTTGGTTTTGTTGAAGGCTCAGACTTTAGTTCTGGGACCGTGGATGTCATTGTAACAGACGGGTTTACCGGTAACATTGCTCTGAAAACAGCGGAAGGTGTTGCCCAACTCGTCAGAGCTTTTCTGCGCCGCGCTTTTGCTGCCAATATCTTTACAAAAATTGCCTATCTATTTGCGCGGCCTGCGCTTGCAAGGGTTCGCTCAATGATTAACCCAAATGCTTATAATGGCGCTGTATTCCTTGGGTTGAATGGTATTTCTGTTAAATCGCATGGTGGAACGAACGCCTTTGGTTATGCCAATGCTATTGGCGTTGCAGCAGACATGGTGAAGAACGGATATCTTCCCGAGGTCAGTCAGGCAATTGCCAAAGCGAATCTTATCCTAAACGAGGAAAAAAGAGACGAGAATGGGTAATCCTATTAGCCTGCCATCGATATTAATGGTTGGTGTTGGTGGCTGTCTTCCTGCGCGGCTTGTGAGCAATGATGAACTTGCTAAAACTGTTGATACGTCTGATGAGTGGATTCAACAACGCACTGGCATAAAACAGCGCTATCTTGTTGAAGATGAGCGGACATCTGACCTTGCTGTTGGGGCAGCTAGGCAAGCCCTTAAGCATGCCGGGCTCAGTGCAGATGATATCGATATTATCGTACTGGCAACAACTACGCCGAATGATACATTTCCGTCCACAGCATCAGTGGTGCAGAAGGATTTGGGCGCGTTTAATGCCTTTGCCTTTGATATTCAGGCTGTATGTGCAGGTTTTGTCTATGCCCTTGGGGTGGCAGAATCACTTTTGAAAACAGGGCAGGGTAAAAGAGCCCTTGTGATCGGAGCAGAATCATTCTCCAAATTACTTGATTGGGACGATAGAACAACCTGCGTTCTGTTTGGCGATGGAGCAGGGGCTGTTATTCTTGAGGCGGGCGCGCCTGTTGATGATTGGGGGGTGCTGTCATCTGTACTGCATACAGATGGGCGATATCGCGATATTTTATATGTCGATGGCGGACCATCCGAAACAGGGACAGTCGGACATGTGCGGATGAAAGGGCCAGATGTATTCAAACATGCTGTTGAAAAGCTCTCCTCCGCCCTTGATGAAGCGCTCACAAAGGCAGATAAGACGCCAGATGAGATAGACTGGCTTGTACCGCATCAGGCAAATCTTCGTATTATCAATGGGATGCAGAAAAAACTTGGTCTCGATCCACAAAAAGTTGTCCGCACTGTCTCAGAACACGCCAACACGTCCGCTGCATCTATTCCGCTTGCCTTGAATACGGCAGTTCGTGATGGGCGCATTCAGTCTGGCCATGTTCTGGCATTCGAAGCGATTGGCGGCGGTTTATCATGGGGCGCCTCTATTGTGCGCTTCGGCAGACCATCCTAGACCACCCTTTATAAGGATAGGGGCAGATAAACTGATAATTTCAGTGCGATGAGCGTGTTGACGACCTTATTTGTCGGTGATAACGTTATCAAATGACAAAGACCGTAACCAGAAATGAACTTGCGAATGCTGTCCATCAGCAGATTGGGCTTTCTCATAATGAGTCAGCTCAGCTTGTTGCATCAGTTCTCGAAGAAGTGTCACGCAGTCTTGAGCAAGGCGATTCGGTTAAATTATCGTCCTTTGGTACATTTTCAGTCCATTCAAAGAATGAGCGTATTGGCCGGAATCCTAAAACGGGCGTTGAAGCGCGTATTAGCCCCCGCCGTGTTTTGTCATTTAGGCCGTCTAATCTGATGAAAAAGCGGATTAACCCTGAGTGATGGCTGATAAAGCTGCAGGCGCATTCCAGACAATTTCTGAAGTATCATCTACCCTTGATTTGCCAGCCCATGTGCTGCGATTCTGGGAAACGAAATTTATGCAATTAAAGCCGATGAAACGCAGTGGTGGTCGTCGCTATTATCGCCCCGAAGATATCGAAATTCTGCAATCTATCAAAGCATTGCTCTATCAAGAAGGCTTTACCATCAAAGGGGCGCAAAAGGCGCTGTCTTTGCGTAAGTCATCGCCTGCGAAGGCCCCTGAGGCACGTGGTGATGCGATAGCTGATAAAGCTCCGCCTGCAAATAATATGGCTCAGGCGTTAGCCCTGCTTGATGATGCCGATAAGCGCCTTGATAGGCTATTGCTAGCAGCCTCCTAACAGGCGCCCGGCTGTTTCTTGCCCTCACCGACATCCTTTTTTCTGTCTTGTGCTTGCACCGGCAAAGCTGTGTCCGCTATAAAGGGAGCATGTCGGAGCGTAGCGCAGTCTGGTAGCGTATCAAGCTGGGGGCTTGGGGGTCGGGGGTTCGAATCCCTCCGCTCCGACCATTTTTTTCTATCACACTAATATCACGCAGCGTTTCATACCCTGCACAGGCCATTAGCATGTTTATGCATATTGTCCCACTATATCCTCCACAAAGAAGGTGGCGCGGATCTTTTAAGTTGAGAAAGAGGTATGGTCAGCTCTCGAGATATGCAGGCTTAATGCCTTGGTCGATAGTACTGTTTCAAGGCAGAAGCAACTAACGCTTGTAATAAGGGCTATAATGGTGCTCGCCAGAAACCCTGATGCTGTATTTGTCATGAACTGGTATGAGAAAAACAGTGCAAACAGGTTTAGAATAAACGAAACACCTGCGAAAAATAGCGAAAATTTGACGAGCGTCATTCTTGTTTTCAACACCCGTAACTCTCTCAGAAGCAATCCTTTTTCACCCTGACGATTCTCAACAGCTTCGATTTGGGTAAAAATATTCCGCATTAACCCGGCAAGCGATGTGTACCGAAAATTAAGGGCGGCAATTGCCAAGGGGATGGCGGGAAAGAGTGTACCTACAGCCTCTAAAATCATCATTCTCTCATTTGGTTCGTAAAAAATATGCCTCTTAATGGCCCGCACACCAAAACTGGGGGGAGGGGTGTGGGGCCATTATAGAGTGAAACGCTTTATCTGGAGGAATGTGCGTTTTTGTCGTGCGGAAGAAGATTAGCCCGTGAGCCACCGTCTCCCGCAAGCCTAATTTACATATTATAGCGAAAACCTATACTGCTAAAAATGCGTCGTAGCAGTGCAAAAAATGCACACCCCAAAGGATGTCTCCTGCTCAGCATCTTCATTCATGCATGCTGCCTTTGTTTTCTTCTTTAATCCTTGGTAAATCACGCTATCATCATCTGAGTTTTCATAGATTGTTTTTCAAAAGGGTACGTTCATGGGCAGCCAATTATTTTCTCCTATCACGCTTGCAGAAATAGAACTTCGTAATCGTGTCATTGTGGCGCCGATGTGTCAGTATAGTGCTGAGGCTGGGAATGCGACTGACTGGCATTTGATGCATTTAGGCCAGTTTGCTGTCTCTGGTTTTGGGCTTATCATCACCGAAGCTGTTGGTGTTGAGATGTCAGGCCGAATTTCACCTGGATGTCTGAGCTTATGTACCGATGAGCATGAAGCAACGCTGAAGCGGGTTGTTGATTTTTGTCATAATTTTGGTAATTCGCGAATGGGTATCCAGCTCGCGCATGCCGGCCGGAAAGCTTCAACAGACCTTCCCTGGTTGGGCGGCAAGCCTATTGCGTCGTCAGACCCGCGTGGCTGGGCGACTGAAGGGCCATCTGCTATCCCATATGCAGCTGAGGGCTGGGAAGAGCCAGCGGCGCTGGATGATGCCGGTCTATCACGCATAAAGCAGGCCTTTGTTGATGCAACAATCCGCGCTGACAGAATTGGTTTTGATGTTGCGGAGTTACATGCCGCACATGGCTATCTGCTACATCAGTTTTTATCTCCGTTAAGCAATCTTCGTAATGACCAATATGGTGGTAGTCTTGAAGACCGGATGCGGTATCCTTTGGAAATATTTGATGCTGTGCGGGCTGTCTGGCCAAAACATAAGGCTCTGGGTGTCCGTTTTTCAGCAACAGACTGGGTAGAACGCTCAAGCTGGGACCTTTCAGAATCAACGCAGTTTGCTGCCGCTTTAAAGGCACGTGGCTGTGATTTTATTGATGTATCAAGTGGCGGCAACTCTGCTGAACAGCAGATTGACGTAGGTCCGGGCTATCAGACGGGATTTGCAGCTGACATTAAGCGTGCAACAGGCTTGCCGACAATGGCTGTGGGACAGATTACAGAACCAAAGCAGGCTGAAGCCATTTTGCGTTCAGGTCAGGCTGATATGATCGCCATTGCACGCGGCGCGCTCTATAATCCGCGCTGGGCATGGCATGCAGCAGAAGCCTTAAATGCTGATGCAGCTTACGCACCTCAATATATGCGGACAAACAGAGCCTTGCGCGGCCTTCCTATTCCGGGCAATCCACCTGTTGCAACAAAATAACAATAATGGAGCGCTTTTAGCGTGTTATTTTAGCCTAAGGAGAGTGAATGATGGCGGCAGAATTATGGAAAGGGCAGGCTTTTAGTGTAAGTCATGCCGATGGAACAGGCCTTGGTGCGGCGCAAGATGCTGGTGGATTTGAGGGCGGCCTTAGGGCTTTTTTTGAATATCGTGACCTCGGGATAAAAACAGCAACCGCAGGTAAGTTTGTGGCACATGTTATCAGAGCTGTTCCCGGTCGACATACTGAACCGCAATGGCATAAGCATGACCTTGATTTTCAGATGGTCTATATCCTTAAAGGCTGGGTAACCTTTGAATATGAAGGGCAGGGAGAGGTCATCATGCGCGCCGGCACCGCAACATTACAGCCGCCCGGTATGCGTCACCGTGAAATATCACATTCGGATGATCTAGAACTGATTGAAATCTGCTCTCCAGCTGAATTTGTAACAGAGATGACAGACGCCCCTTAAAATAGTTTCATAGAGGCAAGCATCACAGGTGCCAGCGCGGCTAAAAGCAGCCCTGCCATGATGATGTTAAAAAGGCGTAATTGGCGCTGGTTTTCAAGCAGGCGGCCAATCATGCTACCTGCATAAGACCATAAGGCAGTCGATGTTATGGTAACAAAGACGAATACGCCAGCAATGGCAATGTGAGTTATTGATAGGCTGTCTGAGACGTCTGTATAGGCTGTAATGGCGCTAACAATAACGATCACAGCCTTTGGGTTAACCATCTGGAAAATAGCGGCAGACCAAAAGCCTATTGGCTGGGATGCGGTTGTTATGCTGGCGCTCTCATCAGAGACCGTCTGCGGCGCTGTTGCGGTTGCAATCTTCCAACAAAGATAGAGCAGAAAACAAAAAGCAGCATAACGCGCAGTATTATAGATGAGCGGGAAGGCGGAGAATAATTCGTTAAGCCCAAGAAGCCCGGCAACAACCATCAGATTAAAGCCAACAGTAATCCCTAAAATATGGGGCCATGTTGCCCGAAAGCCAAAGGTTGCAGCAGATGCAGCAAGCATCATATTATTGGGACCGGGTGTGAAAGCTGAGATAACGGCAAACAGGCAAAAAGACGCAAAATTTGAAACTTCCATAACGCCCTTACCATTGCTTTACGTGGCTGTTTTATTGCCAAGACTTATCGGCCTGACTGTGCCTTGTACCTAACTGTGCCGCGTGTTTTTTATGCTGTCAAACAGCGAAAATAACGCTTTATTGCGCCTGTCTTACCAAACAGCTTATTTTTTGTAACCATAGCATATCACAATATTCGCGCGCTTTGTCTTTGGTTATGGCAGCTGTTTGCACTCTAAAGAAACGCGATCCAGAAGCGATTACATGCTCTTCTACGTGAAGGGTTTTAGAGGTGAAGGCGTTTGGAAATTTCTGAATGAGAAGGTCACGTGAGCTCTCTGCACGTTTTTGCGAGGAAAATGACGCAAGCTGGGCGAGATACCCCCCTTTTACCTGCGCTGAAAGAGACGTCAGCGCCACCGGCTTTGCAGGCCTTTGTTTTGGCATGCTTTTGGAGAGTACTGGTTCAGGTGCACGCATCGAGGCCAGCATCGAAGAAATGACCTTTGCTGCCGCCGTTTCAGCTGACTTTCCCGATATCTTGTCTCCAGATGTTTTATTTCCCGGTGTTTTATTTGATGTCTTGACGGACGTTTTAGGCATTTCAGGCTGATTTTGTGCTGTCATGGCTGATTTATTCATAAGGTAGGCTAATTGGGGAAAGCGCGTCAGAATCACAGCGTCTCCCTTGGCATAGATAGCAAGACAATATGTCCTAACCAATGTGGTAATCCTGTCGCGTCCCGTTTTAAGGGGGTCGCCACCTTGCTGGGCAAGGTCAATCGGGGCGATTGGCGCTAGTAACGAGGAGAGAACCCATTCGCGGTAGTCCGAGACAAACACGTCAATATCGGCTGAATTTGCCGCTGTCCCGGTTTCCATCTCTGACGCTTTGAGGATGATGCTGCCGGAATATTTTCGCCGTTCAGACCATAACATACCTAAGTCGGGGTTAAGAATGGATTGGCTTTCCATCAAGGCTGCGAAGCTTGCACATACCGCACCCTGTTCAGCAAGGTTGCCGTAGGTTTTCCAGGTTTCAAGTTTAATCGCTGCTGAAGCAGGTGAATGTGAGGCGATAAATAATACAGTCAGCAAGAGCGAAATAGATCTGAAAATCTGCAACATTACGACCCTAAAACCCAAAATTAAAAACACCCAAATAACAACGAGACATGTTACTCCATCTCAAAACATAGCAATAATGATGCCGTTTTAGCGCCTATTTGAAGGCGTAAACTGACTGGCATCCATGGCAGCGCGGATAAGGGCGCGCGCTTTATTATGACATTCATCAAACTCAGATTTTTCTTGAGAATCATAAACAATGCCAGCGCCGGCCTGTACATGCATCACACCATCTTTGATGACAGCCGTTCGCAAGGCAATACAGCTATCAAGCTCTCCTGCAGCGCTAATATACCCTACCGCCCCAGCATAGATGCCACGTCTATCAGGCTCTAGCTCGTCGATAATTTCCATGGCTCTGATTTTTGGCGCGCCAGACACAGTGCCCGCAGGGAATCCGGCAATAAGAGCATCAATGACATCACATTCATCACGAATTTGTCCCCGCACCTCAGAGGCGATATGCATAACATGGCTATAATATTCAACTTCGAAATTAGAAATAACCCGCACTGAGCCGGGCTTTGAGACACGGCCAACATCATTACGGCCCAAATCAAGCAGCATCAGATGTTCTGAGCGTTCTTTCACGTCAGCCATTAAATCAGCTGCATGAGCAGCATCTTCTTCAGGCGTTGCGCCGCGGGGGCGTGTGCCTGCAATGGGACGGATTGTCACTTCACCGCCGCGCAATCGCACTAATATTTCAGGGCTAGAGCCAACAATCGAGACATCACCCAACGCAAAATGAAACAGAAAGGGGGATGGGTTCAGACGCCGCAGGCTCCGATAAAAAGTAAATGTTGGCAGGGTAAAGGGAAATGAGAAACGTTGTGAGAGGACAACTTGAAAAATATCACCGGCGGTAATATAGTCCCGCGCCTTTTTGACCATCTCATAGAAACGGTTCTGGCTCACATTGCTTTGCGGGATAATGTCAGGCGTATCAGCGGGCTGCTCATAGCTATGCGGGATGGCATCATAAAGTCGTTCTTCTGTTTCATCCAAGCGGGCTTGGGCGTCATTCCATGCCTCGGTTGGTGATGCCCAACTAGCGGGGCGGATAGGAACGGCAAGCGTAATGCTATCTTTTAACCGGTCAAAAATGGCGATTACCGAGGGGCGCATAAGCACGGTATCAAAAACACCGAGAAGATCTGGATTATTATCGGGTACTTTTTCAACGTGACGAATCATGTCATAGCCAAGGTAACCAAACAGGCCGGATGCCATCGGCGGCAAGGGGGCTGTATTGGGCATTTCGCTCTCTTTCATGAGCGCGCGCAATGAAACAAGGGGAAGCTGGTCATCAGGTGAAAATGCTGTCAGGTCTGTTTCAGCCTGCCGATTAATTTCAACCTTGTTGCCTGAACAGCGCCATAGCAGGTCTGGTTTCAGGCCAATCACTGAGTAGCGCCCGCGCACTTCCCCGCCTTCAACAGATTCAAGGAGGCAATGATAATCCTGCCCGTCAGCCAGCTTCATCATGGCCCCAACAGCTGTCTGGGTGTCCGCAATGAGCGTACGATAGACAATGTGATTCTGAGACTCAGCAAAACGCGTAGCACTCTGTGCTTCAGTAAGGTGAGAAAATTCTTCTAACGGGGGCATTTCAGCCATAATGAGACAGACCTTTGTGACGCTACGACAAATGAGTGTTTATTGGCCTAGAGAGCCGATAAGAGCTTGTTGAACCGGAGCTGCATTCACCTCTAGCTTATGCGTCTCAGACAATGATAAGGCCATAGCAGAGGCGATATCATTGCGGACAAGATCGTTAAACCCGTCCAGCAGACGCACCGCAAATTCTTCGGCCTCTTTATCATCAGCTGGCATGATTTCATCGGTGCGAATTACCACAACATCCCTGCCTGTTTCCACAAGCTGAATCTCACCTTTTTTCTGACCAAAAGCGGCTGCTGCCATCAGGCTGGACGCACTATGGTCAAGGCCTGCACCAGACCGGCTGAAAGGTTCGGTAAGAATGCTATCTGCAAACCCATCATCACCGCGCGCCATAGCCTCTGTGGCACTGGTGATGGCTGCAATAAACGCCTGTTCTGTCGTCCAGTCCGCAATAGCGCGCACCTTAACCTCGTTGAGAGGGCGGGTGCGTGATGCTGTTTCATTTGTTGGCTGGATAACAAAGAAGCTGTCATCAACTGATTCGATCACCGTTGACATCTCATCTATCTCAAGCGCCCAGGCTTGGCCCAGAAACAACGTATCNGAGGTGAGGTCATTGGCGTCTTCTACCTGATAAATACCGCCATCTATTGTCAGACCGTTCCGGTCAATATCTGANATGCGAATAACTGATGTTCCTATCAGCGCGGCAGCTTCAGAAAGGCTCGCGCCGGTGCCAAAAGCATCTTCGATTTTGGTTACATGGTCATAGATTAAATCAATCGCCTGCTCTGACTGCAGGGCTGCGATAATGGCAGGCCTCACATCATCTAAGCTAACATCACTGGCAGCCTCGATACTGTCAATCATCGCAATATGATAGCCAAATGCTGAGCTAATCGGCCCAAAGGCTTTGCCGATTTCGGCGTCAAACGCTGCTTCGGCAAGTTCATCGGCAAGTTCCTCACGGCGAACAATACCAAGGGTTACATCACCTTCTGTCCAATTCAAGCGTGCTGATGCAACGTCATTGAACGCTGTTCCTGATGTGACGTCAGATAAGGCGGCGCGCGCTTCTTCTTCGGTATCGAACACCATTTGGCGAACAGCGCGGCGTTCTGGTGTGACAAAGTCATCCCGGCGAATCTCAAAGCTTGAGACAATATCTTCTTCGCGCGGTGTAATGGTATTCTGAATTCGGTCAGCAGACAGGAAGATTACATCAAAGCTGCGAAGATCTGGCGCATCATACTGGGACTGCCGTTCTGTGAACCAAGAGCTCAATGTACTATCTTGTGGGGCAGAAATACTTTCCGGCGCAGGGGTAAAGGTAAGGTAGCTCGCTTGGCGTTGCTCAAGCTGGTAGGCTGACACTTGCGTGGCTGTTGCGGTGGCGAAAATACCGCCATCTGTAATGGGGCCGATAATCTGGGTCACTTCAAGAGCGCTTGATAATTTTTCAAGGTAGCTTTCTTCGGTAAAGCCAGAGCTACGAAGAGTTTGCAGGAAGCGGCCTTCTGCAAACTGGCCAAGCTCATCTTTGAATTGGGGATCGCTGGCAATCGAGTCGCGCTTCATATCGCGCGTGACAGTTACGCCAAGCCTGTCAGCTTCTGCTCCAAACAATGTTTCACGAGCCAGGCTGCCAATAACTTCGTTTAGCAGGCCAGCTTGAATGGCTTCACCAACGTTAAGGCCGCGCCCTGTGACCCTGCGACTGCGCTCAAATTCATTCGCAGCTTCTTCAATGCCGACTTTTCTGTCTCCGGCACTAACAGCATTATTGCCGCCGGATAAAAATCCGCCACTTAAGTCCCCCACACCCCACAGCGCAAACCCTGCTGCAAGAAAAAGAAGAAAAAGCTTCATGATAGGGGATTTAGCCCCTTCGCGCATTGACCGTAGCATAATGTCATCCTGACCGGAATTAAGGTAAAGTATCAGATGGAAACCTGTTTCAGCCTGCATTATAGTAAAGGCGCAGGCTGTCCTGCAATCTTAAAACGTGTTCTAGCCTAAAACGTTTATCAGCCTAAAACATATTTTCAAATAGTCCTGCCACAATTAGCCAGAAAAGACAAAGAGGGTTTAATGATTATTGCTGCTAACTGGAAGATGAACCTATCGCGCCAAAATGCAGGTGATTTGCTAAAATCTTATCGTGATATATCTGCTGATGCTTCAGCCAGTCTTATCACGTTTGTTCCTGCCTGTTATTTAGCGCTTGCCGAAGATGTTTTGAGCAAAACATCTGTGCAATTTGGCGCTCAGGACTGCCATGCTGCAGAAAAAGGTGCGTTCACGGGCGATATTTCAGCATCAATGATTGCTGATTTTGGGGCTGGCTGGGTGTTGTGCGGTCATTCTGAGCGTCGCCAGTATCATGCAGAAACAGATAATCTTATTGCAGAGAAGATGACGCAAGCAGCGCAATCAGGCCTAAATGCCATATTTTGTGTTGGTGAGAGCCATGAAGACAGGCTGTCTGGCGCGTCTGTTGATGTTGTCACGCGCCAGCTTACCACAACACTTCAGCACTGGCAGGCGGCACGAGGCGGCCGCAGCACGCAGTCGCTGGTGATTGCATATGAGCCTATTTGGGCGATTGGCACGGGGCTTGTTGCCTCACTAGAGCAGATATCGGAGATGCATGCTGGCGTAAAAGCCTGTATTGCGGGGCTGGGCATTACAGCGCCGGTGCTTTATGGCGGTTCGGTGAAGCCAGATAATGCAGCTGATATCTTCGCGCTGGCAGATGTTGATGGTGCATTAGTTGGCGGCGCGTCGCTTGATGCTGAAGGGTTTTCCCAGATTGTGGCAGCGGCTCGCTAGACAGTCACTATGATTGTCTGTTTTTAGCCTTTACCTCAGCTAGGCTTTAAGCTAAATAAAAGCGTCTCTATTTAATGCGCGTCCTTGTTTGCGGTAATCTTGACGTTAGTCTTGTTTAGTGTGAACGCCTTAGTCTATTTTTTGAGGTATCATGACCACTATTCTTTTGACCATCCATATTTTAATCGCCATCGCGCTTGTTGGCTCTGTCTTACTGCAGCGCAGTGAAGGCGGCGGCCTTGGTATTGGCGGGTCTCAAGGCGGGTTCATGACTGCAAGAGGGACAGCAAATTTAATGTCCCGGGCAACTGCAATTTTAGCGGCCTGTTTCTTTGCGACATCGATTGGCCTTGCCATTATTGCTGGCGCAGGAACATCATCAGGGTCAATTGTGGATGAAGTTATTTCCTCAACGCCGACAGAACCTGTTGTGCCCGCTGGGCCGACTGTACCAACCGGACAGTAAACTCATGAATTTTAGGTATGCTTCTTTAACCACCATGTCAGAACGGAGATGGTGCCTGTGACCCGTTTTATCTTTATTACTGGCGGCGTTGTCTCATCCCTTGGGAAAGGGCTTGGCTCTGCTGCTCTTGCCGCTTTGCTTCAGGCGCGCGGTTATTCAGTGCGGTTACGTAAACTTGATCCCTATCTGAATGTAGACCCCGGAACAATGTCACCTACCCAGCATGGTGAGGTGTTTGTGACCGATGATGGGGCTGAAACTGACCTTGATCTTGGCCATTATGAACGCTTTACCGGGGTGCATACACGCAAAACTGATAATGTTACCACTGGGCGTATCTATTCAGATGTGTTGGCGCGCGAGCGGCGCGGTGATTATCTCGGCGCTACGATTCAGGTTATTCCGCATGTAACTGATGCTATCAAAGCCTTTGTGCGAAATGATTTAAGCGCTGAAGATTTTGTTTTATGCGAAATTGGCGGCACTGTTGGCGATATTGAATCGCTACCATTTCTGGAAGCCATAAGACAGATTGGAAACGAGCTTGGTCGCTCACAAGTCTGTTTTATCCATGTAACCCTTATTCCCTACATCAAAGCAGCAGGCGAGCTTAAAACCAAGCCAACCCAGCATTCTGTCAAGGAATTACAGTCACTTGGGATTCAGCCAGACATCTTGTTATGCCGTACAGAACATCCTCTTGAGCGTGAACAGCGCGATAAAATAGGCCTGTTCTGTAATGTCAGAAGCGAAGCTGTTATTCTGGCAAGTGATGTTAATAATATTTATGAAGTGCCAGTTGCCTATCATAATGAGGGTCTTGATACGCAAGTCTGCGCTCATTTTGGTCTTAATAGCCCGAATCCAGATTTGACACGGTGGCAGGAAATTTCTCAATCAGTTGCAAGCCCTGAAGGTGAAGTGACGATTGCGATTGTTGGAAAATATACCTCTCTTAAAGATTCTTATAAGTCATTATCCGAAGCATTGGCACATGGCGGCATTGCGAACCGGATAAAAGTTAATCTGAAATTCCTTGATTCTGAATTATTCGAGCATGAAGACGAAACAACCTATTTGCACCATCTAGAAGATGTTGGCGGTATTCTTGTGCCGGGTGGGTTTGGGCTTCGCGGCGCTGAAGGTAAGATTGAGGCTATCCGGATTGCGCGCGAGCGTAACATTCCTTATTTTGGCATTTGTTTTGGCATGCAGATGGCTGTGCTGGAAACAGCGCGCGCGCTTGGCGGTATGGATAAGGCAAGTTCAACCGAATTTGGTCCGTGTGACGATGCTCTTGTCGGCCTAATGACTGAATGGACAGCTGGGAATAAGGTGCAGACCCGCGCTGATGGTGATGATCTTGGTGGCACAATGCGGCTTGGCGCCTATGATTGTGTATTAGAAGAAGGCTCTTTGGTTCGCTCTATCTATGATGCTGAACATATTCAAGAACGCCATCGTCACCGCTATGAAGTGAATGTCGCTTATCGTGACAAGCTTGAAAATGCTGGCATGGTAATGTCTGGTGTATCGCCTGATGGGGCGCTTCCTGAAATTATCGAACGCCCAGACCATCCATGGTTTGTTGGTGTTCAGTTTCATCCGGAACTTAAATCAAAGCCATTTGAGCCGCATCCGCTTTTCACAGGCTTTGTGTCAGCGGCCCATAAAAAAGCAACGCTTCTCTGAAGTGCCTGCTAGGCGAGCTACGATATAATCACGATCAGGAGGACAGCCAGTGACGAGCAGTTTTAAGATTGGCGCTGTTAGTGTCGGCGGTGATGCCCCGCTTTTGCTGATTGGCGGGCCGTGTCAGATTGAAGGGCGTGACCATGCATTGATGTGTGCTGCAGCGCTCAGCAAAGCTGCCGCTGATGCCGGAATGGGGTTTATTTATAAATCCTCCTTCGATAAGGCCAATCGAACATCATTATCTGCTGAACGGGGTATTGGTCTTGATGAGGGCGTGCGTATTCTTGCTGAGGTAAAGGCAGAATTTGGCTGTCCGGTTCTTACAGATGTACATCTGCCTGAACATTGTGCTCCGGTTGCTGAATATGTTGATGTGCTTCAAATTCCGGCCTTTTTATGCCGTCAGACAGATCTTCTGATTGCCGCTGCCAAGACAGGCGCTGTGATAAATGTCAAAAAAGGCCAGTTTCTTGCGCCGTGGGATATGAAGCATGTTGCTGCCAAACTGACTTCGTCCGGCAATGCGCGGGTCATGCTAACCGAGCGCGGTACATCCTTTGGCTATAATACGCTGGTCTCCGATATGCGGGCTTTGCCACAAATGGCGTCTCTTGGTCTTCCGGTTATCTTTGATGCTACGCATTCTGTTCAGCAACCTGGCGGAGCTGGGGGATCATCTGGTGGCCAGCGCGAGTTTGTGCCGGTTCTGGCGCGTGCGGCGGTTGCTGTGGGAGTAAGTGGTCTGTTTATGGAAAGTCACGAGGATCCTGATAATGCGCCCTCTGATGGGCCTAATATGGTGCCTCTGACAGAGATGCCGGCGCTTCTTTCATCGCTTCAGCGAATTCATAATGCGGCGCATGGCGCCTAGGCTATCTGCGCTTTTTTTGCCTATTCTTTCATAAGGAGACTTTTATGTCCGATATTCTTGATATTCACGCTCGCCAAATTCTTGATTCACGCGGTAACCCGACCGTAGAGGTTGACGTATTGCTGAGTGATGGCAGCTTTGGGCGGGCAGCCGTGCCATCTGGCGCATCAACAGGCGCCTATGAGGCAGTTGAACGGCGTGATGGTGATAGCAGCGCATATGGCGGTAAAGGCGTTATGGGCGCTGTTGATGCGGTAAACGCCGAGATTTTTGACGCGCTGTCCGGTGTGGACGCGCTAGACCAGACGCAAATCGATACTGATTTATGCCTTCTGGATGGAACAGATAATAAATCGCGCCTCGGGGCAAATGCGATACTTGGTGTAAGCCTTGCTGTGGCGCGCGCGGCAGCTGAAAGCACAGGCATGCCGCTCTGGCGTTATCTTGGCGGCATAAATGCCCATCTGCTGCCAACACCGATGATGAATATCTTGAATGGTGGCGCGCATGCTGACAATAAGCTGGATGTGCAGGAATTTATGATTATGCCGGTGAGCGCAGATAGTTTTGGTGATGGATTGCGGATGGGCGCTGAAATTTTTCATGCCTTGCAAAAAGAATTATCAGCTGCTGGACTATCAACAGCTGTTGGTGATGAGGGCGGGTTTGCGCCTGCAATTAATTCTACCGATGAAGCTATTTCCTTTGTTTCCCGCGCGGTTGATGCTGCAGGCTATACGCTTGGTGATGATGTGGTGCTGGCACTTGATGCAGCGGCAACCGAATTTTATCAAGATGGCGCTTATCACCTTGCCGGTGAGGGCCGGTCTCTGAGTTCTGCTGAAATGTGTGACTATTGGGCCGACATTGCTCAGAAATACCCTGTTCTTTCACTCGAAGACCCTCTGGATGAAGATGATTGGGATGGCTTTACAAATTTAACAGACCGTCTTGGTGATGCTGTTCAGATTGTGGGCGATGACCTTTATGTCACCAATCCTGAGCGTCTGGCGCGCGGTATTACCGACGGGGCAGGGAACGCTATTCTGGTAAAGGTTAATCAGATAGGTACGCTTACTGAAACAATGACAGCTATTTCGATGGCAAAGCAAGCTGGTTTCGGCGTGGTGATTTCGCACCGGTCCGGCGAAACAGAAGATACCTTTATCGCTGATTTATCTGTTGCAACAAATGCCGGTCAGATAAAAACAGGCTCTTTGTCTCGCTCCGACAGGCTGGCCAAATATAATCAACTGCTCAGAATTGAAGAAGAGCTTGGTGGTATGGGTGACTATGCGGGCAGTGCTCCTTTGCGGGGATAATGGTTTTAGTCATCATCGTTGGTTTATTAAAAAGCAGTCTCTCGCCGAGGCTGCTTTTTTGGTAGCACTCAGAAGCTGAAGGGCTTGAATCGTAATGTTTCCCGCGATTCGCATTTCGCTTGACGCCACGAATCAAATTTGATTCACTGCACGGTATAATGTGGGTTGATAAAAGCTCGCACCGTTATTGTCCCATCAGGAGCCTTTTTATGTACCAGTCATTGCGTCGTCCTCTTGTTCTTGCTGGTCATTTTATTCTTATTGGCACGATGGTCGCGTTTTTCGGATTTCATACATTTGCTGGTGAGCGCGGTTTGATGGCGCGCGCTAGTCTAGATAGAGACATTATGTTGGCGCGTGAAAGGCTGGCACTTGTTGAAAAGCAGAACTATATGCTGGAACAACGTATCTCACTGCTTCAAACAGGCGCGGTTGATGCTGATATGCTTGCCGAAACAGCGCGGTCAGATGTAGGGCTTTATGCCGATAACGACGTCATAATTACAATTCCGCTCGAGATTTTGAAATTTTAAGTTATTTACGAATTAACCAAAATATGGTTTAAACTTAAAATATTCAATAAAATCAATAAAATAAAATTGTTGCAGAAATAGAGAAATTTCCGCCATCCTACGTTATTATTTATTCGCTGAGAGATCTGTTCAACAGGGTCTTGGCAGACAAGCAGAGTTCAGGCCGTTTTTTTTTAACATGTCTGGGGTCTGTTTTTACGGGTGGAGAGAAAAATCTAATGGCAACAAAGTCTGACACAACGAAAAAAGCACCGGGTAAAAGAGGGCGTCCGCCTAAATCCGTGCTGAATGACAAACCTGATATTGACCAGCTGCGTGAGCTTTATCACCAAATGGTGCTTATTCGCCGGTTTGAAGAGAAAGCCGGTCAGCTCTATGGTATGGGCCAGATTGGCGGCTTCTGCCATCTTTATATCGGTCAGGAAGCTGTTGTTGTTGGCATGCAGTCAGTTGCAGAAACACAAGATAGCGTTGTGACATCTTATCGTGACCACGGACATATGCTTGCGTGCGGAATGGATGCGGGCGGTGTGATGGCTGAATTGACTGGCCGGAAAGATGGTTATTCCCGTGGTAAGGGTGGCTCCATGCATATGTTTAGCCGCGAGAAGAATTTTTATGGCGGCCATGGCATTGTTGCAGCGCAAGTTCCAATTGGTGCTGGCTTAGCGTTTGCCCATAAATTCAAAGGTGATGACGGCGTAAATATGGCCTATCTTGGCGATGGTGCAGCCAATCAGGGTCAGGTTTATGAGACCTTTAATATGGCGGCACTCTGGTCTCTTCCTGTCATCTTCGTGATTGAAAATAACCAATATGGTATGGGAACCTCAGTGAGCCGTGCAGCTGCCGGACTTGATCTTGCCGATCGCGGCAAAGCATATGGTATCCCTGGCAAGCAGGTTGATGGCATGGATGTTTTGGCAGTCAGAGCCGCTGGCGAAGAAGCGCTGGCACATTGCCGCTCTGGCAAAGGTCCTTATATTCTGGAAATGAAAACCTATCGTTATCGTGGCCACTCAATGTCAGATCCGGCAAAATACCGGACCCGCGATGAGGTTGATGCCATGCGAAAGCAACATGACCCGATTGAGCAGCTCCGTGATATTATGCTGCGCGAAGGCATGGACGAGGCGGCATTGAAGGAAATTGATAGCTCGGTAAAGGCTGTTGTCGGTCAAGCGGCTGATTTTGCTCTGGAAAGTCCTGAGCCTGATTTGTCAGAACTTTATACTGATATTCTTATTGAAGACCAGCCAGCAGGGTAAGGGAAAACGATTATGTCTATTGAAATTACAATGCCTGCCCTGTCTCCAACAATGAGCGAAGGGCGCTTATCAAAATGGCTAATTTCATCGGGTGATACTGTATCATCAGGTGATGTGATTGCCGAAATTGAAACAGATAAAGCAACAATGGAAGTTGAGGCCGCAGATGATGGTATTGTCGGCGAGCTTGTGATTGCCGAGGGTACTGATAATGTCGCGGTTGGCGCTGTTATTGCTGTCCTCCTTGAAGAAGAAGGCGAAGCGCTTCCCGAACGTTCACCTGCGCCAGACGCGCTTGCTGAAGCTCCTGCGCCAGAAGGGCCTGCTAAAACTAGTGCGCCAGATGCTACAGCGCCTGCACCCGCCCCAGCTGGACTTCCCGCCGCCCCGATTGCACGGGCTGTTATAGGTGAGCCTGACTGGACTGGGCCAACAAAAACATTGACTGTGCGTGAAGCGTTGCGCGATGCGATGGCAGAAGAGATGCGCAATGATGAGCGTGTCTTTGTCATGGGCGAAGAAGTGGCCGAATATCAGGGCGCTTACAAGGTTACGCAAGGTTTGTTAGAAGAATTCTCCGACAAACGCGTTATTGATACGCCGATTACCGAACATGGTTTTGCCGGTTTGGGCGTTGGGGCTGCGTTTGGTGAGTTGCGTCCGGTTGTTGAATTCATGACCTTTAACTTCTCCATGCAGGCCATTGACCATATCATCAATTCTGCTGCAAAGACCTTGTATATGTCAGGTGGCCAGATGGGATGTCCTATTGTGTTCCGTGGCCCGAACGGCGCGGCGAGCCGGGTTGCAGCCCAGCATTCACAATGTTATGCAAGCTGGTATGCCCATTGTCCGGGATTGAAGGTTGTTTCACCATGGTCTGCGGCTGATGCCAAAGGCTTGCTGAAAGCAGCAATCAGGGACCCAAATCCTGTTATTTTCCTTGAAAATGAAGTGATGTACGGCCAGAGCTTCGAGGTGCCTGATACAGATGACTGGATCGTACCAATCGGCAAAGCCAAAATTGTGCGTCCCGGCACAGATGTAACCATCTCAGCCTTTTCAATTATGGTTGGTAAGGCGCTTGAAGCAGCTGAAAAGCTTGCTGAACAGGGCATCTCAGCAGAGGTGATTGATTTACGGACCTTGCGGCCGCTTGATACGGAAACATTGCTGACGTCTGTTAAGAAAACAGGCCGTCTTGTCTCCTGCGAAGAGGGCTTCCCGTTTGCTGGTATTGGCGCAGAACTTTCCATGAAAGTCATGGAAGGGGCGTTTGATTATCTTGATGCTCCTGTGATGCGGGTGGCTGGCGAAGATGTGCCAATGCCATATGCTGCAAACCTAGAAGCGCTTGCCCTCCCACAAGTCGATACTATCGTGACAGCAGCGCAATCTGCCTGCTTCCGCTCAAAAGGAGTGTAACATGGCTGTAAATATTCTAATGCCAGCACTGTCGCCGACGATGACAGACGGAACTCTTGCCAGATGGGTTGTTGGCGAAGGTGATGCGGTCCGGTCCGGTGATGTAATTGCCGAAATTGAAACTGACAAAGCAACAATGGAAGTTGAAGCGCTTGATGACGGCATTATTGCAAAATTCATGGTGGCTGAAGGTAGCCAGAATGTTGCGGTAAATGCGGTGATTGCTGTTCTTGCCGAAGACGGAGAAGACCCTGCTTCACTAACACTGCCAACAGCAGACGTCGCACCTGTTGCTGCTGCTCCTGTTGCGCCAGCAAAAGAGCCAGTAGCGCCTGTTTCTGCTCCAATGCCAGTCGCAGNTGCCAGTCGCAGCTCCAGTCGCAGCTCCAGTCTCTGGGCCAGTCTCTCCTGCTGTTGNATCGCGAACCCGTATCTTTGCAAGCCCGCTTGCCCGGCGCATTGCTGGTGATAATGGTGTTGATTTAGCCGCGTTAACAGGCACTGGACCGCATGGCCGGATTATACGGGCTGATGTTGAAGAAGCTGTTGCGCGCGGCATTACAGCGCCTGTAGCTACCGGTTCTGCTGTGATAGCCGAAGCTGGTTCGCGCTTTGTGCCGCACAATGCGATGCGCCGCGTGATAGCTGAGCGTCTGCAATACTCCAAACAGACAGCCCCGCATTTCTACCTCACCGTTGATTGTGAGATTGATACACTGCTTTCTGCCCGTAAATCATTGAATGAAAATGCCCCTGAAGGGGTAAAAATTTCCGTCAATGATATGGTTATCAAAGCAGCAGCTTATGCGCTGATGACGGTGCCGGATGTGAATGGCTGTTATGAAGAAGAGGGCTGCCGATACTATGATCAGGCTGATGTCTGCATGGCTGTTGCGGTTGATGGCGGGCTCGTCACACCTGTAATTCATGGGGCAAATAAGCTGAGCCTGTCTGAAATTGCTGGAAAAGCAGTTGATCTTGCTGGCCGGGCACGTTCTGGCAAGCTTGACCCGTCTGAATATTCAGGCGGCAGTTTCACCATTTCAAATTTGGGGATGTTTGGCATTCGTGAATTTGCAGCTGTTATCAACCCGCCGCAAGGCGCGATTCTAGCCGTTGGTGCAGGTGAACAACGTCCGGTTGTCAAACAGGGCGCGCTTGCGGTTGCAACTGTCATGTCTGTCACCTTATCAGCTGACCACAGGATTGTGGATGGCGCGCTGGGGGCACGCTGGATGCAGGCATTTAAGGCTGCAATTGAAAATCCGGTAATGATGCTGCTGTAATATAGCATCGCAAAAGCACCAGCTTTGGGTGCTTATGCGTCTTTGCAAACGATAATAAAGGTCAGGAAGTCTCTCATGGCACAGAAAACTGAGTTTGATGTAATTGTAATTGGCGGCGGGCCGGGGGGCTATGTTGCAGCCATCCGTGCAAGCCAGCTTGGCATGTCGGCAGCTGTTGTCGAGCGCGAACATCTTGGCGGTATTTGCCTGAATTGGGGCTGTATTCCAACCAAAGCACTGCTTCGTGCGGCTGAAATCAAGCATAATATCGAGCATGCGGCTGATTTTGGTATCGAGGTGTCTGGCACTGTGAGCGTAAACTTGAAAAAAGTTGTCGAGCGCTCCAGAGGGGTTGCCTCCCGTCTATCATCAGGTGTTGGTCATCTTCTGAAAAAGAACAAGGTTACTGTGTTTGACGGCACTGCCAAACTAGCCGGAAAATCAGGCGCAAACTGGGTACTTTCTGTGACCGGTAAAAGCGAGACCCGCCTGACTGGCAAACATATCATCATTGCAACCGGTGCCAGAGCGCGCGCCCTGCCGGGTATTGAGCCAAACGGTAGCAGTATTGTGACTTATAAAGATGCTATGGTGCCGGAAAAAATGCCAAAATCTCTGATTGTGGTTGGCTCTGGCGCGATTGGTGTTGAATTTGCCAGCTTCTATCAGGATATGGGCGTTGAGGTTACGATTGTTGAGTATCTTGACCGTATTCTGAATGCCGAAGATGAAGAGATTTCGGCGCTGGCGCAAAAGTCATTTGAAAAACGTGGCATTAAAATTCTGACTTCTGCAAAATTATTGGGGCTAAAAGAAACCTCCCAAGGGGTTGCAGCTGATATCGAAACTGGCGGTGCAAAACAGCAATTAGTTGCAGAGCGCGTTATTATGGCTGTTGGTATTGTTGGTAATTCTGAAAATATAGGCCTTGAGGCAACTAAGGTGAAGCTGGATCGAGGTCATATTGTCACTGATGGTTATGGCGCGACGGGTGAAGCAGGCTTGTATGCTATTGGTGATGTGACAGGCGCACCATGGCTCGCCCATAAAGCAAGCCATGAAGGCATTATCTGTATCGAGAAGATTGCCGGTATGAAACATGTTCATCCGATTGAAGATAATTCTGTGCCAGGCTGTACTTATTGCCGCCCACAGGTTGCATCAGTTGGCCTGACTGAAACCAAAGCAAAGCAAGCCGGCTATGAGATAAAGGTCGGTAAATTCCCCTTTCTTGCGAATGGTAAGGCGATTGCGCTTGGTGATGATGAAGGTCTTATCAAGACAATTTTTGATGCAAAGACAGGCGCTCTGCTTGGGGCTCATATGATAGGCCCAGAGGTGACTGAGCTTATCCAAGGATATGTTGTTGCCCGCTCGCTTGAGACAACTGAAGCTGAGTTAATGCATACTATCTTCCCGCATCCGACCTTGTCTGAGGCAATGCATGAATCTGTTCTGGATGCGTATGACAGAGCGATACATTTCTAAGATCATGGGTTGCTCATCAAGCGCGACAATTTGCACATGCAGAAGGGCTGTGCGAGTACTATATCATCTAAGGAAAAGCCAAAGTTGAGCGAAGTGAGCTGTTATGCCGACACCAAATCTGACTAAAGGGGCGCAGCGACACCCCGAAAAGCGTCGTAACCCTGATAAGCCACAGCCGCGCCGTCCTGAATGGTTGCGCGTGAAAGCGCCTGCCGCCGGTGCTTTTACCGAAACCAGAAAACTGATGCGTGAGCTAAACCTTGTTACGGTATGCGAGGAAGCAGCGTGCCCGAATATTGGTGAGTGCTGGGCCCAGAAACACGCAACAATGATGATTTTAGGCTCTATTTGTACGCGTGCTTGTGCGTTCTGTAATGTTGCAACCGGCCGGCCTGACCTGCTTGATCCGCATGAGCCTGAAAATGTTGCCCGTGCTGTTGCCACACTTGGTCTTGCCCATGTTGTTATTACATCAGTTGACAGAGACGATCTTGATGATGGCGGTGCGCGTCATTTCGCTGAGACAATTACAGCTATTCGCGCCCAGTCTCCAACCACAACAATCGAAGTGTTAACGCCTGATTTTCTGCGCAAAGAAGGGGCCGTGGAAATCGTCGTTGAAGCGCGCCCTGATGTGTTTAATCATAATATGGAAACTGTGCCGCGCCTTTATCCGTCTGTTCGTCCCGGTGCCCGCTATTTTCATTCTCTGTCGGTACTGGCAGATGTGAAAAAGATGGACCCGTCTATTTTTACCAAATCGGGTATTATGGTTGGGTTGGGCGAAGATGATAGCGAAGTATCCCAAGTAATGGATGATTTGCGCGCAGCTCAGGTCGATTTCATGACCATAGGCCAGTATCTGCAACCAACCCCAAAACATGCAGAAGTCGACAGGTTCGTAACACCAGAACAGTTTACGCATTATGCGGATGCCGGACAGGCAAAAGGCTTCCTTATGATGGCCTCAACCCCTCTGACACGCTCGTCATATCATGCTGATGCTGATTTTGCGGCATTGCGTGATGCCCGCACTGCTCAGCTCGTGGCAGGTTAATATACAGGGGCTTCTGGTATGACTATCCATAGCGAAAATCGGATTATTCGCCATACTCCTGAACAGCTATTTCAGCTTGTTGCTGATGTTCAGCATTATCCGGCGTTTCTGCCATGGTGTCTTGCATCACGCGTTAAAACGCGCAGTGAAGACAAGCTAGTGGCGGATCTCATTATTGGGTTTCAGATGTTCAGAGAGCAATTTACCTCGCATGTTCAGCTCGATAAAGCAGCCTTAAAAATTCAAGTAGATTATGCAGAAGGTCCCTTTAAATATCTGAAAAATACATGGACATTCTTGCCCCATCACGATGGCTGTATGATTGATTTCTATGTTGATTTCGAATTTAAATCGCGGATTTTGCAGACGGTTATCGAAAGTTTGTTTACCGAAGCGGTTCGCAGAATGGTTGGCGCATTTGAAGCCCGCGCAGATGTGCTTTATACACCGCAAATTTCTGCATCTAGCCGTGATGGAAACAACGCCTAGCAGGAACTGCTGTTTTGCAGGCGCCCTCGTTTACCCGATAAAATCACTAATGTGAGCCAGTGCCGCTGCAACTGCCGCAGACCGCACAGCTGTACGGTCGCCGTCAAAATGATGCTTTATGACTGTGCACCGCGCTGTATCAGCAACCGCAATATAGACCAGCCCAACCGGTTTGGCCGAACTGCCGCCTCCTGGCCCTGCTATTCCTGTCAGCCCAACAGCAATCGCGCCATCTGTGCTATGACGGCATCCGCCAACAGCCATTTCTGCGGCAACCTCTTCTGAGACAGCGCCATGCGCGATAAGCGTTTCTTCTGCCACGCCGACAAGGTCTTGTTTTGCCTGATTGCTATAGGTAATGAAGCCGCGTTCCATAACAGCAGAAGAGCCGGCAATATCTGTCATTGTGACAAATACTAATCCGCCGGTGCAGGATTCAACTGTTGTCAGCGTTCTGTTTTGGGCGACAAGGTCTGCTACGAGCTGTTCAGCTAATCTATGTGTCTCTGACATCTTGTATCCTTCATGAACGCGCTAGAAGAGGGGGGTTCCTGTGAGGTAGGACAGGATGAGAAGGCAGATACCTGCCAATGTGCCGGCAACCATATCATCTGCCATAATCCCAATCCCGCCGGGCAATGCTTCAGCTGTACTAACCGGCGGTGGTTTTACAATATCAAAAAATCGAAATAGCAGAAACCCTGCGCCAACCCAAATCAGCATATCCGGTGTTCCATAAGGGATGCACAGCAAAACAGACCATTGCCCAGCAACTTCATCAATGATGACCTCTGAGGGGTCCTTACGGCCGGTTATGCGGGTGTAATGCTCACTCGCAATCGTGCCGATAACAAGGACGATAAGACAGCCAAACCCAAGAATAAGAGGCCCAAATGACATCAGATAAAGACCTGTTATTACCGCAACAACAGACCCAGCTGTTCCGGGAGCCGGTAGCTTTCCAATTGGACCAAGGGTTGCGATGGCCTGTAGCAGTTTATCCATGACAGACATCAGCTTTTGCTGCTCCCCTCTTGTATAACGGGCAGCAGAAGTGTTGCTGTTGCCTGAGCGGCTATGCCCTCACGGCGTCCGGTAAAGCCAAGCCCTTCGCTGGTGGTTGCTTTTACCGATATATGGCTAACAGGAAGGGCGCATATCTCAGCTATTCTGGTCCGCATAGCGTCTCTGTGAGGGGTAATTTTGGGTTGCTCGCAGATAAGGGTAACATCAAGATTGCTTATCTGTGCACCTACCGCATGGGCACGATTGCAGGCAAACGCCAAAAACTGGTCAGAGGTTGCGTCACGCCAGCGCTCATCACTTGGCGGAAAATGAGACCCGATATCGCCATCAGCCAATGCCCCAAAAATTGCATCACATAACGCATGAAGCCCAACATCACCATCTGAATGAGCTGTAACATTTACCGCATGCGGGACAGCAACACCGCAAATCATAACCGGTCCGGGTTCTGTCTTAGAAAATTTATGCACATCATAGCCAGTTGCAACGCGTGGAATGAAAATCGGCATATCCTGCCCCTTCTGATAAAAGCCTGCCTCGGCTGATAGTCTGGCAAGGTCGTCGCGATAGGTAATTTTTTCAAGTAAGCTAGCACCCTCAACGGTAAGGATGAGACCGCCGGCCTGTTCCATAAGGCTGGCATCATCTGTTGGTAATGCTGTGGTATCAGCAGGCTGGCGCGCTGCAAAATCATTATGCAACTGCAGGATGTCTGATAGCTGAAATAATTGCGGCGTCTGAACCCGCACCAGAGCGTTTCGGTCCATAGTATGGCTAACAGTGTTTATGCCTGCCTCAGGGCTCTGATCCACAGCCTTGATGGTATCTGTGACCGGCATTACAGGAATGATACCCAGATACCCTGATTTATCCTGTGCATGATAGGCATCCAGAAGCCTGTCTAGCACAGCGTGGGGCACAAAGGGGCGGGCGCAGTCATGGATCATTACCAGCCTAGATGTAGCGCCTGATGTNGCNAAAATATGCTGGAGGCCATGATGCACTGATATATCGCGTCTGCTGCCGCCTGCAACACGGTGAATGGGACGGCCAATCAGCTCGGCAAGACTATCAAGCTCGGCCGTCTGCTGCGGGCTCAGCCCCGCTTCTGGGTAGCAGATAGTCAGACTGTTGCAGGCAGGCCAGCCCGCAACGCTTGTGCAGGCGTGGTGCAGTAGGGATAAACCGTCAATTTCAACAAACTGCTTGGGGGTATCTTTGCCAAACCGTGACCCTGTGCCAGCAGCAAGGATAAGAATATCAATAGGCATTTGTGTTTCAGACTTATTCATCTTTGCATCAGGCATTTTCTAACCCAAGGGTGAGGCCAAGGGTACGGCCAAGGGTGCGGCGAAAAAAATGAGTGTTATGCTGTTCATGCCGGACAGCGTGTTATTCTGCAAGAAAAAGCACGAATCATGAGAGTAAGTGATGTTCCCAACGCACAGCTCAGGTCTCCTCGTCAGGCACACATCTTTATATAATTAATGCCTAATATTTAAGCGGTTTATGGGGGGTGCCACAGTGTTTCTTCAAAAAACCATGGCTTTATTCTCAAAAAATGCCCATAATTTAGGCTATTAATTTGTATTTTGACTAATGAAACAGTTTTCTTATGCCGTCATTTCTATCAACATTACTGGGAAAAAATGCTGTTGGCGACTGTGATAATGTCGTTCTCGCCCCAATGTCTGGAATAACAGACAGACCGTTCCGCCGCGCGGTGCGTCGTGCAGGTGGCGGTCTTGTGGTGTCTGAAATGGTGGCTAGTCACGCTGTGTTAAATGATGTGCGCCGCGAGCTTCAAAAATGGCAGGGCTCGGCGCGTGATGAAAGTCCGCTTTCTATTCAGATAGCCGGATGGGACCCTGAAATGATGGCAGAAGCCGCCCGCATGGCTGAGCAAATGGGAGCTGCGATTATTGATATTAATCTGGGCTGCCCTGCGAAAAAGGTCACTGGTAAATTGTCTGGTTCAGCTTTGATGCAGTTTCCTGTGAGTGCGTCTGATATATTTGAAGGCGTTGTGAAGGCTGTCAGTGTTCCGGTGAGCATGAAAATGCGGCTTGGGTGGAATGATGAAAACCGAAACGCGCCTGAGATTGCACAGCGTGCCGAGGCGGCAGGTATCAGGTTTCTGGCGGTTCATGGACGCACAAGGACACAAATGTATAAGGGCGAGGCTGATTGGCATGATATCCGGCGTACGGTAGAGGCTGTTAGTCTACCTGTTTTGGTGAATGGCGATATCTGCAGTTGTGCTGATGCGCATGAGGCCCGGGACGCTTCCGGTGCTGCTGGGGTGATGGTTGGCCGCGGCGCCCAAGGCCAGCCTTGGATATTAGCGCAGATGGCTGATAGCCTGTCTGGCAGGCCTATTCGTTCTTCGCCTACGCCAACAACACGCCATAATTTAATCCGCACTCACCTTGATGACATGCTTCATGATTATGGAGACAGGGCTCTCAAACTATTTCGGAAACATATGGCGTGCTATGCTGATAATCTGCCGCGTTCTGCAGTATTACGGGCAACAGCCCTGTCATGCGATACGCCTGATGAGCTTATCACGGCACTTGATCGCTATTTTGCAGATGAAGAAGAAATGGCGGCGTAATATAGATGGTTACATCAAATGAACAGAACAGACGTGAACAGCGTCACGGGCGCCTGCCAGCTGATAAGCAGATGATGGATATTCTGCCATTTCCTGTCTTTATGCTTGATGAAAATGATAGGTTTTTGTGGCTCAATCACGCAGCAGAAGGGTTTTTTCAAAGCAGTCAGGCAATGCTTGTTTCTCTGCAAATGTCTGAACTGCTGATATCTGACAGCCCGTTTTTCTCGCTTGTCAGACGTGCGCGCCAGTCTGAGCGCCCTGTTAGTGACAAATCGTTGCGTCTGATTAGTCCAAAATTTGGGGTTCGCAATGCTGCCATTCAAGTAACGCCCCTGCCTGTGAGTGATAATATTGAGGAACGGGGCGCTGTTCTTGTGACGTTGCAGGAGCAGGGTCTCTCAGACCAGCTTGCGGCTCAGAACACAGTAAAAAGTGCGGCTCTTTCAATGTCAAAAATGACATCTCTTCTTGCACATGAAGTAAAAAATCCTCTTGCCGGTATCAAAGGGGCGGCCCAGCTTCTCGAATCAGAGGTTCCAGAGGAAAGCCGTGAGCTTAGCAGTATGATCGTTACCGAAGCGGATAGAATTACAGCCCTACTGAATAGAATTGAAAATTTATCATCCGATATGCCGGTGCAGTTAAAGGATGTAAATATCCATGAAATACTGGATCATTGCATCCGTATAACAAAGGCATCATTTGGCCGACATCTTGATATTAACTGTCATTATGACCCGTCCCTACCAAATATTGATGCCGACCCTGAACTGCTTGTTCAATGCTTCTTAAATCTATTTAAGAATGCTTCAGAAGCAACTGATAAAAAAGGTATATTAAAACTTACAACATCTTATAATTTATCACGTTATCTGAGTACATCTCAGAGCTTTCAAGTACATTTACCCTTGCAGATTGAAATTGAAGATAATGGGTCAGGCATCCCAGAAGAGCTGCATGACTATATCTTTGAGCCGTTTATTTCTGGAAAGCAGAATGGGTCTGGTCTAGGGCTTGCTATGGTTGCGAGTGTTGTTGCTGACCATGGCGGTGCTGTGAGTGTGGATACACTGCCAGCAGGCACCTGTTTTACGGTGAACCTGCCGATACCATCACATGTAACCGGTCGGCGCCCGCGCCAGCCGGCAGGAGCCCGTTAATGCCGCGTCTTCCCCAAATCATTGTTGCTGATGATGATAAAACAGTCAGGACTGTTATCGTTCATGCTCTGACTAAGCAGGGGTATCAGGTTGGGGCTGCAACAACAGCGGCTGGGATGTGGGATATTGCTACATCAGGCCGTGGTACATTGCTGATTACCGATGTTGGGTTTCCAGATGGTGATGCGCTTGAGCTGTTGCCGCGTCTGCAAGAACGCCGTCCAGATTTATCGATTATCGTGATGAGTGCGCGGGCCAATCTTCTTACCGCCATTAAAACCCAGCAAAGTGGGGTTTTTGACTATCTGCCGAAACCCTTTGAGCTTAANCAGCTGATTGCTGTCGTTGAACAAGCTCTCTCAGAACAGCCTAATATGCCGTCTGCAGATGTTACTGTGAATATGCCGGCGTCGATTTCCCCTGCTTTAATGGGAAAATCGCCAACAATGCAGAATACATTTAAGCTTTTAGCGCGTCTGTCATCCCAGTCTGTTCCTGTTCTTATCAAAGCTGAAACGGGGTCTGGAAAGCCTCTGATTGCCCGTACGCTTCACGAAATGGGGCAGGCGTCTCATCATGTGTTTGAGACCGTGTCGCTGTCCCAGCTGCCCGCAACAGCCCATGATGAAATCCTGTTTGGCGCTGAGGGGCTTTATCATAAATCAGAAGGCGGCAGTCTGTTTATTAATGGCATAGAAGGATTATCATCCGAGGCTCAGATGAGCCTTGCGCGACGGATGGAAAGTGGCCGTGCGCCTGATGATGAGAAAAAAGCACCACGTATCATTGCTGGTACCCACCTTGATCTAAAACTTCTAGTCGATCAGGGGTTGTTTCGCGAAGACCTATTCTTTGATTTGTCTGTTGGCGTCTTGAAGGTGCCGCCGTTGCGTGACCGGCTAGAAGATATTGGCCAGCTTGCCAGCCATTTCTGTGAGCAGTTTAATCAGGAATTTGACACCCAGCGTCAGGTATCAGCAGATGCTGTTGGGTATCTGCAATCCTATCATTGGCCGGGTAATGTGCGTGAGCTAGAAAATCTGATACGCCGGATGTTTATCTCCAATAATGATACAACCTTGTCTCCTGACAGCTTTTCGCATGAAATGAACGCATCGCAAGCTCAAGCAGATGTGCGCCCCACAAATAGTCTTGGTGATGATGCTGGCCACCATATAAAACGCTATTTTGCTGCCTTGAAAGGCGAGGCGCCGGCGGCAGGATTGCATAAACGCATTGTTTCTGAGGTGGAGCGTCCTCTTATCGAAGCAGCGCTCTATTTTACCAAAGGCAATCAGATAAAAGCAGCTCATATTCTTGGTTTGAACCGAAACACCTTGCGCAAAAAGATTAGAGACTTGAATATCTCTTCACGCCGAGCTGATTATCGCGCGGGGGGATAATGATAAAACAGACTAGGACAGATAGGCAGCCAGGCAAATTATACTGGCATTTCCTTGATGCAATGCGGCAATTTTTGCAGTTTTGGGTCGATAAGGACAGATTTGTCTATCTCATCATTCTGCTTACATTTGCTCTTGGCGTTATTATCTATCTGACCTTGTCAGGGATATCGGATATTTCAACGCAATCTGATTTTATTCTGTCTGTGTTCGGCATTGCCCTTTTTATCACCTTGTTCCTGATATTTTTTATCGGACGTCAGATGATACGGCTCTGGGCGGAACGAAAACAGAAGCTGGCAGGCTCGCAGCTACATCTTAGGCTTGCCCTTCTGTTTGGCGGTATCACAGCTATTCCGGCTATTCTGCTAGCGATATTTGCGATTTCCATTCTGGATTATTCCTTGCGCGGCTGGTTTGCCGAGCGGATTTCTACAGCGGTATCTGAATCTGTTCAGATAGCAGATTCCTATTTTGAAGAACATTCAAGCTCCGTGCGTGGCCAGCTTTTGACAATGGCAAATGATGTAAATCGCGAAGCACCGCGTCTTATCAACAACAGGGTACAGCTCAATGATTACATCAATAATCAGACAGCCATTCGTAATTTGTCAGAAGCTGTTATCATAGATGGAACAGGTCAAATTCTGGCGAAGTCACAATTTGCATTTTCTCTCACATTCTCCTCTCTCACAGATGATCTTGTTGAGCGCGCGCGTGGGGGAGAGGTTGTTATCATTACCAATGAAGGCAATAACAAGCTGCAAGCCATTGTAAAATTGAATAGTTTTGTTGATGCTTACCTGCTTGTTGGTCGTTTCATTGATGCAAAAGTGCTTGATGCCCTTAACCGTACGAAGGTTGCAGCGTCTGATTATCAGCTTTTATCTTTGCGGCAATTTGATTTGCAGATCAGCCTTGCTGTGATGTTTGCTGTTGTTGCGTTACTCTTATTACTGTCCTCTTTGTGGCTGGGCTTGAAGCTTGCGAATTCGATTGCTGTTCCTCTGGTCAGCATTATGTCCGTGGCTGATAAGGTTCGGACAGGTAATTTGCGATTGCGGGTACCAGAACAGGAGGCGGTTGATGAAATTTCCCAGCTTGGTGCAAGTTTTAACCGGATGCTTGATGAGCTTTCAGGGTCGCGAGAACAGCTTGTTCAAGCCAATCGCCAGCTTGATACACGCCGAGAATTTACCGAAGCAGTGCTTGGCGGTGTCTCATCGGGGGTTATCGGGCTTGATGCAGATGGGGTGGTCACGCTTCCTAATCAGGCGGCATGCCGACTGCTTGGCAGAAACCTATCTGATATTTTTGGCAAAAAGCTCTCAGAAATTGTGCCTGAATTTGGCTCATTACTATCGTCTGTATCATCTAAATCCACGCGTCGGAATGAAACCCAAATTGAGCTGAATGTTGAGGGAACTATTCGCTCCCTTCATGCCAGAGCAACAGGTGAGAAGGTTGAAGGCCGGCTTGTTGGTTATGTGGTTACGTTTGATGATATTACCGAATTACAGGTTGCCCAGCGAAAAGCAGCATGGTCGGATGTAGCGCGCCGTATCGCACATGAAATCAAAAACCCGCTGACACCAATAGCCTTGGCAACTGACAGGCTGAAAAAGAAATTTACCCCTGATAATGAGAGGGATGCAGAACGGTTCGGAGAATATCTTACCATCATCAGCCGGCAGGTTGGTGATATTGGCCGTATGGTTGATGAGTTCTCACAATTTGCCCGTATGCCGGCGCCATCCTTCAGGCAGGTCTGTTTGCGTCGTATTGTAGAGGAACATGCAACCTTGTTCGGCACCGACAAATCAGTCATATTGCGGACCGATTTTCCAGAAGATGGGGGGGATGTGTTTGTGAATGCTGACCCTGGTATGCTGCGGCAGGCTCTAACGAACGTTATTCAGAATGCATCAGAAAGTCTGATTGAAAATGGCAAGGCAGATGCAGAGATTGTTTTAGGATTGCATTGTAGTGATGCAGAGGCTCGGATAATAGTGGGCGATAATGGCCCAGGGTTTCCGGCAGGAGATATTTCGCGTTTCCTTGAGCCTTATATGACAACACGCTCAAAGGGGACGGGACTTGGGCTCGCGATTGTGCAGAAAATCATGACAGATCATGGCGGTAATATTCATCTTGGCTCATCGGCGGTTGGCGGGGCTGAAATTAGTCTTGTCCTGCCGTTGAGTGACCATAAACAGGAGAGCGACGCATGAATGCTGAAATCCTGATTGTAGATGATGAGCGCGATATTCGCTCACTCATCGCTTTCACGCTCGAAGATGAAGGCTTTGCAACCGTTCAGGCCGCAAATGCTGCCGAAGCGCGTGACGTTATCTCATCTCGTCCTCCTTCTTGTGTTATCCTTGATATCTGGATGCGCGATTCTGATATGGATGGTCTGGAAGTTTTGAGCTGGTGCAATGATTTCTATCCTGAAGTACCTGTCTTGATGATTTCAGGGCATGGCACAATCGAAACAGCTGTGCAGGCTATCCAGCGCGGTGCCCATGATTTCATTGAAAAGCCGTTTAAAGCAGAACGTTTGTTATTGACGGTCAAGCGTGCCTTGCAGCAAAGCCGGCTTGCCCGCGAAAACGCTATTCTGCGCGCTAAGACCGGAAGTGATGCTGTGCCTGCCTTGGTAGGCCAATCAAGCGGCATCCGGCAGCTTCAGGCAGCCCTTGAGCGCGTTGCAGCAACATCCAGTCGGGTTCTGATTACCGGCCCTTCAGGTTCGGGAAAAGAATTGGCAGCGCGGGTTTTGCATCAGAATTCAGACAGAGCAGACGGCCCCTTTATTGTAGCACATTGTGCCCGGCTCTCAGATAGTAACGCTGATAGTGCTCTGTTTGGCTCCGAGGGCGGGCGCGCCAATAGACGTGTCATAGGACTGTTCGAGCAGGCTCATAAAGGAACGCTGTATTTTGACGAAATATGCGATTTGCCCGTTGATACGCAGAGTAAGCTTATTCGCGCCGTGACGGAACAGCATTTCCGCAGAGTAGGGGGCAGCCATCCTGTTACAACCGATGTTCGGGTTGTCTCGGCGTCCAGTCATGACCTTGCGAGCGCGATTGCAGCGCAGACATTACGCGAAGACTTATATTACCGGCTTGGTGTTGTATCTGTATCTGTGCCGCCATTATCAGCCCGGCGTGAGGATATTACCCCGCTTGCCCGGCATTTCGTTACCGAATTTGCCGGATTATTGGGCTGCCCGCCTGTAAAGTTAGGCGATGATCTGTTAAATGCTATGCGGTCATATGGCTGGCCAGGTTCAGTTCGCCAGCTAAGGAACGTGATCGAAACTATTATGATTATGTCAGATAAGGCAGGAGATGAGCCACTTGGTGTTGATGCTCTGCCCCACGAGATAACGGCAGATGACAGTGATATTGATGTCAATTTACTACAACGCAATTTATCGTTGCCGTTGCGTGAAGCGCGGGAATCCTTTGAAATTGAATATATGCGCGCCCAGCTTGACCGGTTTGATGGTAATATTTCGCATATGGCCAAATTTATTGGCATGGAACGCTCAGCCCTTCATAGAAAGTTAAAATCGCTCGGTCTTGCAACATCCTAACAAGCGCTAAAATGGCGCGCATGCTTGCGTATCATGTAAAAATCAATATGGTGGTGCGAGTTTCGCTGAGAGTAAGTGGCAGTTTGCCGTGAGAGAATGTTTATTGCTTCAGAAGATGCGCATATACTGAGCTTAACAGTAACTCTGTAGAGGTTTCTTGATGAAAATCGTTATTTGCGGCGCCGGTATTGTTGGCAGCGCCATTGCGCGTCATCTGGCTACTGAACAAAACGATGTCACAGTTGTTGACAGCGACCCTGAAAAAATTCAGTGGATTACCGAACATGCGGATGTTGGTGCTGTTGAGGGGGTTGCTTCGCACCCTAACATTCTTGCGCGCGCTGGCCTTGCTGATTCTGACCTGCTGATTGCCGTGACAGAATCTGATGAAATTAATATGGTTGCCTGTCAGGTAGCCCATACCATTTTCAAAACACCTACCAAGATAGCGCGTATTCGCTCTCGGTCTTATTTGGACCCAGATGTAAAATCACTTTATTCGCCTGAAAATATGCCGATTGACCATATTATCTCACCTGAATTCGAAGTCTCTGAGGCTGTTGGTCGTCAATTACGCCTGCCGGGCGCGTTTGATGTAAAGGATATGGCAAGCGGAAAAATCAGAGTGATTGGCGTGCTTTGTCAGGATAACTGCCCTATCCTTGAAACACCCTTGCGGCATTTGACGAATCTTTTTCCGGGTCTGACAATGACGATTATCGCGATTATCCGCGGGTCTGAAGTGATTGTGCCGCGTGATGGAACAGATGTTATGCAGGCAGGTGACCGTGTTTATTTTGCCTGTGATGCCCAGCATACTGAGCGCGCTATGGCCAGTTTTGGTCATGATGAAGAAGAAGCTCATTCGGTCGTGATTGCAGGTGGCGGTAATATTGGCCTGCAGCTGGCTCAGGATATTGAGGCGCGATTTGATAATACCTCAGCCCATATCATAGAGCGCAACAAAACACAGGCTCATTTTCTGGCAGAACAGCTATCACAAACAAAGGTAACCTGCGGGAATTCGCTGGAAGCCGATATCCTAAAAGAAGCAGGGGTTGAAACAACTGAAACCTTTGTTGCTGTTTCAAATGATGATGAGGTCAATATTCTATCTGCTTTGCTTGCGAAACGAATGGGCGCGCGCCATACGGTTGCGTTGGTTAATATGCCCGGCTTTATTCCGCTTATTAGCACCCTTGGTGTGGATGCCGTGATTAATCCGCCGCAAATTACCGTATCATCGATATTAGAGCATATTAGGCGCGGGCGTATTTATGATGTGCATTCGGTGATTGAAGGCATGGGAGAGGTGCTAGAAGCAGAAGCATTATCAACCTCTCCGCTGGTTGGTGTGCCGCTCAGAAAAGCGCGCATTCCAAAAGGTGTTGCTATCGGCGCTATCCTACGGAACGAGGTCGTATTGCCAGCGCGCGGGGATACCATTGTTGAGGCAGGTGATAAGGTTGTGTTATTTGCAAAAACAGGAAGCGCCGGCAGAGCCGAAACTATTCTGTCGGATAAAGATGATATTTTTTAATTCCACAAAAGAGGCTTAAATGTCACGTATCGCTTATGTAAACGGTCAGTATGTTTCCCACCGTGATGGGTCAGTTCATATCGAAGATAGGGGCTATCAGTTCGGTGACGGCGTTTATGAGGTCGTGCTTATCCATGGGTCTCAGATTATGGATTGTGACGGCCATCTTGACAGGTTGCAGCGCTCACTTGCTGAAATGGATTTGCCGATGCCAGTCAGCCGGTCTTGTTTTTTGATGATACTGCGCCGGATGGTTGCTCTTAACCACATTAAAAAAGGTATTATATATCTTCAGGTAACACGCGGTGTAGCAAAGCGGGATCATAAATATCCAGCCCATACTGTCCCAGCGCTTGTCATGACAGCAAAGCACCTTCATTTCACNGATGTGATGAGTGAAGATGGCGTTTCTGCCATTACCGTTGCTGATGAGAGATGGGCGCGCCGTGATATCAAGACAATTCAGCTCTTGGCAAATTGTAGAGCAAAGCAGAAAGCCGCAGAGCAGGGGGCTTATGAAGCCATTTTGGTCATGCCTGACGGCAGTGTGTCTGAGGGAAGCTCATCAAACGTATGGATGGTCTCAGCTGAGGGTGAGCTTGTTACCCGCGAGGCAAGTAATGATATTTTAAACGGTATTACCCGTCAGTCGATTGCCCAGATTGCGTCCGAACGCCAGATGAAAATCGTCAACCGGAGTTTTACTGTCGCTGATATGCTGAATGCAAAAGAGGTGTTTGTAACCAGTGCAACATCTTTGGTTACACCGATTACCAAAATTGACGATACTGTTATTGCCAATGGTAAGATGGGTAGTCTGTCTGCTGCCCTCAGAGCCGATTATCTGGAAAAAACCAGCAGAGTGTCAGCTAATGAGCGCAATGCCTAAAAATGTGACATAACCAAAATTGTCATTAAATATTAAGATAAGTCGTGTAAAACCGTGACGCTAACAAAAGCATAAAACTGGTGTAACAACACCCAACAAAAAAAAGAGTAATCCATGGATAAAGTCCACAATTTACAAGATATTTTTCTAAATCAGGTTCGTAAAGAGCACATCTCTGTCACAATTTTTCTTGTGAATGGCGTAAAACTTCAGGGCATCATTACATGGTTTGATAATTATTCTATTCTGCTGAAGCGGGATGGTCATGTTCAGCTGATCTATAAACATGCTGTCTCTACCATCATGCCGGCTTCGCCAGTCAGCCTTCAGGATTTAACAGGTGATGCTGCTGACGCAGACTAACCGATTGCAGTAATGCGCCATATCGTGCCCAAAAACGATATTCCGTTGCCCGCAGTTTGACTGAGTTTAATGTATCATGACAAATCATAACAGCACCGCTCTGAGACTGCCTTTTGATGTAAATATCATGAGGGCAGAGGTTGCTGGGTTGTTGAAACAGGCGTCAGAAACACTGATCATGCCGCGGTGGCGCGCTCTGGATGATGCTGATATTGCGACAAAAACATCTGAAACTGATCTTGTTACGATTGCTGACAGAGAAGCAGAAATTTTTCTGTCTCCGCATCTTGAGGCATTGTTAGCGGGGTCTTTTGCGCTTGGCGAAGAGGCCTGTTCTGAACAGGGCGATATCCTCAACCGGGCAGAAGATGAGTGGGTTTGGACAATTGACCCGGTCGATGGCACAAAAAACTTTGTGAAGGGGACCCGTCAGTTTTGCTCGATGGTATCGCTTGCGCATTATGGCACGCCGGTGATGGCTTGGATCTATCGTCCGACAGAAAAGGACTGCCTGATAGCAACCGCAAATGCTGGGGTGGTGTTGATGTCTGATGATAATACTGAAACGCCGCTGACGCGCCGGACTGTTTCTGGCGATATTGTCAAAATGTCAGGGTCTCTGAATGCAATGGGCTTTGATAAATCTGTGCGGGATGATGTACGCGAAAAACTCAAACAGCTTCCGGGGCGGTCATATATTGGCTGTGCAGGGGTTGAAGCATCCTATATTGCGCTTGGAACGGCTGACTATATCATGCATAGCAAACTAACCCCGTGGGATAATACGCCTGTCGATCTTATCTGCCGAGAGGCTGGCAGTGTTGCTTATCTAACACCGATGAAAACACGGTTTAGTACAGGCGCAAAAGGTATCCTTCTTGTGGCGCCTGATGATGCCTCATGGGATGCGCTTAGTGCTTATATATGGGATGTGTAACTACAGTATCTTATTTGTTTAACTATCTGTTACTCAGACGTTTTTTCTGTCATTTTTGCATCATCCCAATGGCGCGACATATCATCTAGCGTTGCTGTCTCTAGTGTCATACCATCGGCTGATATGCCAGCTTCTACCGCGCGAAACCGGCGCTCGAACTTATTATTGCATCCAATGAGAGCTGTCTCAGGTTCAATGCCGACCGTGCGGGCAAGGTTAGCGGCAACAAATAAAATATCGCCCACCTCATCTTTGAGACGTGCAGTATCTCTGGACGGGGCGTCCCATTCGGCGCGCAACTCTTCTGTTTCTTCATGTAGTTTTTCGATCACTTGATCTAGATTAGGCCAGTCAAATCCGGCGCGGGCTGCCCGTTTCTGGAGTTTTGCGGCACGCACCATAGCCGGGAGCGTTCGTGAAATATCATCAAGTAGAGAGGGGGCAGAGGCGCTGCCGTGCTTAGCCGCTTTTTCGGCTCGTTCTGCCGCTTTGATATCTTCCCAGTTTGCCCGCACAGTCGCGGTATCATCTGCGGTTGTGTCACCAAAGACATGCGGGTGCCGTCGAACCATTTTATCTGATATGGCTCTGGCAACATCATCAAAAGAAAAGCTTCCATCCTCTTCTGCCATGCGGGCGTGGAATATGACTTGTAGTAACAGATCGCCAAGCTCGTCACAGAGCTGTTCCTTGTCACCTGTTTCAATGGCATCAGCAACTTCATAGGCTTCTTCGATTGTGTAGGGAGAAATGCTGGAAAATGTCTGGGCTAAATCCCATGGGCAGCCTGTCTCAGGCGTTCTGAGGCGCGCCATAATCTGAACAAGACGGTCTATCTGCGCAGGATATTGGGTTGTGTGGATGGGGTCTGTCATAATCTGAAATTACCAATTGTAACGATGAATAAAGAGAGCTGTTAAGTAGGGTTAGTCTAACATGGGCTATAATATTTTTGCCATAACCCTTCTATAGTTTGCTTTGTTTTAACGGCAAACTAGGTATACAAAGAGAGCATGAAATATGAATGGGCGTCTGTTGGCTGCTTATTCTGCCCTCTTTGCCTAACAATATTCAGTCACAAAGGTTGCCATAATGACACAAGACGGCTCTGATACAACAATATCAGTTCAGAAGGTTAGTTTTTTGGGAAAATTACGGAGTTGGTTTTTTACAGGGTTGCTTGTAACCGCACCTGTCCTGCTCACATTATATATCACATGGCTTGTGGTGGATGTGCTGGACAGTCAGGTTGTTAACCTGCTTCCGGCGTCATGGCATGAATTTTCCGTTCTTAACGTCCCAATATTTGGCCAAATACCGGGCTTTGGTCTTCTCATTGGCGTGATCATCATCACGCTGATAGGTGCTGTTGCTGCAGGGTTTTTAGGCCGCTGGATTATCAAGCTGGGTGAAAAAGTACTAAACAAAATGCCTGTTGTTCGGTCAATCTACAGTGCTTTTAAACAAATTCTGGAAACCGTTCTTGCCTCTCAATCAGATGCATTCCGTGATGTTGTTCTGGTTCAATATCCCCGAGAGGGCTTGTGGGTTATCGGGTTTGTTACGGGCGTGACAAAAGGCGAGGTTCAGGACAGTATCCCAATAACAACTGTTAATGTGTTTGTTCCTACAACGCCTAATCCAACCTCAGGATTTCTGCTGTTCTGCCCAAAAGATGACCTGATTTATTTGAAGATGACGGTTGAGCAGGCGTTAAAACTTGTTGTCTCTGGCGGTATTGTGACTCCTGAGACCGTGCCAGCAAAGGCGTAACTTTTCTTGCCATATGCTGGCTAGCCAGACGCAAGAAAGCGTACCGCACTATCTTTTTCGAACAGGCTCAGTAGCGTCACGATATCCTTATCGTCAAGCGACCTGCCTGCTGCGACCGCCTTGTGAGCCTCATCGCGCGCAAGGCTGAGAAGGGGAGCATGTTCGCTCAAATCTGCCAGCGAAAACTCAGGCATTCCTGATTGCCTGCTACCAAGTACCTCGCCTGGGCCGCGGAGCCGTAAATCTTCTTCGGCAATCTCAAAACCATCATTTGTATTCCGCATGATTTTTAGCCGCGCGCCTGCCGTCTCACTAAGTGGCCCTTGATACATAAGGATGCATGACGAGGCGATATTGCCGCGGCCAACTCGGCCTCTTAGCTGATGGAGCTGGGCAAGGCCAAACCGTTCAGCATGTTCGATAATGATAATGCCTGCTTCTGGTACATCAACGCCAACCTCAATAATTGTGGTTGCGACAAGCAGGCGGCTCGCACCAGTTGTAAAGGCCTGCATGGCGGCGTCCCGGTCAACTGATTTCATCTGACCATGAGCCAGCACCGGATGAGCATCGGGCAGGAGTGTGCATAAATGGCGATGCCTATCTTCAGCAGCCGTCGCATCCAGCTTTTCAGTTTCCTCAACAAGCGGGCAAATCCAATAAGCGCGCATGCCGCCTGAAAGCGCAGCCCGCAAGCGTTCCACAACATCACCAATGCGGTCATGATTAACCAAAGCTGTTGCGATTTCCTGACGTCCGGCTGGCTTCTCATCGAGCCGTGATACACTTAAATCACCAAATGCTGTCATTTCTAATGTTCTTGGTATGGGCGTGGCTGTCATGACAAGAACATCACATCCATCGCCTTTCTGCCCGAGAATAAGGCGTTGGCGTACCCCAAATCTGTGCTGTTCATCAACCACAGCAAGACGAAGAGCCGAAAAAACAACATCATCATTTAGCAGGGCGTGCGTCCCGATCACAATCCTGATGGCGCCTGTTTCAAGTCCGTCAAGAATAGCAGCTCGCTCGCGGGGTTTTTGGCCGCCCAGAAGAAGTTCCGGTTTAATCCCGAGTGGCGCAAGGAAGCCGGTGAGAGTGGCCTGATGCTGACGGGCAAGCACTTCAGTTGGCACCAGCAGGGCTGTCTGACCACCTGCTTCTACAGCAGATAACATCGCAAGCAATGCTACCATCGTCTTGCCAGACCCGACATCACCTTGAAGAAGGCGCAACATCCGCAGTGGCGCGCGCTGGTCTGCGTCAATTTCGCTAAGCACCTTTTCTTGTGCAGGGGTGAGGGTGAAAGGCAGTGTTTGGCGCAAGAGCGCACTTAACGCTCCTGTCGGCATCAGGGCGTGCCCGGCAAGCTCAATGTCTGTTTGTTGGCGCAGCAGCTGCAGGGCAAGCTGGTTCGCAAAAAGCTCATCAAAGGCCAGTCGCATGCGTGCCGGCGCATGAGCCGAAATATCAGATAATGAGCGGGGGGCGTGAACCACTGTCATGGCAGTTTTAAAGTCAGGCCAGTGATAGTCTGCCATAACCTGCTTATCAATCCATTCTGGCATATCGCGCAGGCGCTCCAGCCCAGCTGAAAGCGCTTTACGCAAGGGTTTTGCTTTCAGGCCAGCTGTCAGAGGGTAGAGCGGCTCAAAAGCAGGCATATCATCTGCATTTGCCGGCGAAAGGATATAATCAGGGTGTGCCATCTGTACACGGTTCTGAAACCGCTCAACGCGCCCACTAACCAGTCGCCGCTCGCCCACAGGCAAGGTATTCTTTAGATAATCAGTCTGGGCATGGAAAAACAGAATATCCATTTCACCCCCATTTGTTTCAACCCGAAAGCGGGCAGGCCGCTTAACCCGGGCTGGCGGTATATCAGCAGATAGAACAAGCACATCAAAGGTTGCAAGACTACCTTCTTCAACATCTACAACAGAGGGGCGTGCGCGCCTGTCATTCACCCCAACAGGCAGATGGCGCAACAGGTCTATGACATGAACCCCAATGCGTTTTGCCATCTGATCTGCCATTTTAGGCCCAATGCCTGGCAGGCTGGTGAGCCGCGCAAAAAGGGAAAATAGGATGTCAGGACGGGAAATATGCATACCGCATCTCTTGTCGCTTAGGAGGGGCTGGTATGCATCATGCCATAGCTCAGCCAAAGCGACAAATACCCTGATGCGACACAGGCTAAATTAACGTAAAAAAACTGGCTGGGCATTACCTTAAAGCGGGCATTCAGAGATGAATATGTAAAGCCAGCCATGTCTGTCTCAAATCAGGTGACAGAAACAGGTAAAATAGATTAAAAAACAACTCGCTTTGTCTAGTCGTTGGGCTGTCAGCCAGCTGGCTCAGCCCTATATGGGTGGTTAGCGTGTCTAGCAAGGCTGCTTCATATTGTGGTTGTGACTGCATTATAGTGACAAGACGTCTGATAATGGTGAGAAGGCCAGATACTGGTGAGAAGGCCTGATAAAGGCAAGAAGGCCTGATAATGGCAAGAAGGATAGTTAAATCTCTTATGTTTGATTCCAAAGAAAAACGCGTCCGCCGGCTTGTCTATCAAGCAAGTTATACTGGCATGAAAGAAACTGACCTTTTGCTTGGTCAGTTTGCGAAAAAGCATCTACCAAACCTTACCGATGAGCAGCTTGATATGTTTGAAGCCTTGTTGGATGCGGGTGACCCGTCCATCTTTGCGTGGGTAAGGGGAGATGAAGATGTGCCAGCTGAATTTCAGGGCCCTGTACTTGATATGATTAAAGATTTTCATATTAATCAGATATAATAAATTACCTTAACTAAGATTAATAAATTCATGAAAATAAATGATAAATTAGAATTTAAGTCAGTTATTTATGGCTGTCTTGATGGTGCAGATTCTCTGGCTGTTGGGAGTCTTGTTGAGACTCATGACAAGCTGGTTTATCTAGCGCGTGATGACAAACGGCTGCAGCAGATGGCCCAAGGTCTTGCCTTTTCCTGTCCGGAGGTGGAGCTGATTATTCTGCCTGCATGGGATTGTCTTCCCTATGACAGAATGTCACCTCATTCAGCGATTGTGAGCCGGCGGATTGATGCGCTGGCTTCGCTTGCTCACCGGAAACAGGTATCTGGTAGGGTCCGACCCTGCATCGTACTGACAACCGTAAATAGCTGGCTGCAGCGCTTGCCGTCCGAGGATTTTTTTGCCGAATCAAGCCTGACCCTTACGCCGGGTATGGAAATAGCTCAGGATAAGATTGCCGATTTTCTGACCCAAAACGGGTTTCTGCGTACTCAGTCGGTACGTGAATATGGTGAATTTGCTATTCGTGGCGGCATTATGGATATCTTTGCTGCGACGGATATGGACCCTGTCCGGCTTGATTTCTTTGGCGATGAAATTGATTCGATGCGGTATTTTGAGCCGCTTTCCCAGCGTAGTCATGATAATACCGATAGTCTGATTGTTCGGCCCGCAGCAGAATATATCCTTGATGATGCTTCGATTAGCCGGTTTCGGCAGAGTTATCTTTCGTTGTTTGGCGGAAAAGCATCGAAAGATTCTCTTTATGAAGCCGTCTCAGCGGGCCAAACCCTTGCTGGGATTGAGCATTGGCTCTGTCTGTTTCATGAAAGCATGGGCAGTTTGTCTGACTGGCTTACAGGCTGGCATATTGTCTGTGATAGTGATGTGCAGGCGGCCGGTATGGCGCGGCTTTCCCAGATTGATGAATTTTATCAAGCGCGCGCCGGCGCTGTGCCAGAAGGCGAGGCACCTTATCGCCCGGTTCCGCCTGAAATGATGTATCAAACACAAACGGCTCTTGATGCATTGGAGGGGAGCGCATTAACAGCTTCGCTATCCAGTTTTGCCGCCCCGCGCAAGAGTGAGCCTGATATCGGCGCGCGTGCTGGCCAGACATTTAGTGCTGCCCGCTCAGAAGGCGGTAGTCCGTCCGCTGCTGCGGCACAAGCTATTGTGGCAGATGCCAAAGATGCGCCTGTGCTGCTTACGGCTGCCTCACAAGGCGCATTGGAGCGTGTCTGCGGGCTGATAGCGCCGCACTTGCCAGAGGCGCCGCAGCTCATCAACGCGGCATCTGAAATGAAGGCCAGCGGTGTTTACGGCACTGTCTGGTCGCTTGAGAATGGGTTTCATACACCGCATATGACGGTGATTACCGAGCAGGATATTTTCGGATCACGCATTAGCCGCCCGCAAGGCCGGCGTCGACGTGCAGAGGATTTCCTGCGCGAAGTATCATCTTTGGAGCAGGGCGATTTAGTCGTTCATGTCGAGCATGGTATTGGACGCTATGAAGGGCTTGAGACAATAAGCTCAGACGGCACAGATCATGACTGCCTGCATCTGTCCTATTCTGGCGGCGACCGGCTATACCTGCCGGTTGAAAATATCGATATGCTGTCACGTTATGGACAGGATGCAAGCGATGTTATCCTTGATAAGCTTGGCGGCGCAGGCTGGCAGGCGCGTAAAGCCCGCATAAAAGGCCGGATTAAGGAAATGGCGGAGCAATTAATCCGCATTGCAGCCCGACGCGCGGTCGCGACAGCAGAACCGTTAACACCGCCGCAGGGCGTCTATGATGAATTTTGCGCCCGTTTTGGTCACTCAGAAACAGATGATCAGCTTGATGCGCTCGAAGATGTTCTGTCGGATTTTGCCTCTGGTACAGCAACAGACAGGCTGATTTGCGGTGATGTTGGGTTTGGCAAAACAGAAATCGCACTACGGGCTGCTTTTGTTGCCGCTATGGCAGGCTATCAAGTAGCCCTTGTGACGCCGACAACATTGCTTGCACGCCAGCATGGAAGATTATGTGAAGAACGGTTTGCCGATTTTCCGGTGAAAGTGGCAACCTTATCGCGGATGACAACTCCAAAACAGGCATCACTAATTCGTGATGGGCTTAGTGACGGGTCAGTTCAGTTGGTTGTTGGAACACATGCTGTTCTTGCCAAATCTATATCCTTTAATAATTTAGGCCTTCTGATTATCGATGAAGAACAGCGTTTTGGGGTTGGCCAGAAAGAACGGCTCAAAGAGTTGCGCGGTGATGTGCATGTGCTGACATTATCAGCAACGCCTATTCCGCGTACCCTTCAGCTAGCACTGTCAGGGGTGCGCCAGATGTCTATTATAGCAACCCCGCCGGTTGACCGGTTGGCGGTGCGGACATTTGTTGGGCCATGGGATTCAGTTGTCTTGCGCGAAGCTATCATAAGAGAGCGGTTCAGAGGCGGGCAAATATTTGTTGTCTGTCCCCGTATTGCAGACTTAACCCGCCTTTATGATAGAGTAACAGCTTTGGTTCCTGATGCCCGTATTTTAACAGCACATGGCAAGATGAGCGCGGTTGATCTTGATGATGTGATGAACCGGTTCGGTGACGGTGAGGCTGATATTCTTCTCTCAACCAATATCGTTGAATCCGGCATTGATATTCCAACTGCCAATACGATGATTATTCACCGGGCCGATATGTTTGGCCTGTCCCAGCTTTATCAGCTCCGCGGCAGAGTTGGTCGCAGTAAAGTGCGGGCCTATGCCTATCTTACAACCCAGCCCGGCATGGTCTTAACACCGCAAGCAAAGCGCCGATTAGAAGTGATGCAGACCCTTGATAAGCTTGGCGCAGGCTTTTCTCTGGCCTCCTATGATATGGATATCAGGGGTGCTGGAAACCTGCTTGGTGATGAGCAATCGGGGCATGTGCGCGAGGTTGGCGTGGAGCTGTATCAGGAAATGCTTCGTCAGGCTGTTGATCTGGCGCGCACGCAATCGAAAAAAGGCAGTGATACGTTAGGCGAGGCGGGCCAGCAGGACTGGTCGCCAACTATAAGTCTGGGCACGAACGTGCTGATCCCAGAAGCCTATGTGCCAGATTTATCCGTGCGGCTCTCACTCTATCGCCGGATTGGCGCGTTATCCGCACATGATGATATTAACCAGATGGCTGCTGAGCTGGTGGACCGGTTTGGTCCGATGCCAGATACAGTTAAGAACTTGCTGGAAATCGTTGAATTAAAATACCTTTGTCGTAATGCAAATATTCTTAAAATCGATGCAGGCGCCAAAGGGTTTGCCCTTTCATTTAAAGATAATCAGTTCCCGGCGCCTGATAAATTGATTGGCTGGATTGCCTCCCAAGGGGGGCGTGTTCAGCTCCGCAGTGACCATAAGCTTATTGTCAAAGGCGCGTTAGCTCAGATTGCTGCTCGGGCGAAACAGGCACATAAAATTGTCAGTGATATTGCGGGTCTCCTCAGCCCATCTTAATTGTGGCAGGTTTGGGGACGCGCGCTACTATTCTTGAATAGCAGCATCTATGGCATTGAGAAGAATATCGGACGGGTAAGCGCCAGCAAGCGAATAATTACTATTAAAGATCATCAGCGGCACGCCATCTATCCCAATGCTTTGACCATATCTCAGATCTGCCTCTAGCCTGGTTTGCGCTTGTGCTAGTTTTTCAGGTGAGCGCGCATCAGCTGCGCTTGCATGTGTCTGCGACACCTCATCAATAAGCTTGTCTTGTGTAGCACTATCTGAAATATCCTCCCCGCGCAGAAAATAGGCTTGATAAAAAGCGTCTGAGAGCGGGGTTGCGGCATCACCTGCAGCAATCAGTATTTTATGGATGGGGCGGGTATCTGGCGTGCGTTTGATATCGGAAAACTGAAAAGCAATGCCTGCTTCATCTCCTGCCTGAGCAATACGGCCGTAAACAGCATTGGCAGCATGGCCAAACTTGGCTGTTAGGTAAGCTGTTCTATCCATACCGCCTGCTGGCATGGTCGGGTTTAACAGGAAACAGCGCCACCGATATTCAGGCACAATATTAGGGCGTTGAGCAAAAGCTTCCTCAAGCCTCGTCTTTCCGATATAGCACCACGGACAGATAATATCGGAAAAGACGTCTACAATGAGATGTTTCGGCAGTGAAGAGGGGGAATGGCTCATTAAAAACTCCAGAAGGTCAGCTGTTTGCAGGGGCAATTCATAAATGAGGACGATAAGCCTTCACATCTGCTAGCATTGGTCCATATCGAAAAAAAGACGATAAAAACTCCTCCGGAGAAGCGCAAGTCCAAAATCACGTCCAAAATAAGGTGAGGGTATGCAAAGCGATAAAGAGCAGCCAGATAATGTGGCAGACGCAGCAGTGCTTAAGTCCCGCAGAAAAGCTGAGCGTGCGCGCGACACATTGCTTCAAACTGCCCAGACCCTTGGTATAATAACAGCTATGCTAGAGGCTAGTGAGGAGAATGCGCCAGCTATAAAAATAGCCCCCGGACAATCTCCTTTTATACGGCAGGACGGGCATTTTTATTGTTTTGCCAGTGAATTAGCCGCCCATGTGCGCGCATTGTTATCAAAAGCTGATATGCAGTTTCAGCTTATTGAAGATGAGCATACAGCGCAGAATATTTGGGCGCGGGTCCGGCTGACTTTTCTTGCTGATGTAAAAGAGATAGCCCGTGATACCCCGCAATTTGATGAGATTTGTGCAGCTATTGGCCAGAGACATGGTCCGGTGATGTCAGTGATAAAACCCTTCACAGATTTTCACCTTTTTGAAATTACGCCAAAACAGGGTCTTCTTGTCACCGGTTTTGCCTCTGCCTATGATGTAACAGGGCCTGACTTTGCCCTAGCAGACCATCTGACATCTTCATGAGTGGCGTGATATAATGCACCAGATTGCCCCCCCTATATTTTGGAGTTTTCGGCGATGCCCGTATGCGATGCGCGCCCGGATGGCTGTAATGGCAAGCGGTCTTACTGTTGGATTGCGTGAAATCCTGTTACGGGACAAGCCGGCAGCCTTTCGGGCTGTATCATCCAAAGCAACAGTTCCTGTTCTGGAATTAGACGACGGCATAATTCTTGATGAAAGCCGTGATATTATGTTCTGGGCGCTTGATACCTCAGGAGACCCTGCTGGCTGGCTTGAGTGCTATCATCGCGATAAGCAGGCGGTCATAGCGTTTCTTGACCAGCTTGAAGGGCCGTTTAAAACAGCATTAGATAAATATAAATATGCGACCCGTTACCGCACAGAAGAGGGCGCGCCAATCGACGGGCTGGCCTACCGTGCTGTCGGCGCTACTTTTCTTTCTGACATCAATATATCTCTTGCACGCCAGCCCTTTTTATCGGGCGCGGCGATCGGGCTGATGGATTATGCTAGCTTGCCCTTTATACGTCAGTTCCGGATAGCAGATGAAAGCTGGTTTGATGAGCAGGAATGGCCGTTTTTACAGGCATGGCTGCAGGATTTCCTCACAAGTGAGATGTTTAGCTCTGTGATGGTAAAATACGCGCTCTGGCAGGAGGACGCCCCGCCAGTCCTTTTTGGACGCGGGCAGGCCTAGCTATTCTGAGCTGCCGGCCGTCTCATTGACCAGATAAGATAGGCGATAAGGCTTGCAACCACCAGTCCGCCGCCGATAATCATCTGATTTGTTGGGCGCTCATCCACCACCAGCCAGACCCATATGGGGCCTAATACTGTTTCAAGCAGCATAAAAAGGCTGACATTAGCAGCAGCGGTAAACCGCGTTGCATAGCCAAGCAGAAAAAAAGAAGCGGGCAGAATAATCCCGCCAGAAATCAGAATAGCGGGCAAATCGCCAGTACCAAGTGTTTGAAGCGGATATCCTGTCACAAGGGCAAATATGAGCGCACAGGCAGCTGCAAGGAGACCCCCGCCGCAATTTATCAGCAGAATAGGGATGCTGTTATCGCTCCGAAGCAGGCTAAAGGACAAGCCAATACAGGCGCCCGCAGATAGGCCCAAAAACGCCCCTGTTGCAAGTGGTCCCATGCCCTCAATAACAGGCGCACTGCCGGCTGGCTCATAAACCGCAACAGCAATGCCAGTCATAGCGATGGTCATAAACAGATAAGTCAGGGGCGGCGTGCGTTCTGACATGAGCAGCCATGAGAATAAAGCTGCAAACAGAGGCGCACAGGCAACCCCGAAAAGAATAATCGACACCGGCGCACTAGCGATGCCAAGCGTAAAGGCAATAGCGCTTAACATGAAGCATAGCGTTACAAGAAGAGCGCGTGGCCGCAAAAAGTTAGCCGTCTCTTCTCGCAATGAGCCTCGGGAAACAATAAGCCATGCGCCAAACAGCACGCCCGCCATAGCCAGACCCCGCCAAAACAGCATTTGAAGGGCATCCATTTCTGAAAGGCGCATGAAGACAGTATCCGGCGTGATAATCAGCGCACCGATAAAAGCCACCGCAATGCCATAAAAGGGATGGGAGGAAAAACGTGTAATAAATGTCATAAAAGAGCGCTTTTCAGGAGGCAGGAAAACATCAGCTAAGCCTTACTGCTGTTAACCTGCTGATAGCAAGTGAAATAGTCGTATCAGCAGAATATCTTCAGGATAATTCAGAAAGGAAACGCTGCGAATCTGTTAGAATAGCCGCCCTTTTTTCATCACTCATTTTAGCCAGCGTCCGGTACATCATACCCATGCGCGCATTACCAGATAATCGGTCTTGATGCCGGATAAGAAAATCCCAGTAAAGATAGTTGAACGGACAAGCCTGTTCACCGTTTTTCTGTTTTACTTTATAGTGACAGGACCGGCAGTAATTGGACATTCGTTCAATATAAGCGCCGCCAGATGCATAGGGCTTGCTTGCCAGAACACCCCCATCAGCATAGAGCGCCATGCCTGATACATTCGGTAATTCAACCCATTCATAGGCGTCTGCATATACGATCATAAACCATTCATTGACTTCCTTTGGGGAAAGTCCAGCTAGTAAGGCAAAATTCCCTAACACCATCAGCCTTTGGATATGATGGGCATAGGCATGATCGCGGGTTTCTGAAACACATTGCTTGAGGCAGTTCATCTTGGTATCAGCAGTCCAGAAAAAAGCCGGCAAGGGACGGTGAGCCTCAAGCGCATTCTGTTCGGCATATTCAGGCATCTTTAGCCAGTAAAGGCCGCGGACAAACTCTCTCCAGCCGAGAATCTGACGGATAAACCCTTCGGTAGCATTCAGCGGGGCTGCCCCTGCATGATAGGCATTTTCTGCGGCTATGATGGCCTGTTGTGGGCTAAGTAGGCCGCAATTCAGGTAAAGCCCTATATGGGCATGAAACATAAAGGGCTCACCTTCCACCATGGCATCTTGATAGGTACCAAAGAGCGGCAGGCGTTCTGCGATAAACCGGTCGAGAACATAGGCTGCCTGCTCATGAGTGACGGCAAATTCAAACGGGCGAAGCTTGCCAAAATGATCGCCAAACCGGTCTTCAACAAGGTTAAGCACTTCATTTGTTATATCATCAGGGACAAAACTAGTATGTTTGGGAACCTCAAGCCCGTCAGGTGCACGCCCCCGGTTTTCTGCATCATAGTTCCACTGACCACCAATCGGGTCATTCCCGGACATTAAAATGCCTGTCTTGCGCCGAAGCTCGCGGTAGAAATATTCCATGCGAAGCTGTTTGCGGCCATCTGCCCAGGTCGCAAACTCATCAAGGCTACAATAAAAACGGTCATCGTCTCGCAGCTCAACCGCACAAGGCAGGGTATTTTCCCAATCGCGCATTTCAGTTAAGACACGCCATTCAGAGGCAAATGTTGCAATCACGCTTTCGGGTGCATGCCGCTCAACAGCCCGCGCAACTTCGCCTGAAAAGCTGTGGCTATTGCCGTCCTGATCAAGACGGACATAATCAACATTCCAGCCCGCATCTGACAGGCTAGCCGCGAAATGCCGCATCGCAGAAAATAGAAAAGCGATTTTTTTCTGATGATGTTTTACATAGACGGCTTCATCGAATACTTCACATAATAATATGATATCACGTGATTTATCGGCATCTTTCAGTGAAGAAATCTCGGGACTTAACTGGTCCCCTAATATAAGGCGAAGCGTACTCATATCTGTTCTTCTACTGCGGCGTTGGCGGCTAGTTTGAGGTCAGCGAACGCATCAAGAGCGCGCAAGCGTGATGCCTTCAAATCAACAATAGGTTTTGGATAGGTAGTGCCTAATGTAACGCCAGCATGCTGGAGAATTGTGCTGGGCGCCTCCCATGGTGCAAAAAGATATTTTGAGGGCAGCTTGCTAAGCTCTGGTACATATTTTCGCGTATAATGCCCGTCTGCATCAAATTTCTGCCCTTGGGTAACAGGGTTAAACACCCTGAAGTAGGGAGCGGCATCGGCGCCGCAGCCTGCAATCCACTGCCATCCTGCCCGGTTATTGGCAAAGTCAGCATCAAACAGGCAGTCCCAGAACCAGCGTTCGCCATGACGCCAGTCCAATAGCAGGTTTTTGACCAGAAACGAGCCGACAATCATACGCACACGGTTATGCATATAGCCGGTCTGATACAGCTCACGCATACCAGCATCAACAATCGGAAACCCTGTCATACCTGTCTGCCAGCTTGTGAGGGCGGCGTTATCATCACGCCAGCCAAAGGCATCAAATTTCGTCTGAATATTTTTTGTTCTGATATCTGGGTTTTGCATCACAAGATTATGAGAAAATTCACGCCAGCCAAGCTCTGATCTGAATGTTTCACGTTGGCTGTCATGTTCTGGCAGAATGCCATCAGCCGCATACCATGCCTGATGCGCAGAAACCTGACCAAAACGCATATAGGGCGAGAGGCGTGAAACATGAGGCTTGTCGGGAAAATTGCGGCCCTCTTTATAATTGCTGAGGCCATCATCAACAAACTCTGCTAGCCGTTCATGAGCGCCGGCTTCTGAAATATCCCATCCGGCACATATCTCATCGCCCCAAGGGCGCTCTGGCAGCAGGTTTAGGCTATCAATGGCCAGCGCGCCAGACGGGCAGGCTTGCACAGGCTCAGCAAAGGTAATGTCAGGCGGCGCAAGCGGGAAGCGGGGCTGGGTAAGATTGAGGCACCCACGCCGATAGAACGGCGTAAAGACTCTGTAGGGCGTCCCATCTGCTTTTTGAACCTGTTCAGGCTCCCATAAGACAGAACCGCTTTCTTGGATAACTGTGACACCCTGCTCAAGTAACCGTTTTGTAATCTGAGCATCCTGTTCAACCTGCCAAGGGGCATAGCTTGTTGTGAAGGTCAGTATTGTTGCGCCGGTTTGCTCTATGATGCGGTGCAAGCAGGTTTCGGCGTCACCGCTCATCACAATGAGGTTATTTTCAACAGACACATTTAAGCTTTTCAGCGCATGATGAAGCCAGACTCGGGTTGCGCCGCCAAGCCTATCATCTCCTGCGGCCTCGTCATCCAGAATAAAGATAGGCGTGACAAGCCCTTCAGAAGCGGCTTTGGTGAGGGCAGGGTTGTCAGCAAGCCGTAAATCATGCCGGAACCAGTGGAGTGTGCGTGGTGTCATTCAAAAATACCTGAAAAAAAACAATGATAACTGCTCTTTATCCGTATGTAAGAGAGCTTCGGATTGGTTTCAGCAAAGTCTTTTTTACCGCAGCAGCTAAAACCCATCCTATCAGGCTGAAGCCAGTAGGTCCTGCATCATATGAATAATGGCTTTGGCTTGCTCATCGCTAAAAGGTTCTGCTGCCCCAACGCCCCAGACTGGGCCGGGCCAGGCCGCATCATCTTCGTGCCGAGCAATCAGGTGAAGATGAAATTGGGGTACCATATTACCTAAAGAAGCAACATTGATTTTATCAGCATTTTCAGACTGTTTTAATAAATTGCTCATGCTTTTAGTGAGCGATAGCATATCCTGTTCAGTCTCATCAGGCAGGTCATGCCAGTCGCGTATCCCTGAGAGTTCNGGGATCAGGACAAGCCAGCGGTAGCGTGCGTCATCCATCAGTCTTATCTGACATCCATTTTGGCGCGCGATAAAAAGCGTATCTCGTTCAAGCCGGTGATCCAGTGAAAAATCTGACATAAAATGAAACCTTCATTGTGGGTGTCATTACCCTGTGATGTGGATATCTGCTGTTGTTTCCTGAAAGTCAGTCTGGCATATCTGTAGGGTATGACAAACAAAGAACCTCATTCTGATGATACAGCTTTATCACCCCGGGCCTCAACAGTGTTTGTTGACGCTGATGCCTGTCCGGTGCGTGATGAGATTGTGACCTGTGCCCGCCGGCATAATGTGCCTGTTATTATGGTCTCTAATGGCGGTATTCGGCCGGGGGCTGATCCCTTGGTAAGGTTAAAAATTGTCGCACAGGGCGCTGATGAAGCTGATAAATGGATAGCAGATGAAGCAACAGATGGCGATATTGTGGTCACAAATGATATTCCGCTTGCGGCCCGCGTGATAGAGGGCGGGGCGTGCGCTTTGCGCCCCGATGGCCGCCCCCTTACCAAAGATAATATTGGACAGGTTCTGGCAATGCGAGACCTGATGGCTGATATCCGCAGTGCCAATCCATTTCATCAATCAAGCGGATCATCCTTTGGCAAGCAGCAAAGATCAGCCTTCTCACACCAGCTTGAAATATTGTTGCGGCAGGTTGCAGGCTAGGGGAGTAAAATATGAATGATGTTGTACTGATTGACTGGGGAACAAGCGCGCTGCGTGCCGTTATTGTCACTGAAGCCGGAGAAAGCGGCGCTCGTTTTGCCTCGGATGCCGGTATCATGAATGTGCCGGAGGGTAATTTTGCTGCGCAGCTTACCGTAACCCTTGACGCGCTAGAGGTTGCTGATAATCCGCCACCTATTTTAATGAGTGGGATGATTGGCAGTACGCTTGGGTGGCGCGAAGCACCTTATCTGACTGGCCAGCAGAGTTTTGATGATTTTGCCAAAAACCTCTTTGTTCTGGAACATCATGATCTGGATATTCGTATTGTGCCGGGTATCGCAGCACCGTCTTTGGGCCTGCCTGATCATATAGATGTAATGCGCGGCGAAGAAACGCAGTTTTTTGGCAGCCTTATTCTCACCCAATCCCAAGAAAAGGGCAGGGATATAGGAACATTAATCTGTATTCCGGGCACCCATGCAAAATGGATTGCCCAGAGGGGCGGCGCTATTGAAGGCTTTGCAACTTTCATGACAGGAGAGCTGTTTGCTGTGCTATCTCGTTATTCGGTCGTAAGCGGGGTTTTATCTGAAGAACAGAGCACCACTCACCTCTCACCTGCCTTTTTTGACGGACTTGATATGGCATTGCAGCCCTTGGGAGTATTGCATCATGCGTTTTTACTTCGTGCTGGCACAGTAACGGGCGGCTTTGATACATNAACGAACAGAGACAGGCTGTCTGGGATATGTATTGGCAGTGAGATTGCCGCTATGCGTCCTTATATTGAGGCCAGTGGCCAGCCTGTAACACTGATTGCCAGCGCGGTGATGCGTATTGCCTATGAGCAGGCCTTTACCCATTTTAATATTCCCTATATTACGATTGATGCTGAGGCGGCGACGATTGCCGGCCAGCTTGCCCTTCATAATAATCGTTCTTAGTGGCTAGCGGAAGAGATAAGAGATGCATAGGCACCTGATTGCTATTTTGCGTGGGATAACGACTGATGAAGCCGCAGCTGTTTGTGACGCGCTCCTGTCTGCTGGCATTAGCCAGATTGAAATACCGTTAAACTCGCCGGATCCGATGTGCACAATCGAGATGATGGTAAAACAATATGGGGCTGATGCCCGTATCGGGGCAGGGACTGTGCTGACATGTGCAGATGTTGATATGCTGGCAGAGATAGGCGCGCATATGGTCATCTCTCCTAATATGAACCCAGAGGTGATTGCCCGCACGAAACAATTAGGCATGATGTCCTGTCCGGGCATTTTAACGCCAACCGAAGGGTTTGCCGCACTTGCAGCAGGGGCTGACATGCTAAAGCTATTCCCCGCAGATATTGTGGGGCCGTCCGGCGTGAAGGCGCTGCGTGCTGTCCTGCCGGCTGATGTGAAGCTGGCGGCTGTTGGCGGTGTTGGCCCGGGTAAGCTATCTGTCTGGGCTGAGGCAGGTATTACGGCCTTTGCAATAGGCTCCAGCCTTTATAAGCCTGGCATGTCATCGGCAGATGTTGGCGCAGTAGCCCGCCAGTTAGTCGCAGAATATGACGGGCTGGCGAGATAGCGCTGTTTGCCGGGCTGATGTTTTAACGCTTTACAAACCCTATGCTTTGTCTGACCATCATTTTGACTTAATGTAAGTTTTGACGTCGTCATACTCTTCTTGTTAGGCGTATGGGTCTAACAGAATGCTCATCAAACTAGAATCGCTCAAAGGTCGGTATCTTGGTCATGATACAGCCGGAGGCATTTTCGCTTCGGCTTACGCTACAGGTACCGTCTATCATGACACTTAAACCATCATCCAAACTCATCGAACCAACAGCACGTGATAACCTTGTTGGTATCGGGCTTATGTTGCTGAGTATGTTTGTCTTCTCGGCTGTTGATACAATTGCAAAAGTCTTAACAACAGATTTTCATCCGCTTCAGATTGTCTGGACACGCCAGCTGGGTTTGGTGGCAGGCGTGTTTGTTATGATGGCGTTGCGCGGGGCATCGTTATTTGAGACAAAGCATCGTAAATTACAGCTTGCCCGCGGTCTTATGGCGGCATTATCTGCAGCCTTATTTATCACAGCCATAAATTATGTACCGCTTGCTGATGCAATCGCTGTTACCTTTGTTGCTCCGTTTGTTGTGACGATGTTTAGTGCGCTATTGTTAAAAGAAAAAGTAGGTATTCATCGCTGGAGTGCGGTTATTGTCGGATTTTTGGGAACGCTGGTTATTTTGCGCCCTGGGTTTGATGGATTTGAGCCTGCGCTGTTACTCGCCGTTCTGGCCGCGGTTCTGTTTGCGTTTCGCCAGATAATATCTCGCTATTTGAGTGGTTCGGATAAAACTGAAACAACAGTTGCCTATACCGCACTTGTCGCTGTAATGGTGCTGTTCATCCCGTTGCCGTTTGTCTGGCAAACGCCAGTCTCAGGGTTTCATCTTCTTCTGATGGCCATTATGGCAATTCTGGCAGGTCTTGGTGAGTTGTTGGTTATCAAGGCGCTTGAAGTTGCCTTGGCTGTTGTGGTCTCGCCAGTGCATTACACTATCCTGATTTGGGGCAGTCTCTACGGCTATTTTGTGTTTGGAGATTTTCCAGACTATTTGACATGGATTGGCGCAATTATCATCATCCTATCAGGACTTTATACGCTCTACCGCGAGCGTAAACGCGCCGCCCGTTAGCCTGTTGGCTAGAAAAAGACGTTATAGGTGACAGACAGGCTGTCATCATCTGCCAGCAGACCATAGGCGCTTGTCGCAGTGCGGCTTGAGAAAAAGGTAGATGATAGCTCTATGCTTGACCAGCTATTCAGCCGTTTCGATGCTTCAAGCGAGACCAAGGACTGTTCGGCTTCCTTGTCAGCTGAGACCAGCAGTAACAGGGTTGTATCATCAACATCATTCAGAATAAGACGAAGCCCGCCAACAAGAAACTGATCAGCAGCAGCTTGCGGGCGATCATCATGCTGAATTTCAGCAATGACCCCCAAATCCCATAAATCATTAACAATGCCATAAAAACTGTATTCGATGCCCATCACAGCGGCCGCAAACGCGCTTGTAGCTTGCGTGCCATGCAGGCTTTCCCATTTAAACAGTAAATTCTCGCCGGTATGTTGTGCTTCAATCCCAATCGATTTCATCAAAGGATAATAAGCTTGAAGGGCAGTGCCACCTGAAACAGGGGTTAGAATAGGATCACGTGCCGTGCCATAGAACAGACTGCCCGCAAGGTCCCAGTCACCAGACACTGCAGCGAAACGGCCGGCAAAATCATCTGCATCTTGAGCGTCTGCTCTCTCAAACTTGGCAGATGTTACCGGAATACCGCTGCTTGGATGGCCATCAGAATCATTAAACGTTCTCTGGCGGAAGTCGCTCATATACCATAATTGCAAATCGCCACTATCCATATAGCGCTCAAGTGAGAGGGAGGGCGCTCCTAGTTTGGCTGATGAGCCTTGAGCGGCCGCCGCATCACTCTGGTTAATGACATCAACAACGTTTTTGCTTTCAGCATTTCCCCAAAATACCTGCCGGTTACCGATAAAAGCCTCCATACCGGCAATCGGGGTCCGGAGATAGGCTTGCCGCGCTTCAATAATGCGTCGACCTGCATCATCAGCATCTGCGCGTCCGATAAGCTCTGCTACAACACGGCTCTCATTAAAATCATGAAAAGCTTCAACCTTTACCTCAGCCGAACGGCTTTTATCATCTGTTCCGCTGTTATGCTCAGGAAACACATCATAGCGCGACGAAAGGGTTGCATTGATTTCGCCTGCTATCACGCTGCTTGTCAGGCAGGACAGAGCAACCGCTCCTATGAAAAATTCTTTTATCATCTGATCCGTTTAAGCGTGTTCTTCTGAAAGTCGTTTTCAGTAAGGCCAGACTGCATTGTCCAGTTTGAAAACAGAAGTTCAGTTGATTTTCCTGTTTGATGATTGGTCATCACCATGGTGTCAGCGCGCCAATGCTGGTCCAGATACAGATTATAGTCGCTATAAATGAGGGTTTTAAGAAGGCTGTCTTTGCGGTCATAGAAATCAATTTTCTGGAGCCTGTATTCGGCCTTATCCATCCAGACAACCTGACGCTTATAGCCGCTTTTCGGGTCAATAGGGTCATATTCGATCACATAACAGTCAAGGCCATTCACGGTTTCATCGCGCAGGTAGTTATAGGTGTATTTCTCAACTTCCTGACTGGAGATGTCTTCATAAGCAAATTCGCTCCCCATGAAAGGGCCAGCTTTATTTGATGAGGCAATCCGCTTAACCCGCTTTAAAGCAGGCAGAAAAAGCCACTGATCGTCTGTTTCTGTCTTTTTTGTATGTGACAAGAAGGCCGTACCGCGCACATCTCCCGGGCTGTCAAAAATGACAATCGACTTATCGCCTTCATCATTACCCTCTAATGTGCGGTTGCGAATGGCGCGGCTTGTCGACTGGCCATATTTATCGGTCAGAGTCATTGTCATGTCAGCGGTCGTATCACCAAACCCTTTATCGCGATTATCAGCGGCGATAGCAATTTCAAGCCCCTTTTCAGGAGAGGCAATAGCCAGAGCAGGAAGAGAAGAGACAGCCAGCAGCGCAAGAAGCGATACAGAAGTAAATTTCATCGTGTTATATCCTTTTAAGACGCTGTTTTTGCTTGCGAAGAAGCCGTCACGGTAGGGGGTGTATCTGAGCTATTTTCGACTGCTTTATCCTTATCTAGAACGATAAGCAAAGCTGGCAATAAGGTAAGGTCAGCAATCAAGGCAATCACAAGGGCAATGGCTGTGAGCATCGCCATATAGCTGTTCACACCAAAGGAGGACTGCGCCAGAATAGCAAATCCTGCCACAAGAATAAGGGTGGTAACAACCAGAGCGGTGCCAACCCCATTAAAGGCTGAAATAACAGCATCACGGGCTGACAGTTTCAACTCTCTGCGGGCGATCTGATATTTTGTTAAGAAATGCACACTATCATCAACTACAACGCCGAGCGCCATGCCGGCAACCACAGCAACAGCCATATTAACCTGCCCAACCAATGCGCCCCATACGCCAAACGCCAGCGCCGCTGGCAACAGGTTAGGTATCAGGCTGATAAGCCCTAGCTGAACATCACGCAACGCAATCAGAATAACGCCACTAATTAAGAACACAGCCAGAAGCGTTCCGATAAGCATGCTTTCAATATTACGTTTCGAGATATAGGCGAACATCACTGTTGGTCCAACAGCCGTCAGGTTTGTCTTATGGGTTTCAGCAAGATAGCCTTCTGCGCGGGCGATCCAGGACCGAAGCTCATTGGTTGTCATGTCATCAAGGGTGACAACCACTTGGGTCGATGATTTGCTGATATCTAATTGATTATTCATATCAAGCCCAAAGGGAAGAGACAGCTCGTAAAGCAACAGATATTGCGCGGCAAGTTCGCGTGACTCAGGAATGCTATAAAAGGCCTCATCCCCTTCATTTAAGTCACGGTTAAGCCGCTTAAAGGTATCGGAGATAGACTGAACGTGGGTGACGACTTCTTCATTCAAGGCCCATTCTGTGAAATCAGCTACTGTCTGGATAAAGGCTGGTTCGCTTACACCATTTGCCTCGCCAGACTGAAGATTGAACTGAATGAGATTTGCGCCGGTAAGATTTGCGCTTACCCAGTCAGTATCCTGACGATATTCAACAGATTCATCAAAATATTTAACAAAATCATCATTGATTTCATTCAACGGTATAAGCGCCAGAAGACAGGCCGATACAACAACGCTAATGCCAAGAACCGCTTTGTATTTATCAGCGATAAAGGTGCCGATAACGCTCATCTTGGAATCAAGTTTCTGCAAAGTACCCTTCGGCTTAATCGGCACAAAACTAATCAAAATAGGTAGCAGAACAACCGCATATACCCACGCAGCCATAACGCCAATAGCTGTTATATTACCCAAATCATGAAACGGCGGCGAATCCGAAAAATTCAGTGATAAAAACCCGAGAGCTGTTGTAACGCTGGTTAAAAAGATTGGCTTGGCATTAACCCGCAAACTATAAAGTAGGCTCTCGCGTTTATCATACCCAGCTCTCATCCGGTTCAGCATCACCACAAGCAGATGAATGGAATCAGCAACCGCAAGCGTGGTAATGATGGTGGGCGCACTAGCTGATGGCGGCGTCAGGCCAATGCCCATCCAGCCACCAAGACCCATCGCAACCGTAATGCTCGGAATGATAACAATAAGAACAAGTATTGTAGCAGTGATGGACCGTAACAGCGCATAAGCTACAATCAGAATGACAAGATACATTGCTGGCACCAATGTTCCCATATCCTGCATAGAGGATTCCATAAACGCATTATTTAAGAAGATAACGCCGCTAAGCCGTATTTTTATCGGATAGTCAGCCTCAATCTTTGCAGCAAGCTCGCGCGCGGCCTTTGCAACAACTGTCACTTCATCTGCCGTTTCTCCGGGAAGCTGTATTGTTACATTCACAGAGGTAGCGCGGTGCTGGCTATCATGAATTTTACCAGAAAGAGATGGCTCTGTTGTGCTGATATCATTGACAAGCTGCAACTCATTAGCGTTAAGCTCGCGGCCATTTACATACAGGTCGCGCACAATCAGGTCATCCCCATCAACTTCGGTATGCTGATAGTTGGATAAGCTATCAACGCGGATAGAGAAGGGGAGTTGCCACGCCATTTCTGTTAGCGCTTCAACGCCGGCAAGCACCGCCGGGTCATTCGCAGATCCAGATAAGGGATCGATAGCAAAATTTACATTATCAATTTTTGTATAGGTCTGTTGGACCTTCTCAAATGCTTTAAGTTGTGGGTTATCTTTGCCAAAGAAAACTCTGTAATCATTGTCAAAATACAGGAATGTGCACCGAAAGAACAGCCAAAAGTAGCGAGTAGTAAAACGACCAATGCAACAAAGCGATGCCGCAATAAAAATTCACCATATGAGTTATGTGACGAGGAAACTTGCTGAGACATTTTCTACCTTTTTACACGTATTTTAGCTGTAATAGACGGTGTGCATCCTGACTGTTATTTGCAATTGCCTATTAACTATATTACAGAATAGACGTAGACCTAGTTTAAACACTTGCGTTTTGCAAGTATAAATTCAAACTAGTAAAAATTCTTAACGGGTAAATTTTCAAGAGCGCTAGATGTCTAACCCTGACTGTAATTGTCCTATTGCTCGTTCACTTGCTGTTTTTGGTGATAGGTGGTCTCTTATCATTTTGCGTGACCTTTTATTTCACAACAAAAAGCATTTTCACGAGTTCAGCGATTCACCAGAAAAAATTTCATCTAATATTTTAACAGATAGATTGAGAAATTTAGAGGCAGACGGCCTTTTGAAATCTATCGTGGATGACGCAAATAAACGCCGTAAAATTTACCTGCCAACCACAAAGGCGCAAGACCTTGCTCCGATTTTGCAAGCATTAGCTGTCTGGGGCGAAAAACATAGCTCATTAGATTAGCTGTTTTTGATTTTTTTCCGCTGCATGTCACGTAGTCGTTCAGACAGAATTCCCAAAACACCTCTTACCACCATATCGGCGCCTTCTAGTCTCTGCTCAAATTCTTTGCGAGAGACAAAAATGCGCCATAACAGCCCATAAAACCTAGCTGTTAAGAGATGAGAGAACGTCAATTCCCTGCATTTTCAGGAAATGAAGCATATCGATAAACACCCAGTTTTCAGCAATTTTATCAC
>JGI20157J14317_10000058_pt1 | contig 105402 bp, 129 predicted proteins | sample COG_07_FD_14317 | JGI IMG/M metagenome (IMG submission 14317)
CGATCTGAACCCCCTTGATGAATTAGTATAAGCACAGCGCCATTGGAACTCTGCGGCGTTAAAAGTGTCGCTGGTAATTTGAAACCATCTTCAGTGTTAAGAATAAACTCTTCGCAATTTGCCAAGGATATATTCATTATTAAAAAAATTGCACTTAAAATTAATTTCATTTTACCCGTCCTGAATTTTTCTTTTCATAACTTTAAAACCATCAATATTTTTTTCTATATTTCCATTTGTAACAGCCTCATTGTAATAATCAATGTAATGTTGCATAGGACTTGTCGTTCCAGCCATTCCTCTTAAATATCGATTACTTTTAATCTCATAATAATCATTTTTTTCGTTGATTATTACTTTACTACCCATGCTTTTTTTAAGAATTTATCTGCGCGTTTGATATTGATCTTTACTCCTTTACCGTTCCGATAAATTTCCGAAAGCATATATTTTGCACTCAAATGACCAGCTTCTGCTAACCCGTTATCAATCCGAAGAATTGAACCATATTTTTGGTTTCCCACTGGTGGCTGGTATATTGATATTGTGCTCGGCTCATCATAAGTCGCACTTTGGAATAAGGTACGTGCCTCTTTATATTTACCTAAAAGATAAGCTGCCATACCTAATTGAAATTCATATTCCTTATCACCATTTCCTGCTTTGCAAGAACGATACTCAAGACTTTCTTCTTGACCAAATCCAGAATATAATTGACTACAGTCTTTTCTGAATGTCCCACAGGAAGTGAGACATAAAGAAATAAATATAATGGCAAAATACTTAATGATGGCCCCCATAATATGTCATAAAATAAAATTAATAATCAGACATCATCATTATGGTACCAGTAATTCGGGTAGAAAATCAATATTCCCAGAATTGTAAACTTTGATTAATGCGGTCTTTAAGGCGCTCTGAATTAATATCTTGTTTAAATTCGCCCTTAAGCAAGTCTTTCATCACATTAAAGGCTTCAATATAACCAAGCTTTTCCATATAACCCTTTTTGCGGCGAAAACGTTCTGCAAGATAGCTTTCTTTTAACTGCATTTCTTCAATCTTGTCACGATTAGCACTTGAAAATGCTTTATCACTATTGTCACAAAATTCTTCAATACCAGGCATTTTTCTCAGATCTTCGATAAACTCCAGCACTTCATCAACGGATACTGGAACAGCTTGCATTAAGCTACCGTCATCATGTCTTTGTGGTCTGTGTTTTTCAATAAAAGCTCGACTTTCATCGCTTTCTATATCTGGAAACTCTTCTGCAACGAACCGTCTTATAATCGCTTCAGAAAGAAATAAATCACCAAGATACGTATTACCGTCGCCCTCTTGCCAATATTCGATGACTATTTCATGAATCTTTAAGTATTCATCCATTTCAAAATAACCATCTATACCAACGCGATTAAAGGCAGTATAAAGCTCTTCATTTGCCCAAATACGTCTACATAGCTCGAAAATTTGCTCGTCAGTGGCCTTATCTCTATTTGTTTCACGATCTAAATCGATAATCACAACTTGCTCCAACTTAATTTACTACACAATACAATATGAATATAAACGTATAGTAAATGAATAAACAGAATTTTGTTATAAATTATATATAATTATGTAACGAAAAGAAAACTAGTTTAGCACATTATAACTTAGTGACTTGAAAATTATTAAGTTCAAATTTTTCTATAACATTATCATTTAAATCTCGTTCAACCACACGATAAGTAATAACATTATAATAATTCTCAAATTCTTTAATTGTCAAAACAATATGACGAGCACTACTATCATAAAATAGCCCACGTGTGATATCTTTTGTGACGCCANTTCCTTCTTTATAAATCATACCAANAATAAANTTTGCGGCCTCATTTCCCTTTTCTGGATTGGCTATTTTCATTTTAAATTTTTCATCAATAAGCGTATCAGCACTGCTANTTCTTACGATTTTCTCCGTAGGATTTGTTCTCGCGGCCTTTTTTAGCCAATCACGTGATGATTTATGATTTCCAAGAAGCATTTCCTGAACACCCATACGGTATTGGTATTCTTTCGATCCATCATTTGCCCGACATTTGCGAAATTCGTGCGTTCCGCGCTCAAGCGAAAAACAGTCCCTACTTGTTGTTGCACAAGAACCGATCATTAATACTGTAAAAACTGTGAGGAAAGCTTTGTAAAAAATTTATTTATCCAACTATATAATTTCTATAATTGTTTTAAATGATTTCCCTCAAATATAAAATAACTTTTATATAATTTTATGAAAAAATATTCACCGCATCTCTAAGCATGCTGGCTGCCGTTGGTACGGGTTCTTTTTCATATAATTTATGATACATAATGCCGTATAAATCACTATGGATTTCAATCCCCATTTCCCATCCTGTGCAAGATCCAATAAAGGTATCCTTCGCAACAACCGTTGGTTCAACCTTATATGTGCTGCCATCGAAGCTCGCGACCAATTTAATGGTGTTGCCTTTGCTTTCTTCCGCTCTGATCATTTCAGGTGTGATTGACATAATACCTTTAACAGAAATATCATCCAGTGTAATTCTAGCATTCATCACATGGTTTGCGATAATGAGTAACTTAAAGGCCGTATCCCAGCCATCAATGTCCAAACTTGGGTCCGCTTCAGCCGCACCAACATTTTGTGCTTCCTTAACCGCAGCGTCAAACGCCACACCGTTCTTTAAAACATCTAATATAAAATTACACGTACCATTAAAAACTCCAGAAAACTCTGAAACATCGCCCGCAATCATATCCCGCTCGCCAATGTTTAATATCGGAAGTCCTCCACAAACGGTCGCTGAATATTTGAACCCTGCCCCACTATTGTTCGATAAGGCCTTTAATTCACCATGTGCTTTAACGACTGGCCCCTTATTTGCGAGAACTACTGAAATACCGCGATTTAACGCATCACGCGCAATTTCAAGTGCTTCACCACCCGTATCAAAATCAACTGGTGATGCTTCCCAAACAAGATCAACATTTGTATCTGATAAAATATCTAGAAAACTTTTATCTTGATATTCGGATAATCCGGACACACGTCCACCAGAATTCTTATGGGCAATGACTTCGACCATATTAAAACCATTGTTATTAACCGCAACGCCGCTGCTATCTGAAATCATAACGACATTGAAACCAATGTCATATTTTTCTTTAAGCACCAATTGCTTATCTTTTAAAATGCCGGAAAGTGTTTTATGAACGCTTCCAAGTCCATTCATTGCCACATTAATATTCTTCATTATTTATCCATAAATGCCAAATAAAGGGCAACTATAACCAATGATCCACCCATTACATAATTGAAAATACGTAAATTATTTCCTTGATGTAAAAAGCCGCTAATCTTTGCGCCGGCATATCCCCAAGCCAGAACACTTAAATAACCGACAGCCATATAGAATACCATGTAAAGTGCTAACCTCTCAACAGAAGCGCCAAGGTTAAAAGCGCTCACCCCTGCAAGACAGGCAATCCAAGATTTAGGGTTAATCCACTGTAAAATTGCGCCTTACATAAAACCGGGCTTATCACTGTCTTCTTCTTTTGCATCACCCGTTGAGAATGCAATTTTATAGCCCATATAACTAATCATCAATGCACCAGCATATCCCATGATCGTCATAATATCTGCGTTTTCAGAAAGCATACTGCCAAATCCACGCGCGATAATCACAACAAGGGTTATAAAACCAATAGCCGCCCCTGTTGCAAACGGCAGTGTCGCACGAAACCATGATTAACACCCGTCGTCATCATAATGATATTTGTCGGCCCCGGGGTAATTGACATTGATAATGAATAAGCACATGTGGCGATTACAAAAGCTAACATATCATTGATCCATAATGAGCAAGTAAATCGCAAGCACAATCAAGCTACCACCCATAACAACATTAAAAATTTTATGATTTCGTTGATTTTCAAGGAAATGAGTAATTTTAGATCCCGCATAACCCCAAATACCAACACAGAAGAGCACAACAAAAATACTGATCCCGATATACATCAATATACCGAATGTATTGCCTGCGATGTTAAAGGCAGCTATGCCACCGAGGCACGCCGTCCATGCTTTTGGATTAACAAGCTGAAGAAGCGCACCATGAACAAACCCAGGTGTTTTATCGGCATCTGTATTCAACTCTGTTGGTGCCATAATGATTTTATAGCCCATATAAATTATAAAGGCCGTTCCAACATAACTTAACACCAGCATAACATCTGGGTTTCTCGCGATGATCCCACCAACACCAAACCCAATGGTCGCTAGCAGCGCATTAAAACCAACCATGACACCTAATGTGAATGGAATTGTGCGCAAAAACCCGTAATTAACACCCGTACTTAGCGCAATCATGTTGTTTGGCCCTGGTGTAATACCCATGGAAAACGCATATATGAACATTGGAATAAATAACGACATTGTTTGTGAACCCTGATTAATTGATTGAACCCTAACACCATTTATTTTACTTGACTAGTCCGTACAATTCATTTTCATTGTTCTAATAAATTACATAATGGAAAAATCTTATGATTGATGATTTAAAAGCAATGGCAATCTTCGCAGAAACCGTAAAACGCAACTCATTTCGCGGTGCGGCAAAATTATTAAACCTTTCACCTTCGGTCATAAGTTATCAAATTACAAAACTGGAAGAACGACTTGGTACCGCCCTCATATATCGGTCAACACGAAAATTATCTCTAACAGCAGAGGGCGAAAAGTTAAATAAGCACGCCATCGAAATGCTTAATCAGGCGGAGCTCGGTATCAGAAACGTTAGCGGTCATGATGTTGCGATTGGAAAGCTTAATATCACTTAACCGCTTTCTATGAATTCTGATATCCTAACCCAACAGCTGGCGGATTTCTCGCTTGCTAATCCTGGGATAGAAATACATTTCATATATTCCGATGAAAGACTAGATCTCGTCGCCGAAGGGATCGATATCGCTTTCTCGCTCGGCTCACTTCCAGACAGTCGACTTAATGTTAAAAAACTCGGTGATAAAAAACGGACCCTTGTTTGTTCCCCTGATTATTATGCTAAACACGCTAAACCCGTAACCCCAGACTGTTTAAAAGAGTGGAATTGGATCCGGCATGATATGCTACCGGGAAATAGAAATCTTATAAAAAATGGGAAAAAAGTAGTACTTGGATTAACAGGGAACGTTTCCGCTAATAGCGCTGAAGCCATGGTAGAAATGGCGGCTCGTGGTTTGGGATTAACAACGGCCGCTCATTGGTTGATAGAAGATTATCTTAAAACCAATAAATTGGTACATGTTCTTCCCGATTGGGATGTGGAACCGATGGCTTTATATGCCGTCTGGCATGGCAACATCACCGAAGGTAGTAATACACGTTGATTATTAAACTTTATACGTGATTATTAAAATGAAATACGTTATAATAAGCCCATGCGATTTTTGATTATTATATTATTATTTTTCCCTTTTTCTGCTTTGGCTGACACCGCCAGTGGCATTAAACATTATAAAGCTGAAAATTACGAAAAAGCCTATAAAGATTTTTTTGATGTTGTCCAAAAAACTGAGGATGCAGAAAGTTATTATTGGCTTGGCATCATGTATCAAAAAGGACAATTTGTTGAACAACATGATTATACAGCTCTACTTAATTTTGAAAAAGCAGGATACCTAGGCCATGTGGAAGCAATGCGTGAAGCCATTCGCTATCACTTAAATGGTTGGGGAACGACGCCAAATAAGGCATTAGCCGCCTTCTGGTTGAAATTATCCGCAGTCGGTGATCAGCAATATGCCGCACAATTTAAAAGATTTTATAATCGGCTTACCACATTTGAACGTATCGAATACGAAAACAAACTTGAGAAATATCAAAAATAAACACAATTTTCCCACACTTATCTTCAATGCTCATCTCTAACATTAAAATATGTCTAATCAGTAACTACGAAAGAATAACATGCGTCTTTTAGTCATTACCCTTCTATTAGCTCTATCAACATCCCTCTCAATCGCACAAACCTCACTTGACGAATTAATCGCCCTTTCAAATGATGGTGATGGTGCAGCCACCTATAACGCAGCAAAAATGCTTCATGACGGCAATCAGGTTGAGCGGGATATCCCGCGCGCCATTGAATTATATAAAAAAGCTGCCGCGGAAAATTATTATCCCGCCGGTTTACCGCTAGGACGCATATATTCTTCGCAAATGGTATTTGAAATAGATATGGATTATACAAAAGAGATGCTTCAATTTGCCTCATCTGATCCGCAAGGTGGCGATCACGTTAAGGATGCTGCCTATTTCCTCGCGCAAATTTATATTGGTGATAGAGCGGGCAAAAGAACCATTTATAAATGGTTAGAACTTGCCGCAGATAATGGTCATCCGGGTGCCGCTGCTGATGTTGGTTATCAATATTTTAGCGGTCAGAAATTAAGAAAAGACCCTACTAAGGCCTATAAATATAGCGGTATGGCCGCAAATCTTGGGCATGGTGCATCGCAATATAATTTTGCCGTAATGCATAACCAAGGTGCCGGAACCGCCAAAGACAACGTCGCCGCCCTCACCTGGTTTATGGTTGCAGCAGATACCGATAAAAGGTTTGATAACGGAACAGTAGAAAAATTTGAAAATGGCCTCACGGCGTCACAAGTTGCCAAAGCAAAAAGAGACGCCAAAGAAATTATCGCACGCTTCAAATAACCCTTAAATTTGCTTAAATTTAAAAGCTGATATAATGTTATTCCCAAAATAAGGGGAGTAAATAATGACCTGGATAAAAACAGTACCTTATGAGCAAGCAACAGGGAAGTTAAAGAAACTTTATGACCGTGTAAAAGGGCCGGATGATAATGTTGATAACATTATGATGGCACATTCACTTAGGCCCCATAGCATGGAAGCACACATGGCCATATATAAACGTGTGCTTCATCATACGGGCAACACGATACCAAAGGCATTTCTTGAATGTATAGGTGTTTATGTATCGATCTTAAACAAATGTCATTATTGCGTTGAACATCATTATGCGGGCATGGCCCGCCTCCTTAAAGAAGAAGGATATGAAGAAAAACGCACACTTGAAATACGTGCCGCACTTGAAATTCATAATCCTAAACGTGCCTTTGATGATAAACATGCCTTGATGCTAAAATATGCAAGATTTTTGACTCAAACCCCATCAGAACTAACCGAACACATCATAGAAAAGATGCGTAAGAATGGTATAGATGACGGTGAAATCCTCGAAATCAATCAAGTTGTTAGCTATTTTAATTATGCAAACCGAACTGTTCTTGGTCTCGGAATTAATACAGATGGCGATATTATCGGCCTAAGTCCCAATAATTCAGATAATGAAGACGACTGGTCACATAAATAATTTATGTGACCAGGAGAACGACTAGGCAGGGTCGCGTGCATAATTGCACGAAAGCAAAGCGTGAGCGCTTGCGATTGAAGTTAATAAAAATTTTTGGTCACATAAATAAAACTAAGTTTCACAGAAGATTAGGGGTATGAGTGTGTGTGGAGGGGATTATGCCCCTAATCTTCTGTAACGTATATATAGAAACTCAACTGAGTTATTGCTAATTTTATGCGAATCATTCTTAACAACTACCATTATTAATAATGATTATTAATTGCATTACAAGCAGTAAATTACTTTATTCGCCTTCCCGGCATTAAAAACGAAAAAAAAGCACCGGCAAAGAAGCTGGTACTGGCCAAGAATAAACCAAGCCCCATAATTGTATTTATAATTTCCCCACCAAGTACAAGCATAATAAGTGCAATGAATGAAACACTGGAAATCATCAAATATACATTTTTGGCTGGGGTTTTTTCCCGCCATATATAAAGCGCAACGCAAATAGGGACAATGAATACAATTATAATAAGATAGAATGCCATTTTAGATCATTTCTCTTTTCTTCAATTGTTTTTCAACAACTGGAAATTAATGGAAATCTCTTTTAATACGAATTTCACTTAATATCTCAGGTTCCCGCTCGACATCATCACTAAGCACAATATCTAACTCGCTTTGATCTATGCGGCTAATATCTTCCCACCTTAATTCAAACAGCTTAAAGCGTCTTAATTCGGTAATGTAATCTTCACTAACGGCAATAGCATTCCCTGAAATCCAAGCCTTTAACAGCAATGAAAACGCGCCCATGTTCTTTAGATTTTCTGACTTATCCTTAAACCAATAATAATGAACTAAAAACCCACAAATGAAATAAAACAAAAGAATAGAAAGACATATACCAATGATATAGGGCCAATCAGAAGCATTAAAAAAATCCGGCATCCAATTACTTTGCGTAAAAAAACCGAACGTCAAAAGCATAGCAAGACCAGGTACTAAAAAATTTTCCCTAAACCGTAAAACCGGAGGCACTGTGAAAAAAAGCACAGCCCAAAACCATAAAATATCTTCTGACAAACGATTATCCCTTATAATTTATCATTATCTAATAGCATAAAATACCATCGGAAAAACTTAAAAATCCAAACCTTGTCTTGGTTTAAACATTTCAACATATAATTTTAATCCTAAAACCACATATTCCTTTGTTTTACCGTGCCTATACGCGAAATAATGATCTGTATCTCTCAATGACGCGACTTCTGTTAATAAGTGGATGATTGGGCCTACCCTAATACGCCTTTTCGTACATTCATCAAACCAATCTGCATATTGATTTTGAATTCTTGTTGATAACTCACCATCATTTTCAATCGGTTTACCTGCAAATACATCAATAAAGCCATCCCATTTCATTACTTTAACACCAATATCTTGGGTTATTAGCTGAGAGCCTTTCGTATATATTCCGCCGCATAAAGTTCATATATTTGAAGATCTCCTTGACGATATAACCCTAAAAGAGGATCTCTTTTTAATTTTCTTTTCGTCTCTGGTGTTCCCGCATTAATTTCATCACGAATATCTTGTATCTGTTCACGGGTAATGCCCGGAAATTTTAGCGAAATACGCCCATTATTAGACCCCGTCTCCAACATTGCCACAATAGTCTTTTTCATCTCTTTTGATAATGTAATTTTCATTATTAAGCCTTTTATAATAATAATTTATTCTATTTTATTAAAGTTACGTTTTAATAGCTTTTCACTTGTAAATGTTGTTTTCATCACTGATACAGATATTCAAAATATCGATATGTCTACACCAGGTGATCACCAAATTACACTAACTCTTGATGACCTAATAGACTTCACAGATGATGACAATATTCTAAAAATTCTCGGAGATTCGGGGGATAGTGTTATTTCAACCGGTGAAGGATGGGTTCAGGGGTCTGATCAGGTTATAGATAGTGAAACATATCACACCTATACCGCAGGCGGCGCCACCCTTCTCGTTGATGAAGATATCATACAAACAATATCTTAAAATTTAATCCGGTGAATATTCAAGAATATCACCCGGTTGACAGTCAAGATGACGGCATATGGCATCAAGGGTATTAAAGCGAATACCCTTGACCTTGCCGCTCTTTAATAGCGAAATATTTTGTACTGATATACCAACGACTTCAGCAAGTTCTTTTGATTTAATCTTACGCTTTGCAAGCATCACGTCTAAATTTAAAATGATTGACATCTCTCTACTCCTTAGACGATCTGAGCATTATATTGGGCAATAAGCGCACTTTCCTTCAAAACCCAACTTACTGAGAAAATCACAAGCGATAAGAATATCAAGGATAGGTCATATGTGTTGAAGGACAGCTTTAATAACCTTTCACCAACTGGATTATTAATCGTTAAAATAACACCTATTAGTGTTTCCGCTGGTATGGATAAAAAAGCATATATAACAAGGTATTTTGCTGATTTATGAAATGCGTCACCGCCCTGCTCTGAAAACATATTTCCCTTAATTCCAAATTTAAAAAATTCTCTTAAGTGGTATATCGCCCCAATAATAAAAACAGTCAAAAATGCACTAACAAGGAACCCCATAGCCAATGATAATGTCGCAGGAGCATCAATTGGATAGGCCACCCGTTCATAAAACCCTAATGCCCTCGCCCCTTCAAAATCAATCCAACTCCAAATTAGAACCAAAGGGATACTTACCATTAGTAAATTACAGAATGTGGCCATTCTTTTGGAAATGTGACGTACTTTTTCAATATTTGATATCATAATAAACCTCATCATTAATTTTAATCATTAATTAATTAATGTTTTATGATAATTTATAGTTATTTCAAGTGTTTTTTTAATTAATCTCATAAAACACATGCCAAGCTATTGATTTTAATGATAACAATTCTTAATATTTAAGAAGAAAATTATTAAAAACAGGGTTTAAAATGCAAAAGTCGATAAAATACGGAATTCTAACGGCGGTCGCCCTACTTATATCTGCCTGTGCGGAACCTGAACCAACTGGTCCTGATCTTTCTGGCATAGAGACACGTGATCATAATTATTTTAATGAAATTTATAATCGCTGTAACATAGGTAATGCGGTTAACGACTGTAATTGCGTTGCTCGCGTTAATGTGGAACACCGTGAGGCTGCCTATGAAAAATACGCCGCTGAATTTGACACGATTCATAAGCCAAAAATGGAAGCCGACATTGAAAAAATGACCGCGACCTTAGAAGAGAAAACCATGAACCGTTCCGATGAACGCGTGCTTGAGGCCCTAGAACAAGACCTACACCGCTTAAAAGTAAAACTTGAAAACGGTGTGGAAAATATCGATGATTTCGAACTCCCATTTCTGCCCTCTGGGGCGACCGACGCGTGTAAAATCACGGGATCATAACCAATGATCACATTCACTTGATACAACGTGTTTCGAGTTGATTTGAATGTGATCGAACATACCCCTATTTTGGTTTTAGGAAGTCTCGTGGCCGTTAAGTTATACTATCCCCGTTCTTCACCCGACCTGGCAGTCGCGAGATTTCTCTTTCTTCCCATTAATAAAGCCGGCTCCTCTCCCCAGGCCGGCTTTGCTTTTCTTAAGACGAAGAGAGAAAATATCAATCAATCATATTCATCGTGCTTTGGAAGCTCAATCACGACCTTCTTATCCTTTTTAACGATTATGTCACCATCCGCCGTATACCTGATCATACCAGCATCTAATTTAGGTTCTTTTTTAATTTTTGCACCTTCCGTGCTGTAAGCTTGGCGTTCTTCGAACCCATCAACAATATCTTCGCATTTTTTCACAACTGATTGAACCATATCGTGTAAACGTTCAAATTCACGTAATTTGCGTTTATATTCATCAATAATATCGGGTGCTTTATTAAGAACCGTTTTACTCGCGACCAGATCCTGTATTTCCTGCTCGGTGAAAAAATCTGGCTCTTCCTTTACGATACGTTCCGCTTCAAATACGCCGCTTTGTGCATAATGAAGCATCACATCCATCATTTGCTCCCCTTCGACATATTCGTCGGCAGGTTTATCATCAAATATAATAGGTTGTTTTTTTGCCATACCTTAAAAGCGCCCCTTCCTCAACATGCCCCTTCAAGTGGCATTCTCCTTTAAGACGATATCACCGTCTTCCGTATAGGTAAAGACTTGTGCCTCTTTTAAGACACCTTTTATTTCTTGCTTCGCCTGATTATCACCTACCGATACGATCTCTTCACATTTCTTTAAAATACCAAGCATCTTTTTATGAAGCGCATCATACTCATCAATTTTTGATTTATAGCTTTCAATCAAGTAAGGCGCTTGATCAAGCATGTTTTTATTTTGCAAAAAAGCTTCTTTTTATTCTTTTGAAAAATTATCCGGGGTTTCTTCTAATTACTTTTCGGCATACTCCATGCCGGCTTTCGCATAGTGAAGCAGCATATCAAGCGTATCGTCTTGTTGCTTTTCTGCGGCTTTTTGTGCCTTTTTTCGCCCGAAAATGATTGGTTTTCTCGCGCGTTTACTTTGTAATGCCACCTATATTTCCCCTTTAATCCCGATTATATATCTAAAGAATAAACTTTAGTGAAAAGAGTTAGGCACGTCAAACAGTCTCTCCAACTCCTTTTAAAATTGGATGTAGTTCACTATATTCTCTAATTTCTGATTGCGAAGCTGGGCGATAAAGATTGCCGCCCTCTGCTAAAAATAATAATGCTTCTTCTGATTTATTGACCAATCCACTACTTTCACAATACCCGCTTGTTACGATAAAGTAACGCCCCAATTCAACTGTCACCTTAAATCACTCCTTATGTTTACTTTTTAAATTTTACACAATTATGCCCATCATTGACTTATATGAATAATACATTTATAAAAATTACGTTATTTGTGATTTTTTTAACCTATAAGTGTATTAAGGAATATAAAATCTATCAATTCAATAAAATTAAGTCAAACAATTTTAGTAGGCAAAAATAAGGCAATTGGTATATTAAATACATGTTTATAAATTTTTTTATAGAAAACATACACTTAACCAAAAGAAACTAAAACTTATACTACTTTTAGGTGTAATAATTCTTTCTATTTTTTTACTTTTAACAGCTTCGGTATAGGCAAACAGCAGAAAATGTTAGACGGTATTGAAATATCACTCCCTAATAAAACCCATCCATATGATAGAAATTCTTACTCCTACGGCATTTACCATGATCAAAATGGCTTTGATACCAGGGCAGAAATATTAATCAATAGCTCACAAACCCCTGTTAGTTTGATGGCAAAAATAAAACACGCGTAAAAAGTGGGAAATGGTTTGATCTTTATACCGGCGTCACCTTTTATGATGCAAAAGATATCGATATTGATCACCTTGTCCCCTTATACGAAGTTCATATATCAGGCGGTTACGCCTGGAACGCCGATAAGAAACGGGCCTACGCCAATGCTATCCGTAATAAAGGTCCCCTAAGGATCACACATCGATGGACCAATCGTGTTCCCAAAAGAGCCGATGACCCAAGCGAATATTCCCCCTCCTACGTACCGGGGCGCTGCCAATATTTACGTGATTGGGTTTCAATTAAACGCGACTGGGGCTAACAATGAATCCTAATGAGGCCCTGGCGATAAAACAACAAATGGCCGCCTGCACTACATAAAATTACTCATTAAATTGAGTACTTGTTAAGTTCGTCTCATTAAACTCGAACGTAATATCCTTTTGTTCACCGTTTTTAATCACTCGTAAAACGATGGTTTCACCGCCAAAGCTTAAATTATCAATCATTGTTTTAGCTTGACCTGCGTTATTGACTTTTTCACCATTGATGGCAATTAAGATATTCCCGGAAACGATATCGGCTAAAAAGGCTGGCGAATTGTTTAAGACAGTATCGATAAAGGCACCCGTATTACGGCCAAACCCTGCCCGTTCTTCAGGACTAAAGCACGCATCACCAGCCCTAATTTATGTATGCGGTTTGATTTAACCATATAAACCGCCCACTGATTAAAATTATAATAATATCTTGTATAGGGCACAGTGACAGTGTCTCTAACCGTCACGGCTTCGGTATAACGCACCTTTTTACCATCAACTTTTCTGACACGGTCAACATAAACCGTGCGGTAAAAATCCTGATAATCATATGCAAGATAGGATTGTGTGTCCGTATATTCGGACGATACAACCACATGGGTGGCACCAACTTCTTCGGCTTGCTTTTATGCGCGATCTTCATTTTCCTTAATGCCGTTAAAGGCACTTTCACCAACAACAATGTAATTATGTTCTCTATAGAGCTTCACATCTTTATTAAGATCATTAGAACGAATTAAAATTGGTTTTTGCTCTTCCGCGAGCGGCACCACATCCGCAGAAAGACGCGGATCCATATATGAACGGTAACTTGTTCCAAACTGCCCTGCCCCACAAGCAGAAAGTAACAAAATCGTCGTAAGTATAAGCAGAACTCTCATCATGCACCTCATAATTTACATGATTATTTTAACGCAAACACCTTAATTGAAGCTGAATAGCCGGTTCAGAAAAGAAAAGGCTTACCACAATTATTTACGCCTTTTCACCAGGAAAGCCGCTTGCTGCTTAAAAATTGGAACTTCTTTACGGTATGGAATGGCAACATGATCGGGCATCGATTCAAACCCTCTAATGGGAATACCATTTACGACTTGATAAACAGGATATATTTGACGTGTTTCCGCAAATTTATAAGCTTTTTTTGATCCACTATATACATAATCAGCTGATAGCAGCACATGAGTAACCTTTAACTCTTTGCCGAGCTTTACGGCTTTTTCAATGTCTTCTGGGGGGCTCGCAAAAATACTTTTTCCCACAACCACAAAATCATCATCGGTAAAAAGTTTTAAATCATCTTCAAATTGACGTGTATAAATGACGCGTGGCTCACCAGAATGATCAATCATAAAGGCGTTCTCATCATTCACCTTATCGTATGAGGCACGATAAAACTCAGCATAGCGGTTTTTATCAGCACACCCAGCGATCAATAGTATAAAAATTACGGAAAAAAAATTACGGTACAATGTCATCTAATCATTCTATTTGTTTTTCTATCTTTTTTCAAGAAACCACTTGTATCTATTGATGGTTTATGCGAAATACTCATTTCTCTAATGGCGCGGTGGCGGAATGGCTACGCAGCGGATTGCAAATCCGTGTATACCGGTTCGATTCCGGTCCGCGCCTCCATTATTATAAAAATAGCGGACAAAGACGTGACCAATATGGTAATGGGTGCAGAAATTTTTGATGTCCTAAAATTATTAGTCTGGCAATTTTCAAAACCCGTACTTATTGCAAACATAATTGCAAGGCCCGTTGCTTATTTAATGATGTCACAGTGGCTAGAGAGCTTCGTATATCGAATTGATGACATTGCAATTATCGCGGTATGTCTCATTGCAGGGTTATGCACAATATTAATCGCATGGGCCACCGTGCCGGAAACTCATATTCCGTTGCAAGGCAGAACCCAATTAAAGCTTTGAGGTATGAATAAGCACAGAGAGTAAATTTACTTTAATTTCTGAATTAAACGTTCGAGTTGCTGAAGGAAATTTGATCTATCTGATTTGCTAAAGGCTGCGTTATAATGGCCGCGCATTTGTCCTTTTTTGCCTTCACCCATTTCACGCTGTTCTGATCTTATGTCCCTCACCACGAGCGCAATACCGATATTATCATCGGTAAATTCTTTCCCCGTAGGACCAAGGACGAATGCAGATTTTTCTAAACATCTACTGGCCAATGGAATATCCGCCGTAATTGCAATATCACCTTCACCAATATGATCCGCTATCCAATTGTCGGCTTCATCGGCACCTTCGCTAACGACAATTTTTTTAACGAGTGGCCCCACATCCATCCGGAGCCATGCATTACTAACGATAAAGGTCTCTATATTATGGCGGTACGCCACTTTTAGTATTTCTTCTTTAACAGGACACGCATCAGCATCCACATAAATAGTAATCGCCATCTATTCATTATCCCAACTATTCATTGCTTAAGGGAAAGGATACCATAACTGTTGTACCTATGTGTATTTTGCTTTTAATTTTAAGCTCTCCCTGATGGGCTTCTACCAATGATTTAACAATCGATAACCCAAGCCCCGTTCCTGATGATGCAATAATTGCTTCTTCCTGAACACGGTAAAACGGGTTGGTTAAATTATCAAGTGCCTCTTCAGGAATTCCAATCCCCTGATCGGAAACACTAAGCATAATATTATCTTCTTTTTGATAAGTCTTAACAATCACATCACCACCCATGCTTGAAAATTTAATAGCATTGGAAAGTAAGTTAAATAAAATCTGCTTAACCGAGCGATTATCCGCATTAAGAAGCGGCAAACTTTCTTCAATTTCAGCAATTAGCTCAACATTATTTTGCTCTGCAAGCACTTTTACAGTGGCAATTGAATGAGCAATTAAGTCACCAAGATCCAAATCTTCTTTTATGATAATGCGTTTATCGGCTTCAATTTCTGAAATATCTAATACATCATTGATCAAATCAAGCAAATGACGGCCACTGTTATAAATATCTTCCATATATTCAGCATATTTTGCATTGCCTATTTTACCAAAACTTTCCGCTTTGATAATTTCACTAAACCCTATAATCGCGTTGAGCGGCGTTCTAAATTCGTGGGACATGGTTGCAAGAAAGTTTGACTTTACTTTGCTTGCTTGCTCAGCCATTTTCTTTGCATCACCAAGGGCAACCATCGTGTCATATTGTTCTGTGATATCACGAGAAACGGCTACTGTTTCAATAATTTTATTCGGATCTTCACTGTCATAAATTGGTGCCGTATGTTGGCTCATGCGTCTTTTTGACCCCTTTAATCCAGTAATCGTAAATTCAACATTTGTGTTTTTACCTTCATAGGCATCATCAATGCTTTTCTTAGGGCTTCTTGATATTCTGGATCCACAATACCCAAAATACTACTGCCTCTGATCTCATCTATGTGTTCTACATCGATCATCTTAAGGCCCGTAACATTCATTTCCATTAACTTATAATCACGCGTGACAATTTTTACGCAGTCCGGTTGGCTGTCAACAATTGCTTCAAGACGTGCGGCCACATTCCTATAATATAGGATGTCTTTTTCATCTTTCGGGGACCAATCTTTGTCCTTGATGGTATAACGTTGCGCCATAAAATCTCTTTATCGTTTCATATATCTTAACGGGACTATCTTAACTTTTTATTACTTGTGAATAATATCTCATTGATTTAAAACTATAAAAAACATATCAGGATTAAATCATGACGAAAATACTTACTGCTTTCTTAACGCTAATATCAATAACTACCATAACTTTCGCACAAGCCCCAAGCCGCGAAGATATTGATAAAGCTGCAGTTGAACATGATAAAGCCAACGTCGCCATGATGAAAAAGGATAATGAAACCGCCTATAACCATCTTAAAAATGCGATTGAACTTGACCCCACAAATTCTAGCTTTTTAAACAGTATTGCATATATGGCAATGCAAATGGGTGAACCGGAAAAAGCAATTGATTATCTTGATATGGCACTTGACCTTGATAAAAAAGAATATGGCGATAACCATCCAAATGTGGCATCTGTTATCAACAACAAGGCGTCCGTCTATAGCAGCATGGGTGATCATAAAAAGGCCGTTAAGCATTATAAACAAGCATATGACATTGTTGTTGCTGCGCTTGGTGACAAACACCCTCAAGCAGAACTTATAAAAAATTTATTGGATCAAGAAAGCGTAAAATAGTTTTATTGAACAGCTAGAATATTCTCTAAGTTCTCGTCTTGCTCATTTTGATTTTGGGATAGCCCAAACGGCGAATTTTCAAGAAAATCATATAAATCAGCAAGCGGCAGTGGCTTACTAATAAAATACCCTTGAACCACATCACATCCGAATGCTTTAAACGGTAGTATTTTTGGATTAAATGACACCTCTGGCGCATTACTTTTTTATCGTGGCTGGGCACTCCATGATACAAAGGCCGTTGTATTTGGTGAATTCCCACTTCCAAATGTAAACGCACTATCACCAACGGGTATGTTTAATTTACAAGCTTGGAACACTATCCCGCACACTGAACTTGATGATCGTCCTGGATATTTCATCGGTTTCAATTGGGAAAAGTTCGGATATTTTACCTTAAACGGACTTTATTATAATAACCGTGCAAATCCTGAAACGTTGATAGAAGGCCAATATGGATGGCAAACGGATTTCCTCAATATCGGTTTAACAATTGATTACTTTGAAGAAATTGAAATCTTCGGACAATTCATGAAGGGCAACACAAAAATGGGCCCTTGGATGAATGGCTTAAGGCCCGCTGATGCCGATTATCAAAGCTTTTATGTTTTAGCCAGTCACGAATTCGGAAAGCATAGAATTTCAGCACGGTTTGATCATTTTGAAATTACTGATTTAACATTTGTCGAAATGAACGATAACAATGAAAACGGACATTCTTTTATGGTAGCCTATGCCCTTGAAGTATTAGAAGATCAAAGATTAATTCTTGAAGCCCTTCATGTGAACAGCACACGCGCAGACCGTATAGATTTTTCATTACCTAATAATTCAAATGAAACCCTTCTTCAAGCCAGCTACCGAGACACTTTTTAAGTCATATTAATTCAGTATATTTCTATATCAATACCCTGCGGCATATCCGTCTTTTCTTGGGTCAGAACCAGCAATTAAGGATCCGTTTTCCTGGTCTATCCATATGGCTTGTGATCCGCCAATAGGTTTAGAAACTTGATTGATTTCATGGCCTAATTCTAACAATAGTTTTTGGCATTTTTTATCAATACCCACCTCAATATCCAATTTACCACTGACCGGGTCCGGAAATGTGCGCGGTAAATCCATCGCCTTTTGAATATCGTGATTATATTCAAGCAATCTGCTTAAAAACTGCATATGACCAAAGGCCTGATACTGCCCACCCATCACACCAAATGACATGATGGTCTTATTATTTTTAGCCAGCATCGCAGGAATAATTGTGTGAAGCGGACGTTTTGAACCATCCATTTGATTAGGATGGTCTTTTATGAAATTAAAACCCTTACCGCGACTATGGAGAAGCACACCCGTTTTCGGCGTCATTAAACCGCTACCAAATGAATGGAATATGGAATTGATAAAACTGCAACAATTCCTCTCTTTATCAACAACACTGATATAAACAGTATCCCTATGATTTGGCATTTGATAATCGGGCATACTTAAAACACAATTACTCTTAATTGTATCAATTAACTTGTCGATATTCTTTTCTGATAAAACATCTTCTAACTCACTTCTACCATAATCAGGATCTGATAAATATAAATCCCTGATATGATAAGCAATTTTACCAGCTTCCGCTTCATAATGAAGGCGCTCAGAAGAAAGTAAATCAAATTTATTGACCCCTAATTGGTTCATTATTTTCAATAAAATTAAAGCAATAACCCCCTGCCCATTTGGCGGACATTCATACACATCAAAACCTTGATATTTAACGGAAACGGGCGAGACATAGTCACCCTTAGCCTCTTTAAAATCATCTAATGTATGTAACCCGCCACGCTCCTTTAAATAGCTGACAATATCATCTGCAACAGTCCCTTGATAAAACCCATTTCGACCTTCATTACCGATCACTTCCAAAGTATCAGCGAGTTCCGGTAGTTTATGGATATCTCCCGCACTTAAAATACTACCACCGGGCATAAAAATACGTTTGGCATTTTCACATGAATTTAATGTCTCTTTTGCGCTTTCAAAATCGGCAGCGACACGCGGGTATATTTTATACCCATTACGTGCAAATTTAATTGCTGGCGCTAAAACCTCCTTAAGCGGCATTGAACCGTAATCTTTTGATAATCTGCACCACGCATCAACCGCGCCGGGAACGGTGACCGCGTGCGGGCTATTTTGGGAAATTTCAGTTATGCCATGATCCGCAAAATATTTCGCAGTAGCGGCCTTAGGTGTTCTACCTGATCCATTATAGGCGGCGTAATCCGTCCCCCCATTTGGGGCAAATATCGCAAAACAGTCCCCACCTATTCCCGTTGATTGTGGTTCAACAACATTCTGCACACTCGCTGCACAAATGGCTGCATCAAGGGCATTTCCCCCTGATTTAAGAACCTCAAGCGCCGCATCAGTCGCAAGCGGATGTGACGTGGCCACCATACCGTTTTTTGCCGTAACTGGTGGCCGTCCTATATCTGAATAATATGTTTTTTCCAAAATACTTCCGTTTTTTACCCTTACGGATGTTCATCAAACCATTTAACGATATGCTGAATTTTCGTAATCAAGTTCGATGGACGCGCCGTAATACCATGATATGATCCTGGAATACGTACAAGTGACGCTTCAACTTCCTGCATTTTAAGCGCTTGATAATATTGCTCACTTTCCGGCATTGGCGTTCTAAGGTCACTTTCCCCCGTAAGCAACATTGTCGGCGTAGTAACATTCCCAACCAATGATAATGGCGAACGCTTCCAATATTGTTCCTGATCATCCCATGGCATTGAACCAAACCAATATTTTGCTGATGACAATGACATATCGGAATAAAGTGTAAAACTTGTCCAGTTAATCACAGGCTTTGCCACCACTGCCGCTTTAAAGCGGTCCGTTTTACCAATGATCCAACTTGAAAGCACACCGCCCCCTGAACCACCGGTGACATATAATTTATCCGGATCCACATTCCCCATACCGATAACATGATCAACACCGCTTATAAGGTCGTCATAATCATTGCTTGGATAATTATGATGAATTTTATTGGCAAACTCATACCCGTAACTCGTAGAACCTCGCGGGTTGGTATAAAGCACCATATATCCCTTATTGGCCATCAATTGAATTTCAGCGGAAAAATCGGGCCCATATGCTGAAAATGGTCCACCATGAATTTCAAGGATAAGCGGATATTTTTTACTTGGGTCAAAATCCGTCGGTTTAACGAGCCATCCTTGAATATCAAGACCATCATGACTTGATTTATACCAAACCTCTTCCACAGTGCCGAGCTTTCTATGATCAAGCAAATCACCATTGATATCCGTAATTTGCGTCACATCACCGCCGCGTCGACCCACGACACCGATATTCGCTTGATCCATGGCGGTGGCGTACGTCATAACGATTTGACCATCACTGGCGACATTAAAGGTTCCTGATGAATATGGACGCCCGAATGATGTACCGCTTACACCTTCTGTCACCTCATAAATATCACCGGACATATTCACACGGGCAATTTTATTGGTACCAAGGTCCGTATATTGGAAATAAATTGCTTTACCAACCCAATGATATGTCCCTACACTTCGGTCAAGATCCGGTGTTAAATTCTTAATTCCCGTGCCGTCCGTATTCATGACATATAAATGATTATTATGATAACCCATGCGTTCATCATTTGACCCCGTATAGGCAACCATATTGCCGTCTGGTGACATTTTCGGATTACTATCCGGACCAAAACGATCTGTCATCGGCGAAATATTACCGCTCATTAAATCAACAGCATAAATTTCGCTATCGCGGGTTTCCATTTTATGATTGTCATGACGGTTTGCTGAAAAATATAATGTTGATCCATCAGCTGCCCACGCAATTTCTGAATTATGATTAAACGCACCCGATGTGACCTGATGCGGTGTGCCGCCTAATGCGGGAACTGTAAAAATATGGCTGTTACCAGGTTTCACATAACCAGTACCGTCACGGCGAAATTGTAATTCATCGATATATCTTGCTTTCTCTGCCCATTCTGCCCCTTCTGGTGCTTTGGGTAATGGTGCATACGTCTTTGCCTTACCCGGTACATGGGCACTAAAAGCAATATATTTACTATCCGGTGACCAACTTAATCGCGAGGCCCCCGTTTGCAGCTGCGCCACTTCGAATGTTTCACCGCTATCCATAAAGCGGATCACAATTTGTGATTTTCCACTTTCATTTGATGTATAAGCAAGCATACGCCCATCCGGTGAAAGTCGCGGATTTGAATTATTATTAAGTCCATTGGTAAGCGGACGATGGTTATTTCCATCCGTATCAACAATCCAGAGGTTACTACGTTTACGGTCTTTCATAATGTCCATGAAAGTTCGCACATAAATCACACTCTCACCGTCTCTTGTGAATTGTGGATCATTTGCATATTCAAGTTCAAACACATCAAGCCAGTCGAAATTTTTCTGCTGCGCTTGTGCCGTTAATGGTAATAAAATTAATGTTGATACAAGGATTAATGAGTGTTTCATTTCCGCCCTAATTTATTATTTTGTAAAGGTAGCAGCTTAAACGCAAACGCGATAATTTGGCAATAGATTGTTTTAAGTGATTTTATCCAAGAAAATGACTTGAAATAAAAATAAATTATGTTTTTAATCTTGGATAACTATAAATATTTAAGGACATATTTAATGAGTATTACCATCAAACAATGTGATGAAACGGATTTAACGCCTGCGACAATTAATCGTCTACTAGAACTCATTAATGCTGTTTATGAAGAAACAGAAAGCGATCTTTGGAAACCTACCACATCAGGACGCACTTTTTACGACGAAGTAGAAGGTTTTGTGAAAGAAAAACAACTCTATATAGCGCGTGATAATAATGAAATTGTTGGTTCGGTTAAATTTACCCCTGTTGATGATATCACACTTGAATTTGGCATGCTCGCCGCCGATAAAAAAATGCGCGGTTTGGGTCTAGGCCGTGATCTTGTGAATATTGTTGAAAATCACGCAAGAAATAATGGCTATAAAACAATGCAACTTGAACTCTTAACCCCGCGTCACTGGGAAAACCCTGCAAAAGAATTTTTAAAAGTCTGGTATAGTCGCCTTGGTTATATCCCTGAGAAAAGCATGCCATTCGAAGAAGTTTCACCACACCGTATGGATGAATTTGCCACTGATTGTGACTTCACCGTATGGCTTAAAAAACTGTGAAATAACACTCTCATCACGAAATTATCACAAAACACTCACAATATTATCACGTAATTATCACAATAATAACAATGACTTTCACACTTACTTGTAATCATTTTAAGTGAAAGTGATCGCAACATTCCCCATATTCCAATTATCGCCGAACGCGATGATGAGTGCGGTCATTTAATGATCAAAAACACACATCGAAACTGAGACAAATTAAAACACACTCTTTCGCAAATAAGACGAAAGTAAAAATGAAAGTTAATAAAATGAATAAAAAAATTATTTCTACATCAATCCTACTTGCCGCTTCAACAATCGGTGCATCAGCGAATGCACAACAAGCACTTGACGGCTTCTATATTTCTGGAAAAATCGGGTCTTCCTCCCTCAATCACACCATCGAACGAAACATTGGTGACACAACATTACCGGTACAAGATACCAGCGGTGTTACCACAGCAAACGATGCTGGCGTATCGTTCGGTGGTGCTATTGGCTATACATATGATTTAAATGATCGCTTCTTTGTTGGCGCAGAAGGTTTCTTTAACTTCGAAAATGCAAATACACGCAACATCAACAGTGTCTTGATCACTGATATCGATCTTGAATATACATATGGTGGTCGTGCTTTACTTGGTACACATGTAACAGATAACTTTTCTCTCTATGCCCATGGCGGTCTTACGGTACTTGATTTCGAAATCAATAATTCATACACATTTGCACCACCAACGACAGAAGCATCAGGATCAGAATCTGCCTTTTCATATGGTCTTGGAGCAGAAGTAGCGATCAATGAAAACTTTAGTCTTTTTACTGAATATACAATGATCAATGATGTTGATTTTGCCCCAATTGCAGAAATTGCTGGCGATACAGGACGCATTAATCCGAATGATCTTGATCTGAATTCACTCTCATTCGGTATAAAGTATAATTTCTAAATTACCGAACAATGAATCTAAATTTTCTCCAGGTCTATACAGTCTCAGTTAGTTTGTGGTTATAGACCGAAAAAACCCTGCCGGACGTTCCCCCCACATTGAAGGCAGGGTGTTTTTTTATCTTTTTGACCCTAATCAAATCTATTTATAAAAATCACTGATATTCTACTATCGATTAAAGTGAGGATGTTATGCAAAAAAACATACTGATTATAAACGGATCATATCGCGATGACGGTATTACCGATCAAACGATAGCAATTATCTGTGATTATCTTAGAAAAAAAGGGGCGGAAATTGATACCGTTTTTCTACGTGATGAAGATTTCAAATTTTGCTTAAACTGCCACGAATGCATGCAAAAACCTGGCCCCAATCCTGAACCTTGCGTTCAAATTGACGCCATGAAAGAAATTGTTGAAAAACTTGAACGTGCCGATGCTCTTGTACTCGCTAGCCCGACCAACCTCGGATCCGTAACTTCACTATTTAAACGATTTATGGAACGTCTTTCTGTTTATGCATTTTGGCCCTGGGGTGCTGCCTCACCCAAATACCGCAAAGATGTCCTTCCCAAAAATCAGCGTAAAAAAAGCACTTCTTGTGTCTTCTTCTGCTGCCCCGGGAATATTGTCTAGATGTTTTTTTTCAACAATTCGTCAATTGAAATATACAGCACGAATTATTGGCGCAAATCCGGACACAAACTGGTGGTTCTAACACTGCTACTGTGAACCAAATGACAAACAACAACTTGTCTACAGTTACTCAAATGGGTTTTGGTAACTCAATAATGGTTACTCAATAACCACTGATTTGATACTTTAACATATTAAGTGTCGCCCCCTTGTACTTCCTAGGGGGCGACGCTTTAATCTCTTCATAAGAAGAGATTAAAAGATAAGTCTAAGAATCTTCTTAGCATTCGTGTCGCCTCCTTCTGCTCTGGAGGCGGCACTTTTTTTATCTTAGTGATAATTAAAATATAGTTGAATTAATTGGCGTCGGCTTCCGTAAGGATAACGTTTAATACCAATTTCATATTTTGAAAAATATCATCGTTGATAATGCCGCCAAAGGCGGGCGCGAGCAATTCATCATCACAAATGTGATAATATGATTTCTCATCGGTTAAAAGAACACTATCAGGCTCACCATAAAAATTACTATTTTGAACGATATGATATTCCATCAAATAATCCGTCTTATTTTCTAAAAAGAAATTCATGTCCGCTCCACCTGCATCGCTTTCAAACCTGGCGGTAATAGCCTTTATTTCCTCGTCTTGGTAAAACGCATAGACCTCTGCCCCGCCCATTGCCCTGGCAAATGCAGCTGCTTGCTTCACTTTTTCAAGCGTAGAAAGGTCGGTTTCCAGTAATTTATGTAAATTTGGTCCCGTACAGCGTTCCTGCGCCATTGCGCCTGCCCCAAAAAGCGCTGTTGCGCCTATGGCAGCTAAAACCATTGATTTTTTCAAGATCATATCCTTATTTTAAAATCGCTTTTAAATGCTTTTAAAAGTCTTCGCCTTCGAATGCAATAACATCGCAAAACTCAATCAGCAATTTTGCTTGATTACATTCTGCAACAGCTTCAATTTTGCAAATTGAATTGGCCGATAATAAGGCGGTGAAATGTGCGGCCACGAACATCTGCCGTGGCTATTTTAATAGGACGGCCTTCCGCTAATACCGGAATTTGACGTTCTAAAGATGCGAGCCCTGGTACAATGCTTTCCTTCAATTCAAAAGAAGCAACATGCAAGCCATATCCACCATCAGGTGTTGTTGTAAGCATGGTATTTGTTGGCTCAGGCGCCGTTTGATTGATTTGACGTTCATTCTGTTCGTCAAGCATGGACTGTTTTTCGTTTGCCTCTTGACGTGCTTGCGTTAAATCAGCCTCAAGGGCGCTATTTTGCTCTTGAAACGCAATCAACGCTTGCTCGGCCTGCGCCAGTCTCATGGCTTGGGCCATAAGCGCATCATCTTTTTGCATCATCAATTCTTCTTCAGGGGATAAAACCTCATCTGGCATTGGCTCCATATTATCTTGCGCCATGGTTTCGGTGGCATTTTCCGGCGCCATATCATTTTCGTCAGCCATTTCTTCATCGCCAAACCCTAAAGTACTGCAAGCGGATAACATTAATAGGGCCAAAACTAAACATGAACTTTTTTTAAAACTAATACTTTTTTCAAGACTAATACATGGCCCCATAATTTAATATCCTTGGAAATTGAGAATTTAATGAATTTTATTAACCATAATCGTTAACCATAACTAATTGCAAGTGAATACGGCAAAATCCGACATAACATCTTATAAAAAAGCATTATCCAATTTTTTTATTATTTAAGTGTAATTTCCAGTTGGTCCATCACCTTCGCGCTTCCCCCTACCATGATTTTTTGAAGCTCATCATTTTCTTTCGTTAAATTGACAATGATTTCACTTTTTGAGACGGGTGACATAAAATAACCTTGCTCAACAACAATTCTATCGGCCTTATAACCCATTTTATCATGGAGGTAATAACTTAAATTTCCGGCCGCCATTCCTGTTGCTGGCTCTTCTGCGATTGCATAACGTGGCGCAAACATGCGAGTTGTCACATCGTGTTCCTCTTCAATTGCATCATCACTAAAAGCATAAAACCCTATTAAATCATGCTCCTCACTGATCCTGTTAATTTCTGCAAGATCAGTTTTAATTTTTTTAAGAACGCTTTGATCTTTTACAGGAATGATTAAAAAGCTAACGCCTGTGTTCGTTATAATCGGCTTAAAACCATCTTTTAAATCCGAAATATCAAGATCTAATGATTTCATTTCGGTCGTGATTGTCTTGTCGTCGATCTCTTTAAAAAACTGTGGTTTTTGTTCCATATAGGCTTTACCGTCCTCAAGAATAATATCCCTTAAACCATCAATGGTTTCTTTTGATGAATTGCGTTTTGTTATTTCACCAATTTGATTAAGGTAAGAAAAACTCGCGACTGTTGCGTGTCCGCAGTGCGCAATTTGTTTATTAGGTGTAAAAAATTCAAGCTTCCTATCAGCAACATTTGATTTTGAAATAAACGCTGTTTCCGGGAAACCCGCTTTACGGGCAATTTCTTGTTTTTCTGCCTGACTATATTTGTCGGCATTCAACACCACCCCTGCGGGGTTTCCACCTTCCCCGTTAAAGGTAAAAGCATTAACCACCATTACTGAAACTTTTGCCATCATCATTAATTCCGTCATTTTAATCTCCGTTAAGTTAGCTTGTTTTTGGTTGACTTGAAACTACAAATATTTATTAATCAAATAAAAAGATTTAATTAGATAATAACAATCGGATATATCGATAGATGGATACAAAACAACTTAAAACTTTCTGCGAAGTCGCAAAAACCCTCAGTTTTTCAAAAACCGCGGAAAATTTAAATTACGCACAATCAACCGTATCTGCGCAAATTAGATCACTTGAAAATGAACTTCGGCTCACTCTTTTTGATAGATTAGGAAAAAAAGTAGTTCTTACAGCCGCAGGAAAAAATGTCCTTGAATACGCAAATCGTTTTATGAATATCGAAGATGAGTTTATTTCCAGTTTAAAAATAGGCGATGAAATAAGCGGAGATTTAAACATCTATGCCCCTAACAGCATTTGTGTCTATTTGCTCCCTGCACTACTTGAAGATTTTCGAGAAAAACACCCTAAAGTTAATTTTAAACTTGAAGCACATCTTGGCACTAAAAAAGCGATAGAAGAATTAAAAAACGGTAACATTGATCTTATGATCGTAATGGAAGAAGAGTTTCAAGATAACGACCTAGACATTGCTGTTCAAAAAAAGGAAGAAATTATTTTCATCTGCAGCAATGAGCACCCCATGGGGGAACAGGTTGTATTGCTAGATGATTTAAAAGGTGAGAATTTCATAACGACTGAACCTACATGCGGTTATCGCGCGGTCCTAACAAAAGCAATGCTTGAAAAAGGACACTCATTAAACCCTATTATGTGGTTTGATAATGCCGAAGCCATTAAAGAATGCGTGAAAAACAATATGGGAATTTCTTTTTTACCTCGGATGGCTGTTAAAGATGATATTTTTGAGAATATCATTAAACCAATCCATGTTTCAGAACGATTTAACAGGCAAATAAAACTTCAAACCATAGTTCACCATCAAAAATGGCTAAGCCCCGCCCTGATGGCCTTCAAAGAGGCCATCACAAATAGGTTTAATGTTTAACGATTATCCCGCGACGGCATAAACCGCTGCGTTATCATTACTTGCGATAGGATTTCGGCCATATCCCTTATCTTGCAATAAATCGAGGAAGTCATAATCAGAAGCCTGCGCCTCAAAAAAATCTACAACTTCATTAATGCTATTTTCAAAATCCTCAATTATTGAAAGTTCTTCTTCAATGATTTCCGGAACATGACCTTTGTCTTTTAATAAGTCCATAAAATCATAAGTATTCATAAGGTTTTCCTTTTTAAGTTTATCTTAGAGCCGCATTATTGCTGCTCTTTACTACAGATAAACATGATACGACGGCGAACAAGATGTCCCTGCGACCACTCATCGCAAGAAAAATACATTTCATCGCAAACGAGCATTTTCAAGGGTTTGATCAATAATTTAATATGACAAATATCATTGCCCCTCGCCTAATCGCTTCATATTCTAAATAATGAGAGAGGAATAAATCATGAAAAAATCAACGTTAATACTTGGAGCCCTACTTGTGGGTGGCGCATTTATATTGGGGTAAAATTTCAATGATGAGAAAGTTATTGAAGAAACAAAGGCACAAGATGAGATGCCCGCAATTCCGGAATTGGTGCGCGCTGACGGAACATATCCAACAATCCCCCTTGAAAAAGATGTGGTCGTTTTAAAAGTCATCCAAAGTGGCGTTAACTCACTTTCCGACTTCCCATCAATCGAAGAAGGATTAGAGGCAAACCTTAAACATATGGAAAGCCTAGCGGATCAAGCCTGTACAACAGGCAAAAAACCTGACTTTCTATTATTTCATGAATTCCCCTAACCGGTTATTCATCAGGCACTCGCACGGAAAAACTTCCTTTCACCATACAAGTCCCGGGTAAAGAAAGTGACAGACTTGGCGAAATTGCAAAATCATGTGACACCTATGTAATCTTCGGAACATATGTAACTGATGACGATTGGCCAAATCATATTCTAAGCATCAATGCTGTCATCAATCGCGAAGGAAAGGTTGTAAAAAAATTCTGGAAACCGCGTAAAATCAAACGCCTTTATCCGGACCGCGAAATTACAACCACAACAATTGAAGCAGTGCGTGATAAAGACGGCGTTATCGAAGCCGAAATTCCAATTGCAGAATTTCGTAAAAATCGCCGTATACCAAATTACGCCTATGAAATGGTAAGACCTATATTTGAGCAATATAAGCAGGAAATTCCTATAAATCATCTTGATATGCCGACCGAAGAACTCCCTGAAACCGGTGTTGAAATGAAAGAATTATTTGACCGTATAAGCCGATATATAGGCGAAAACGCGGGTAAATAACAAAACTCTACTTCTCCCTCGTTTATTGGAAAATAATCCTGAATTTGCCATAGCGTTTATTTTATGCGAAAGTGCTTTTGGGACTTCAATAAAAGAGAGAAAAAAAATGAATTTCATAAAAAATTTAGAACCACAATGCTATGCGTTACTTAGAATAGTAACTGGCTTTCTATTTATGTTCCACGGCACTAATTACATCCTTAGTTGGCCAATGGCACGTGGCATGGAAAATGCGCCTTGGTTTATGGCCTATATCGGTATGCCAATACTCACTTTTGGTGGATTGCTCACTTTCATCGGATTTTATTCTCGCCCTGCTGCCTTTTTATCATCGGGCATGATGGCAGTGGCTTATTGGATGGCATATGGCAGCAAAGCCTTTTATCCACCAGCGGACAGCACCAATTCATTTATTGAACTTATGCTGCCAATTGTTAACCGTGGTGAGCTTTCCGTAATGTTCTGTTTTGCTATGCTTTATATTTCTTCGCGTGGTAGCGGGATTTGGAGCGTCGATGCCGCTCGTGGAAATAAAGACTAACTAAATGAAAGCTAAATTTATTCAAATTTCGATTGCGCTGATTGTTTTCGCGATTACATCGTTTAACGCTAACGCGCAATCGGATGGTTTTCGTGATAAGGAAACCATTGATGCCGCTTTTATGGCGGAACTCATTAATCTTGGGTTTGAAAATGGTGAATATCCTGATGTGGAGCCTGGCTTTACCATTACGGAAAACCTTATTCGCACGGAACCAACAAGTGCCCTTGCCCCTGACGGCAGCATTTTACAAGGGCATGTGCCAACCGATGTCACCACGGAAGACGTAGTTCATGCATCGGCCTTGGCTTGTGCCGCATCAATTAATCAACTTAAAATGGCGGCAGGTGGTGATTTAAGTAACATTCGTAAAATCGCCAATATTCGTTATAAAACGCTAACGGTTAAAAAATATTTTGATTATATCCCTGCGTCTAACAGCTGCTCGACAATGATGCTGCGTGTTTTTGGTGACACCGCCGGATCACACACCCGCCATGCAGAAGGTCAAGCCACCACTGCGGGCAATCAAACCTTCCAAATTGAAATGTTGGTTTATTTAAAATGATGAAAAAATTATTTGCCATATCTTTATTATTTCTTGCCGCTTGTTCTGAACAAACAACGATGGAAACCGTTACCGAAACAACAATCGATGACCGTTTAAATATTGAACTTGAACGTCTCGGCTTTAAAGATGGAATGCCGGAACTTCCTCCCGTATTTGGTCCTTATGAACCATCAGTCGTCGTTGATAAGGAAATTTATATCACCGCCTCTGCCGCATATACCCCAGAAGGAACCTGGATCACCGGAACCATTACAAATGACACACCCGCGGAACATATGCTTTACGCCGCTGAACTGACTGTTATCCAAGCATTAAACCGTATTCGCCTTGCGATAGGTGGTGACCTTAATAATCTTGGTGGCTTACATAATGTTGTGGTCATGACAACTGCACCCGATGATTACCCCCACGTTGAAATGGTCGCTGAAGCAACATCGGCAATGATTATTCGCATTCTTGGACCGGAACTTGGTAAACATGAACGCAGCATCCTGCGCAGTGTATCCCTGCCCGTTAACATGACCCACGAAACTGAAATCAGAGCCTATACCAAATAATGACGACGCCTTTTGTTCCTGATGACTTTATTGTGCCCGACGGCCTAATTCACGATCACTTTATTCTTCAAATGTTAGAGCCAAGCATCACTGAACTTGATTATCAAGCCGTTATGTCAAGTCGCGTAAATTTGCGCACAATCTTTGCTGAAAATGATGAATGGCCCGCGGATGATATGACGCTTGCCGATAACCTTAATGATCTTATTACACATGAAAAAGAATTCATGGCACGTGCGGCCTTCGCCTATACCGTCTTAAACACAGATAAAACAAAATGCATCGGGTGCATTTATATTGAACCAAGCAATCGTGATAACACGGACACCGAAGTTTATTATTGGTTATCCAATGACAAGCAGCACTTATTTAATGAATTTGAAGAAACACTCAAATCATGGCTTAAGGAAAAATGGCCATTTAACAATATCGCCTACCCCGGTAGAAGCGTAAGCTGGCAACAATGGGGATCAAGATCCCATAGCCATGAATAATCTTTGTAACGTTATAGCAAAACTTACTGAAAACCATTAATTGGCAAGCCTTTAATTGACAAGCCTTTAATGGCTGAGTAAATTATTTTCAACTAAAATTGCAAAATGATGGGATAAAAATGTTAAAAAAATCTATAGGGCTTAAAGCCGCATTGCTCAGCAGCGTATTAATTTTAAGCGCCTGTGACAATGCAAATGAAACCGCCAATACCGAAACCGATGAACAAGCAGCCGCTGCCACCGAAATGGCCGCTGGTGCTGCCGCTGATAACGCAATGGAAAATGATGCGGATTTAATCAAACGCGCCATGGCCATTCATGAGCGGGTTATTACGCTTGATACACATGATGATATCAATGTGAAAAACTTTACGGATGCGGTTAACTACACCCAAGATACGGATTCACAAGTAAACTTGCCGAAAATGGTCGCGGGTGGTCTTGATGTGGCTTTTTTCATCGTCTTTACCGGACAACGCGAACTTAACGAAGAAGGCTACGCTGCCGCATATGAAAACGCCATGGCAAAATTTAACGCCATTCATTGGCTAACTACCGTTAAAGCACCGGATCAAATTGAACTGGCGCTTACTTCCGATGATGTGCGCCGCATTGATGGTCTTGGTAAAAAAGTGGCCATGATCGGTATTGAAAATGCTTATCCTGTTGGAACCGATCTATCCAACATTAAAAAATTCGCTGATCTTGGCGCCCGCTATATGTCATTGGCCCATAACGGCCATAGTCAATTCGCCGATTCAAACACGGGGGAACGCGTTGATGAAAACGGCAATCCGACTGAACCTTTCCTCTATAACGGCCTAAGTGACCTTGGTAAAGAAGCACTGGCACTTATGAACCTGCACGGCATAATGGTTGATGTCTCACATCCATCATACCAATCCAATAAACAGGCCATCGAGCTTTCAAAAGCACCCGTAATTGCATCACATTCATCTGCAAGAAATTTAAGCAAAACAGTTAGCCGTAACCTTGAAGACGATCTTCTTTTGATGATTAAGGATAAAGGCGGCGTAGTTCAAACGGTTGCGTTTGCAAGCTATCTTGACGCAGAAAAAAATGCGGCAATGGTCGCTGAACGTAATAAATTATATGCCGATGTCGCTGATCAAATGGGCTTTGAACTCATGAGCATGCGTGATGCATTTGGCCTTCCTGAAGCCCAACGCGATGCCTATATCGCACAGTACCGCGCCATGCAAAAGGCGGCTGAGCCAAGACTTGAAACAGAAGTATACAGCGTCGCCCCTCCTGTGGATGTAAAGGATTTTGTTGATCATATTGATTATATGGTTGATTTCATTGGCCTTGACCATGTGGGTATCAGCTCCGACTTTGATGGTGGTGGCGGTATCTATGGCTGGAACGATGCCTCTGAAACCCATAACGTCACGATCGAGCTTGTCCGCCGTGGTTACACAGAAGAGCAAATCGGCAAACTCTGGAGCGGTAACCTACTTCGCGTTCTAGACGAAGTTCAAGCGGTCGCCGCAGAACTCCAAGCCGCACAGTAATTTTAGAAACTTTTAAAAATCATGGCGCGTCAGTTAACCCTGATGCGCCAATTTTTCTGTGAACCTTACAATCCGTTTCGCGGCTTCTTTTAGTTTTTCTTCATCGCATAAATAGCCGATGCGGATTGTATGTGAAAAACCTTCACCAAATCCAAAGCCCGGCACTACGGCGACATTTTCTTCGTCAAGTAGTCGCCACGCGAACTCTTCGCCGTTTAGGCCGCTTGCGGAAACATCGAGCAATACAAACATACCGCCACGAGGTTTTGAAAAACTTAAATGATTGCTTTGGCGTAACCCTTCACAAAAGGCATCCCGCTGCCCTTTAAAGATGGCGTTAAATTCACCCGTTGTGCTTTTATCCTTAAGTGCCGCAATCGCCGCATTTTGTACGAATTGATTGATACCGAACTGCGCCGCTTGTGAATAATTGGTCATGGCCGCAATGAAATGATCCGGTCCAATGGCCCAACCCATACGCCACCCTGTCATGGCGTGGGATTTGGATAAGCTATTAATTACAATGATATAATCACGATATTCAATGTGCGCATAGGGGGAAATATGATCATCTTCAAAACAATGTGACCAATAAACTTCATCACTAACCAGCCAGATTTGATTGTCATAACAGAATTTTGCGATTTCCTTAACGGCAATGCGGTCAATCACCGCCCCTGCTGGATTGCTCGGTGAATTGATGATGATCGCTTTGGTTTTATCCGTTACCGCCGCCTTTATCTTTTCTATATCAAGCTTATAATCTTCCTCAAGATCAAGTTCCACACTCACCATGGTCGCACCACCTGCGGTTACAACGGCCGGATAAGTGGCATAATAAGGCTCAAGCACGATCACCTCATCCCCCTTTTCCGCGATACATTGGAATGTGGCGAATATAGCCCCTTGTGCGCCATTACAGACAATGACATTTTCTGCCTTAACCGGTGCATTATAAAGCCACGATGCATGATTTGCGATCGTATCTCTAAGTGCATATTCCCCCGGTATGGGTGCATAATGGGTTTTTCCGGCTTCAATCGCCTTTGTGAGCGCTTCACGAACAGGCTTAGGTGTGTCTAAATCCGGATCCCCAACCCCAAGGTGGATGATATCCGCCCCCTTTAACATGCGGCGCGCGGCTTCGTCACCAACATCCCACGCTTTTGATGCGGGGCCGGATATACGTTCTGTTACTGTTGATAAGCTTTTATGACCCATCATTTTTCCATTTAAAATATATATTTAAATTGATATATGAATTTTTTTTATATTACCAGATGAATTATCACTTTCCATTACGGAAAGACTCAGTTATATTACTTTCCATCATGGAAAGAGAAATTATGACAAATGAAGAAATAGACCACTATAAAGATGCTTTAAGTGAAGCAAAAAAATCAGAAGCGGCCGCATTAAAAGCAGCCCTACCCAAAAAATGGTTTGGTATAGCAATTGCCCTAATTGTTGGCGGCCTCGTCGCAACAAATGGTTCCGAATATTTTCAATATTCTGGATATCTTATTGTTGGGCTTGGACTTGTGATTGCCATTCATCATCAACAGACGGGGGCCACGCCACTATTAACAACGAATAAAAAAATGGGGATTTCCGCACTATTACTAATTATCTTATTTTTCCTTCTGATAACAGCGGTCGTCAGATACACAACCGCGCAGCTTGGCATGACCTGGACACCCTTATTGGGAGGTGGTTTAGTTGGTGCGATTGTTTATATGCTCGCGAAATCAGAACGTGAAAAATATATCACTATAATAAAAGAAGCCGAGCTGGAAATTAACGACGATGCTTGATCCTATCATCCATGCTCCAAACCGATTACAAATTTGCGCTTTTCTCGCCCCACTCGAAATGGCCGAATTTCAATTATTGCGTGATCATCTAAATGTGAGTGATTCTGTGCTTTCAAAGCATCTTTCTAAATTAGAAGGTGAAGGATATTTAAAACAGCACAAACATAAAGTTGGCACCCGACAGCGAACCAGCCTTAGCCTTACAAGCAAGGGACGCAAGGCATTTAAAAGTCATATAAAGACGTTAGAAGAAATCATTTCAAATCGTTAGAAAAATGACCACAAAATGAACGTATTGTTAACTTGATTTTCAGATGAAATTTGGATAATGCTTTTGGTTTATAATAATGATTATCAATTGGAGGAATATTTATTATGAAATTATCAGTGCCTTTAGGTATTTAGCCCCTCAATTAATGTTGACAATGTAAACAAAAAGCAGTGATAAACTCATCATTGCTTTTAAAAAATGGCTACGACACTGGCTATCCAATCAAATTTTTATAATGATTATAGAAATTCAACCCTGTAACTTTCTCTGCATCATCCTCAGAAAGTCCACGTTTTATAAGCTCATCCCAAATCACTTCCATGCGTCTTGGCGAATTAAGCTCTTCGAAATAAAGAGGTACACGGCGAACATCAAAAAGTGGCCCCTGCTCGCGCTGCATTTCATCAAGATATTCCGGCGTCACTTCAAGGCGGCGATGATCACGGTCCGACCCAACCCCAACATGGTCAATGCCCATCACATTAATTGCATGCATAATATGATCGAAATAAATACCAACCATGCCAAACCGTTCTAACGTCATAAAGGTCCTAATTTGTGTCATCCCGGCAACACCGCCCTTATCAGCGAGGTTTTTCAGAACCTCATCCGGCATTGCTCGTGGGTTCGGGCTAACATCATAACAACAAGTATGTGAAATTTGGATTGGTTTTTCAGAAATATCTATGGCATCAAGTGTCGTTTGAACATTCGCATGACTTAAATCAATCATCATTTCCCGCTCGTTGAGCTTTTCAATCAATTCCGCGCCAAAGCGTGATATACCAGATCCATGACGCTCCATACATCCTGAACCCGCCATATTTTGGTAGTTGTAAGTTAATTGGCAAACGCGTTGACCAACTGCATAAAATGCATCCACATTATCCAAATCATGCATAAAATGCTCCGAATTTTGCGTTAAGTAAAAAATCGCAAGCTTGCCTTCTTTGCGCGCGCGGTCAATATCAGCAGTTTTTGTCGCTTTAAGATAATATTTTGATTTCTCTGCGATATGACGGTCAAACCACAGCATTTCCTCTAACGCTGATTGATAATTCTGTTCAACCGATTGATTTTGCTGTCTTGGATTACCGCAAGTTACCGCAATCGCGCGCATACCCGCCGAAAGAATTTCTTCAATGAGTTCATCTGTGAATGTATCGCGGATTTCACCCATGGCATCAAATACCATGGCGTTACGAACCGGATCCCATGGTTTACCAACAAGTGCCGGTGTAAAATTCGGATCACTTGCCGTCTGTGCAAATGAAAAACTTGGCATTGAAGCCGCTGCCGTTAAGGCCGATGCGCCCGCTAAAAATTTTCTTCTATCCATAATGTGTTCTCCCATATATTTTTATGGCACCACCCTAAATGAAAAAAAGGCGTCCATCAAGAACGCCTTTTAAAATTATGATGAATAATCAGTGGTTATCGAAATTACCCGATAATCTGCTCATATAAATTATAAACATTAATCCCAATAACTTTTTCAAGCTGCCCCTCTGAAAGACCACGTGCGGCTAAGTTGTCCCAAATCCATTCCATGCGACGTGGGCCATTAAGATCTTCGAAATAAAGCGGGTATTCAGCCGGATTGATGTGTCCTTCTTCCCGGATTAGCTCCGCGATATATTCTTCACTCATAGTTAAACGCCTATGGTCACGATCAGAACCGATACAAACATGATCAATTCCCATCACATTGATCGCATGCATAATATGATCCACATAAATTTGTGTATTTTGATCGGTGGTCACAAACGGGCGCATTTGCGTGATACCCATTACACCACCTTTTTCAGCGCACCGTTTCATAATTCTATCAGGTACATTTCGGGGATGATCATATAAATCCTTACAACATGAATGGGAAATAATAATCGGCTCTTTCGATGCATCGACCGTATCCATCATCGTGGCTTCGTTTGAATGACTGATATCCACAAGCATGCCGATGTCATTCATCTTTTCGACAAGTTCATGACCAAAAACGGTCAATCCAGAACCATTTGGTTCTTCACAACCAGCCCCGGCCCAGTTTTGATGGTTATAAGTAATTTGTGATGATCTAAGTCCCAAATTATAGAAGATATCTACATTATCAAGGTTGCGACGGAAATGGGTAGAATTCTGCGTTAAATAGAAAACAGCCATCTTCCCTTCCGCACGTGCTTTTGCAATATCCTTCACCGTTGTTGTACGCATATAATATTGATTCTTACGATCAAGGAATTCATTATATTTTAAAACCCATTCCATCGTAAGATCATAGGCTTCCTGTTCCTGTACTTTAGGGTCACATAATGTAATGCAAATTGAACGCATGCCCGCTTCAAGCATTTCTTCAACCAAGCTGTTATCATAAACATCACGGAGTTCACCCATCGCATCAAATATAAGCGACTTACCATTCCAAGGTTTCCCGTGTGCTTCAGCCATTGATAAATTTGGTAAACTTGCCATCATCGGCAGCGCAGCGGCCCCCGCTAGAAACTGTCTTCTATCCATTTTTTTTCTCCCGTTATTTTGTGTTTATGTGATCATAGCAGCGTATCAGCAAAACTGACAAGTCCCCGCGATAATTAAATTTGACAAACCATGTATGATTGTAGTTATATTATAACTTAAATATAGAGGAGCAGATAATGACTGATCAAAATAATAAAATAATAACAAAACGAGACTTTCTACATACCATCGGTATGATCGGCGGCTCAGCGGCCGTTATGACAGCCATGAGCGGTTTTCAACATGCACTTTCATCTGATGCAAAAGAACCACCAATGTTACACACAGGCGGTAATGGTAAGAAGGTCGTCATTCTTGGTGCTGGTCTTGCTGGTATGGTTTCTGCTCTTGAACTAAGCAAAAAAGGATACGAAGTTGAACTACTTGAAGCCCGTGACTTCGCTGGCGGACGTACAAGCTGTTCACGTAAAGGTACAAAAATAACCCATGCAGACGGCACAACACACACATGTGACTTCGACCATGGTCAGTATTTAAACCACGGCGCTTGGCGTATTCCAGGACAGCATCATTCAACGCTTCATTATTGCCGTACGCTCGGTGTTGAACTTGAAGTAATGCTAAACCATAGCTCACAAAGTTATCTATATGCGGATAATATTGAAGGCCCTCTTAACAATAAACGTGTTCGTAGAATACATCTGGAAGCCGACCGTAAAGGTCATGTGGCTGAACTTCTTGCAAAATGTGCCGCTGGTGGTGCACTAGATGATATGCTAACCGCAGAAGACATTGAAAAACTTCTTACCTATTTAAAAGGCATGGGTTTAATTAATGCTGAAACATTTGAATATCAAGCTAACCAAATTCGTGGTTACTCATCATATAAAGGTGGCGGGGATAATTACGGTACACTTTCTGATCCATATGAATTAAGTGATCTATTGAATATGAATATGGCCGCACGTGAACTAACATCGGATCACCCAACCTGTATGTTCCAAGCAAAAGGCGGCATGGATCAAATTTCATTCGCCCTTCGTGATGCTCTTCCGAGAGGGATCATGAAACTTAACAAAGAAGTCACCAAAATTTCACAATCTGAAAATGGTGTCTCCATCAATTATAAAGACACGATGAGCGGCGCGGAAATGACAACCACGGGTGATTTCTTAATTTCAACTATTCCTTACGCAGTTGTCACAGAAATCGACAATGATTTCAGTGCTGATATTATTGACGCAATGAAAACGCCGGCACCAAGCCAAGTTGCAAAATTCGGTCTTCAAATGAAAAATCGTTTCTGGGAAACAGAAGACATGATTTATGGTGGTATCTCAACAACCAGTATGGCCGGTAACATTGCCTATCCGTCTGCTGATCTTCATGGTACTAACGGTGGTGTTATTCTGGGCTCATACCTCTTTGGTGGTCTCTCAACCAATTTCAGCGGCATGTCAATGAATGAAAAAATTGAATATGCCCTTTCAATTGGTGAAAAAGTTCATCCGGGTCAATACCGTGAAAACTTCAACGGTAAAGCAGCCGGCCTAGTATGGCAGGATGAAAAATACAATAAATCCGGTTGGTCAAGCTGGCGCGGCGATAGCATTAAAAAGCTACCAACAATCCTTAAAGGTCAAAACCGCGTTCTCTTCTCTGGTGATTGTATCTCCCCTCGTCTTTCCGGTTGGATGGCCGGCGCGATCGAAGGTGCATGGATCACAATTGCTGAACTGGATAAACGCGCAGCAAATATTTAATACCATGAATATAATTTCTTATAGGGCGGCCGATAAAACGGCCGTCCTTTCTATTTTTGATAAGAACTGTCCTGATTTTTTTGCGCCCAATGAACGCGATGATTTAATCGAATTTCTAGAAGAATATGCCGATGGCTACCGTGTATGCATTCATAATGACAATGTCGTCGGCGCTTTTGGTCTTTATGAAAAAGAAAATAAAGACTGCCGCCTTCAATGGATATTACTTGATCCTTCGGCACAAGGATTAGGGTTAGGAACCCAAATCATGCAGGATGTTTTTAATCAAGCATCCGCGTTAAACATTAAAACAATACAAATCGCCACCAGTCATGTGGCCTTCAAGTTTTTTGAAAAACATGGTGCTAAAATCATCTCTGAAATTGAAAATGGTTGGGGTCCGGGAATGCATCAAATCCATATGGAAATTTCACTCTAACTCCTAAACAATATTAATCACAAAAAATTACAAAAATTTTATTGTTATGTTATATCAATTGTGTTAAAGGGTTTTCTAAAATATACGGGACTAATTTTGGGAACAATTTATGACTAATCAACTTAATGATTTCGCTGGCATCAGCAAACGTGACTTTCTTCAAAAAATCGGCATGATCGGGGGATCTGCAGCACTATATACGGCCATGACTGGCCTTGAAATAGGGCATGCGTCTGCCCTTGAAGAACCGCCAGAGCTTTCAACAGAAGGAAAAGGCAAAAAAGTCGTTATTCTTGGCGCGGGACTTTCCGGTCTTGTGACTGCCATGGAACTGCGTAAAAAGGGCTATAAAGTTGAAATTATTGAAGCCCGTGATCATGCCGGTGGCCGTGCACAATCCGCAAGAAAAGGGAAAGTCATTCAGGAAATTGGCGGCGAACGCCAAGAATGTAACTTTGAACATGGTCAATATCTAAATATTGGTCCATGGCGAATTCCTGCGGAACATAGAGCAGTGATTTACTATTGTCGTGAACTTGGTGTTGAACTTGAACCAATGGTCAATAAATCCGTTCATGCATATTATTATAGTGAAAAAGTTGAAGGCCCTCTAAAAGGAAAACATATCCGTCAAGTTGAGGTCGATGTTGACCGAGCTGGTAATGTTCAGGAACTCCTTGCAAAAGCAGCGAACAGTGGTGCATTGGATGATCATTTTGGCCCAGAAGATAAAGAACGTCTTCTTGAATATCTTACTTCAACGGGACTACTCGACCGTAAAGAATTAAACTACCGCGCAAACCGTGCACGTGGTTATAATCTTGATAGTTACCCCGGTACCGCCCTTGATGCTGGTGCGCTTTCAGAACCCATTGAAATGGCAGAACTCTTGAAAGTTAAACTTGGCACACGTTGGGCTACCGCAGATCATCCGGGTGTAATGTTCCAAGCAAAAGGTGGAATGGATCAAATCCCATTCGCGATGGAAAAAACACTTAAGCGCGGTACAATTAAATTTAATTCCGAAGTCACAAATATTCAACATAATGATGATGAAGTTGTTGTGACCTATGAAAACACAAAAAATGGTCGCACCACAACAATCAAAGCGGATTATATCATTTCTACCATTCCATTTTCTGTTCTTAACGGTATTGAAAATAATTTCAGTGATGAAATTAAAGATGCCCTTAAAAGTGCAACAAGCTCCCCTGCATATAAAATTGGATTGCAATTAACACGCCGTTTCTGGGAAGAAGATGAAATGATTTATGGTGGGTCATCTTATTCAGACATTGACGGTCATTTCCAAACATCCTATCCGTCATCGAATATGTTCGGTAAACAAGGTGACGTGATGCTTGCCAATTATAAATTTGGTGGCGGAAGTGTTGAGCTATCCAATGCAACAATCGCAGAACGTATTGAACATGCGCTTATGTGTGGCGAAAAACTACACCCGGGTAAATTTAGAAAACATTTCAATGGACAAGCCATTTCAATGAGCTGGCACAAGGATAAATATTCCCTTGGTGGCGCATCAAGTTACCGCAGTAACCGTCAACGCAGAAAACATGTTCCAAATATCATTAAAGGTGAAAAACGCGTTATCTTCTCTGGTGGTGGAGTTTCACCATATCATAGTGCTTGGATGACGGGCGCAATCGAAGGCGCATGGCATATGATTGCTGAATTTGATAAGCGCGTCGCAAAGATTTAAAACTAATAAATACCTAAAGTAAAGCCGGGAATAGTACCCGGCTTTTTTATACCTAAATCACAATTGTACAAGCGTATAAATCAGCGCTGGCTATTAAATAAAAACTCAGTTAAGCTCCGCCCAATTATTTCTAAGGAGCACTATAATGACGATCATAAAAACACATCAAGATCAGGATATTAAAGTCAGCAAAAGACAGCTGTTAAAGTCCATTGGTATGGTTGGTGGTTCCGCTGCGGTTTTTACGGCCATGCAAGGATGGGACCTCGCAAGTGCCTCCACATCAAAAGCGCCGCCAAAATTAAGCAGTGATGGTAAGGGTAAAAAACTTGTTATATTGGGCGCGGGCCTTTCTGGAATGATTATCGCACTTGAAATGAGCAAAAAAGGATATGACGTTGAAATCCTTGAAGCAGAAAATCTTGTAGGCGGACGCTGTAAATCCGCACGCAAAGGATCGGTTATTCAAGAAGAAAACGGTGAAAAACAAGTCTGTAATTTTAAAGAGGGTCAATATTTCAACTATGGCCCGTGGCGCATTCCCGCACAGCATCTCCCTACCCTACATTACTGCCATACATTGGGTGTAAAACTTGAGCCATTAATTAATAAATCACCCATGGCTTATTATTATGCTGAAAATATTGATGGTGCGCTTAATGGTGTACCTGTCCGTCAAGGTGATGTTGATTATGACCGCGAAGGCCATGTAGAAGAATTACTCGCCAAAGCCATAAATAAAGGCAGCCTTGATGATGTCATTAATCAAGAAGACAAAGAAAGATTGATCGAACATTTAGCGAATACAGGTCTACTTAGTCGCAAAGACTTAAACTATAGACCAAATCAAATACGCGGATTTAGCAATTATCCCGGTGCAGGCATGGATTTTGGTAAATATTCCGACATTTATTCATTAACGGAAATATTTAATATGCCCGTTGGCCGCCGCAATGAAAACGAAGATCATCCTGTCGTCATGTTCCAACCCGTTGGTGGCATGGATCAAATCGCCATGGCTCTCTATAAAAACCTTCCAAACGGGGTTGTGAAATTAAATTCAGAAGTCACAGAAATCACACACACCGATGATGGTGTAAAAATAGATTATAAAAATACTGAAACTGGTGAATTAAGCACCGCAACTGGTGATTATTGTATTTCATCAATCCAATTTCCAGTTGTGACAAAAATTAAAAATAATTTCAATAAGGATCTTTTAAACTCGCTAAAATCCCCTGCTGGCACGCCCGCATTTAAACAAGGGTTACAAATGAAACGCCGCTTCTGGGAACAGGATGACATGATTTATGGCGGCGCTTCATTAACCAATATTCCGGGGCACAGTTTAACGGCTTACCCGTCGTCCGATTTGCACAGTAATAAACCTGGTGTGTTACTTGGTTCTTACATTTGGGGCGGTGAAGCCGCAAAACTAAGTAATTTAAGCATCAAAGATCGCACGCAATTTGCCTTAAATGCCGGTGAGAAAATTCATCCAGGCAATTTCAAGGAAAACTTTAACGGTGAAGCCATGAGCATTGCCTGGCACCGACATAAATATCATCTTGGTGGGTGGGTAACATGGACAAACCGTAAAAGAAGCCGTCAAATGCCAACTATCCTAAAAGGCGAAAAAAGAGTACTCTTTACGGGTAATAATATCTCAACCGTTCATAGCGGGTGGATGGTCGGCGCCATTGAAGCCGCATGGCACACAATGGCTGAACTTGATAAGCGTGTTGGCCAAGGATAAGCTCCGAAAAAAATATCAATTTTATATTGTTATTTTATAACATTTAGTTGTAATCTGCCCCATATTTTAAAACATTACCGATTTATGGGGCATATTATGACTGATAATAACGATAATATACTTGGTTCATTAACAAAACGCGATTTTTTACAATCACTTGGCATAATGGGCGGTTCAGCAGCAATGCTGGCGGCAATGGGTGCTTTTGATAAATCCATTGCTTCTGATCAAAAAGAACCGCCAAAAATGATGTCTGAAGGTTCGGGCAAAAAAATCATTGTGCTTGGTGCCGGATTAGCTGGAATGGTTATGGGCATTGAACTTAGCAAAAAAGGCTATGATGTTGAGATTCTAGAAGCCCGTTCTTTTGCTGGTGGCCGTTGTCAATCCGCACGTAAAGGCACGGTTATCCATGAAATTGGTGGTGAAAAACAGGTTTGTGATTTTGATAACAATCAATATGTAAACCATGGCCCTTGGCGCATTGCACAAGAACATCATTCAACACTTCATTACTGCCATACATTAAATGTGGAACTTCAACCCATGATTAATGAAAGCGCACAAACTTTCATTTATTCTGAAAAAGCTGAAGGCCCCTTTAAAGGAAAGCGCATCCGTCATCGCCATGCAGATGTTGATCGCCATGGTAACATTTATGAACTGCTTACAAAATGTGCTTCTGACGGCTCACTTGATGATAAAATGACACCAGAAGATCGTGATAACCTGCTAGAACATCTTAGAAACACTGGTCTTCTAAACCGTAAAGAACTTAATTATGTTGCTGGACGCGCACGTGGCTATGATAGTTATCCGGGTGCAGGTATGAATTTTGGCACCTATTCTGATCCTTATAATTTTTCCGATTTATTAAAAGTCAGCGTTGGTGCTCGTTGGGATACAGCAGATCATCCTGCGGTGATGTTCCAAGCCGTTGGTGGCATGGACCGTATTGCCAAAGCCATGTATGAAGCCCTGCCCCGCGACATGATTAAATTCAACAAAGATGTCACCAAAATTGAACAAACCGATAACGCCGCACAAGTCAGTTATTTTGACACTGAAAGCGGAAAAGAAGAAGTCATCAGCGCTGATTATTGTGTCTCAACCATTCCATTTGGTGTCTTAAATCAAATTGAAAATGATTTTACTGCTGAAGTGATTGATGCGATCAAAAGCCCAAGAAGTGCTCCTGCTTATAAAATCGGTTTACAATTTGATCGCCGTTTCTGGGAAAAAGATGAAATGATCTATGGTGGTGTCACGCAAACTGACATACCGGGGAACAGAATTATTTCTTATCCGTCAAATGATCTTCATAGTCCAAATGGCGGTGTTCTGCTAGGTGATTATGAATTTGGGGCCAATGCCGTCGCCAATAGTAATCTTTCAAACGCTGACCGAATTGAGCTCGCACTAGCGAGCGGTGAAAAAGTCCATCCGAGTCTTTACCGTAAACATTTCAATGGCAAAGCCATGTCAATGGCTTGGCATAAGGAAAAATATTCACTTGGTGGATGGGTTGGTTGGTCCGCACGCGGCCGCAGGAATAAACTTCCGATCTTGTTAAAAGGCGAACGTCGCGTTCTCTTCTCTGGTAACGGTATTACCCCAATTCTTGACGGTTGGATGGCTGGCGCGATCGAAGGTGCTTGGCTAACACTTGCTGATCTTGATAAACGTATTGCTCAAGGATAAATTATGGCTTCAAAAAATATATCAAAACGTAATTTCTTACAATCTGTTGGAATGGTTGGCGGTACAGCCGCCGTTATGACCGCTCTACGTGGCTGGGAAATGAGCGCAGCTGCGACAAATGCAAAAGCCACCGACACTAATCGTTGACGGCAATGGAAAATCCCTGCTAATTCTTGGTGGTGGTCTTGCCGGAATGGTAAGCGCTATCGAAATGCGCAAAAAGGGATACGATGTAAAGATATTAGAAGCACAAAGCACACCTGGTGGACGCTGTATATCAGCTCGAAAAGGGACAGTCATTCAAGATGTCGGCGGCGAAACACAAACATGTCAGTTTGAAAATAATCAATATTTAAATGTGGGTCCTTGGCGTATTCCAGCTGAACATCACGCCGTCTTACATTACTGTAAGACACTTAATGTACCACTTGAAGTATTTGTCAATAAAGCAATATATTCATACTACTTTTCTGAAAAAACTGAAGGCACACTAAAAAATAAAAGTATTAAACAAGTCGAAGCAGATACAGATCGCGCAGGACACATCCATGAACTACTTGCAAAATGTGCTGCGTATGGTTCACTTGATGACAAATTAGAACAAGAAGACATAGATAAATTGGTCGATTATCTCAAAGAAGCCGGCCTTCTTGATTCAAAAGACTTGAAATATAAAGCAAATCAAGCACGTGGCTATTCACGTTACCCAAAAATCGGTATAGATGATGGCGATCTTTCTGAGCCTTTCGCCTTAAAAGAACTGCTTGATTATAAGTTTGGCGGCGAATACGAAGATGCCGACCATCCTGGCGTTATGTTCCAACCATTAGGCGGTATGGATCAAATTGCTCGTGGTATGGAACGCGCCCTACCAAAGACCATATTCCGATTTAATGCCGAAATCACTGATATTATGCAAAGTGATGATGGTGTAACCGTCACCTTTACTGATACTAAGACGGGTAAAGTTGAGACAGCAACTGCAGATTACTGTATTTCCTGCCTTCCCTTCCCATTATTAAATAAAATCAATACTGACTTTTCCGACGTAGTTGTCGATGCACTTAAAGCACCGGCCGCCGCACCTGTTGTTAAGCTTGGTCAACAGTTTAGCCATCGATTTTGGGAAGATGAAATGATCTACGGCGGCGTCACTCATACCGATATACCAGGTCATGAAGACATCAGCTACCCGTCATCCGACCTTCATAGTAATATGGGCGGTGTTATCCTTACCTCATATGCGAAGCGCGGTAATAGCATCACTCTTGGCAATAAAAGTATCGCAGACCGCAATGAACAAGGTCTTGATGCCATGGAAAAAATCCATCCTGGACTTGCCCGAAAATACTATAACGGACAATCCATTTCCCTTGCTTGGCATAAGCAGAAATATGCTCTTGCTGGCTGGGTAAGATGGTCAAATCGCAACCGCAGACGCAAGTTTCCTGCCCTTTTAAAAGGTGAGAAACGCGTTCTGTTCGCAGGTGGCGGCATGGCGCCACAACACACAGGATGGATGGTAGGCGCAATTGAAAGTGCCTGGTATGCCATCGAAGATTTGGATAAGCGTATCGCACAGAGTTAAAAGCTCACTTGAAAAATGATTTTAAACCCCTAATATGTTTTTAACAAAATTAGGGGTTTTCAAATGACAGACAATACAATCTTCACAAAGCGTGACTTTTTAACCTGCATAGAAATGGTCGCCGGAACATCGGCAATGATGGCGACCATGGCCGGCTGGGACCGTGCTATGACATCAACCATGACCGCCCCACCCAAAATGACGGCTGATGGAAATGGCAAAAAAGTACTCATCCTTGGCGCTGGAATTTCTGGTCTTGTTTGCGCAATGGAGTTGATTAAAAAAGGTATGATGTAAAAATACTGGAAGCCAAAGATCATGCAGGTGGACGCTGCATGTCTGCACGTAACGGCACAGTAATAGAAGACGTCGGCGGTGAACGTCAAGTTTGTGACTTTGAAAACAATCAATATTTGAACGTCGGTCCATGGCGTATTCCACCTGAACATCATTCAACAATTTATTACTGTAAAACCCTTGGCATCTCCTTGAACCCTTTGTAAACAAAGCTTTCTCTGCCTATTATCATCAAAGTAAAGGTGACGGCCCACTTGTCGGAAAATCATTAAGACAATCCGATGTTGATACCGACCGCGCTGGTCATGTTGCGGAACTTCTTGCAAAATGCGTTAATGATGGCTTCCTTGATCAACGTCTTACCAAAGAAGACCAAGAACGCCTTCTTGAATATCTAAAATCAACAGGTCTTATTGACCGCCGTGAACTCAACTACCGCGCAAATCTTGCCCGTGGATGGGAAAATACACCAACAGTCGGCACAGATATGGGTAAACTTGGTGATCCTTATAAACTTACTGAACTACTTGATATAAAACTTGGCGCCCATCAGGAAGAACGCGATCATCCCCCAATGATGTTCCAACCATCAGGCGGCATGGATCAAATTCCACGTGCTATTGAGGCAACCTTACCAAAAGGTACCATTCAACTTAATTCTGAAATTACTGAAATTAAGCAAACGGAAAACAGTGTCACAGTTACTTATCAAGATACAAAATCGGGTGCTGTTAAAACCATCACTGGTGATTATGCAATTTCCTGTCTCGTTTTTCCGACATTAAATAAAATCAAAACCGATTTCAGGGACGATGTTATCGATGGATTACGCGCCCCATCGTCTTCACCAATTGTGAAAAATGGCCTTCAATTCTCAGAACGTTTCTGGGAAACGAAGGAAGAAATATACGGTGGTATAACAGCCAATGACTTTGAAGAAAGCGGCACTATCAGTTATCCGTCAAATGAACTTTTCAGCAATAAAACGGGCGTGTTACTCACATCTTACGCGCGCCGTGGTGGCGCTATAAAGCTTGGCAATAAATCAATTGCTGACCGTATTGAAACCAGCCTCGGTATTGGTGAACAAATACATCCGGATAATTTTCGCAAATATTTCAACGGCAAAGGCATCTCAATGGCATGGCATAAACAAAAATACGCCCTTGCAGCATGGGTAACTTGGTCAAGGCGCAATATTATACGAAAAATGCCTCCTTTAATTGAGGGCGAGAAGCGCGTCCTCTTTTCCGGAAACTGCATGGCCCCTTTTCATCAAGGGTGGATGTTTGCCGCAATCGAAGCCGCATGGCATTCAATCGAAGATTTGGATAAACGCGTCAGTAAGGAATAATACTCCTTTTCTCTTCAATTTTGTGCGCACTTATATTATATAATCCTTAAACCATAATGATGGATGAATAAACATTGCTAAGAAATTTTGATCAAAAAGTTTATAATTACCGTTTCCTACGCTCGATAATGATGGCCTTTGGCAGCTTTTTAATCGGTGTTGGTCCTTTCTATGCGTATTTCATTTATTCTCAAGTTGGTTTCGATGGCCTTGGTGAGGTTATTTTCGAATTTATTTCTGCCATTCTTGCATTTCCTGCTGGGATATTCATGTGCATCGTTGGAAAACGATTGAATAAACCCATTATCCAGCGCGAAATGAATATAGAAGCAGAAAAAGAAAACGAACCACAAGAGTAATTCTCCTTAATCTAAACATAATTTGACATCTTTTATGGGCAACTCTACCTTATAAACTTCATTAATTTTAATGGGATTAAAAATTAAGTGGATCCAGGGTGTTGAAATGACGAAGAAACATAAAAATATCACTGCAGATGATGTCATTTATTTCTGGTTCGAAGAATTAACGCCTAAAGACTGGTTTATAAAAAACACTGACTTAGATAAAGAAATCAAAAAACATTTTCATGATATTTATAAGCGCGCTGCCGTTGGCGAACTCGTTAATTGGCGGTATAGCCCTCTTTCCGCCCTTGCCGAGGTCATTGTGCTTGATCAATTCCCACGAAATATGTTTCGTGATAAAAAACAAGCCTTTGCGACCGATCCATTGGCCGTGTGTATCGCACAAAATGCGATTGATAAGGGTTTTGATAAAGACTTAACCAATACCCAAAAATCCTTTCTCTATATGCCCTTTATGCATAGCGAGTCGGCCGAAATCCATAAAGCCGCAGAGCTATTATTCAGTGCCCCAGGCCTTGAAAACAATTATGAATATGAATTAAAACATAAGGCAATCATTGATCGTTTCGGCAGATACCCCATCGTAATAAAATATTAGGTAGACGATCACGTAAAGAAGAAATAGAGTTTCTTAAAGAACCCGGTTCATCTTTTTAACGAGTCATTATTATGCATCATTTCAAAAACAATGCCCACTATCAGGAAACGGATAATATTCTTGATAGCGCTCTTTTTGATGAAGCATATGAACATATTAAAGAATGGGATGGTTATGAACCATCCCCGCTCCATGATTTAAAAGGATTAGCCGCCGAAATGGGTGTCGGTCAAATCTTATATAAAGATGAAAGCACACGATTTGGTCTAAAAAGCTTTAAATCACTTGGTGGGGCATACGCAGTCGTCCATGTATTACAGGAGCATCTTAGCGCAAAATATCCCGGTGTTGAAATCACCGATCAGGATTTAAAAGACGGCAAATATACCAATGATTTGAAGAATTTCATTGTCGCAACAGCGACAGATGGCAATCATGGCCGTTCAGTTGCGTGGGGGGCGTATGAATGCGGTATAAAATGCAAAATATATATGCATTCTGGCGTAAGTCAAAGCCGCGGCGTCGCCGTTGAACTGCTTGGTGCAGAAGTCACATGGGTTGATGGAAACTATGATGATAGCCTACTTCAGGTAAAACGTGATGCCATTGAAAATGAATGGCATATCATTTCCGACACCTCTTATGATGGTTATACTTACGTACCAAAATATGTCATGGCCGGTTACACGGTAATGACAAAAGAGATAAGTGAGCAATTAAAAGAAGAAGAACTTCCCACCCACATTTTAATCCAAGGTGGTGTTGGCGGTTTGGCTGGCGCTATCTGTGCTCACGCAGGAAAAATATGGGGCGAACATCGTCCGCGGTTTGTTGTCGTGGAACCCGAAACCGCAGACTGCCTTTATCAAAGTGCAAAAATTGGACGACCCAAAATGGTTCACATTGAACAAGAAACCTTAATGGGTGGCCTTTCTTGCGGTGAAGTATCCATCATTGGATGGAATATCTTAAAAAATAATGCTAATGATTTCGTCACCATTTCTGATGACAATGTAAAACCAGCTATGTGTATAATGGCAATGGGGATTGGCGTTGATGATGGTATAGAAGCTGGCGAAAGTGCCGTCGCTGGTGTTGCCGCCCTTATGGAACTAAAAGATAAAGAAAAACTAAGGTCAGCACTCGGCATTGATAGTCAAAGCCGCATACTTCTCTTTGGAACCGAAGGGGCTACCGATCCCGAACTATATAATGAAATCGTTTCTGGGGGTTAAACTCTATAAAGATTATTTTCCATCAAGCATCATGAGTTCTGCTTCTGATGGCCAAAACCCGCGCGGTCCGCTGTCAGTAGTTTCATTAAAGAGCTTTCTCGCATTTTCCTCGTCACCATCGAATAAATCTTTCATTGCGACCGTATATTTGCCAATCACATCGGCAATTTCTAAAAACTCCTCGCGCGTATAATTCCCTTTTAAATAATTGACGGCGCGGTGATATTGATCATTTTCAATTAAATCATATTCGTCTGGAACTTTTTTAAGCTCCTCTTCCGCATCAGCGTGACGGCCAAGCTTTCTAAGCGCTAAATATTTCCAGAGCGTCACCGGAATTAATTCTTCCATATAGGCAAAACGAACCGGAACATTAATGGCTTCATCCATGCCGCTTAAAACGGTTTCATAATCACCCGTCGCCATACTGGTCTGTCCAAGGTAGTAAGGAATATTTTGTTTAAACGTTGAAATCGTTAAATCAAGCTCATTGGCAATACCGTTCGGTTCATACGTATCCGGCTGATCTTTCAAAATTTCTAACGCTTTTCTATAATCGCTTATTGCCTGATCCCATTGATAATTTCGGGCTAAATGACGGCCACGATATCTATATAATTTATAACTGTCTGGAAATTTCTTAAGACCATTTGAAAACACTTCAATCGCTTCTGGTAACATCCCTAGATATCCGTATCTGCGTCCAAGCCATTCATAACTTGATGACCGATCTGGCGCCTCTTCCATAACTGCTTTCGCAATTTCAAGATCTTTCTCTAGCCTCGCTTGGGTATTTTCTTTATAACGTGTTACGCGAAATTCTCTTCCCGTTGGTGTATGGGTTTTCGCATAGGCTGCTTTAATAACATCATCATGGCTCTGTGCAAATACGAACCCACCGTGACTAAGCGTTATCACTGCAACAATAAACAGTAATTTTTTCATGAATGTCCCCTTTAGTTATATGTATTAAAGCTTTGAAAGTTCCACTTCCGCAAGCCAATACCCTTTTGGATTATCATTGGTTACTTGCGTGAATTTTTCTTTAGCACCATCTGAATTATCTTCAAATAAATCAACCATTGCCATTGCGTAACGACCCAGACTATCAGCGCGTCCTTCAAATCTTTCGCGACTTGTGCGTCCTTTTAAATACATGATAGCGTCATAATATGAGTGGTTATCAATAATATCCAATCCGTTTGGAATGGCTTTCACCATTTCGATGGCTTCATCATGGCGCCCTAATTTACGCATCGCCATATATTTATAAAATGCTGTCGATACTAAGAAATCATCTTTATCTCGCAATTGATTGGCATCATAGGCCTTATCCATATATTCAATTACAGTATTATAATCGCCTGTCGCCATGCTGCTCTCGGCAATGAAGAAATAAATATTTCTCTTAAATGTACTTGGGCTATAATTTGATTTACTCGGAATGCCTTCTTGAACTGGCGACACATCAACATTTTCAATAAGTTCTTCCGCACGGCGAAGATCAATTAATCCCTCTTCGAATTGATAATTTCTCACCAGATGAAACCCTCGGTAACGATAAAGCGCATAACTTTCAGGGGAATAATTCTAATCCTTGGGTGAATATATCAACTGCCTTAGCGTAATTACCCATGAACCCTTCACGGCGACCACGCCAACTATAAGAACTTTCTTCTAGAGGTGATGACGCAAAAACTATATTTGCAACTTCAAGATCACCTTTAAACCAATCTTCACTATTAGCGCCCATATCTTTTTCACGGTAAGGTACACCAGACGGGGTTGCCGTTTTCGCGTATGCCGCTTGCACAAGCGGATCATCAGATTTCTTTTCCAAAATATCCTGTGCTTGCGTGCTGACCGCAGAAGCCATTAACCCGCCAATCACAAGAGGAAGCAATAGAGTGAGCATATAAAAAACCCTTCATTAGTTCTTAAAATTCATGGTTAATATATATGACATAAACATTAAGGTAAACCAATGAAAATATTACTTAATAGAGCTTGAGCCGCAGAACAAAATACTGTTAGACTAAAAACCGTAATATTCAAAAATATCTGAAAGAATTATTCAATGCTTAAACCACTTATATTTTTAGTAATGACAATAGTGGCATTCTCATCATTTGCCGATGAATATGATAAGGAAAATTTCAAAATCCTTGATCTTGGTGAAAAGGCCACGTCGTACGGTTGGTATGTACCTTATCAAATTAATGAAAATACCTATGCTATACTTGCACCAAAACATTGGCAAGAAACGGTTTCTTATCTTTTTGTAGGAACGGAAAAAGCATTATTAATTGATACAGGAATGGGATTTGGTAACATTAAAGATGCCGTTGATGCGATCACAAACCTTCCGATCATAGTCGCCAATTCACACACTCATTATGACCACGTCAGCAATAATTATTTATTTGATACGGTCTATGGCCGTGATCATGAATTTACAAAAAAGAATTCAAGTGGCCATCCCAAAAGCACATGGCAAAATGCCCTCCAACCCTCTGCCGTTAGCGGCCCACTACCAGAAGGGTTTTCATTTGAAAAATATGAAAGTAAATCATTCAAAATTACCAAGTATTTAAAAGACAGTGAAAAAATTGATCTTGGCGGTCGCGAAATCGAAGTGATCTTTACACCAGGACATACACCTGACGGCATGTTATTTTTTGATCGCGCGGCTGGATTATTATCAACTGGCGACACATTTTATCCATCAACACTTTGGGCCCATAGAAGTGATGCAGATTTCAAAGACTATATTACATCAGCAAAGAAAATGGCTGAAATGGAAAATGATGTTAAATATATCCTTCCCGGTCATGGAGAAATTGTTGCAAATCCAAACTTTTTGGGGGAATTGTATAAAGCATTTGAAGCAATGCGCGATCCAAATACTCCATTTGAAAAACAGGAAGCACGCCGCAGGTATGAATTTGATGGTTTTGCCGCTCTTGTGAAAGATCCACCAGAATAAAATGAAAATATTATATTTAAGCACAAATAATATGGGACGCAGTATTATTGCGGAATCTATTACTCGAAAATATGCTCATATGGGTATCAAAGCAGCAAGTGGCGGAAGCAAACCTGGTGATGACATTCATGTTGTTGCTCATCGTGTCTTAAAAGATAATCACTTTAGTTCTGTAAACCTAGTAAGAAAATCATGGAACACCTTTGATACGTGGGGCGCGGATATCGTCATAACGCTTTGTAACAAAGTATTAAAAGAGAAATGCCCGACATATGTCGGAAAATCCGTACACGTCCATTGGGGCATGGACGACCCTTCAACCAAATTCGGTAATATGGAAGACAATTTCAATAAAGTGTTTTCCGTTTTAAATGAACGAATTGAAAAAATGCTTTCCATTGATATTACAAAATTGGAAAAAGAAGATTTAAGAGCTCACCTTAAAAAGGCTATATTATGATCAAAAAAATCGCGCTAACATTATTCTCCATCCTTTTCATGAGCTCCTGCGACAAGCAGCCAGAAGCCCCAGCTGAACCTAAATGGCATGACGCCTTACCGCGGGAAAGCTGGTCACAATTTGAAAAAGTTGATGTGGGAAATAGCTGGTTTGAAGTTTACAAAGTCACAGACAACACATATGCCATTTATGAACCTTTCCAATGGCAAGAGGCGATAAGTTATTTATTGCTAGGTTCAGATAACGCACTGCTTGTCGACACGTTACAAGGGGTTGGTGATCTTAAGTCAGTTGTTGATCAACTTACCAACCTACCCATTATTGTAATGAATACCCACAGTCACTATGATCACGTAAGCAGCAATTACCAATTTGAAACTATTTACGGATTGGATACACCTTATACAGCAGGAAACGCAAAAGGGCATAGTAATGCTGATATTGGCAGCAGCATGACAATGGATACCATTTGGAAAAACTTACCCGAAGAATTCGACATTACAAAATATGAAAGCAAAGCCTATGAAATCGATAAATTTGTCAATGACGGTGAAATAATTGATATAGGCAGTCGCGAAATTCAGGTGATTTTTACGCCCGGCCATTCCCCAGATAGTGTTATATTAGTTGATAAAGCAAACCGGATGATGTTCACCGGTGATACATTCTACCCTGCCCCAATTTATGTTTATTCTGAAACCACTAGTTTAGAGGATTTCTTTATTACCTCGCAAATTATGTTCGGATACCGAAATGATGTTGATTACCTTATGCCCGGCCACAATGAAACCATGCAACCAGCCAGTTATCTAGATGAGCTAAGAGCCGCGACCATGGCGGTCATAAACCCAACCACACCATTCGAACAGGGACGTAACCGAAGAACGTATAACTTTGGTGATTTCAGTATCATCGTTAAAGATCCATTAGACTTTGGAATAAATGCGGAGTAATAAATGTCTTATTTTAAGGGTTTTAAGCCCGAATTTTGGCAATTTTTTGATGAAATAAAAGAAAATAATAACCGCGAATGGTTTACTAAAAACAAACCCCGCTATGAAGCAGATGTTGTCACACCATGCATGGATTTCATTGTTGACATGGGGGAACGGTTAAAGGAAATATCGCCGCATTATACCGCAATTCCGAAAAAAAGCGGCGGTTCAATGTTCCGTATTTATCGTGATGCCCGTTTTTCAAAAAATAAAAACCCATATAAAGAAAACGCAGGCATACAATTTCGTCATAAACTTGGTAAAAACGCCCATGCGCCCGGCTTTTATCTTAATCTTAAAAAAGACAGTATCTTTTATGGCGGTGGTATTTGGTTGCCGGAAAGCGGCACCCTTGGCGATATACGTGACCGAATTTGTTATTACCCTAAAAAATGGCAAGCCGTTATTGAAAACGTCCATATCATTAATACCTTTGGCGAACTTCATGGCGATGGCTTAAAACGTCCACCACGGGGATATGATGGCGATCATAAATATATCGAAGATATCAAAAGAAAAAGCTTTTTCGCAATGAAAGAAGAAAAGGATTTCAAAAGAACACAGTCCGCTGATTTTCTTGATGAAGTCGCAAAAACATTTGATGCTGCCTCACCTTTGCTTGCCTTCATTTGTGACGCAAAAGGAATTGAATTTTAAACTTTTATTTCAAAAAAGGCTGGTGGTGGCGATTTAACATCGTCCCCATATTTAATTGACCATTTCGACATTGATTGCATAATCGGAATTAAATCACGTCCTTTATCAAGGAGCGTATATTGAAATCTCTTTGGTTTTAATTGATAAGGTTCTTTTTTTATAAACCCTTGCTCTTCTAATTTTTTTAAACGGCTTGAAAGAATATTTGTCGGAATACCTTCATCACTTTCTTCGAATTCCTTAAAACGTGACTTCCCTTTAATCATGTCCCTAATGATCAATAATGTCCATTTATCGCCATAAAAATCCAGTCCCGTTGAAATTGCACACTGAGACCGTCTATTCGTATTTATCATTCCCATCGTAAACTCCTAAGGATAAGTATAAAACGTAAAATGAATTTTTGCAAACGAAGTTTTTTCTCTAAGCAATTGTTATTAAATAACTTTATATAACTTTATATTTTAAAGCTAATTACATCTTATTAATATGATAACAAAGAATAATATCGATGATATGGCGGATTTCTTTTTCAGGTAATTGATCATCAGACTTAAACATTAACCCGCGATTTCCATCACATTGAAATTTATCGCCGTAAATATGTTTGGCATCGTTAATTACGGTAGTACTGCAATTAACATAAAGTCCAAAGTATCCGGGCATCTTTCTCTCAATTCCTAATCTGATGGGGGTACCACTTCGGTTTTTACTGACGTAACTTAATTAACCCAATTTGAGGCTCTACTCAATTTCACCAATTTTTGGATTTAATGCGGCCTGCTCGTAAATTAATGATTTCAAATATAAAAATTTATCTTTCTACTCGACTGTATAATGATCAACTATCGAATTAAAAAGCTTACTGGCATATTTTTTTTGAATTTCCGTATTCATCAACCGCTACCATTATAAAATCACTGTCCGCGCAGAAATTTCTTTCCCCTGTTAATAGTCCCTCACCCCACATTTTAACATTAACGGTCAAAGACTTATTTCCAACGCGGATTACTTTTGCACTTAAATCAACAATTTCACCAATTTGAATTGGGGCTTTAAAATTAGTTTTATCTAGTGATGCAAGAACCATCACCGAACGGCAATGGCGTGTTGCGGTAATAAATCCCGCTTTTGCCATTAATGATAACCCATGCCCCCCAAAAAGAGTTCCATGGTGGTTTGTGTCGTCTGCAAAAACCAATTCCACAAGCCTTTGATCCGCATTTAGATCCGCAAAGGATTTCTCAGCCATTTTTAGGCCGGATAAAGGTAAATTACCAATTTCTTTTTCACCTTTTGCGGGCACAGCAACCATATTGAACGTACCGCGCGTACAAATCACTTGCTCTCCCGTTAACATATCCTCTGCCATCATCACCACCTCAACTTTTAAAGCCCGCCTGCCCGCATTGACAACTGTCGCTGCGAAATCAACAATATTCCCTTTAAAAGCAGGTTTTTCAAAATCAATATTATCACATGATGCTGTCACAAAATGACATCTGCCAAACCGTGTCGCTGCTATAAAGGCAACTTTATCCATATAACTAAGGGCCGCGCCACCAAACAATGTTTCATGATGATTAATATTTTTTGGAAACACGATATCCGTTAAGTGAATTGTTCGGTCGGTGTAATGGACCATTAAAAATCCTTTTCCATGGTAAGAACTGGAACTTCTACTCCATTCTCACTGACATCAACTTCCTCTTTCACCACTTTATATCCGTAATGCTCATATAATGGGCGTCCGGCTAATGTTGACCCCAACATCATTTTCGTAAATCCCGCATCCTTTGCAGCTTGTTCGGCCGTATCCATAATATAACTTCCAATACCATTTCTTGCCCAGTCGGGATGACAATACATGGCTCGAATTCGTGCGCGGTCCGTTTTAGGATCTAAAAGTGCATCACTTCTGCCTGATGAATGGCTACCACCATAAAGTGTGGCTCTTTTACCCCAACCGCCGCATCCGACGATTGTCTCATCATCTGTGCCTTCGCCATGGAGTATAACAAAATATGTACCGTCTTTGATTAATGTATAATCAAGTCCCATATGTTCATGGGCGGCGGCAAGCTGCTTTTCGTCTAAAAAATCTTTCTGTAATTCATAAATTGCCCGTTGCATTAAATCACGAATTGCTGGTTCATCATCCATGGTGGCTATTCTGTGGGTAAATTTTTTGCTCATTCTTCTCGCTCACTATTGCAATCAAATAAAATATGGTCTTAATTGAATATAGAAACACTTAAACAAATAAAAATGCTTTTGTCATGAACTTTCTACGCCTCATTCTCATGTTTGCTTTTATTACCCTATCACAAGGTGTAAATGCACACGAAGATCCTGATCAATCAGGATATATTCAAGTTGACGGTGGTAAACTTTGGTACCGCATGAATGGTATGGAACACCTTGGCAAAAAACCCGCCATTATTGTAATGCATGGCGGCCCTGGTGGAACACACCGCGGATTAATGCCTTATGTTGAACTCGCGGATACATATCCTGTCATTCTATATGATCAATTGGGTAATGGTATGTCCGCGAAATTTGTTGATGATATTAATGATCAATCAACATGGACCGTTGAACATTTTGTTAAAGAAATCAGTCAGATACGCGAAGCTCTTAATCTTGATGAAGTAATTATCGCGGGCCACAGTTGGGGCGGCACTTTATCTGCGGAATATGCCGTAAAAAATGAAAAAGGGTTAAAAGCCGCCATTTTCGGAAGCCCCCTCATTTCAACGCCGCAATGGGTTGCTGATAACCGAGAATGGATTACGATGTTACCGCAAAAATATCAAGACGCCATTAATACACACGAAGCAGCCGGTACATTCGACGACCCCGAATACCGCGAAGCTGAAGATGCTTTTTATGATCAACATATGTGTCATGGTGAATGTGTTGATTATGGCTTTCGCAAAGATTCGAAAAGCGGAAACAGAACCATGTACCGCACCATGTGGGGACCAAGCGAATTTACCGCCAATGGCACTCTTAAAGATTATGACATCAGCCCTAAACTTCATACGGTTGAAGTGCCCGTTCTTATGATCTGCGGTGAATATGACGAAGCTGCACCAAAGTCATGCAAAAAATTTGCTGATATGGTGCCGATCGCTGAAAATGTCGTTGTACCAAATGCCGGACACGCCATTCTTGGTGAAGCGAAAGATATGGTAATTGCTACTATTAGAGAATTTTTAAATAAACACGCTAATTAAGCTCTTAAAAACCCTTATTTACTAAGCGATTGTTAACCTATTTAAGTTAATATTCAGTATTGAGATATTTAAACTGTATAGGGCAAATGTGAATAAAGATAACCCCAAGAAATATTTTTCTAAATTAATGCTGGCATTTTTGGCTAGTATTCTGGTTATTTTTTCGGCCTCAAACCCCTTATATGCACAGAGCTCTGATGTTAAATTAACACCCGATGAAATCGCATGGATTGCTGAAAATCCTGTTATACGCATTGCAAACCCTTCTGATATTGCTCCTTTTACTGCCAACAATAATGGAAATGTTGAGGACCTAGCCATTGATTATATAAACCTTTTAGCCAGTAAAGTTGGTCTAGAGGTCGAAATTCCACCCGTAGCCACATGGAATGAGATGATGGAGATGCTCCGGCGCGGTGAAATTGATGTTTTTCATAGCACCGCCTATAGCGATGAGCGTTCCAAATACATGACATTTACTGATCCTTATCTTGATATGCCGCTTGTCAATGCCAGCCCCATTGGCACAGAGCCAATCAATACTGGAGCTGATTTGCTTGGAAAAAAAGTCGGCGTCGTTAAAGGGTTTGTCATCTCGAAAGATTACAGAACATTGTTCCCGGATCTAGAATATGTGGAGTTTGATACCATCAAAGATGCGCTTTTTGCTCTGTCATTATCGCAAATTGATGTCTATTCAGGCAATCTCGTTACTATTAATTATTCAGTTTTAAAGTTTTTTATCCCAAATATTTCTATCGCGGGCGAAACAACTTAACTTCCAACAAATAACATTGATCATCGTCTAGGGGCTTTAAAAGAAAATCAAATACTCATCGATATTTTATCAAAAGCGATGCGAATGGTTTCTGGTCGCGAATTTATAGCCATTTCAGAAAAATGGCAAGCTTCATCAGTTATTACAGAAAATAAAAAAATTCATCTTTCTCCTGAAGAAGATAAATGGATAAGCGACAATCCAGTCGTTACCGTTTCGAACCAAATTAATACAGAACCCTTTAGTTTTATGAAAAACGGAAACCAACAGGGTATTGCTGTTGATTATCTAAATTTAATTTCAGAAAAAACAGGATTAAAATTTAAGTTTGAAAAACAAGGTAAATGGGAAGATGTCATTGAAAGCTTCAAGTACGGAGAATTTCAACTTCTACATAGTGCTAATCGTGATGCAGAGAGAGATCAATATGGGTTATTTTCACCGCCCTATCTTACCATGCCGATTGTTAATTTTGGAAGAGTTGTATCACCACGCATTAACAGTATAGAAGATTTAAAAAATCGAAAAATCGGTGTTGTCTCAAGCTTTACAATCACTAAAAAATTATAAAGAATTTTATCCTGATCTAAATTATGTTGAATATGATAAAATCACCGATGCATTAAGAGGTCTTGCCACATCCGAAATTGATGTTTTAACCGGGAATTTAGTCTTTCTCAATTATGTCATTAATGAAAATTTTATTCCGGGATTAGAAGTTATCGGGCAGGACTATTTAAAAGAAATGGAAAATGCGCGTCATCATTTTGGCGTTTTAAAAGAAAACAAAACTCTGATAGACATCATTAATAAGGCCCTTGCTGAAATCACTAATACCGAGCAGCAAGCCATTTCAATTAAATGGCAAGCCAAAATTGCAACAATGCGCAAAATGATATTGGTTTGACCATAGAAGAAAAACAATGGCTATCAAACAACAACACAATCAAACTGGCGTTTGATCCTGAACTACCCCCTTTGATTTTCCTAAATGAAGATAATGAAATAGAAGGAATAACGGGTGATTATTTAAATCTAATAGCAAAGAAATTAAACGTTAAATTTGAATGGATTGGCAATAAAACACTTGAAGAGGGCTTTGAAGCCATCAAAAACTAAAATGCTCATGTCATGCCTGTTTTAAGAGAAACAGAAGAACGAAAAGAGTTTTTAGCATTTACTGATAGCATAATTAATGTTTCGCAAATGATCTTTACTCGTCAAGGTGGTGAAATTTATGGTAATTTTGATGCGTTAAACGGTAAACGCATTGCACAAGTTCGCGGTTTTGACGTGACTTCTAAAATCGAAAGCGATTATCCAGAAATTGAAATCATAAAAGTAAATTCAATCCCTGAAGCATTAAGACTGGTTTCAACAGGAGAAGTAGACGCAACAGTCGGAAGTATTCCTGTGTCAAACTATTATATTACGGATCAAACATTATCAAATATTACTATTGTTGGAGAAACCGGATACCAAAGTGAGAACGGTTTTGGTATTCGTAAGGATCTTTCGCTTTTACAAAGCGCGTTTCACAAAGCCCTTAATTCGATAACGACTGAGGAAAAAACCGTTATATCAAGGACCTGGGTCGGACTAACAGCTCAATCGGAAATTGATTATATTATAGTTTGGCAAATCGTCTTTGCCTCAGGTTTAGTCATTCTCTTTTTCGTGGTATGGAATTCAAAATTAAAAGAAGCACAACAAAAAGCCGATGCTGCAAATATGGCAAAATCAGCATTTCTTGCCAATATGTCCCATGAAATCAGAACACCACTAAATGCCATTATGGGTTTTTCTGATGTAATGCTCGTTGGTATTGGCGGTGAACTAACCAATCCAAAGCATAAGGAATATTTAAATGATATCAAAAATAGCGGTGAACATTTAACAACAGTAATTAACGATATTCTTGACTTATCAAAAATAGAATCCGGTAAATGGGCCCTAAAGGGTGATCAATTTTCATTAAATGATTGTATTAATGATGCAATTAAAATGGTTCTGCCAAAAGCAAAAGAAAAGAACATCGAAGTTTATTATAAAATTGATCCTGTAATAAACATCAAAGGCGATCAACATGGTATGACACGCGTATTTATGAATTTATTCACAAATGCCATTAAGTTTACCAATGAAGGCGGCACTGTTAAATGCCAAGTAACCGAAAAAGAAAATGGGAACATTGAAATTGATATCATTGATAATGGCATCGGCATTCCGGAGGACCGACTTGATGATGTATTAAAACAAAGTCAAAGCAATCACGAGTTAAACGAAGAAGGTACAGGCCTGGGTCTAGCGATAGTGAAAAACTTGGTCGAACTTCATGAGGGATCGTTGAAATTATCAAGTAAAGTCAAAATGGGGACTACTGCCACCATTACCCTGCCCGAAAACAGAGTGATTGCTTAGAGTAATCGTCTAAAGATCCTTTTCATAAACCATAAACCCATTATCATCAGCAATTCTATCATAAAGCAGTCTTGCCGTCTTATTATGGTTTTGTGTCATCCAATAGACCTGTTCACAATCAGCATCCTTTGCCAGCGCATAAACCGCTTCAATAAGTTTACGTCCAATCCCTTCACCACGGACATTAGGATCAGCAAACAAATCTTGCAAGTAACATTTGTTTGTTAAAGACCAATTCGTCGGATGGAAAATATAATGAACGAAGCCTACTAATTTCCCATCTTTATAAGCCCCTAAGCAGCCTACTGGTTTATTCTCATCAAAAAATCGTTCCCAGTTATTTTTCGTTATTTCATCAGGTAAACTGGTTTCATAAAATGTGAGGTACCCTTGCCATAATGGATACCAAACATCATATTGATCTTTATTTAACGGTTTTACTTCGACCATTTTTTTGTTCCTATTATTTGACCATTCTACGCTCAGTATCTATAAGCGCTCGCTTGCGGTCAAGTCGCCATCTAAATCCACCGAGACTACCATCACCACGTAATATTCTATGACAGGGAACCAAAACACCGATATTATTTCTTGCGTTTGCACTGGCAACAGCGCGTACTGCTTTCGGTATCCCCATGCGTTCGGCTTGTTCCTTATAACTTAATACTTCGCCAGGCTTAACACTCATTAAAAACCGCCATACTTTAATTTGAAAAGCAGTTCCGTTTAAATGTAGCGGAATATCGGGTCTTGCTGCTCCATGGCTAATATGGCGCTCAAAGGCTTCTATCCATTCATTTAAGTGGTCGTCACTGCTTGGTGGTGTTTCAACCAATGCTGCATTCGGATATTCACTTTTAAGCTGGTTAATTAACTCGTCTCGCTTGTCCCCAAAATGGATCATACAAACACCACGGTCGGTTGCCGCCATTATGATAAGACCTAGTGAACATTTACGAATAGCATATGATATTTCTTCGCCTTTTCCGCCTTCACGGTACGCTTTTGGCGTCATGCCTATGCGACCATCAATTTGTTCATAAACACGGCTTGACGACCCATATCCGGCTTCATAAATGGCGCCACTGATATCATCGCCTTCTTTTAAGGATGTTTTTAATCGCTCCAACCTTAATCCGTTTTGATATTCTTTGGGACTAACGCCATAAGCAGCTTTAAATTTTCTTTGAATATGATGTGGGCTTAATCCGCTTACTTCTGATAAATCATCAAGTGTTATTTTCTCGTCGGCGTGCCGCTCAATATAATCGGCCACATCAACAAGACCATTATGGTCACGTGGGTTGCACTTCTTACATGGTCTTAAATCTTGGCGCTCTGCTTCGTCACAAGTTTCAAAAAATCGCATATTTTCTGGCAATGCCGGACGCGACGAACAAGACGGTTTACAATAAACGCCAGTTGTTATCAAACCATAGTAAAATTTGCCGTCGAATGCTTTATCTCGGGCTTCAATTGCTTTTAAACATATTTCATCGTTAAACATAAAATGCTCCTGATTAAGTTAATAATAGGAGCATTCTATAAAAATCAAAAGAACCAATCGTTCCGAAAGTTGTCGTTATATAAATTATCTTTGATAACTCACCTTACCATCAACAATTGTCATCACTGTTTGGCTGTCCATTATTTCAATTGGCTCGATCGTCATCCAGTCCCTGTCGAATATGCTGAAATCTGCTTTTTTACCAACTTCAATGGTACCGCGAATATCTTCTTGGAATGCGGCACGCGCCGCCCAGGTTGTCATTGTTTTTAACGCCTGTTCATGGCTAAGTCGTTCTTCGATGTGCCAGTCCCTCGTACAAAAGCCGTTAAAATCTGTGCGCTGCACCAGTGAAAAGAATTCAACCCGTGGATCACCAACTTCAACCGGGGCATCGGTTCCTGCCGTAAAACGGATCCCTTGGTCAATTAAACTTTCCCAAAGATACGCATATTTAAGACGTTCAGAACCAATTCGGTCTGGGGCAAAATAAAGGTCACCTTTCACCGTTGATGCTTCTACAACCGCAATAATATCTAGTTCTTTATAACGTTTTTGATCATCTGGATGGATAATCTGCGCATGTTCAATGCGCCATCTCGGATCTGCATCCATGCGTTCCTCTACCGGTACTGCGTTAAAAGCTTCTTCATATAAATCAAGTACAAACCGATTTGCATAATCACCGATTGCATGAGTTTCAATTTGTATGCCTTTCTTTAAAGCGGCGATATAAACTGGTAGTGCCTCTTCCCGGTTAATAAGCTGAAGCCCTTTACCTTCTGCATCATCATATGGCTCAAGAAGCGCTGCACCACGTGAACCAAGTGCGCCATCGGCAAAATATTTAATGCCTTTGATATCAATCATGCGGTCTTCTGATATTTCCGGTCCGCGTTCAATTAATTTTGCCGCCTCTTCGCCCATCATCATCGCATAATAAATGCTGGTTTTTAAATTTCCTTCTGAATGAATTTCTTTAATAATATCAATATCATCATATGTCCCGCCAGCCTGCTGAACTTGGGTCCAGCCCATGCGTGACATAAAATCAAATCCGGATTGCAATGATTTCTTATCCTGCTCTCTGCTCGGTACCGGGATTTTTGATCGCACCAGTTCCATGGCATTATCGATCAACATTCCTGTTGGTTCGCCATTTTCGTCTTTTAAAATCTGCCCTCCATCAGGATCGGGGGTGTCACGTGTAATTCCTGCAATTTCCAGTGCTTTTGAATTGGCAACAATTGAATGTTCGCCCGCACGGTTTGCAACCACTGGATTATTTGGACTAAAGGGATCAAGATCATCTTTATGAAGAAACCGACCTTCTCTCCATTTCTTTTCAATCCATCCAACACCGACAACCCATTCCCCTTCTGGGGATGCCATTACCCGCTCGCGAATTTTATCGACCGTTTGTGTTAAATCATCAATGCCTTGTAAATTAAGCCCATCTTCGCGCTGACCAATCCATTTTATATGAACATGCGCATCAATAAGTCCCGGTAAAACCGTATTTCCTTGCATATCCTTAACGTCTGTCTGCTCACCGATATAATTTACTACATCATCATTTGACCCGACAAAAATAATTTTGTCATCTTTGATCGCGGCGGCTTCCGCCGTCCATTGATCATCATTGGCGGTATAAATGGTTGTATTATGAATAACCAAATCCGCCCTTACCTGATCAACACCATCAGCCTGACGATAAAAAAAGATAATATAACCCGCAAGCGCAAGCCCAACGACAATAAGTAATTGTTTTTTCATAACATTCTACTCTAGTTATTTTTAATACATTCCTACCAATAACCCGCTCACCATATCTTGAAGGTGGGTAACATCCCACCTTCCTTGCCTTTTCACCTCGAAATAATAAATAACGGGCGAAAGGATCACGAGTACTAAGATTATCGGCTTGACCCAAGAAAACATAATTGCTCCCTTATGATTGGAGTTTTACTTATTTTTCATAAGTAATCTTACCCCCCACTATGGTCATTAAATTCTCTGAAGTCAAAATCTTAGCTTCTGGAACCTTAAGCCAATCTTTATCAAGAATTGTAAAGTCAGCATATTTCCCAACCTCTACTGAACCTCTGATATCTTCTTGAAACGCACCATGCGCTGGCCAAATTGTAAACATTTTAAGGGCCGTTTCGCGGCTCACTGCAAGTTCAGGATGCCATCCTTCACCTGATGTCCCATCAAGACGTTTACGGGCAACCGCTGCATAAAATTCAATTCTCGGATCACCCAGCTCAACGGGTGCATCTGATCCGCCAACGATTTTCAATCCTAAATCAACAAGTGATTGCCATGGATAGGAATAAGCAAGTCTATCTTCACCTAATCTATCCGGCGCAAAATTAAGGTCACCGATACCATGGCTTGGCTGCATTGACGGAATTACACCAAGGGATACAAACCTTTCCTGATCAACCGCAGGGATAATTTGTGCATGTTCTAATCTCCAGCGCGGATTAGCAACAGCCCATTCCTCTTTTGGCACATCGTTAAACGCTTCTTCGTACCAATCAAGCAATGAACGCACCGCGCGGTCACCGATTGTATGCGTTTCAACTTGCAATCCTTTGCGCAGCGCTTCACGTAAAATTGGTTCAAGTTCTTCTTTGGTTGTTCTGTTCATAAATCCATTATGGCTTGCATCTTCATAATCTGCGAGAAGCGCCGCACCGCGAGACCCGAGCGTACCATCGATATAAACCTTAATCCCCCTTAGGTCGAACATATTATCATCGGTCACTTCCCGGCCGCGTTCGATAAGTGTCCATGCCTCCATTACATTGGCCGCTGCATAGATGCGGGTTGACATTTTACCTTCCGCATGGATTTCTTTCATAATTTCGATGCTTTCATATGGCATGCCCGCATCTTGCGTATTGGTCCAACCCAACTTTGCATTTTCATACATACCCTGCATCAAGCTGTCTTTTTTATATTCACGTGTTTCCTTTGGAATAATGGCGCGGAACATGTTCATCGCTGTCGCAAGCACATAACCATTTGGTGTGCCATCTGGATCACGTTCAAATTTTCCACCTTTTGGGTCTGGGGTATCTTTTGTTACACCCGCCAGCTCGAGTGCCTTTGAATTTACCAGCGCCGACACGCCATCAGCACGCGGCATAAACAGAGGCTTATTTGCCGTAAACGGATCAACATCATGTCTGGTTAAAAAACGCTCTTCATCAGTCCATTCGCGTTCAATCCATCCGCGACCTTGAACCCAATCACCATCAGCAACATTAGCATCAGAAAACGCCTTAATGGCATCAACCGTTTCTTTTAAAGTTCCAATTCCAAACAAACTCAATGTCTTTGGACGTTTTCCAATACCCTCAACATGTTGATGACCGTCCGTGAAGCCGGCATAAACATATTTACCGTTCATATCCATGATTTCTGCATCGCCGCACATATATTTTTCGGCGCCCGCGTTATCACCCACGTAAATAATTTTATCGCCTAATGTCGCAACCGCTTCCGCCGTCCAATTATCATCATCAGCCGTATAAATGGTTGTATTATGGATTACCATATTTGCAGCCACACATTCTTCTGTCGACGCGGCCATTCCCGCATTGTCATCTGATTGACCACATGCAACGAGCGTTAAACAGGCTGCGCTTAGTAATAATTTATTTTTTAAAAACAATTTTTCCTCCGACGATTGTCATTTGATTTTGGACCAACGGAATTTCATTATCCGTTATGGTCATGATGTCTTTATCAAAAACGGTAAAATCAGCAAGATAACCAACCTTCACCATTCCTTTGATATCTTCTTGAAAGGCGCCGTAAGCGGGCCAAACGGTAAACATTTTCAGTGCTTCTTCACGTGTTACTGATAAATCAGGGTTCCACCCTTCAGCACTAAACCCATTTAAATCCTTACGGGCTACTGCGGCATAAAATTCTATTCTTGGGTTGCCTCTTTCGGCCGGTGCGTCCGTTCCACCGATAATGATATTGCCATGATCAATCATTGTCCGCCATGCGTATGCCCATTGAAGCCGCTCTAATCCGATACGTTCCTCCGCATAATGAAGGTCCCCAATCGCATGGCTTGGCTGCATACTTGGTAAAATTCCAATTTCTTTAAATCTTGGAAAATCGGCTGGGTTCATAAGCTGCGCATGTTCCATGCGCCATCTTGGGTCTGGATTACCCCATTCTTCACGTGGGACTTCAAGCATGGCTTCCTGATACCAATCAAGGATCAAACGATTTGCCTTATCCCCAATAGCATGGGTTTGAATTTGAAAACCTGCCTTAAGCGCCGCCACCATCGTCGGGTAAAGCTCTTCACGTTCGAAGGAAATATAACCCGGATGATCCGCATCATTATAATTTGCAAGTAGTGCCGCACTTCTTGAGCCAAGCGTGCCATCGATATATAGCTTAATCGCCGCTAGCTGGTACATATGATCCCCACTATCATAGACACCTTCAGCAAGTCTTTTATCTCTAAATCTTATATTTGCGGACGCAAAAACCCGGTGCTTCATCTTACCTTCTGCGTGTCTGCGTGAAGCTCTTTTAACATATTGGTATCATTATCAAATTGCGCGCTATCATGAATGGCGGTCCAGCCATGCTCGACGTTCCAATCCATCCTTTTTGAAGACTTTCTTTAACGAAATTCAAATCTTCGCCCGTTGGAAGTAGCGGCTCAAACAAATTCATCGCTTCCCCAACGATATACCCCGTGGGTTCACCATTTTTATCACGCTCAAACGCACCACCAAATGGATCCGGCGTTTCTTTCGTCACACCAAGCAATTCAAGCGCCTTACTATTCACAAGCGCCGAACTATTATCAGACCGAGGGATATAAAGCGGCTTATTCGCGGTAAAGGCATCAACGTCAGTTTTATTTAAAAACCTTTTCTCGTCTGTCCAGTCCCGTTCAATCCATCCGGAACCAAGCACCCAACCACCATCAGGCACATCATCAGCCCATGCTTTTAACGCATCAACCGTTTCTTTAAGCGATCCCATCCCACCAAGATCAATGGTCATTTCCCGCGCACCCATACGCGCCAAATGCTGATGACCGTCCGTCAGTCCCGCATAAACAAATTTACCCGACATATCGAGTATTTCTGCGTTGCCACACATATATTTTTCGGCGTCTGCATTCGATCCGACAAAAATAATTTTATCGCCCAGTGACGCCGCCGCCTCAGCCGTCCAATTATCATCATCCGCCGTATAAATAAGCGTGTTATGAATAACCATATCGGCCGCAAGACATTCTTTGGCCGTCGGTGCTTCTTCACCGCACGATGCCAATAAAAAACCAAAAGCAAAATAGCCGCTTAGTTTCCCCACTTGCATTTCTTGTTCCCGTCTCTTTTTACTTAGAAAACAACTTTCGGATATTGGACCCGCATGTCTTCATGTTTTATTATAACAAAACATTAGGAAGGATTATATAAACATGCAAGCACATTTAGATAAAGACGAACTGGAAAACACATTTCTTTTAAATGGGTTCGTGAAATTACCTAATGTTCTTTCACGCGAAAGTTGCGAAGAATTAATGAGCGCCTATGATCAAGACATTTACCGCAGCATCATCAATATGCAACGTTATAACTTTGGCCGCGGCGAATATAAGTATTATGCGTACCCACTCCCCGATTTAATCAGCAAACTACGTACCTATTTTTATGACAACCTTAAACCGGTTGCCAAAGAATGGGCCACGCGACTAAATATTGAAACCATTTATCCTGAAAATCATGCAGATTATCTTGATATTTGTCATCGGCATGATCAGCACCGCCCTACGCCGCTTATTTTGAAATATGGGCCTGATGATTTTAATACGCTGCATCAGGATTTATATGGCGACATTCATTTCCCCTATCAGGCGGCCATCATGCTATCCGATGAAAATGATTATACCGGCGGAGAATTTACCTTGATTGAACAACGCCCACGAATGCAGTCAGTTGCCCATGTTCAAAATTTAAAACAAGGCGAAGCCATCATTTTTGCAGTAAATGAGTTTCCAAAACTCGGAAAGCGCGGTTATTATAGGGCCAAATTACGCCACGGCGTCAGCAAAGTCACAAGCGGAAAACGGCATACATTAGGAATTATATTGCACGATGCAAAATAAAGTATGTAATCTCCAGAACCTGATCAAGTTCAGGGTGAGGAAATTTTACAGCAAACTTTATATGTCATTCTGAACTTGTTTCAGAATCTAGCGTAAATTAAGATAAAACCATGCAAAATGATCTGTTCGATAACATTGCCCCTGAAATGGAGGAGCTCGCCCCCGGCGTTTTCCTGTTCCGGTCCTATGTGGATGAGAATGTCTTTATGGATACGGTTAAAAGTGTCACCGAAGAAATTCCGTTTCGCCACATGGTGACCCCTGGCGGTAAAAAAATAAATGTTGCTGGATCAAGCATGGGACAATGCGGTTGGTATTCCGATCATCGTGGTTACCGTTATGAAATGAGCAATCCCGTCACAGGAAAAAACTGGCCAGACATCCCGGAACATATCCATAGAATCATCACGAACGCCGCGAAAAAGGCAGGCTTTAATAATTTTCGCGCCGATAGCTGTTTCATCAACCGCTACGAGCCAAATATCAGATTAACCGCCCACATCGATCAAGACGAAGTTGATTTTACCCAGCCCATTGTTTCCGTGTCATTAGGCGTTAGCGCCATTTTCCAAATTTTCGGCGAAACACGCGGCGGCAAACCGCTCAATATCCCACTACATTCAGGTGACCTACTTATCTTCGGCGGCCCCGCCCGCCGCCTTTATCACGGCGTCAAGAAACTGGATTTGGGCCATCACCCCCTAACGGGTGACAAACGCATCAACCTGACGTTCCGAAAAGCACTTTAGTTATTTTTGAAGATGACAGAATTTAAAATATCTGATTTCATTTTCTCAATTTATTCTTATTTGTTCGTCCTCATAAAACTGTTATGATTATCTCATGCTTAGTTTTGAGGATCGTTATGACTATTTCTAAAGATAAAATAATAAGTTCTCTATTTAAATATTTCGGCTTAACGCAAGCAATCGTTATGAGCCTTTTAATTCTTGTTACAACCTACGAAAAATTTTCAAATGAAAAGACTCCGCAAAATATTAATTTCGAGCCTTTAATTTTATTACTTCTGATACTAACAATAGGTATAATAATTTATAGAATTTCCTTAATGAAAGGAAAATCATTATAAAAAGACAGCAATTTAAATGATAAATCAATTTTATTTAAATCCTTTATATATTTTCTCATTATTACTAGTGCATCAATAATTTTGTTAACTAGTGGGTGGTATAATTTGGTGGCATTAAATTTAATAATAGACCCTAATTTTGATAATACTGGCATATTAGGAATCTTTTTATACATGGTTATACCTATTCAGTTAGGGGGAATTGGATTCTATCTAATTGGAAAAAGATTAGAAGAAAAATACTTATATTTAAGTTATCGTTAGCAAAAAACTGAACGTTTTCAATCCAACAATCTGGAATAATTGCAAATTACATAAATTTACAATTTCAGTTGCTCTGTTGCCTTGGCAAGGCGCTTAATCCCTTGCTCCAGAGTTTCTAGCGGGTTATGCGTAAAATTGATACGGATGGCTTTTCGGTATTCTCCATTTGGATCAAAAACGCTGGACGGGGTCACGCACACGCCGTGATCTAATGCATATTCTAATAAAATATCCGTATTCAATTTCGGATCTTTTGCGATTGCCCACACAAACATACCACCAACTGGTTTTTCCCATGTGAAATAGGGTGTTAAATATGCCTCCATCGCCGCACATAAGCCGTCGCGCCGCGATTTATAAATGGCTAATATATTTGGTAAAATCTTTTCCATTAAACCGTTATTGATTGCTTCGAGTGTTATTTGTTGGCTTAATCCACTTGTGCATAAATCTGATCCTTGCTTTGCTGTCGCCAATGCGTTGATCATTTCTGGCGCGGCAATTACCCATCCTAATCTAAGGCCAGGGGCGATCTCTTTCGATAGTGTGCCCATGTAAATGACATTGCCCTCATAACAATCGTTATTTTCGTCGGCTGACAGTTCAAGCATACTGGGAATGGGATCACTATCGTAATAAAGCACGCCATATGGATCATCTTCGACAAGCCACGTGCCACAATCATTTGATGTATCAACCAGTTGCTGACGACATTCTTTTGATACCAAACTGCCCGTCGGGTTTGAAAAATTGGGCACCGTATACGCAAATTGCGTATTTTCAAGCAGCGACGCAGGGTTGAAATTATGACCATGAATATTCATTGGTACCAAAGTTGGATGTCGTGGTCGCCAAGCATCGAGTGCCCCAAGATAAGTTGGATCCTGAACGGCGATGCGCGCGCCATCATCAAGGAGCACTTTACCAACCAAATCCAATGATTGCATGGCCCCCGTGACGATCAGGATATTTTCTCGGCTAAGTTTCAAATTTCCTTTTGAAAATTTTTTCGCGATCGCGTCCCTTAATGTAGGCAATCCTTCGATTGGGCAATAACCCAATGTTTCCTCGGGGTTTTTATTAATGACTTGCTTGGCAATATCCGCAAGTTCAGACGCGGGATAAACGCTCGCCTCAGGAAGGCCCCCTGCAAGGTTTATCATATCTGGAATTTGCCCGGCCTTTAAGAACAAACGTGTTATCTCGTTCGAATTGCCCATCCATTTTGCAAATGGTGCACGCTTTTTCTCCATTTAACTTTCCTTCAACCCCAAATAAAAGCCCATTAAAATTATTATAAAAGCGGATCAGGATTATCCGTCACACCACGCGCTTCTTGAATAACCATTTTTCCGACTGATGATTGACGTCGATATTTTGACGCGGATTGATATTCCTCGCAGTTATACCAGTTTTCTGCAGCTTCCCGAGACGGGAATTCTAACAATACCATCCTGTCTTTAAATTCTTCTCCTTCTAATACCTCAGTTGCGTCGCCCCTCGTTAAAAACACACCACCATATTTTTTCAAAGTATCCGGTGTTAAGGCCGTATATTTACTATAGGTTTCCGGATCGTGAATTTGCATTGTACAATAAATATATGTCTTCAATTATGCCTCCCTTTTAATATCAGTCTTAGAACCTTTATGATGCTCATTTTGAATTGAATGTCTTGCTGGTTCAATATTTATAAGGATCATAAATTAATCTCTCAAATTGGCAAGGAACACACGTATATTAATAGAGTGTTTTTTCAATTGACCAAAAGCACCCCAAAGAAGCATATACACTCCCCCCTATTTAGAGTATTATCACATACACAGTAATTTTGCTGTTATCTACCAATTTTCAATTTCGCTCTGACTGAGCATTGTTGTCATAACAATATACAATGTCAGGATAAGCGATGCTTCATGCAAATAAAAATCAAACCACGATTGAAAACCAACGGCAATCGGTACTTTTAACTAATATTTGTGATGATCTCTCAAAAAAATCTTATAGTGTTCAGCGTAATGCGCTACCCAAAACTCTATTAAATTTATTATTTGACCACGTCAAATGCGAAAATAACACCCCTTATCATAGCGCGGGTATTGGAAGATCGGCCGACTTTCATCAAAACCAAAATATACGCAATGACAAAATAGCATGGATCGATGACGATACACCAACTAACCACCAATGGATTTCCTGGATGGAAACGCTCCGCATGGAAATTAACCGCAAACTATACTTGGGGCTAACCTCACTTGAAAGTCATTATGCACGATTTGATAAAGGTGGTTTCTATCAAAAACATTTAGATGCTTTTTCTGGTGCTAATAACCGTAAAGTTTCATTGGTTCTTTTTTTAAACGAGTTTTGGAAAGTAGCAGATCATGGTGAGTTAAAACTATACCTTGGACCAGAACCGCAGGAAGAATGCCTAATCTCACCTGAATTAGGAACCATGGTAATTTTCATGAGTACAGAAGCCCCCCATGAAGTATTAAAAACCAATTCAATTCGCAATTCCATTGCTGGCTGGTATCAATAGCATTGTAAATGATGCAATCTTAAAAACATTAACCCCCAAAATATTAAAGCAGCTTTATTATTCAACGTTATTATTTCGGTCGAATGACCGCTTTCGACCCAAAGCGGTCATTCGCGCGTTGGATTTTTGACCAATCAATATATCTAATGTAAATTACATAAAACACAGGGGAGGGTATATTGATTATACAAAAACTCGTATCCGCTATTCGGCGACAGGACTGGTTCCAAGTTTTGGTCGAAGTGCTTATTGTAATTGTTGGCATATTTCTCGGCCTTCAGGTGCAGACTTGGTACGAGGCATTGGAAGACCGTAGGCAGGAAGCTTTTTACCTGGCTCTCCTTCATGATGAAGTTGAGCAGATTGAAACAAAATTTAAAAATTATTTCCCTAACATCAACGGACGGGTTGAAGTGTTGGCAAGCCTTCGTGAACAATACAATCAAAATGAACAGTTTGTAGAAATCAGTAACATACAATGCAATGCCATAATAGTTTCGCACATCCACACCAATTTTATATCAACAGTAACCACTATTGATGAGCTGGAATCAACTGGGCGATCGCAAATTATTGAAACCCATCTATTCGTCGATTGATGGCTGTTCATAAAAGTAACCAAAACTTTAGTAATACATTTATTGCAGGGTTAAGAGGAGACGCAGTCAATCTTGCTGCCAAGTTTCCGGAATTTATTGATGTAAACACCTTTACAACGATTAGCAGTGGTTATGAACTCGATGCCGCAGTGGGCAATCATTGTAAAATTCCAACACCTGACAAAACAATCGACTATAAGAACAGCCTCGTCGCCAATGCGGCTCGTTATAGTACATATAATAGTGTTATCACTAATCAATTCAAAAGCCTGGTAGACCTACACCATGCATTAGACAAAGAATTGGCAATCATTCATAAGGAGGTGTCACCATGATCCTGCGCAGGTTTATGCAACACGTAAAAGAGCAGAACTGGTTTGCCGTCGGTCTAGATGTTATAGTGGTGATCGTTGGTATCTTCTTAGGCCTTCAGGTACAAGCTTGGTACGAAGCGCGTGCTGAAAGGGAACTTGAACAATTTTATTTATATCAACTACACGGTGAAATTGAAGAGGCAGAGCCGTACGCCATAAGTAGTATCGAACAGATAAACCTTGTCAACGAAACACTGCAGCAAATTCTTGTAATATACCGTGAGAACAGCTCATTTGAACCTTTTACTGAACTACAGTGTAACGCAATGATACGATCACACGTAATTGCAAATTTTATTGCACCACTCACCACAATTGACGAAATTGAACAAACAGGAAGATCACTCATTATTCAAAACAATTCACTACGCAGTTTGATGGCAAATTATAAGAGTGCTAAATAACCCATAATAAGTCCAACAATCGCGCCTTCAGCGGTTAGCCAGAACGGAGAACTAAAAATGCTATTTGTTGCAAAAACATTCGACATCATGATTTGAAGGTCATTATATATAAATAATGTAAGAATAAAATTCATCCACGCGCCTATCCAAGGAGCGCGAAACCACCATGGCATTGGTGATTTTAAGATTGGGTGCCAAGTAAAAACACCAAACACACCAATAAATGCGCCCATGGTTGTATACCAAAGCATGAACCCCCACTTAGTCATTGTCGGCACTTCCGGCCAAAACATGGGTAATATTATAAACCCAATAATACCTATAAAAAGCCCAACTGATTTGCCTATTGCGATACGCGTATCCAAGGAAGGATTATTAAACATATTGCTCTCCTATCATTTCAAGTTTTTGTTGAGATTGGCTATTATTTTAACATTTAACCAACAAATATCCCTTGATCTCTATCAATAAAAAAACATTTATAAATCACCGAAATTCAAATTACGACGTATCAAAACATTACGGTTTATCTGCCCTTAAGTTTATAATTATTTTATTTACCTCAAAAATACACAGCTCATAAAATCATTAATCTATTAATGTATTTTTAAGGTATCTTTGAGATATTCCTAAAAACTTTGAAATAGTAATAATTAATTGCTATATCATAACATTATCAAACAAATAACATCACTGAATGTAGGTACTATGAAAAAAATAATTGCTTCTACCGTTATTTTAATTGGGGGAATTTCCGCAACGTTTAATGCAAGCGCGCAAGGAAATAATCAGGAAACCGAATGTGTTAGACCCGCTAACCCTTATAAAATGACATCGTTTGATAATGATTTTAGTTACCTTGACCAAGATTGCTATACGGACAGTCAGGATGATTTTCTCACCAAGGCCGGTGATAGTTTAAAAAGAATTGACCTTGGCAATGTTATAATGCTCGATTTAGGTGGTGAATATCGCCTGCGTTATCATAATGAAAATAACGGCGCCCGCAGACGCATTGGCGGCGATAACTCTTATTTCCTAAGTCGGTTTCAAGCATACGCCAATCTTGAAATTAATAAAAACATCCGTTTTTACGGTGAATTTCTTGATGCGTCCATTTTTGATGAGGACCTCCCCCCCGTGGGCAGTGATGTGAATAGACATGACCTTTTAAATGGGTTTGTCGATTTAAATTTTGATGTTGAGGGCACAAAAATCTTTGTCCGTGCCGGACGTCAGGAAATGACATTCGGGCAGCGTCGCCAAATTGCGGTTAATAACTGGGTTAACGTAAGGCGCGCCTTTGATGGTGTTCGCGCGGCCATTAGCCGGGATAATTTAACTTTAAATGTATTCTCGGTTAATCCACGTCGGGTATTAGCGGACCAAGCCGACCCGACCAATGATAATCGGGATTTTGACGGTGCATCCATACAATATACGGCATCCGACCAAGATATTGAAACATATGTATACCGTTTAAATCAGGATGACCCGCTTCGCACCACATATAAAATTTACACCATCGGTGCCCGCTATAAAGGGAGCGTTCAAGACATCATGCTCGAAGCAGAAGGCGCCATTCAACGCGGCGATTTTGGTACAGGCGATATTAATGCTGAATTCTTTGTGGTTGGTATCGGCCATCAATTTAAGGACGTTACGTGGAAACCGACGATTTGGGCACATTATGATTATCATAGTGGTGACGGTGACCCGACAGACGGTGTTAACGACACCTATTTTCAATTGTTCCCGGCGGCACATGCTTGGATGGGATTGATTGATTTTACCGCGCGTCAAAACTTGAAATCAATTCGCGTTCGCGCAACGGTAAACCCGACAAAGAAACTTTCCATTGATACGCAGCTTCATAAATTTAACTTAGCAGAAGCCCGCGGTGCATTCTTTAACGCGAGCCGTGTCAATGTCAGACAGGACCCAACAGGTGCAGCAGGTACTGACCTCGGTATGGAATTTGACATCACTGCAAAATATAGAATTCTACAACGCGCAGAAATCCTAGTGGGTTATTCAAGGTTCTGGGGCGGCAACTTCATCGATGCCACAAATCCGGTCGTTACAAACAGCAACGCCGATTTCCTCTACACGCATTTACGGGTTAATTTTTAGAGTTTAAATTTTAGGTACTATAAAATGGGACTAGCTTATTCATTCTTACTTTCAATGATTACTGCCTTTATCTTATCCTTTGTCAAAGTACCAAAGTTTTTAAATTTCACTTTGTCAGGGTTAGTAATATCTCTAGTATATATTTCCTATAATTATCAGTGGCCTGCTTACGAAATTGTTATAAAGATTTTCTATTTTATATTAGTTCTATCTAGTTTAATGGGTTCCTTTATGGGCATTATCGCTTATGAATTTTATGTTCATAGGAAAAAAAAATCTGAACAGATAATTCAATCAACTAATAAGGACAAAAAAAATATTGGAACTGACGAAAATAAAACTGAAGATGAGAAAAAGGCTTTAATAACTGGTCTTAACCTAATAGTAGGTACCTTAATAGTAATTATTCTAATACCTTTATTATATACATTCTTTTAAATGAATGAATATAATAAAGTCTAATTAAGCTAATGCTTAATAATATATCTAATTTTAATACCATTCAATTATTGGGGTTAATTTTTTTACTTGTAATAAGAATGAAGAATACCTGTTTTGACCACTCCCCTTTGAATTGCTATAATTGTCATAAACCTTGGGGCAAAAAATGAAAAAACATTTAGTAATTATATTTATTATCCTTTTGACTGTTTTAAATGCAACTGCACAAGAAGCGATAACGGATATTACTCCGAGTAAAATTACCGTCTATAAAACTGTAGATGAAACATCATTGTCACTTCATATTTTTAATCCTCCTGACCATACTATTGATAATAAAAAACCTGCAATTGTATTTTTCTTTAGTGGAGGGTTTATTTAAGGGTCGCCAAAACAATTCTATCCTCAAAGTGCTTATTTCGCATCACGTGGCATCGTTGCCATTTGTGTTGAATACCGCATAACCAGCGAACATGGTTCAAATATAATCGATAGTTTAAAGGATGCTAACTCCAGTATGCGATGGATTAAATCACAAGTTAAAGAATTAGGCATTAATCCAAATATGATAACAGCAAGTGGTGGTTCAGCTGGTGGTCTAATCTCTATACTCTTGGCAGCAGGTAATGATTTTAATCATGATGATGATGACTTAAAAATTAATACACGTCCAAGCAGTCTTGTATTATTTAATCCTCAATTTGAAATTGCCCCCAAACTTCCAACTTATCAACCCATAATAAACCGTAGTAAAGAAATCAATCCCCTTAATAACTTAAACGAAGCAACACCCCCTACTCTAATTTTGCATGGAACTGAGGATGAATTTATCCCTATTTCTTCAGTAAAATCATTACAAAAGAAAATGACTTCGTACGGAGTTAGATCTGAATTAGTATTATACGATAGACAAAAACATGAGTTTTACAATAAAAATAAATACAGTGAAACTTTACTAGAAGTTGATAAATTCTTAGTTTCACTTGGCTATCTAAATAATCCAGCGGATTGAAGACCATTTGATAAAGGGTAAAATAAAGTCAATTCATTTTATAACTCCTTGATTATCATCCATTTACTGTTATGAAGCGTATAAACCCTAAATTAAGAAAATGCATTCAACTTAATTTCTTCACTTTTTTAAACTTTTATGGGAAAATTATAAATATTTAATAAAGCTGTGACACTATCTATACATGACCTTTAATCTTAAAAACAATCTTGTGATAAGTGCATTTCTTGCCTCTTTCACTATACTCTCTTCTCAAAATGCTGTCGCGCAATCAGCACAAGGCAGACCAGACGGGGCAGCAGGGCAAATGCCCCCTGCTCAGTCAAATGAAGGCAGATGGTCACTTGGGATTGGAGCGGTAGTACAGGATTCACCATTTGAAGGCGAAAAAATAAACGCCATGCCGATCCCCGTTATCGGATATCAAAGTAAGACTTTCTTTATTCAAGGGCTGCGTGCAGGATACCATTTAAAAAATATCGAAGACCGCCGTAAAGGTGGGGTTTTTCTTGATGGTTACATCACACCACGCATGCGACCCGGCGAAAGTCGCAGGAAACTATCCGTCGACACAGGCTTAAGTGGTGGATATCAATTTGGCCTTAATACCGTATCCTTTAATGCACAGCAGGATATCAGCGGAAATTCAAACGGTACGGAACTCACCTTAAGTTATGGATTGGCTATTCCGTTCGTTAAAAAGAATTTATTTATGCCGCGCTTTTCCGTTATTTGGCAAAGTCAAAAGCTGGCCAATTTCCTTTGGGGGATCGACCAAGAAACATTTGAAAAAACATTAGCCAATGCGGATGAGCTGACCCTTAACCCGTTTAACATCAATAAATCCGTTGTGAACTTTAGCGCTGGGTTAACTCATATATATCGCTTTAACGAAAATTGGAGCACCTTATCAATTGCGCAGGCGACCGCGCTTTCTGACACGATCACCGCGAACCCTGCCGTTACAAGCAATTATGACCTAAGCTTCATATTCAGCCTATCCTATACTTTCTAAGAATATAAACTTTAATAGATTTTATAAACCGTCGGCGTCATGGGCATTAATTCATATTGATCTTGAATAAAAGCAACCAAATCGATCAATTCATCAACTGTCATGATGCTATTATAGTTTCGCATCATTGATTGTGGCTCATCTATCGATGGTGTCACCCTATATTGTTCTGAAACCTTATGGGACGGGTTTATGATCGATGTCACCAATTCGCCATATGTTTCAATATGGGTTGCCGGGCCGCCTAATACTACATTCATAATCGGGTCAATGCCTTCCGGTGCCAATAGTTCGTCTTCTAATCCTGCGACCGTATGACAATCAACACATCTATATTCAACGAAATATGCTTTGCCATATTCTGCATTACCTTCCGGCAAGGTAAATCCATATGAGGACTTAGGGCCAAAACTACAGGAACTAACAATCAACGCACAAAAAATTGCTGTAACAAATAGTATAATTCTCATCATCTTTTCCTTTCAATTTATGAAATTCAATAATGCCTCATTATACCATTATTCAAAGTTCCCTTACATGATCTGGGTCAAGGTTTAATCAATCCCATATGCCTCTTGCATATGTATCAGCAATTCTTTAAAACCCGTCTTATGCATATTGCCCTTTATCAACCTGATATCCCACCGAACACTGGCACCATCATTCGTATGGCGGCGTGCCTTGATGTTCATATTCATATTATTGAACCGTGTGGATTTCCATTTGGTGAAAAATCATTTCGCCGTGCAGGAATGGATTATATTGATCAAAGTAAAATCACACGACATCAAAGCTGGGAAGATTTTCTGAAAATAATGGGGTCACATCGCATCGCCCTTTTAACCACAAAGGCCGCAGAACCCTACACAGAATTTGAATTTAAAGAAAATGATGTCCTGTTGCTTGGCCGTGAAAGCGCGGGCGTCCCTGATGATGTACATGCGAGGGCTGATGCACGCTTACTAATTCCTATGACGCCGGAAACAAGATCATTGAATATTGCCGTTTCTGCGTCTATGGTGCTCGGTGAAGCCTTAAGACAAACTAATCAATTTCCAAAAGCTGACTAATGACGATTGAACAACAAAAAGAAAAAGCACAAAACTGGTTTGAAGAACTTCGTACAAATATTTGTAACGAATTTGAAGCCATAGAAAACGATGTAACTGGTCCTTATACGGACCTTGATCCCGGTCGATTTGAACGAAAAAGCTGGTACCGCGATGATGACCCCTCAAAAGGGGGCGGCACCATGGCCGTTATGAAAGGCCGCGTCTTTGAAAAAGTCGGTGTCAATGTTTCGACCGTTTATGGTGAATTTTCGCCAGAATTTGCAAAACAAATTCCGGGTGCAGAAGAAGATCCACGGTTTTGGGCCAGCGGCATATCGCTCGTCGCCCATATGCAAAGCCCGAAAGTACCCGCCGTTCATATGAATACGCGCCATATTGTTACAACCAAAGGATGGTTTGGTGGTGGCGCCGATTTAAATGCAGCCATTCCTAATCATTTTGACACTAAAGATTTCCACGCCGCTCTTAAAAAAGCGTGCGATCAACATAATGATGACTATTATGACAAATATAAAAAGTGGTGTGACGAATATTTCTATGTCCCGCACCGCAATCGTGCCCGCGGCGAAGGCGGCATATTCTATGACCAATTAAACACAGGCAGTTGGGATGCTGACTTTGCCTTTACGAAGGACGTTGGCCGCACTTTTCTTGATATATACCTTAAACTGGTTCGCCGCCATATGAATAATGACTGGACATTCGAAGAACGCGAAGAATTATTATATTATAGAGGGTTATACGCTGAATTTAACCTTGTCTACGACCGTGGTACCGCATTCGGCCTTAAAACAGGTGGAAATGTGGATGCCATATTAATGTCCCTTCCCCCAGAAGCAAAATGGCGCTAAGGAAAAGCCATGAGCTGGTCCGATTTTGAAGAACATATCACCCGTGAAATTCAAAACTTAGGCGGCCGTTATGTCTGGACGGACGTCATTCTTCAAGGAAATTATCATATCCAAAAAAATGTCCAATCGGGCAATTATCGATTACTAGACGGCAATCGAAAAAGGTTAAAACTTGGATCGTATGATGAATGTCTTACTGAACTTTCTGATTTAAACCCAACGTTCGAACATGACCATTTGGTTTTGCTTATTCATGGCCTTGGCCGCCATGCGGGCATAATGGATAAACCGAAGCTGGCTTTAAGGAAATCTGGGTTTTCAGCGCATTCTTTGAATTATGCCACTCTCCTTGAAGGGGTGGACGATCAAGCAACTCATTTCACACATTTGCTTGAAAACTTAAAAGGGATAAAAAGAGTTTCTTTTGTCACCCATAGTCTCGGTGGATTGGTTGTGCGTGAAATTTTAAGCCGTAACACCCATTGGAATGATGTCGTCGCAGACCGAATTGTCATGATGGGCACACCGAACCAGGGCGCCCAAATCGCTGAATTTTTAAGCCGTATGAAAAGTTATAAATTCATCACTGGCCAAAGTGGTCAAGATGTCCGTCCTGACCAAAAACTCGCAACATTACCAGAGCCAACCATTCCAACATTGATCATTGCTGGCGGTATCGGCAATGACATTGGTTTTAATCCATTGCTTACGGGCGATAATGACGGTGTTGTCACGGTTGAAGAAACACGGCTTAACGGTTATCACCAATTCAAACAAGTCAAAGTCATCCACACAACTATTATGGACCATGATGAAAGCATAAAAGCAATGCTGGAATTCATAAGTAAATAATCAATGGTGAGTAACGGTAAAATCCGCATCAATCCAAACTTGCACACGGCGTTTAAGCTCAGCACCCATTTCTGGGCCTGCTTTCCAACCTTCCGCCATTAAGTCTTTCCCCGTATAAGGTAGTACTGGAACATTATAATCATTGATATAAAGAAAAGTTTTTTCATCCAAACTCCCAAAGCGAATAAGGTTATGAATAACCACATCTTTGCCGTATTGATAAATGACCCGGCGCAGGGTTTTTGATCTTAAATCATGCTTATGATAATCGTCGGCAAAACGGAATAGCTGATCACGCTGATTATTTGATAATCTAAGGTGTGATGACATCTCTTTTATTTTGTTTTCATCGCGCGGCAAGAGCATACTTAGCCGACCCAACGGATTTCTCAAACCGAGTTTCTTTTCTCTTTTAACATATTTCAAAAATTTACCGTAATTTTCATGGTGCGGCAATATTTCATCAAGTAGCCCTACGGCTGAAAGAATAGGTAACGCCTGAATTGCCCGCTTGGACAGAATGATCTTTTGAAATTCCTGCCAAATACGTTCGCCCGATAGATCACGGATCATTGATTTAAGCTCAACACTCGCTAATAACCCCTCTTCATCAACGCCACCCACTTCAAATTCTGAAGAAAATCTGAAAAGTCTTAAAATCCGAAGTGCATCTTCTTTAATCCGTTCTTTCGCATTGCCAATAAAACGTATTTTCGCTTTCTTTAAATCTTCAAACCCACCAAGCGGGTCATAAACGGTACCATCTAAGTCTAAATAAAAAGCATTAATGGTAAAATCACGTCGCTTCGCATCTTCCGCCCAATCATCCGTAAATTCTACATCCGCATGGCGGCCATCTGTAGCGACATCACGGCGAAGCGTTGTAATTTCAAAATGTTTCGTATCAATTACGGCCGTAACTGTTCCATAATCAATCCCCGTTGGAATAACTTTAATCCCGGCGGTTTCTAATCTTTCGATATTTTGTTGTGGGGTAAGTTCCGAGGCAATATCAATATCACCTATTTTTCTTTTCTTTTTCCAGAAAATATTGTGAAGTGCGTCACGAACTGCACCACCAACAATTTTCGCATTGCCCCCATCGGCAACTAATGCATTCATTACTTCACGTAGGGCTGGCTCTTTAAGCCATTTTTCCGTACCAATATTAAGCGGCGCGTTGTTCATATTTATTCACCAGGTTTGCAAAGCGCACCAGCATTGCCGCTGTCGCACCCCAAATTTTATGTTGATCATGAGGGAAAACATAATATTTCCGTTTTGCACCCTTCCACATAGCACTTTCTATTTTATGGTTACTTTCATCTAAAATGAAATCGAGCGGCACTTCAAAGACATCTTCAACTTCGCTTTGCTGCGGGATAATTTCAAAATCAGGATCCACGAAACCGACAACGGGCGACACATTATAACCAGTTACTGTTTCATAATCTTCTAGTGCACCAACAACTTCCACATTTTCTGGCGGCAAGTTTATTTCTTCATGCGCTTCTCGAAGTGCCGTTGCCATGGCATGGTCGTCCATTTCCTCACTTCGTCCCCCTGGAAAGCTAACCTGTCCGCTATGGCTGCTTAAATTCGATGATCTTTTCGTTAACAATATCGAAAGGTCTTCTCCTCGCTCAACGATCGGGATAAGAACGGCCGAAACTTTAAGCGGTAATTCATGTGAAATATATCGGTCCCTAGGATTAAGTTTAGGACGATAAAGCGAGGTATCACCTGTATCTGGTCTAATCCATGCCCGCGCTTCAGCGGGGGTCAATGCACGGCGCATAATCGGGTCATGCTTTTCTAAAAGTCTCGTAATTGTGCGTCTCATTAATATTATTCCACTTTACCAATTGGGAAAAATTCATTTCCACTGGTTATTCCGTATTGACCATCTCTTTCAATGGCTTTCTCAGCCAATTGATAATAAACACTGCGACTTAATAAGGCATCCAATCGATCCCTTACCCTGATATAAGGTGATGGCTCACCAGTTTTTTCATTTACCGTTACGTAAATTGGATGTTCTTCATCAACCTTTACATAATCGTCTAAATTTGTTCTGAAATAAATATGGTCATCTTCAAGCACCATTTCAATAGCAACAAAAGGCGCATCATCAACTTTGATGCCCACTTTTTCAACGGGCGTTACTAAAAAATACTGATCATCATCACGCCTAAGGATAGTTGAAAATAATTTTACCATTCGTTCTCGGGTAATAGGCGTGCCCATATAATCCCAACTACCATCGCGGCGAATACGCATATCGATATCACCACAAAAATCCGGGTCCCATAAATGCATAGGTGGAAGTTGATTACCGCCAGTTGCCTTCTCAGCTTTAAGGGCAAAAAGCTGTGGTCTAAATCCCGAATTATTTGTTTTATGGTCAGTGCTCTTTGTCATATGGGTTTTCTAAAAGTTATATATGAAACCCATATTACACTTTAAAGACAGTTTTTTGAAGTATAATCCTTTTGAATCAATCCTTTGACTTTATCAAAAGCCCCTTCAACCAATTCTTTAGCAAGAAGTCGGTGCTCTTCATCCTGTCCCGCCATTGATATATTCACGGCTAATTCCCGGGAAAACCCAACACGCTTATAATAGGCTTCATCACCAACAAGTATAACACGATTATGGCCCAGAGTTTTTGCCTGCTTAAGTCCATGCTTCATTAAAGCGATGCCATACCCTAACCCCTGAAGTTCGGGTTTAATGGCAATGGGGCCTAGTAATAAAGCCGGATTCTCTTTTATTTTTATTGGCCAAAACCTTAAGGTCGCAATAATCTCACCCTTATCGCGAATGATAAAAGATAAATCGGAAAGTGGTTCAATACCATCACGAAGAGCATAAGCCGCTTTCGAAAACCGATCTTCACCAAAAGCAAGATCAAGTAGAGTTTCAACGTCTTTTAAGTCTTCGTTGTTTTGTAGTTCTATCTCTTTTTTCAATTCTAATTCTGGCACTTTTTTAATTCCGCTCATTAAAAGTGAACAGCAGATAACATACAAAAACCACTATTTCCAGAAAAATATTTTGTTTAAGAATTATTTTACCAAATATTATTTGGTAAAAGTAACAATTACCGAATTAATTAGAAGAAAAACATTAATCGCGCGCTGAATGTGTCAACAACATCCGTCTTAATATCTTGCGCATCCTTGATGATCGAATGACCATAAGCGCCAATTAATCTTAAATGATCATTTAAAAACCACACCGAAGAAAAAATCATAGATTTTTGTCTCCTACCAAACGTCTCATGGGTAAAATCGGCCACATCATATCGCGCTGCAACACGAATTTCTCCGATACCCCCGCTGCCAACCGGGCTATCAACATCAACATTATTATAACGCCCGTCACTTCCGTCAACGGTCCTAGATTCACCCGTTAGAAAATATCCCAATTCGATATAGGCACCTTCGTATTTCGGGTTTCTTGATGTCAACGTTTCCTGGTTGCTTAAAATATTGTTTATTTGTGCATATTCAGTTTGAATACCGAAATCACCATAAATAGCTGCAAATTCACCACCAATAAAGTTTTCTCTGGTAATATTGAATTCTTCTGATGTTAATGGCCTAAGGTCACCTTGGCGACTAATCGGACGCGTCCGATAATTAAAATCATAAGGTTTACCATTTTCATTGCGTGTAAAAAATGATGTCCCAAAATGAAGCGCCAATCCATTATCAAGATGAGGGCTATAATTAAGCCTTCCTGTGATCATATGATTTTCATCAAGTGACAAATCGGTTTCATATATGTCTTCATAATAATAACCACCGGTCACGGACCAATCTTTGCCATAACGGGCTGCGGCCACCCCTACTCTTTGGTTTGCTCTAATGGCATTTACAAAAGCAAAACGTTCCGTAAAATTATGGTTTTGCGGCGGCGTCATACGGTCAAGGGTCGTAAATGTTCTAATCTGACCCGCACTAATTCTGGTTTTTCCTGAATCATATTCTAAAAATGCTAATCTAACGGTTGCTTCATTATCTCTAAACCGCGTCACCAATCTATAGCTTATATCGCGAAAAATATTGCCGCGAATGCCTAACTCTTGGTGTCGATTTGCAATCGCGTCTACTTTTTCTTCTGGTCTTTCAATTCCAAGACCATCTTTATAGGTTATATTACCATAATCGTAAGTTAACCGGCCGGATAATCTAAATGAAAAACGACCATCACGGCTCTCAAACCTTGGCCCCGCGTTCCAAGTATAAATAGGCTTTTCTTTTTCCTCTTCAACTTCGGCATTATTTTGTGCTTCGGAATTATTTAATGATTGGTCATCATTAGACGTTTTCAAATCATCAATCTGCTGCTGGAGCAATAATAGATCATTACTTACCATATCATCCGCTTCTTGAGAAATTGCAGCATTAGATAATAGAATTCCCCCTATTATAAAAGAACAACTATGTTTTAAAAAATCATAAGACACGGACTAATATTCATTATTAAAAATCAAGTAAGAATTTGCACCCGCTCGAAATTAATCATATTAGCGTTTTCGTCAAGTAGTAGTTTTATAAACTAGTCAAATTTTCTCTTTTTCTTTCTTAAAAATCTTATCTATTGATAAATTAGCCGTAAAATTAGTTAATGAATTAAATAAATTATAACTAATCCATAATTAAGCAACAAAAATTAACGCTTTTTAAACTAATGAGGCATAATCTTGACAATATAGATTTCCTCTCCCCCCAGACTTGGGCGACCTTAAGAAAAGGTCGCCTTTTTTTTGACTAAATTGCAAAGCATTATAATAGATGTATTTGAAATACTTGCTTGATAAAATTGTCATTAAAAGATAAAAATTATTATTATTATTTTAAGAGTTATAAAAAATCTTAATCTGAGGACAATAAGGGTAAAATGAAAATTCTAAGACAAAACAAAAACTTTTTGTTTATAACATTTATGATGACGATTACATATTCATCTCCCTCATTTGCGCAAACGACTAACGGGGAAGAAAATGAGGCGAATGAAGAATTTAATCCTCAAACCATTGAAGACGATTATGTTTCTGTCCCTTTATTAGAAAATGATACATTTACATTGATCACAGGTTTTGATTATTCAAGCGGAAGATTTAATTTACCTACCAGTACTAACATTAGTTATGTACCTTACGCCGTTAAATATGAAACCGGCGACTGGACATTTAGAGCAAGCAGCGGCTATATCAGTTTTGCTGGCCCCCGAAACGTTATCACAGATGATAATGGTGCACCTCTCCTTACGGATATTGACCTTACCAACGAAGAAGCCAGAAGAAGCAGACGAAAAAGTGGTTTTGGAGATGTTTATTTAAGTGCCACTTATGCCCTTGAAAATCCTTATATGGACGATTTCTTTATAGATTTAACTGGACAAATTAAAATTCCAACAGCGGATGAAAATAAAGGACTTGGAACTGGACAAGTCGATTATACTGCTCGACTTGATGCTGCATATTTATTTGGAAACTTTATGCCATTTGGTACTCTTGGGTACCGCTTTGTTGGTGAAACACCAAGGTTTGATCTACAAAATAGCTTCTTTGCGTCAATCGGATTGGCCTATTATCTTACTTTTGATACGAGTATCGGTGTTTCATATGACTACCGCGAAAGCGCAACACCAGGATTTAACAGCCCGAAAGAAATATTTTCTTACGTTGATGTGCAGCTAGATGATCATTGGGGTATTAATTTTTACGGTGTTGTTGGTCTTAATAATGTGACCACAGATTATGGTTTAGGCACTCAGTTACGCTATAAATTTTAATTTAGCGGTATACACTGCATTTCTTGGTCAAGTTTCATTAGATTACTCATCGCAGCGTATGTTCTTTTTTTAACAAATTCAAGACCGCCCATACTTTGCATCCATTCAGAATGATCAAGCGCAAAATGCATAGGAATAATGTGTGTCGCATTAAAAATCGAATTTATATATTGAACCCGCTCAGATGTGCTCATGTACCAAAAAGGCAAAATTAAATAATCAATTTTAATTTTTTCGTTTATTTTTTGCTCACCATACATATCCCCAACATGCATGATGGTTTTTCCTGCTACCGTAACAGCTATTCCAAGATTATCAGGACGTCCTTCCCCATGACTAATACCATTTAGTTTTATGGGAAAAGGCATGTTTTCTATTTCTAAACTTTCGCCAATTGGAATGTTAAAGCTTTTAATTCGTGTCTCAGCATTTTTAACAGTTCCACCGGCAATCATTAACTGTTTTGATTGCTCCGTTATAATGGCAATAGAATCATCATTATTTTGCATATGTCTTACCATTGCTTTGCCCGTCATGTGATCCCCATGATAATGACTGGCAAAAATAACTTTTACATTTGCAAATAAATCCTCTGCATTTTCCATTTTTTCATTGGTGAGATCACTGGCTTGTTCAAATCCATCAAGTCCATCACGATATAATGCATCCAGTAAAACGCCATTTTTACCGTCTGTGGCATAAAACCCCGCATTTGCGATATGACAAAGCTTTGCCCCTTCTGCATTTGCCGTTATAGCAAAGCAATTGATGGCCAATAGAATTATAAAACTTCTCATATAAAAAACCTTAAAACGATATATGGAGTAAAGTTAAACATAAAAAAAAACAGCTTAAATTGCCCAATCATCTTATAATGAACGAAGTTAAACTCTTCGATTGTTAAATCGAAAAATAATTTATGCATACGGTAGGTAAAATCTTTTGCGAGTAAAAGCATCACCCCCCAAAACACCAAAAGTCCCCAATTTATTAATGTACACCAACCCAAGAATACTAATAATTGATCATTACTCATTATTCATCTCCTTAATTAAAAAAGGGACAGCCACATGACTATCCCTTTGTTGATTTGATATTAAATCGGCTCACCTGGTGGAATTGGTGCAAGGTCCGATTGTTTCGGCATATAATCGCCTACCAAAAACTCGCCTATGCGGCGGGCTTGTTGTTGATAAAATGCCTTATATTCGCGGGTCATTTCATCATTGGCAATGCGGTCTTCTAATATCACTTTAAGACCGTTTAAATGTGATGCGGTCATTGCTTGTGCGGCTGGTGATGCGTCCGAATTACCCGCCGTCATCATCATATAATGAACAAACACATGACCTACGCGGCGATGAACCGCCGCTTTCAAGGGATCGTCATTAAGCGGCGCAAGAACTGTTTTACTTGCCACCTTAACGATATAACGATCTAGGCTGATATATTGGTTATCACGCACGTTATGATCATTGATCCGCGCAAGACGTTCTTTATTAAACAACAACCCCAGTGTATGATTTGCATGCGCCTCTACCATACCCAGCGCATCAAAGCTTGCACCCGTATCACGTGGGAAGCTCTCATTGTTCAAACGATACCCAAATGCTTTTGGTGGGATAAGGTCTAATATATGCTTTGGTAGCGTTAAATAATCGGCGCTCAAGGCTTGAAGCACTATATCTGTTGCTGCATCCTGACGTTCCCGGCTGACGATGCTATGACGCGGTACAAGGCCTTCACCTTTCAATTCATAACCATAAATCATACCGCCGATTGATTTTGACGTGGCATTTATCTGAAAACGCGGCAGGTAATAAAGCGGCACCAACGTTTCTTCGAGCTGTGAAAGCGGTGTTCCATCCGGAATATTATCAATCCCGAATTTTGAAAGCGCAACACGGCGAACCTCATACATATCCTTGGTATTTTGAAGCACATCATCACCAAAATCCCAAAGATGGCTATCCGCATGCAGACTTGCAGCGCCGCGACTATCGGGGCCATCGGCTACAAATTTATGACCGCTGGCATATGCTTCTTCCATGATATTCTTAAGTCCTGCCGCTTCTGCGTCTTCATCTTCATATTGGCGGTATCCCCAATTAACGGCGATTTTATTCCATTGACCGATCTTTTCACGGTATGGATTTACGATATCAACATTACCATCACCGTCCATTTTAATTTGCGGATGCGGATAATCCATCACATCATCATCACCAAACAGGCTGGCGATATAATTATGTGCAAACCCTAATGTATGGCCAACTTCATGTGCTCCTAATTGGCGGGTACGCGCAACAACAAGTTCCAAACTTTTATCAAGGCTACCGCCGTCCTTATATGGGCCAGTGACCGCATTAGCGATCATGAAGTCCTGACGAGAGCGTAGTGAACCAAGCGTCACATGCCCTTTAATGATTTCACCTGTGCGAGGATCACGAACGCTTGCGCCATATGACCAACCACGTGTTGAACGATGAACCCAGTTCACAACATTATATCGCACATCATCCGGGTCCATCCCTTCCGGCATAATTTCAGCACGAAAGGCATTTTTAAAGCCAGCCGCTTCAAATGCCTCATTCCACCACTGAACACCATCCCGAAGGGCATTTCGGATCAATTCCGGTGCACCACTATCAATGTAATATACAATCGGCTCAACGGCTTGGCTCACTGCGGCATTTGGATCTTTTTTCACCAAACGGTGGCGGCTAATATAATGCTGTTCAATTGGTTCTGTAATTTCCGTTCCATAATCAACTACTGATGTCTTGTTAAAGCTCATCGCAGGGTGGAAACGGCGCGGCTTATAGTTATCATCCGGTAATTCAACAAACGATATACGCTGCTTTAATGTGATGATATTGGGATTTGCCGCAACTGAGCGAACAAAATTACCCGGGTTATTTCCTTTAAAGGTTACAACCGATTGTAATTCAGTGTTTTTTGGAAATGATTTCACAAATTCAAAATCGACAAAACTACGATCTTTATCTAGTGAAAAATCGCCCTGCCCTGTGCGTTTTATTTTTGCTGCACTTCTGTGTTGATCATCAATCATCATTTCACTGATATCAATGAGTGAACCATCATCATCGCTCGCAACAACATCAAAAGAAAATACAATCGATGGCGCAAAGGCATTCACCGCTGCCATGCGTTCCCGCGGGTTATCACTTGTTGCTGTGTAACGGGTGTTTTTCTGATGAAGGAAGACACGCTTACCAACCCGATCAAAATAAACGAGCTTAGTGCCACCTAACTGCCCACGGTCGAGTGCCACATCGTTTGATCCAAGCGCACCTGGAAGGCTCACTTTATAGATGAAGTCTTCTTTGACACGGTCAACTTCAAGATAGACTTTACCATTTTCATGATCGGCATAAACAGTATAGAAACCTTCTCGTTTTTCCATGTCTTTCGTAAAATCAGAAATACTCGCTGCATAAGCAGTGAATGAAAAACAGAATAGTACTAAAGCTGTAGCGAATTGGCGCAACATTTTCTTCCCCTTATATGTGAAATTAATGGAAAGAGCTTAAGCCCTCTGACTGCTAAGTTCAAGTGGCTATAGAATTGAATAAAAAAATATTTTGAATTTCGAAAATTTTGTTTCAAAAAACATAACGTTTACAAGCCATTGAAATTTTTAAATAAAATAACATGATATTTTAATTAAATGTGATTTTTTCTTTAAATAACCTGTAAGAAATAATGAGTTAGTCTTTATCATGTAGTTGATAACGACAGTAGTGAATGGCAACATTCATTGTTTTTGAATACTCTCCAATACAACTTTTATCCCGGTTGTTACTTACATTCAAAAATCTACTGAATAACTGCGATGGAAACCCATTTCCTTTAAATCCGCATGCGCGGGTGATGAATTGTTATAATACCCATATTATAACGCTCATCACCCCGCCTCGGATCATATTCTTAATTGCTATAAAACTCATTCCTTGATACCATCCTGAAAATTTTCAAATAGGATCATATCAATGAAATACGGTTTCCCACTACTTGCTTTAATTGCCCTTTCGGCCTGTTCCAATGAACAAGAAGTGGATAGTGGAAAACCCGCTGATCATGCCGATTATGTGGTCATTGGTAAATCCGTTAACACTCGCCAAGAATGGTCTGGCGAGCAAAAAATGCTAAACACCGTCTTTTTTGCAGAAATTTTCCAAACAAAAGACGCCATTGCCGCAGGCGGAACCGTCATGAACGGTGTCTTAACGGGACCCGGCAAAGCCAATGCTGGTCTCCCTTTTGATATGGGTGAAGCAAGATACCTGACGGGCGGCAGAACAGAAACCATTGAACAGTTAGATACCATTTTCCCTGACGCCCCTTATTATTTTTCATTTGATACCCCTGATGGGCGCATTGATAACATGCCCGCAACCTTTACACGCGACGGCGATGAAAGTCTAAACCCCGGCCCGATTAGCTTAACTCTAAGCCAAGGTGGCAAAATTGCTGACCCCGCGGCCATTGACCCTGATCAGGATCTGCTTGTCACTTGGTCCCCCTTCATAAAGGGTGAAGCAGACGATGACAAAATAATCGACGATATGATCTATGCCATGTTCGGCAACTGTATGGGCCAAGAAACGGTTCATAGCGGTCATGCCTTTGATGAAGGATCACTTACGTACCGCGCAAGCAACTTTACAATTTCCGCCTCTGCACTCAATCCAGGACAAAGTCATATGCTCGAAGTTGAGCATTCCAATATGGAAACCGATATTTATCAAGATATTGAAATCATTGTGACCTATGCCGCCTCAACTTTCCTTGATTTACAAATGACAGGCGAAAACACCACAAACCCAGAATGCCCCGTTATCCCTATGGCCTTTGACGGCGGCGCCAACGACCGCATCCGTGGTGGGCAGAAGTAATAAAAGTAAATCTGTGATACTATTCCCTCAAACATAAAGGGGGAAATTATGCGTTATTTATTATCTTTTTTCATTATTATTTTAAGTACTAACTTAGCATTTAGTACAGAAGATCAAATTACAATCGGCACTAAACATAAAATATATTCTGAAACGTTAAACGAAGAACGTGAAATATGGATATATTTACCACCCAATCATAACCCGAATGGTAACTATCCCGTTATGTATGTGCTTGATGGTGATAGAAGTTTTACTTATGCCAGCGGATTAGTGAAACAATTTGCTGAAAATGATAAAATGCCTAACATGATTTTAGTGGGTATTTTAAATACGGATCGCAATCGTGATTTAACCCCTACTCATGTTGAAATTGATGAGGATGGTAATCCACAACCTTTCTTAAAAACAACTGGTGGTGGTGATAATTTCTTAAATTTTATGAGAGAAGAATTAGCCCCATTTATTGAAAAAAATTATACATCGTCAAAATTTAGAATATTTGCAGGACATTCCTTTGGTGGATTATTAGCCGTCCACGCCTTTTTAGAACAATCAGACTTTTATAACGCTTTTATCGCTATTGATCCTAGTCTTTGGTGGGATGATGGCATACTGAACAAACACTTAGCCGAAAAAATATCTAAACCAAGAAATACAAAGAATACTTTTTACATGTCTTCTGCGAATAATGATGGTGGCAATGGAAATATAATGATAGCTCCACAAGAAGAATTTATGGAAAAGCTGTTAAAATGGGATACAGATACCCTAAATATTAAAAGTGATTATTATGAAAATGAACATCATGGGTTCGTTGATTTAATCAGCTTTTTCAACGGATTGGAATTTATCTTTAAAAATTATCGTTTTTCTTTTGATAAAGCCATAGAAGATCCAACTTTCCTTGATAGACATTTTGAAGTTTTTTCAAGTCAGGTTGGCTATCAGTTCAAACCAAATGAAGCAGTCATTAACCGCATCGCTTATACTTATCTATTCATGAAGCAAGATAAAGAAAAAGCATTAGAACTATTTAAACAGAATGTCAGAGACTATCCATATTCTGCAAATGCTTATGATAGTATATCCGATGCATACAATTTGATGGGTAATAAGGAAATGGCTATTGCTTCACTTGAAAAAGCGCTTGCAATAGATCCCAAATTTCCACCATCTATTAGAAAACTAAGAGAAATAAAAGGCGAATAATACTGTCTTAAAGCTTAGTCATCACATAGTTAAGCATTGGTGCCCATGTTTCGCCGCGTGTGCTTGTTTGCTCTATTGAAAATGTAATTTTATCAGCTTCATCATCATTGAATGTGAAACGGAAATGCATAATATCATTTTCATATGGGAAATGGGTATCGCTTTTAATATTCGTCATGACCAAATGGCCATCACTATTCATATTCCCTTCGTAGATATCCATTAAGCCATAAATGCTATCAATCACAGACATGCGGTAAGTTCTACGGAACTGATCATAGGTGAGCGTTAATTCAAGGTGCATTGCCCCTTTTGGCATCATATCGCAGCTTTCGCCACTAACCATAACGCCAGAAAGCCCGGATACCATATTCATTTTCGATGTAGATGTTTTTTGCCATTCACCATTTGCCGCATAGGTGAATTGCTCAACATTCCAGTCACCAACCAGTAAGTTAAGTGCATCAACCCTTTCATGAACCACTGATTGTCCATGAGCAGTATAAATGATAATAAAAGGTAATATTAATAGTAGTTTAAATAATTTTCTTAATGTCATTATATCCTCCAATAATAAACCCCGCTAAGAGAACTTAGCAGGGTCTAATTTGAATTTCAAAGCGGATCAGATGACAATCTCGTGATCTGTTATTAAAGCATTCCCATAATGATGGAAGCGCCGCCCCAAACAATAAGTACAAGAATAGGCAAAAAGCTAAGCAAGAAACCGACTGTGCGTTTCTTTGGATCGCCAACATAGCTTTTAAAATAGATGAAACGACCAAGGATATAGACCATGCCAGCATATGCGGCAACGTCTGCACGCACATTCATGGCGAAAATCATCATCGCTGGTATAATTGATACAAGCATTTCAAGCGTGTTCATTTGAACGCGGTAGTATCTTTCAAAGGTTTCATTGCCGGTTGTTGCCGGCGCATCAATTCCATATGTGCCACGCGCTTTACCAACCATAATGCTAAAATAAATATATTGGATAAGTGCTACTAAAATAACTAAGGCCACTAATTCCATATCTCTTCCCTCTCTTCACTAATAATTATTGAACTTGAACGTTAGATTATTGTTTCTCATAACGCAATCCAAAATTAATTACTTATCCTCATAAATTGCAAGATACTCTTTCGCTTCTTCGCATGATGCTTCACAAACACGTCTACTGGACATCACCATCTTTAAATATTTGATGATATTATCTTTTTCTTTATTACTAACCATATAAAGTTTTGCCAAATCAAGTGCAGCCTCTCCATCCCCCGTCAATACAACACGCTCAAGTATTTTCTTATATTCAAGAATATCACCTCTAAGTCGGTAATTAATTGCCTTATTATATTCACTTGAAGAATTCATTGTCGTTTGAAATTTTTTATCCCACTCCTCAGAATTATGATAATTAATTTCTGTTCCCACTCCTGTTGAGTACATGTTTGCAACATCTTGCATACAGAATGCATCACCTGCTTCAGCACCTTTTAAGCAATGTTGAAACAACTCTTTTTTTAACTTCTCAATCTTTGTTAATAATTCTTTCAAATTCATGAAAACTCCCCAAATCGTAAGCATTACAAAATCTTTGTAAACGATTAAAAATATATAATTATTATGATTTTTCTTTCCTTAACGGTATAAGAATGATTAACTACATTCAATCAAATATAAAAATCAAATTTGAGGAGAAAATCCATGGAAAGAAGAAGTTTTTTTGCAGCCGCTGGGGCAACCGCGCTTGGTGCTACATTATTAAGCATTAAAGCATCTGCCCAATCAATGGGAAAAGTTGATGCCAAGCTTGCTGAGCTTGACGTCACCGTTGCTGGCGCAGAAGCCCCAGTGGCCGCTTATGTTGGTTGGCGTAAAGTCGGCAATATGGTCTATGTTGCCGGTCAAGTGCCAAGTGGCCCTGATGGTCTGATCACGGGCAAATTAGGTGACAACATGACAACGGAACAAGGGTATCAAGCGGCACGTTATTGCGGCATTAATATCTTAAGCCAATTAAAATCAGCCCTTGACGGGGATCTTGATCGCGTCAAACAATGCGTTCAAATTCAAGGCCTTGTTAATTCAACAGATGATTTTACCGAACAACATTTGGTCGTAAATGGCACGTCTGAATTATTCCGTGACATATGGGGTGAGCCAGGCCTCGCCGCACGCGCCGCCGTCGGTACAAATAGCCTGCCTCTCGGCATTTGCTGCGAAGTACTTGCTGTATTTGAGGTCATGTAAAAGTAGCATTTGTCACTCGCCGACTTGATCGGCGAGACTATAAGCGAAAACTTTCACCAATGGATTCACCGATCAAGTCGGTGAATGACGAAGGAGAATAAAATGCTAAGAAGAACATTATTTGCATCCGCAGTGGCCGCGATTTTATCGGCATGTGGCAAATCCGAAGAAACGGCCCCAGAAGCGGCCGCTGAACACGTCCCGTCCACAACTGGCGGTAAAGTTGATGCTAAGCTTGCTGAACTTGGCATTGAAATTCCTGAAGCCGCGGTTCCAATCGCCGCCTATACCCCCATCCGCAAAGTCGGAAATATGGTATATATCGCCGGTCAAGGACCACAAATGTCAGGTAGCGTTGGCATTGAATATACTATGGAACAAGGCAAAGACGCTGCCCGCCAAGCCGCCATCAGCGTGCTTTCACAATTAAGAAAAGCCTGCGACGGTGATCTTGACCGTGTGAAACAATGTGTGCAACTTCAAGGGATCGTGAGATGCACGGATGATTTCACCGAACAAAGTTTGGTAATTAACGGCGCATCGGAACTTTTACGTGATGTGTTTGGTGACGCGGGACTTGCCGCACGCGCCGCCGTTGGAACCAATGCCCTTCCCGTTGGATTTGTCTGCGAAGTCATTGCCACATTTGAAATAGCATAATGTCTATCCACACAAAGAAATATAAAAAGCTTCTCCTTGAAAGACAGGAGGAGCTTTTATCGCTTATCAATGAACATAAAGAAGATAGCGCACCCGTTGAGCTAGACCAAACCATGTTTGGTCGGTTAAGCCGCATGGACGCAATACAAGGCCAAGCCATGGCCGAAGAAGTAAAACGCCGCCGCGACAATGAAATTTTAAGAATAAATGCCGCTCTTCAACGCATACCCGAAGATGAATATGGATACTGCCTTAATTGCGGCGATGACATTGCCGAACAACGCTTAGAACTTGATCCATCAACCGCACTTTGCAATAAGTGTGCTGTATAAAAATCCTTCTTTTTATTTTATCTATTTGACAAAGGCTAAAACCCTGCATAATGAAAATTAAACTTAAGTAATTAAAATTGAGGACGAAATGGAAAATTTTTCGGTCGGTTGGGAAGAATGGCTTTCTTTACCAGAACTTGGACTTCCTGCATTAAAAGCAAAAACAGATACTGGTGCTCGCACATCAGCAATTCATGCATTTGCAATACAGCCATTTGGCAGTGACAAAAAACCATACGTGAGATTTGGTGTTCACCCTGTTCCAGATAATACGGACATCGAAGTATATTGCTCTGCACCAGTTGTTGGTCAACGCGAGGTAACTTCTTCAAATGGTCAAACCGAACTTCGCTATGTGATTAAAACCCCTATTACTATTGGTGAACGTACTTGGGATATAGAAATCACGCTCACAAACCGTGAGAATATGGCATATCGCATGTTGCTAGGAAGAAGTGCCTTAGATGAATTGGCCGTAAAACCTGCGGAAAGTTTCCTTCAACCCGAACTTTCATACGATCTTTATAACAAGATTACGAATAAAAAGCCGGTTAAGCGTCCTTTGCGCATAGCAATTCTCACCCGTGAGCCGCGAAACTATTCGACAAAACGGTTCGTTGAAGAGGCAGAACTTAACGGACATGCTGTAGAACTTATCGATACGAAGCGATGCTACCTTAATATTCAAAGCTATAACCCTGAAGTTCACTATGATGGCCGGGCCTTACCTCCTTATGATGCCGTAATTCCGCGAATTGGTGCCTCTCTTACATTTTATGGAATGGCTATCGTTCGCCAATTCGAAGCAATGGGAACATTTTGTTTAAATAGTGCATCATCGATTGGCGCGTCACGTGATAAACTTGCCGCACATCAAATTTTAGCCCGCCACCGAATTCCTATGCCAACCACAGCTTTTGCCAATTCGCCAAAGGATACAAATAGCTTGCTTGATTTGGTTGGAGGATCGCCAACAGTATTAAAACTGCTACAAAGCACACAAGGGCGCGGTGTGGTACTAGCGGAAACAAAGAAAGCAGGCGAAGCGGTGATAAGCGCCTTTCAAGGGCTTGATGCACATTTTATTGCACAGGAATTTGTAAAGGAAGCAGCAGGATCTGACATTCGATGTTTTGTTGTTGGAAAACGTGTTGTCGGCGCCATGATGCGTACAGCAGGTGATGACGACTTTAGGTCAAATTTACATGCTGGCGGTACCGCAAAAAAAGTCAGACTTACCAAAGAAGAGAGAAATATTGCTATTAAAGCTGCACGTGTCTTGGGATTGATCGTCGCAGGAGTTGATATCATTCGTACGGACACAGGATCAAAAGTTCTCGAAGTGAACAGCTCACCAGGAATAGAAGGGATCGAAAAAGCGTCGGGTAAAAATATTGCCGAGAAAATCATTCAACTTATCGAGGCAAACGTACCTTCAACCATCCATCCAAAACGCCATAGAAGGTAAGCACTTATAATAAAAAAGGGCCGCCCTTCCAAGTGGTAGAGCAGCCCTTCCCCAATATTTTTTTAATTAGCTTACATAGCTTTCTTTAAAGCATCATTCATATGACCGAGTGCTTTTTCAAGGCTTGAACGTGGAACACCAATGTTCATGCGCATAAAGCCTTCTGCACCGATACCGTATCCGCTACCTGCGTTAAGCTGAACGCCTGAATTTTCAACAAGCCACTCACCAAAGGCCATTTCTTTTGTAAGGCCACTATGACGACGACCGGCATCTCTCATTTTGTCATGATATGATTTACGGTATTCGTCTGTAATCACCTTATCAATGATGCCGTTACAATCGAGCCATGCTAGATATGTTCCTTCTGGTTTAGAATATTCTACACCTGGCATGTTGCCTGATTTATTTACATATTCAACAAGGTAATCAAAGTTACCGTCGATATATTCTTGAACATCATCAACCCACTGCGCACCTTCACGGAATGCTGTTTCACAGGCAATAAGACCAAATGAGTTACAACCAGCATCATGTCCGCCACCAATCATTGTCGCATTCATAAGATCTTGGTTTTGTGTAAAGAAATACGCAACTTTCAAGTTCGCTTGACCGAAAGTTTTTGATGGTGAACGGTAAGTAATACTTGAATTTGCATATTTTTCACCGATTGAAGCATAAGGAACAAATTTTTGTCCTTTATTTACGAAATCACAATGGATTTCATCTGCAAGAACAGTAACACCGTGTTCCATACATACATCACCAAGTTCACGAAGTTCATCCGCTGTCCAGCATTCGCCAGACGGGTTATTCGGGTTACAAAGGATCACACATTTTGTTTCATAATCAAGACGCTCTTTAAATGCCTCCATGTCCATTTTCCAACGGCCATTTACTTTCTTCATCGGGCTCATAACTTGTGTCATGCCCGCTTTTGTAATTGCGCCATTGAAACCAGAATATGTTGGTGTGAAGATAATGACTTTACCTTTAACTGGATTAAGACCACGCATAGAAGAAATCATACCAGGCTTAAGCGCTGATGAATTTCTGATCCATTCTTTTTTAACCTCTTGACCATAACGTTCTTTATTCCAGTCAATAATCGCTTGATAATAGCTATCCGGAAGCGTTTCATAACCGTAGTTTTCATATTCAGCGCGCTTTTTAAGAGCACTAACAACAAAAGGAGGTTGTTTGAAATCAAGATCAGCAATCCCCATTGGTACAGTGATATTATCACGACCATAACGTCTAATCGCGCTATCCCATTTTACTGAATTTACGCCGATACGGCTATAGATATCATCGAAATTATATCCTTTGCCTGAACCACGAGATTGTCCCATTCCCATGCCCATAGCACTACCAGAACCTGCGGCAGACATAAGCGCTGTAACACCAGCAGCTTTCATGAAATTTCTGCGGTTTTGTGCACCAAATTTTTTCATACTTTTTTCCTTTATGTTATTCGAAAGGCCTTTAAAAATTGCCCGTTTTTCCCTATAGTGTTTAGACGATTTATGTTTTAACATTTATTATAAATTTAGAATAAAAAACTATAAATCACACTGAAAGATGATATCTTATAACATGACAATTTTATCATGCAAAGGGAAAATGTTTTTGCCATGACCGACCATCAGGACATTATTATTATTGGCGCGGGCGTTATTGGTCTATCGGTAGGTAAGCATCTTGCGGAAATGGGCCGTGATGTCGTAATTCTTGAAAAAGAAAAACATTTCGGCATGGGGACAAGCTCAAGAAACAGCGAAGTCATCCACGCTGGGCTTTATTTTGCCCCCGATTGGTTAAAAACCAAACTCTGTGTTCGGGGTAAAGAAATGCTCTATCAATATGCGAGCATTCGACATATTCCCCATAAACGTTGCGGTAAAATACTGGTCGCCAGTGAAACTGATGAAATCGAAAAGCTTAAAACTATCAAAGAAAAAGCGGCGAACAATGGTGTTGATGACTTAACAAACCTTAGTCAGCAGGAAATTCATAAATTAGAGCCCGACATCGCGGGCTTAGAAGGATTACTTTCTCCCTCTAGCGGCATAATCGATAGCCATATATTAATGGTTAATATGATTGGCGATATAGAAGAAAATGGCGGCATGATCGCCTATAACATTGAAATTGACGCAATTGAAAAACATAATTCCGGCTTTAAAGTCACTATGAAGGATGGCTATGCCCTCACCTGCAATATGCTTATCAATGCGGCGGGGCTCGGTGCTCAGGAGTTAGCACGAAAAATTGACGCTCTGCCATCACATTTAATCCCTGATCGCATCATGGCAAAGGGTCATTATTTTTCATATTCCGGCAAAGCTAGCTTTAAGCATCTCGTATACCCCCTTCCCAATAAAGGTAGTTTAGGGTTGCATCTCTGTATTGATACGGGTGGTGGTGTAAAATTCGGCCCTGATATTAATATTGTTAATAAAGAAGACTATGATGTGCCGCTTATTTTAAAGGATAAATTCTTTAACGCGGTAAAGCGTTATTTTCCAAGTGTTGACCCAAAAAAACTAAATCCCGATTATGCGGGAATTCGTCCGAAATTATCCGAAAAAGGCCTTGATTTTAATATACAATTTGAAAACACCCATGGTATAGAAGGATTGATAAATTTATTTGGTATGGAAAGTCCGGGATTAACCATTAGCCTGGCCATCGGCGATTATATTAGGGAAAAAATGAATGAATATAAATGATCTATACACACCTTGTTTAATCGTCGATAAAAAGAAACTTTTAAATAACTTACGCCAAATGTCCGATAGGGCAGAAAAGCTCGGCGTAATGCTGCGTCCCCATGTTAAAACCAACAAATCCGTCCCCATCGCATTACTAAGCAACGGTGGTGCAGTTGGACCGATTACCGTTTCCACATTACGCGAAGCGGAATATTTCGCCGATGCAGGTTTTAAGGATATTATATATGCCGTTAGCATGGTCCCTTCAAAACTAGACCGTGTGAAAGACCTGCTTGATCGTGAAGTTGATCTAAAAATCATCATTGATAACGTTGATGTTGCAAAAGCCATCATTGAATACGGTGAGAAATTTCACCGCATTATTAAAGTCATGATTGAAATCGATGTGGACATGCACCGCGCTGGTTTATCCCCTAATGCACCAGAGGTCATCGAAATTGCAAAAATTCTTGATGCTGGAAAAGGTGCTGAACTTGTCGGTGTTTTAACCCACGCTGGGGAAAGTTATGATTGTGAAACCGAAGCGGACTTAATTAAAGCCGCTGAAAATGAACACACTTCAATCGTTCGGGCCGCTGAAAATATTCGCGGCGCAGGCATTAAATGTGACGTTGTAAGCTGCGGATCAACACCAACGGCCACATATGCAGCGGACCTTACAGGCGTCACTGAACTTCGTGCGGGTGTTTATGTCTTTCAAGATGCCTTTCAAGCGGGCCGCGGTAGTTGCAGCAATAATGATATTGCACTTAGTGTGCTTTGCACTGTTATCAGCCATAAAACTAATCAAAATCGTATAATTACGGATGCCGGTGGTATGGCTCTTTCCAAGGATCAAAGCACACGCGGTACTGATTTCGATTGCGGTTATGGTATTGTTTGTGATCTAGACGGAAATATACTTGATAATTTAATCGTCACAGGCGCCAACCAAGAACATGGTTTAATCACCACAAAGGATGGCTCAGACTTTGACTTTGACGCTTTTCCGATTGGTACACACTTAAGAATACTACCTAACCACTCTTGCATGACCGCCGCCGCCTATAATCATTACAATGTGGTTGACGGCGAACAAGAAATCATAGAAACTTGGCAACGCTGCAACGGCTGGTAATATTAATAATTGGGGTCATCCATGATAAAAAGTACTTTCATAATTTTTTTAGTATTATGTTCAACAATACCTAATTTAAGTTTCGCTCAAATTTTTGACCCAAAAATATCACAAGATTATTATTATAGATCATATGGAAATGAAGCCGCGATTAGAAAGGCACATGATTTTTTAGATGAAATAAATATTCAAGGTAAACCTCATATCTCGTTACCATCTTCAGCTTATTTGGATTTAAGAACATATGGCTTTGATGAAAAAGTAACAGTCCCTTTCTACGCTGCATTGGAAAGATTTAATTATATATTTTCCGATAAAAACAAAGCAATTGAAGCAATAGAATAAGATGCGAGTATTTTATCTGTTTTATTATCAATTACATTAATAGTACCTGCCATTGTGTTATGAATAGATGGCCACATTTCTTGTCTTTTTTTAGCAGCAATAAAGCTTGCAATTTGAATATTGAGAGTTACCTCTTGATTTCCTTGAGTTTTTTTACTCAACGCCTTCTCAGTAGCCTGTTTAACTTCGGAAGGAACATCAGCCATCTCACTTAAAATAAAATCTCTTTCTTTTGTTAACTCTCTAATTTTAACAATCATTTTCTGCATCGCTCTGCTTACAGATTTTCTTCGTGATTTAGCTTCATCAAGTTTCGCTTGTTCAGCATCAAGTTCTGACTGTTTATTTGCAAGTACTTCATTTAATCTATATTGATATCCGGCACTAAAGCGCACATTAATGTTTTCAATTTTAAAATGACTAAAGTTCTCTTCAGTTGAATTATTTTGAGAATTAGCTGTAAATAGAATTACAAAGATTACAATTATATAAAAAAGTTTTTTCATTATATCCCCCATGTTAATACATGACTAATTACTTCATCAATAATAATTTAACGAGATAATTTATAAAAAGTAATTGCTTAATATCTTTCCAAATAGCATTCATAATTTAAGGAAATAAAGGCATTTGTTCTAATGAAATTGTTTCACGGAGCCCAAACATTAAATTCATGTTTTGTATGGCTTGACCAGATGATCCTTTAACCAAGTTATCGACCGTTGCGATTATAATTGCTCTTCCTGGTACGCGATCTTCAAATACACCAATGACGGTATTATTTGATCCTCTAACATGACGTGTTGCTGGCACTACACCTTCGTCAACAATAGTAACAAATGGTTCTGATTGATAGCGGTCTATAAGGATTTCTCTTAAATCGCTTGCCGTTTTACCATCTTCTAGTGTTACATAAATTGTTTCTAACTCGCCGCGGTTCATAGGAACCAAATGCGGTGTAAATGTAAGAAGCACATCATCACCATAGGCGCGAGAGAGTTCTTGTTCAATTTCAGGTGCATGGCGATGCGATGCGATACCATATGGATGCATACCTTCAGAAACTTCAGTGAATAAATTCCCTTCTCTTAAACTGCGCCCTGCTCCCGTCACGCCCGACTTTGCATCAATGATGATACCGTCTTTGGAAATGGCGTGTTCATTCATTAATGGGATAAGCGCGAGAAGCGCTGCCGTTGGGTAGCAACCCGGACACGCAACAAGACGTGCATTTTTAACGTCCTCTCGGTAATGCTCAGTTAATCCATAAACCGCTTCTTTTTGAAGCTCTAATGCGTCATGTTCGCCGCCGTACCACTCCGCATAGGTTTCCGCGTCTCGAAGACGAAAATCAGCACTTAAATCAACGACCTTAACACTTCCTTGAATGGCATTTGCGTAATCCTCGGGTGTTTCAACGATCATTTCATCGATAAATCCGTGCCCTGTTTCATGAAGGATACCTTTAATGATACGCTGCGATGTTGCATGCGGAAGTGCGCAGAAAACGACATCAAGTTCAAGACCAGCCCATTCAACATCATCAATTGCCATTAAATTTGGCAATCCTTCGCCGCCAAGATGTGGAAAAACTTGTTCAATGGATTGACCCGCTTTTCGGTCAGCCGTTAAGAGGACTATTTCTACATTAGGATGACGCTGTAATAATCGGACAAGTTCTGCACCTGTATATCCACTGGCGCCTAAAATTGCCGCTCTTATTTTTGTGTCAGAAGTCGCAGAATGTGTCATGATAATATCCTTTTAAATAATATATTACCATATATCCCCATTCTGCGTTTTAAACAATCATTTAAGCAGCATTTTCACCGAGCAAAGTCGATATAAACTCATTCGATTTCGTCTGCAGGCTTTTCGCGAGCGTCTCTAGCTGCGAAGACGCGCTTGTTAGCTCGCTCACACTCTCAAGTGTTTTTCCAGCCGTTGTCTCAACTTGCTGAATATGCTGGGACACTTCTTGTGTACCTAAAGATGCTTCTTGTACATTTTGGCTAATTTCATGCGTTGCTGAAAGCTGTTCCTGAGTTGCGCTTGAAATGCTATCTGAAATTTCATTTAAATCACTGATAATATTTGATATATCCTCAACACCAGTCACGGAATGTGTGATCTTTTCTTGAATTTCGCTAATTTGTGCATCAATACTTCCTGTGGCATCTGCAGTTTGTGTCGCGAGTGATTTAACTTCACTTGCAACAACCGCAAAAACCCTTACCGGCATCACCGGCACGTGACGCTTCAATGGTGGCATTAAGCGCTAATAAATTGGTTTGCCCCGCAATGACATTGATCATTTTAATAACTTCACCAATGTTAATTGAAGACTCTTTTAAATCATCAATTGTTTCTTTAGCACTCAATGCTTCTTCTGATGCTTTATCCGATTGTTTATTGGACATATCAACTTGCCTTGAAATTTCTTTAATGGATAAAGAATATTCCTCGGCCGCTGCCGCAACGGTTTGCACTGTATCCCGTCAGACCAAGTTGGACTAATTAAGGGTATTGCATAAGAGAGTGTTTTTGTTTCATCGTAATGACGAAGGAACGAAGATGACACGTAAACA